>Ga0055584_100000085_pt1 | contig 83486 bp, 77 predicted proteins | sample OSDHelmetaG_FD_58716 | JGI IMG/M metagenome (GOLD analysis project Ga0055584, IMG submission 58716) | Pelagic marine sediment microbial communities from the LTER site Helgoland, North Sea, for post-phytoplankton bloom and carbon turnover... | ecosystem: Environmental > Aquatic > Marine >... | reverse complement strand
CACCTCTCATAGAGTTAGATTCTAACGCTATTTGGTGTCTAGCAAACCCTGGGAAGTCCAATGAATCAACTCAGGATTTTTCCGAAGCATCGGGACACAAACTACATAAGAACAAGCAAGGTGCCACAATTAAATCTTTCAAGTTCAATGTAACCGATTTCAAAAAACACACTTCTGAGGCTAGAGATTTGAACACTTTAGTTATGCGTCTTATCGGTATCGTAAGCGGATTTAGTATTGAGAAAAACTTCTCACTCGATTCAAGTGGTAAAGCAATACCTGCTACTAGCAAGAGCAAGAACTAACCAATAAATCAATAAGAACAATCCACTGCGTGGATTGTTCTATTACTACGGGCGTTACGAGAGCTAGAAAGTGCCAGATTTTCAAATTATATTTATTCAAACAATAACTACTTTGTTCGCAGCATTTCTTGGCGCATACGCTGCATTTTGGCTGGAGAATAATCGAAGAATACGAGAAGAAACGAAAGCTCAGGCTGCTTCAGGGAATCGCGCAATGTTTGTGCTAGCGAGATTTTTTAACAATTTAGTTCTATTTCGTAGAGATGTCATAGAGCCAGTGAGAGGTAATCCGGCTGCGATGATAGGAATGCGGGCTGTTACAGAAATGACTGATGAAAACCTCTCAATTGACATTGATGCCCTCCAATTCGTTATCGACAAGAAGGATACCGAGCTTCTAATGGAGATCCTTGTTCAAGAAGAAAGGTTTAAAAATTTAGTTCGCGCGATTAATTACCGGTCAAAATATCATGCAGAAGTGATACAACCGTTGCTTGAAGAGGGTGGATTTCGGGAAGGTGAGCCCTTCCTGATCGCTGATCTTGAACAGCATCTTGGCGCTAGGAATACAGAGACTTTGAGAAGATTAACCGATGAAATAATTGAATTCACTGACGAGACAATCGTATCACTACAGGAGACAGGAGAGGCTTTTAAAGCCCGGTTAGATGAATGGTTCCCTAAATATTCATTTTTCCGGTTTGAAGCTCCTTAATGTCTTGTAACAATCACTTCAATCACCCGCTAAAGCGGGCTCTAGTACAAGGGTGTTAAGGTCTGCTATTGGCACTAAGCAGTCACAATATACTTGACCAGTCATCCCTCATTGACTACAGTACCGCCACCTGCGTCAGGTGCCGATCTGGGAGTGATTCCAGCTCGGGTAAACGGGAAGTTCGTTGAAAAATCGACACTGCCCCCGCAACGGTAAGTCGGCTCGATAAACAAATCGAGCCAACGAGTCCGATACCGGCCTGAAACAGACTACGTCACCGCGAACGGTGACATTTACGATGCAGCGGAGGGCTCATCGGTAGTCGGTTTCTTGCCAGTTATCAATCTCGGCATCCTACCCGCTACTTCTTGTCTCTCCCTCATGAAATTGTATTTTCATCGAGGATTATTCAAATGAAATCAGTATCAAACACGGCACTATTATTGAGCGTGTGTCTTGTCGCGCCTGTCTTGCAGGCACAGACACCACCGGAAGAGATCATCGTGGCGGCCAACCGCGTGGAGCAGCCTATAGGCAGCGTGCTCGCCGCGACTACCGTTATCGACAGAGACAGCATTCTGCGTTCTTCTGCGCAGAACCTCGCCGGCCTGTTGGCCAGCGTGCCCGGCATGCAGTTCTCGCCCTCGGGCGGCCAGGGTGCACAGACCAGCCTGTTCATGCGCGGCACCGAATCGGATCACACCCTGATCCTGGTGGATGGCGTGCAGATGACGACCAGCACGGGCCCGGCGGGGCGGCTGGAGTTCATTCCACTGGATCAGATCGAGCGCATCGAGATCGTGCGCGGGCCGCGTTCCAGCATCTACGGCTCCGAGGCTATCGGCGGCGTGGTCAACATCATCAGCAAGCCCCAGGTGCGTGATGACTTCGCGGGTACTGTGAAGTTGATGGCGGGCACCGAGAGCAGCAGCAACGCCAACCTCGATCTGCAGGGTCGCATCGGCAATACGGCGCTGTCGCTAAACGCCTCGCAGCGCGAGACCGATGGCATCGACTTTAGCGAGCGCGGAAGCTCAGATGACGACGGTTATGAAAATGACTCCCTGTCGTTCTCTCTGCAGCATCAATTCGGCGAGCGCGTTGAGCTGTCCACTACCTATACCCGCTTCGACGCCGAGTCCGACTACGACGACGGCATCGTGAATACCGATAGCGATCAGTTCAGCGGCACGCTGACCGCCGCGCTGAGCGAGAACTGGGATTCCAGCCTGGTGCTAGAGCAGTTCGAAGAGGACACCGCCGACAACGGCGCCTTCGGCCTCACCAATAGCAACACGGAGAACAGGAAGCTGAGCTGGCAGAACGTCTATTCCTTCGATGCGGGCAATACTCTGTCCTTCGGCGTCGACAGTCAGGAGCAGAAGCTGCGCTACGCGACCTTCGGCGCTACCCAGACCGACACCTCGCGCGACAACGACGGCGTCTATGGCGTCTTTATCCATCAGAGTGCGCCGGTCGACTTCACGCTCTCGCTGCGCAACGATGATAACGAGCGCTTCGGCAATCACAGCACGGGCAGCCTGGCTATCGGCCACGATTTCAGTGATTCGCTGCGTGCCTGGGTGAGTTACGGCACGGCCTTCAAGGCGCCGAATCTGGTCGACCTGTATGTGGACTTTCCGGCTTTCTTCTTCTTCGGTAATCCGAACCTCGAGCCGGAGACCTCCGAGAGCCTGGAGCTGAGCCTGCAGGCTAGCGCCCTGGGTGCGAGCTGGCAGCTAAACGTGTTCCGCAATGACATCGACGACCTGATCACTACCGACAGCAGCTTCACCACGCTGGCGAATGTGCAGGAGGCGCGCATCGACGGCGTGGAGGCCTCGGTGAGCACATCGCTCGCCGGCTGGCAGATGGACGCCGCACTGACGCTGCTGGATCACGAGAACCGTAGCACCGGAGTCGAATTGCTGCGGCGCCCCGAGCAGACGCTGTCGCTCAATATAGGCAGAGACTTCGGCGCGTTGGATCTGACGCTAAACCTGTTAGCACAGAGCGATCACCTCGACGTCGACCCGGTGACCTTCGGTACCTCCGAGGTGGGCGGCTTCGGCGTGGTCAACCTCATCGCCGGCTATCAGTTGAGCGACGATCTCGAGCTACGCCTGCGCATCGCCAATGCGCTGGACAAGGACTATCAGATCGTAGACGGCTTCAACACGCTGGATCGCAACGCGCAGCTCTCGCTGCACTACCGCTTCTAGGGGGCTGCTATGTTGAAGAGATTACTCGCCTACAAAGAGATTCTATTCCTGGCCTTGCTGGTGCTGATCAGTGCGCTGCTGCCGCATCCGGCGAATGTCACACCGATTGGCGCGCTCGGTCTGTTCGCCGGTGCCCATGTGGCCAAGCGGGCCTTCCTGCTGCTGCCCGTGGCGGTAGCGCTGTTCGCCGACCTCAGCACCGTGGGTGTCTACAGCGTGCTGATCATGTTCTTCGTGTATTCGGGACATCTGCTGTCGGCGCTCATCGGGCGCTACTTCGTGCGCGATCGCGCCCTGACCACGCGCCTGCCGATCGCGGTGATCGCGACCTCGGTGGGCTTCTATCTGGTGTCGAACATCGGCAACTGGTGGGTGTATCAGCCCCATACCTGGGCCGGCGTGATCGAGTGCTACACGCTGGGTCTGCCCTATCTGGCGCGCACGCTGTTGGGTAATGCGCTGTACGCGGCGCTGTTCTTCGGCGTGTTCGAGCTGATGAAACACTTCCTAACCGGCCGAGACCTTGCCCAGCAGCGCTGATCTTCGCATCGTCTCCCTGCTGCCCAGCGCGACAGAGATCGTCTGCGCGCTGGGCCTTAAGGATTCTCTGGTGGGTGTGAGTCATGAATGCGACTACCCACAAGGCGTGGCCGACCTGCCTGCGGTAACCCACACGGCTATTCCGAAGGGGCTGGACAGCAAGGCGATCGATAAGCAGGTGCGCGGGCTGCTGCAGCACGACGCGGCGCTGTATCACCTGAATGTCGATGCGCTCAAAGCACTTAAGCCGACCCACATCGTGACTCAGGCCCTGTGCGATGTCTGTGCCGTCGCGGCGTCGGAGGTGGAAGACGTCGTCTGTCAGTTGCCGAGCCGGCCCGAGATCATCAACCTGGAGCCCATGAGTCTGCAACAGGTGTTCGATACCTTTACGCTGATTGGCGCGGCCACCGGATGCGAAGCACAGGCGGTGCTGGCGCTGGAGCGATTGAACCGGCGCGTGGACGCGATCGCCACAAAAACTGCCACGATTGCCATGGCGGCTCGGCCACGCGTGGCGATGCTGGAATGGATAGACCCGCTGTTCAATGCCGGGCACTGGACGCCGGAACTGGTCGCGATGGCGGGCGGCATTGACTGTCTCGGCAATCTGAATCAGCCCTCGGTGAGTCTCAGTGCAGGCGCGCTGCGCGAGGCGAATCCCGATGTGCTGTTCGTCGCGCTCTGTGGCTTCGATCTGGAACGCACGGAGCAGGACCTGCCCCTGTTAGAGCGGCTGCCTGGCTGGCGCGATCTGCCCTGCGTCAGAAACGACCGCGTGTATTACACGGACGGCAATGCCTACTTCAGTCGTGCAGGGCCACGGCTGGTGGAGAGCCTCGAGATACTGGCCCACGCGCTGCACCCGGCTGTGCATCCGATTTCGCACTTGGCAGGTTCGGCTCTGCTATACTGAGGCCAGCTCGCATTGCCTATGCGCTGGAATTTTCTGTGATGCCGCATTATTCAGGCTATACTGAGCCGAACTGCAATTAAGACAGTTTCCACTCCAGGTCGAGGCGCGTCTATGAATACCCGTCTGATAATGTTGCCGATTCTCATCGTCAATCTCTCCTTTGCCGCTTCCGCAATCGCTCAGGCGATTCCTGTCGAGCAGAACGAATCAAATCCCGAAGTCAGTACAGCACAGATGTTATTGGGTGAGATTCAGAGCCAGGAGTTCGCGCTATACGAATTATACAATTCGCTGAACAGTTCGGATGAGTTCGACGTCAGCTGTAGGGGTGAGACCAGTGAGGGCGCAGACATAACGTTGCAGCTATGCACTCCTGCCTTTCTTGGTCAGATACGGCAACAGGTAAATCTGGAACTGGAACGAGAGGCGAGCACCCATGCCGGGCTCTTCTCGCAGATTCGACATGCTTTCGTCTTACAGGATAAGCGCAGAGAAGAACTGGTACAGCAGCGTTCTGCGGCGTCGATCCAGCTAATGAAGCAGGAGATTGAAATACTCGCGAGCGGAAACGCGCAGTTGGCTAAGCAGATTCAGACCATCGGTGAACTGCAGCAGGCCTATTTCGACGCCGTGGCGAGCGCTAAATCGGAGCGGGACTATTTGATGCGTCAGAACGATCCAGACTACAAGCCTGCATTCTCCGCGGCGTTCCAACCCTCAAGTCCCAGGCCTTGGCTCTCCACGCCTCCGCCTGGGCATACACAGCCAAGGATTCACTACCCAGCAGACGCTTATAGAGGATCAGACAATTTGCGAAGGCGTTAGAGGATTTCGCTCTGCCGGCTTGGAACTTGAAAACCCTGCCCATTCCCTACATTCTTGGCGGGCATCGAAAGCTGTGCGATGTACCCGAATAACAATGAGGATTCACAATGCAGAAATTACTTAGAAATACGACCCTCGCCGCACTGCTGCTGGTACTAACTGCCTGCGCAACCGGCTCTGCCAATCCCTTCGTGGGCACTTGGGATACGGTGGCATCCACGCCAGTGGGTGACCAACCCGCACTATGGGTCATCGCAGGAGACGGCACCGGCGTCATGTCCAGCGATCAGGGCGATCAGACCGTCGACGGCATCGTAGTCGACGGCAATAACGTGAGCTTCGAGCTCATCATCGATGCGGGTGGCCAGTCGCTGGCGCTTAGCTTCAATGGTGTGGTGGATGGCGATTCACTCAGCGGCGCCTTCGGCAGCGATTTTGGCGATTTCCCGGTATCGGGCACGCGGCGCTAAATCGGTTCTGTCCACACGGCGGGGCAGTGCAGGAGTCTCTTGCGCTCCCCGCTGTTCGCTCGCTTGTGACTGTGTCTCCGTTCGGGAAATAGAGTAAAAGCGCTATGCCGACAGCGGACATCAGCTCATTACTACCCATCGCTCTGGCCCTAGGCCTGTCTCTGTATACCCGTAACGTTATCCTGGGTCTGTTCAGCGGCGTGTTCGTGGGCGTGCTCATGTTGAACGGCCCCAATCCCTTCCTCGGGGCTGGCATTCTGATCAAGGAGCATCTGATCCCAGAGCTGACGGACGAATACAACGCCGGTGTGATTATCTTGCTGGCGGTGATCGGCGGTTTCGTCGCCCTGATGGAAAACAGCGGAGGCGGGTTCGCCTTCGCGGCCGCGTTGAATCGTTGGGTGAAGTCTCCGCTTCAGGCACAGCTGGCATCCTGGTTCGGCGGCCTCGCCGTCTTCTTCTCCGACCTCGGCACGCCGCTCATTATTGGTCCCGTGTTCAGGCCATTGATGGACAGGCTGAAGGTCTCGCGGCAGAAGCTTGCCTTCATCATCGACTCTACCGCCGCGCCGGTGGCAATACTGCTGCCCTTCATTGGCTGGGGCGTCTATATCATGAGCCTGATCTTTCAGGAGTATGCGGCACTCGGCATCGAGGAGAGCGAGTTCGATGCCTTCCTGCGCGCCATACCCTTTCAATTCTACGCCTGGCTGGCGGTGCTTATGGTGCCGCTATTAGCCCTGCTGCGCCTGGACTTCGGACCCATGGTCGAGGCCGAGGCGGCAGCAATGGCGGAGGGCGGTCGCGCTAGTCCGGAGGCCGAATCCCACTACGAGGCCTTCGCGCACCCGAATGCGAGGCCCGTGCTGGTGTGGGCGCCGCTGCTGGTATTGGCGATAGTGCTCTCTATCATGCTGGTGCCGCTGGGCTTTCCATTCGCGCAAGTGTCGGGCACCGATTTTCGTGCAGGACTCTCTACCGCCTATCTTGCGGCGGCGACGCTGCTTATCGTGTTGATGGCGCGCCTCAAGGTGCGGCAGGTGCTGAGTAGCGTCGAGGTCTATCTCAAGGGCATGACGGGAATGACCCTGGTCATCGTGACGTTGTTGCTAGCCTGGGCGCTGAGCGACATAGGCAGAATGTTAGGTGCTGCGGAATATATCGCGGCCGTCGCACAGGCTGGCCTGCCGAATTGGCTGCTGCCCGCGATCGTCTTTCTGCTCGCGGCGCTAATCTCCTTCGCCACGGGTTCGTCGTGGGGGACTTTCGCGATCATGCTGCCCCTGGTGATTCCGACGGCGGTGGCCATCGATGCGCCGCTGCATGTCTGCATCGGTGCCGTTTTGTCCGGTGGCCTGTTCGGCGATCACAGCTCGCCGATCTCGGAGACGACGATTCTCTCCTCGACCGGCGCAAGCTGTCCGCAGATCGAGCACTTCAGGACGCAGCTACCCTATGCGCTCTATAACGGCGCTATCAGTCTGGCCGCCTTTCTGATCGCCGGCATCACCGGCTCGGCATCGGTCGTCTTTCTCGCGCTAGCCACGCAGTTCGCTGGCTTGATCGTGCTGCGGCGCGTACTGAATCGAGTGCGCCCTGGTTTGTCCGTCGAATCGGCCTAGAGTAGACTAAGTTTTCTGATGCTCAGACAAGAGGTAAAGCGATGAAGAGCGGCAATTACTGGATGGCACTGCTGTGGCTGTTCGCGTTTCCTGGCACAGCTGCGATTGCCGCCGAGGTCGATGCGGCCCGTGTGCAGCAGGCGATGGCGGAGGAGGGCAGGTTGGCGGCAGACATCAGTCGCGACCCGCGCAGCCGGCCGGAGGCGGTGATTCCCCTGTTGCATCTCAATGATGGCGCTACGGTTGTCGATATCTTCGGCAGCGGCGGCTACTACAGCGAACTGCTGGCGAGCGCGATTGGCGCCGAGGGCGAGGTCCTGCTGCATAACAACGACGGCTTCGAGGCTTGGGGAATCAACGGACTCACAGACCGCTACGACAATCGAGACCCGGGCAATATCGTTCGCCACACCACCAGCGGCATCAATCTCGACCTCGGCGTCGAGACCCTCGATGGCGCCCTCATCGTGATGGCGCTGCACGATATTTATGTCACGCCGAAGCGCTATAACGGCGAAGAATATGTGCCAGTTGGCAGGCCAGCGAACGCGCAGTATTTTCTCGAGCAGATCTTTCAGGCACTACGCCCGGGTGCGCGTTTCGTCGTCGTCGAGCATGCGGGCGACGCGGCGATGGAGAGTGAGGCGATCTTCGACCTGCATCGCATGAGTGAGGCCTTCGCCCGCAGCGAAATCGAGAGCGTAGGCTTTCGCCTCATGGAGAGTTCCGATGCGTTGCGAAACCCAGAGGATGATCACTCCCGGATCGTGTTCGACTCGGATATTCAGGGGCGTACCGATCGCTTCGTGTTGAGTTTCGAGAAGCCGACTAACTAACGCGGCAGGAAACGCGATTCGGCTCTGCTAGAATAGCCCATCGATAAGGAGACACTCATGATCTGCTTCGAACGCTTGCGCTAGACCCTCCACAGTTCACCGGCTATTACAGACCGAGTGAAGCAACTCGTACAAATATCCAATGCGGCATTTCGCCAGTAGGGCCCGCGATGGCGCCTGTTCGCCGGGTCGTGCTCGTCATACGCCCGTTGGATGGTCAACCACTGTTCGGCCCAAGGCGAGTCCGCGGGCTGAAAAACCCATGTGAGTAATGAAAAATGCATATCAGAAACTATGAAAAATCAGACAAGCCAGCGCTCATCGAGCTGACGATGCGGGTCTGGGAGCCGGTCTTTCGACAGATGCAGGAAACGATGAGCGCTGAGATCTATGAGGTGTTCGTGCCGGATTGGCGCAAGGAGCAGCTACGCTCAATCGATTCAGTCTGCGACAGCGAGGATGTGGAAGTTATTGTCGCGGAGATAGACGGCGTGGTCGTGGGCTTCTCCTCTGCCAAGTCTCATCCTGAGGATTTTTTGGGCGAGGTCGTCATGATCGGTGTCGATCCAGAGTATCAGAAGCAGGGCATCGGCACCGCGCTAATGGAAGCCTCGCTAGCGATTATCAAGCGCAATGGCTTCGAACTGGCGATGGTTGAGACCGGGGGCGATCCTGCCCATGCCTCGGCGCGCAAGACCTACGAGAAGATGGGCTTCGAGAACTGGCCCGTGGCACGCTATCTCAAGCGAATCTAGCCTAGCCGTCGCGGGCGAAGGATTGCCCTAGACTTCAATGGCTCGGATCATTATGCTTCACACAGTTATGAAAAAATCGAATCTACTCTTTATCTCTGCGCTGCTTACGCTGCTCTGTTCCTCCCAAGCCGCCGCCCAAGGCACCGGCATCGCACCGCCGGGCTCGGTGCCGCAGTCTGTGCGCGATATGATTTTGCGCAGTCAGGCCGGCACGCAGCATGAGCAGACGGCCCGAGTGCAGATGGATGTGCAGTTTGGCGATTTCCTGCAGTCGCTGGCGACGCAGCCGAACAAGCGCTACCAGTTGGAAGATGTGCTGGTAGAAATATTCAAGGAGCGCGCCGAACTGAGCGAAAGGGTGGCGCGCAATCAGGCACAAACCTCGGAGCTCAAGGCCATCAGTGGCTACGATTACATTCGCGAGCGTATCGCGCCACTGCTCTCGCCGGCCGAGCTGGCAGAACTCGATGCGCAGCGCGGCGGGCCAACCGACGCGCAGCTGAAGAACGGCTATGCCGACGAGCTATCTCGTACCACGGGTAGCCTGACCGAGGCCGACAAGGACCTGGTGCTCGAGACCGTCGTCAAGCATATCCGTATGGCGCAGGATGAAGATGGCGACATGAACGCACAGAGTGTCGAAGATCTAATCCAGAAGCAGAGTGCGTCCTTCATGCACGCGCGCATGGAGATGGAGACGCTATTCGACGAGGTAAAGCTGCAGCAGGTGGATCAGTTCATGGGGCGCCTGCACAACAACCTCTACCGCAACCGAAGCATGTCAGACGGGAGTCAGTAGCTCCCGTTGCGTCGCTCCTCATTAACTTCGTCCTCCTTCAGTCCTCCAACTAATAAGCCTAAGCCCTCCGCAGGCTGTCCCTCGATGGGGTTTGATCTGTAGTTTTTTGTGACAGCGGCCCTCCCGCTGCCAGCATCCTATAATATAAGTTATTGAATAGCATAGGGATTAGTTGCTCAAGCCGGTTTGCCCCCAGTGCCAGCTGAGACATTATGTCGCATAGGCCACAGCCATCTTATAAACTACCCTGCCTTAAATCGCACAGGACCTGGCATCACGTCGGGATTCACTGGAGAAAGCCATGCAGAACCCTTCAACGCTAGCACGATTCGCCCTCGTCGGGTTCTGCGCTGCGCTCTTCCTGCGCCCTGCGGTCGCGCTAGCCGACAGCCCAGTCCTTAACGAACTCTTTCCGGAATTGGTAAATCTGCTCCATGCCCACGATGTGTTGCACGCCCGCGCCTTCGAGGAGATCGAGGCTACGAATGAGTCGCCCAGCGCTGCCATCGGCAAGCGGCTTTTGGTCGAGCAGTTGGAAGAGCTGGCCGAGGCGTCTGCTTCGCATTACCACTCCGCCGGCGACCATCTGGCGATGTTGGGACCACACCGCGTATTCGAGAGCCGCGCGGTACCGGGCATAATCGTTACCATCAATCGCGAACAGACTGCCGAGCAGGCGGCCGAAGCGCTGGCCGAGAGTGGCACGCTACCACCGGTGGCTATCGAGACGCTGAAGCGGGGCAGGGAGTTCGTCGAAGAGCTGATCGAGATTTACCTGGACGGTAGTTTCGATGACAAGAAGGTCGCCGTCGACGCCGCCGTGCAACGCTATCTGAGCGACGAAGCGCACTCGGTCGCCGCCACGCCGAAATCCGACGAACTGCTGTCAGACCATCCCTATGCCTATTCCTATCGCGTGGGCTTTCCACAGCTCAGTGGCCTGACCTGGGCCTCGCAGTGGTTAAAGATTGCCACCCTGGAAGTCGTTGCGACGGCACCCGACCAAGAGGCTAGAATCCGCGACGTGTCCAATGTATTGCAGTACTACAAGGAGAAGACGACGCGACTGCACGGCAGTCTCGTCTCCCTGCCCTCCGATATACCAACGATTCCCGTCATCGCACCAAACTTCTATACCTTCCACCCGGAGGCATCTGCCATCGTGGACAATTTAGAAGCATTGAAGGTTGTTATTGGCGACGCCCTGGCCTACCCAGACTTAATGGGTCGCTCGGAGATTATCGAGTCCATGGTCGCCGACTACACCAACAAGACGGAGTATCTGTTCGATCACCGCGACTATCTTATCTCCGTGCTGCGCGGCGGCATCTATAACGCCGGCGGCCCAGCCCGAGGTGGCATGCAGAGGCCCGATAGAAACTATTCCCGAGAGCGTCAGGAAAATCCCCATGTCAGCAAGTTTCCGATGCCGCAGTAGTGGGCCGAGTTGGAATCTCCGAGTAAAGGACAATCGCATTGACAGCATTTAGACAATTCGCTCGACTCGCCATGCTTATGGCCAGTAGTTTATTAGTGAGTCAAGCATTTGGATCGCTGGACCGCGTCGGAGACTTCGCGTTACTCGACCAACACGGCAACTTCCACCAGATTAGCCGCTACCAGCACCGCAAGGCGGTTGTTATGATGGCCTATCAGCCCAGCTGCGACAGTCTGGATAGCAGCGTGAACTATCTGGCCGATCTCAACGCTAAATATGCCTCGCAAGATATCGAGTTCCTGCTGCTGGATGCCGCAGGCAGCAAGCGTGGCGAGGCTGAAAACTTAGGCCTGCCGTTGCCTCTGTTGGCCGATTCGGCAAAGCTCGTCACCGCCTCGCTGCAGATCGAACAGAGTGGCGAAGTGTTAGTGTTCAATCCCGAGCGTCTCTCCCTGTTCTACCGCGGCAGCGCGACAGAATCGTTGGATGAGGCCCTACAGAGCGTGTTAGCTGGCGATGTTGGCGATACCGTGAAGAACGACGTCGCTGGCTGTGCGATCAGCTTCCCAGAGCGCGAAGAGCTATTGGTGAGCCCGCCGGATTACACAACCGAGGTCGCGCCGATTATCGTGGATAACTGTTCCGAGTGTCACCGCTGGGGTGGCGCTGGCCCGTTTGCGTTGGATAGCTATACCTCGCTGCTCGGTTGGTCGCCGATGATTCGCGAGGTGCTACTCAATAAGCGCATGCCGCCGATGCAGGTCGATCCAGAGATCGGACACACCGAGAGCGCGCAATACCTCTCGGCCGAGACGCTACAGACACTGGTGCACTGGATGGATGCGGGGGCGCCGCGCGGCGACAACCCTGTGGACCCGCTAGAGATGGTACCCACCGAGAAAGTGTTCGAGTGGGAACTGGGAGAGCCGGATTATATTGTCGAGACGCCGCCGAACGAGGTCGAGGCCGTCGGCATTCAGGACTATCTGTACACCGAGGCGACTCTGCCTTTCGAAGAGGACGTGTGGGTGCGCGCCTTTCAATACAACCCAGGCAAGGAGACGGTGCTGCACCATCTCATGACCTTCATCTCGCCGCCGGAGGAAGACTTCTGGGGAGTCGAGGCCGACAACGAGATCAGCACGCGCCGCTTCCTAGGCAGCTTCATACCGGGCAACAACCCGGCGACCGAGTTTGACGCGAGCACCGGCATTCTGATTCCCAAGGGTCACAAGCTCTCGCTGCAGTTTCACTACGTGACGAATGGCCTGGCGACCCTTGATGAGACCTCGATCGGGCTCTACTTCTACGACGAGCCCCCGGCGAAGGAACTGCTGACCAAGGCCATCTCGCCGCGCTTCGTGATCGAGCCCTACAACCCTAACCATGCCATGCAGGGGAGCTATCAGTTCGAGCAGCCCGTCATCGTGACCAGCCTGCGTGCGCGGATGAACTTCCGTGGCAAGAACATGAAGTTCACCGTGGAGTCCCCGAGCGGCAAGCTGCGCGACGTGCTAAGCATTCCCGCCTACAACTACGGCTGGCAGCCTCACTACCGATTGTCTGAAGACCTGGCACTCGAGGCGGGGGATAGCATCCAGGTGATCGGCGCCTTCGACAACTCCTACTCTAACCCCTTTAACCCGGACCCCAGCGAAGAGGTGAGCTTCGGGCTGGAGAGCTACGACGAGATGTTTACCGGTTACCTAACTTACTATCTGAAGGACTAGCTTAGTAACAGTGCAGTGCCTAAGGTCGTTGAGTCTAGCGGTTCTGACGGTGGCAAGTAATACAACTGCCGGAAATGCGGCCCGCCATGTAGTAGCGTGGTACACCGCGTTCCGCGTCCATTCTCGCTCTGCGCACGTCGCTCAGGAATCTATCCATATCGCCCACCAGGAAGGGGTGTCGCACGCTGAGGTCCGATTCTCGCACGTAGCTCGCAATGCGTTCGATGTTGCGAATTCCCTCGACTATTTCGCGCTGAAAACTCGGCTGGTCGACATAGGCTTCCGCTAGCGACATATCCAGCCTCTGAAGTTCAAACGCCAGTTGATGCATACCCGAGCGTAGTTCTTCGCCATCGGCGAAGTCGAATGGGGGTGGATTCGCGATCTGCGGGAAGCTGTCCGATGCGGTATTGCAACCGAGCAGCGTGAGTGTTGCGATGATGATAAGCGCAAATCGGGAACCTATCGAACGGAACGGAATTTCCATGTAGTCATACTCCTTTAGTTACTGACAAGGAGTAGAGTAACGTGATTCCTCTGAACATAACTTGATGCTGCTCAGTAAATAGTTTGATAAGACTCGAATTTTACGTTATCCGAAGTGCGGGACTTCTTACGCTCAAACGGAAATAAAGCAGCAATAAGACGGAGATGCCCGGCATCATCAACGATGAATAGACACTTTCATCGTTGATTGCTGCAACGAGCTGCGTCGCCATAGCAGAGAAGAACATCTGCAGAAATTCAGTCTGGCCGGATGCGCTGCCGGCGACTGTAGAACCGCATTGATCGCGACGTCTTGGGTGCTGAGCAGGATGATTCCATTGCCGAGTACGGCAAGCGCCACTGGCGCAGAAATCGCGATAGTGGGCTTTGCCGATTCTTTCTGCTGCTTACCTCAGAAACCCGTCAGAAAATCAGAAGCGAATATTCACACCCCCATAGAGATTACGGCCCGGCGCCGGTTCGTAGGCTCGACCCCCGAATGCGTTTATCCGCACATTGGTGAAATACTCTTCGTCGAACAGATTATTGATGCCAAGAAACGGCGATACAGACTGCTGACCGCCGTTAAGCGTAAAGTCTGTACCGAATCGCAGGTTAGAAATAATATAGTCGTCCGCAAGCAGCGTGCCGGCGTTGTTTGCCGTAAACTCGCCGACGTTTATCGCATCCCAGACTACATAGCCGCCGCTATCGAAATCGTAAGCCAGTTCGGCAAAGAGCTGGTGCTCGGGGATGCCGGGCAGTGGCTGGCCTACGGCGTCAGGCTGTGAGTCGAAGCTATCGAAGGCGAAATCGGAATAGGTGTAGGACAGCGTAAGCTTTAAGTTCTCGGCAATCTCTGCCTGCAGTTGTCCTTCAAGCCCCTGACGATCGGTGCTGGCGTTCTCGAAGAAAGCGCGATTGGCGATTGAGACGACATTCACGATCTCATCGTCCACATTCATCTTATACAATGCCAGGTCGTAGTACAGATTGCCGGCTGCATTGCTGCCTTTGGCACCTAGCTCGATACTGTCCGCCTGCTGAGCATCTACATTGGCGAAGCCACCCAGATTCACATTCAGGCTCTGAGCGGGATTTCCCAGTTCGGTGAAGGTAGGTGTCTCGAACGCGGTGGCATAGTTCACATACAGGTTGAGGTTGTCTGTCGCATTCCAAAGTAGTCCTAGGGAGGGATTGAATTCGCTGAACTCGAGGCTGCCGCTCTGGTCAGCGTTAGCCAAGTACAGGTCGTCGATCTCTAGGTCTATCTTGTCGTAACGCCCGCCGATGCTTAACGACAAGCTGTCGCTCAGATCGATCTCGTTGCGGAAATAGATACCCAGTGCTTTGGCTTCTTCTTCCTGCTCTAGTGTCAATGCACCTCTGACGCCGGCGTCGTTGATAAAACGCCGGCGGTCATCTTGCTGTATGTCCAGGTCAGCGCCCACGGTCAAAGTGCTGGGCAGGTTTCCTATATAGCCAAGCTGGGTATAGCGAAAGCCGCCGCCGAAGAAGATGCGGTCTAGCGCTAAGCCGCCATCATCGGCTACAAACGGGATATGCGAGCCGAACGGAAGGAAGGCATCCAGGTCTTTCCAGGCAGAATAGCCGCGGACAGAAAAGTCACGCTGCTCATCGAGCCGCTTGTTATACACCAGGCCGAGTCGCTGTGCATCGAAGGTGCCGCCTGCGTTCGAGCTGACGTTACGCTGCTGGGCCTGTGTGGGGTCTGCCGTAGCATCGGCCAGGGTGAGGGCCCCAGCGCTACGAGATTTCGGTGAGTTGACCGCATTGGCGATGATCTGCAAGTCGGAGCTCGCATCGATGTCATAGCGGAACTTACTGTTAATGAGGCTCTGTTGGTGCTCGGCGTGATCCCTGTAGCCGTTTCTCTCCATGTGAGAGACATTAATCAGATAGCCTAGGTCTCCTGACTTTCCGCCAGTCTTAAGCTGGTATTTCTGATGGCCGTATTCGCCGAAGATCAATCTGCTGGTGACGAAGGGCTCCTCGGTGGGTTCCTCGGTGGTTACGCTAATCACACCGCCCGATGCCGTTCCATACAGTGCGGCCGAGGGGCCGCGCACGACTTCGACACTCTGTGCGGAGCCGAGATCCAGGTCGTCGGTGCCACTCTGGCCATCTGCCAGTGTTGCCGGAATGCCATCGGAAAACATCTTGATTCCCCGAATTCCAAAGTTTGCACGCGAGCCAAACCCGCGAATAGAAATGCGCAGGTCGCTGTAGCGATTCTGCATGACGATGCCTGGTATGCGTGACAGGGATTCGTCCAGGGCTATCTCCTGGCGACCGCGCTGGATCACGTCTCTATTGACGACACTGACGGCGAGTGGGATCTGACCTAGTCCTTGTTCGGTGCGGGTTCCAATTACGACCAGTTCTTCCAGTGGGTTTGTGGTTGTTTGTTGGTCCTGAGCTATTACGGGTAAAGCTATTGCCGAAGTGGCAAGCGCAATACTTAAAGACAAATACCTCTTTTGGATCATAATACTCTCCATGTTGTTTCTTGAATTAATTATTGAGAAATAGAATTATTTCCTTACAGAAAAGCGTGCTATCGCAGGAAAAGAGTTTTTCTTTTTTGCACTCCCTGAGATTTTCTTCCTGCTCTTTAGCAATTAGCCATGGGAATCGCTGGGGTCAATTTCCTGCTCAAGTGACCCAGCGCCTCTGTCACAGGCCGATATAAAGGAACAGGAAGAGTGCGGTTTTGAACCTGAACCTAGACTGAATATATGGCATTCGAAGCGGGAAAGGAGGCAGTGGGTCGCACTGAACATAGAATGCCTAATTTATGAGGCCTGGCTCATGCCGCGAACGCCGAGGCGAAAGCACAGTAACGACAGCACAGATGCACCAAGCATCATAATCAGCAGTGGGTAGACGGTGCCATCGAAGATGACGGCGACGAGTTGTGCCGCGATGGCGGAGAGGAACATCTGTAGAAATCCGGTTAGGCCCGAGGCGCTGCCGGCGAACTGTGGGAATTCATTGATCGCGGCGGCTTGGGCATTGGGCAGCGTGATGCCATTGCCGAGTACGGCCAGCGCTACTGGCGCGAACAGCGCGATAGGTTGGTGGTAGCCGGCGAGCTGCAGGGCTATCGCCAGCGCGATGCCGCCGACGCCTATGCTGGCACCGATGCTGATCATCCTGTTCAGCGCGATCTGTCGCCCGTAGTGGCGCGCGATGTAATTGCCCACCATAAAGCCTAAGGGGATCAGCACGAAATAGTAGCCGTACTCGGTGGGAGGGCGTTCTAGCACCGAGACCATGATCTCCGGCGCCGCCGAGATGAAACTAAAGAACACGACGGAGACGAAGGTGACGCAGAAGGCGTAGCCGCAGAAGGCGCGCGAACGAAACAGCGAGAAGTAGTTTCTGATCATCGCGCCGACGCCTTCGAAGGGAATCGGCACGTTTAGCGTTTCTGGAAGTTGCATATAGAGCAATACGGTAATGCCCACGCAAGCAACCGCGATCACTAAAAATACCGATTCCCAGCCGAGACGGAGCATTAGCTCGCCGCCCAGCGCGGGCGAGAGCATAGGAATTACCACCATGACCATAACCAGCGTGGCGATGACGCGGGCCGCCTCTTGGGCGCCGTAGACATCGCGTACGATGGCGCGTGCCAGTACCAGACCCACGGCGCCGCCGAAGGCCTGAATGAATCTGCCTACGATGAGCGATTCGATAGAATTGGCAAGAAAACAGAATAACGAACCGGCTATGGTGATTGCGAGGCCGAGCAACATGACAGGCTTGCGCCCGTATTTATCGGACAGCGGCCCGTAGAACAGCGTGCCTAGCGCGATGGCTAGCATGGAGAGGCTGAGGGTCAGCTGTGCGACGTCGTTGCTTACCGCAAACGTCTCCTTGATTACAGGAAGTGCGGGCAGCAGGATCTGCATCGCCGCAGGGCCGAGTGCCGAGGTGGCTGCCAGTAAGACGATGAGGGTCTTCGATAGTGTCGCGGATGTGGACAAAAGGTCTTCCGTGTTCGATACGAGAGTCGATGGGGCCTGCGCCAGCGGAAACCGCGCGCTCTAAACTAGCGATCTAACACGGCTTCTCGGTTGCGCTGAGCAGAGCGGTCGCTCTGCGAGCTGAGGATGACGCTCGATCCCATCAGTATGGAACGCTGTGCCTGGCTGATCTCGAAGCCGAGGCCGAAGGTCTGAGTGTGAAATCTACGGGCCAACTGCTGTGCATTCCATTGGCTGCTTTCGTTCTCAGCAGCGGCCATAGTGTAACACGACAGGATTGTGCCCGTTCTGGTTTTAAGACAGATGGAGAGGTCGGGGGAGGTACTGACTTCTAAGGCCATGCCGTTCGCGTGTTGGCGAAAGCGTGGCGAATCCGCCAGATAGCTGACGACCCGATCGGCAAACTCGCTGCCGTCACCGGTGATAGTGACCGGAAGCCTCATCGCCAAGCGTCTTAGCGTGCTGGGGTCTTGCTGGTAGGCCGACTCATAGAGCGTCAGTGCTTCGGCGTAGTCGTCGTTTCGCCAGGCGGCGTCTGCCATGTGAGCCGCCAGGCGCGCCCGCAACAGAACTTCCTGCGAGGGTAATTGGCCTAGCGCGGCGGCGCCTTCAGCGAGGACGCCGCTTCGATCCGACTCCAGCGCCGCGACTTCGGTCTTGTAGGCGTGGTAGTAGCCGGCGTTGAGCATGAAGGCGCCGTTGTCGTTCGCCTTCTCTATCATATTGCTCATGACGCCGCTGCCGATGCTGCCGATGATCTCCGGCTCTATCCATTCGGGTATGTGCACATCCAGTGGTGCATAGGGTCTGAGTCTGTTCTGCAGCACATCGAACTCGGCGAAGAGTGCGGCGGCGCGACGCTCGGAGCGCCAGGCGGCGAGTTGAAAGCTGAGTGCGTCCATGCGAGCGCCTAGGGACTCGAGGAAGTCCATGGTGGAGATTTGTTCCATACGAATCTGATACTCGAGCCTATTGGCCATCATGTTGACGAGCGCCGCCATCGAGTCTTTCTGTGCATCGTCCGCGCTGTAGGAGCCGTTCCTGTCGGGCTGATTGAGTGCCGTCGTAGTCAACTTGATCGCATCTTCGCTGTAGCCAGCCAATAGGAAGAAGCTGGCGGTGACCAGGAAATGCTCGGCCCGGTTCATCACATTGACTATGGGCTCCTGCGCCTCGCGCCAGATCAGCATACGATCCAGCACCTCGCGCGATTCGTCGAAGCGACCCTGATTCATGAGCAGGTAGAGTTTATAGATCCAGGGGTTCGCCACGCTGTCCGCATTCAGATAGCGGGTCGCGCGATCGAGGTAGGCCTCGGCCTCGTCCATCTTGAGCAGGCTGAGGGCGACCTCCGCGGCATTGCTGAGATAGACCGTGTCGTAGTCGTTGATGGAATCCGCGATATTCTCGTCTTCGTCGATGGCGCGATCGCAGGCTGTCATCGATTCGATAGGCGCGAGGCTGGCGAGATCTACGGCGCAGAGCGTGTTCCACGCGCGCGAGCGTTCCCGCTCGTTGTCGCTGTTCTGTAAGACTAGATTGGCACTCTCGCGCGCGGCGTCGTACTGTTTTAGTTTGATCAGGGGCCAGCCACGGAAGGATTCGACATCTTGGCCGTACACCTCTTCGATGCGGTCAAGATACTCCAGCGAGAGTAGTTGATCGCCCATCAATTGATGCACGTAGGACAGCTGACTGAGCGTGAGGTAGTGCCACTGAAGGTTCCCCGACTCCAGCGCCTCGGGTATGTCGGCGTAGCCCGTGAGCTCTTCCGCGCGATTGAGATGGAATAGGGCGCGCGGCATATTGCCCTCGATAGTGAGCAATACCTCAGCCAGCGCAAACTGCGCCGCCGGGGAATTCGGTTCGCTACGCACCCACTGTTCGCTAAGCTCCCTCGCCCTAACATTCTGGTCTTGGTTGAGCGCATCGCAGACGGCGAGTGCCTTGGGGTCGGCCACATCGGTGAAGCCGAAGCAGAGCGGGAGCTGCGCCTCGGGTATCTCGATGTTGTCGATGGAGAGAGAGTCATCCTGCGCATAGAGTCTAGCGCAAGATGCCAGGCCCATTGAGGCAGCAAAGCCTAACAGGCGCAACTTGGCCGGCAGTGTGCCGCTCAAGTGTTTCACCCTAGCGTGCCCCTTGCCAGCTGTTCCATCGGCCCACGCATCGAGTCGGCGAGAACCTTGTTGAGATCGGCAACACCGGGGGCTAGCTCGATTCGATGTCCCAGCACACGCGGAATGAGTAGTTCGATGTCCTCGGCGCTGACGTAGTCGCGGCCACGCAGGGCGGCGGCAACCTGTAGTGCGGGAAGCATCAGTACCATGCTGCGGGTCGAGTTGCCCTGCAATACACGATCGTCATCGCGGAGACTACGCGAGATATCGACGAGCGCAGCCTTCACGCTGGCGCTAATCGTGACATGCTCATCGATCTGCTTGCGCGCGTGCAGTACCTCGTTGCGGGTAACGGTCTGCCGAATCTGCTGTGGGTCGCGGCGCTGCTTGTAGGTATCCAGCACATCCAACTCGGCATCGCGGTCGATGTGGTCCATGGTGATCTTAAACAGGAATCTGTCCAGCTGCGGCGTAGGAAGTGGGTAAGTGCCAACGAGATCGAGCGGGTTTTGCGTCGCGATCACGAAGAAGAGCTCGTCTAGCGGGTAGGTGATGTTGTCTACAGTTACCTGCTTCTCGCCCATGGCCTCCAGCATCGCCGACTGCACCTTCGGCGAGGTTCTGTTGATCTCGTCGGCGAGCACGACGTGGGCGAATAGCGGGCCGTGGCGGAAGTGAAAGGCGTTGCTGTTACTGTCAAAAACCGGCACGCCTGTAACATCCGAGGGCAACAGGTCGGGTGTGAATTGGATGCGGCGGAAGGGCAGGATGAATTCGTCCAGATTCGTGCTGGAACCGTCGTCGACGATGGCCTCGCCCAGTGCCTTCGCCAGAGTCGTCTTGCCTGAGCCGGGGAAGTCCTCGAGCAGCACGTGGCCGTCTGCGAGCAGGGCGATGATGGTAAGCTCGATCACCTCGTCTCTGCCCAGGACCTGCTGCTTGACCGCGGCCTGCAGTCGGCTCAAGACATCGAGCGCGGTCTCTAGTTGGCTATTGCTTTCAACATTCTCAGTATCGGCGGCCGCATCTGGCTCGGGAATTTCGGTGATACTGTTAGGCGTCATAGTGTGCTCCACTGCATAAATTGGGTTCGGCTCGCGTCAACGAGGAGTGCGGATTATTTGCTGAATAGCCAGGAAAGAGGATTGATCCAGGCGATGACTCTCTTCCATGTCTGGGTGTTGTGGTTGATCTCTTGCGCGATAGCTCTGCGCAGCGCCGTCCAGTTAGCGTTATCAAATGTCTCATCGTTAGTGCTGCCAAGGGCGAGTGCCAGATGGAGGTCGGTCAATTGCTTCATGCTTGGCGCTACCGTTTGTACGCGCTGCGCGAAATTTTCTCGGCTCTCACCGTACTGCCTATACAGCCCGACAGCGGCGAGTTGGTCCAGCATCGCCCGGTAGCTCAGTCGGTACTGCGAATCCGCCGCCGCCCTGGAGGGTATCCAGATGCGATAGTACTTGATCGTATAGGCCGTCAGAAGCGTTGCCAGAATCAGGGTATAGAGCAGGTTCAGTAACAGTTGCAGGTCTATCGATGAGGTTTGCTGCGATTGCATGAAGTCATCGAACGACGCATCGTTGCGTAGCATATCGCCGAGCAGTTGCTGCAGATTGTTCTGTGGGTCGGTGGTCATATCGACCAGCGTCTGCTGTGGCGCCGGGTCCACTATCACCCAGCCTATGTCGCGGAAGTAGATCTCGGGCCATGCGTGACCGTGTACCGCCTGAATTAGCAGCGACGAGCCACCGGCCTTGTTGCTGGCGGGCACCGAGTAGCCGATGCCGACGCGTGCGGGTATGCCGAGGCTGCGGAACATATAGGTTGCCGCGAAGGAGAAATGCATGCAGTAGCCCGTGAGATCGCCAAACAGGAAGGAGCCGGCGGGGTCGGTCTCGTAGGCGTGTTCGTTCTTCAGGCTGTAGATGCCGTTCTCATCCAGATAGGTCTTCACCGCCCAGGCCTTGGCAAAGGGGTCGTCGGCGTACTGCGGCCTTAAGTCGGTGATCAGGCTCTGTGCGAGCTCCTCATAGCGTGGATCGTCGGGAATCGTCAGGTATTCATCCCAGACTTCTTCAGACCAATCTGCTCGGCCCAGCTCGCGGCCGAGGAGGTAATTGAAATCATACTCCGGCGCCAGAGAGTAACTGTCATAGGTTCGCTTGAATCGCAGATTGTTCGGGTTCGCGGTGTTCTCATAGGCGACCGGGCTTTCGAGACCGAATGGCGTACGGTGGGAGATCAGCATGCCGATGCTGGTGCGCACGGGCACGCGCTGATCTTCTGCCCTCGGCAGTTGATCGGTCTCGATGCGGGAGCTGGTAAAGTTCGAGATGAGATCCTGATCCATGTCGCTGCGCGTGGCGAAGTCGAGCATGGTGCCGTTGAACTGCGAATAGGCTGATTCGCGGAAATAGTAGGAGCCGTTCAGCGGTTCGTAGTCGTCACGGAACACGACGACGGCCACCGGAGCCTCTTTATCGTCCGCGTTGTTCTCGCTATCGCGGAATGGATTCTCGCGCTGGGCGCTATTGCCAGCCTGTTCCTGTCCGGTTAGACCTAGATCATCTGTTAGTTGCGGCGTGGGCAGACCGAACAAGCGCACATAGAAGAGGAGTGAGAAGCAAAGTAGGCCCAGCACGGTAAAATGATAGGGCAGGCGCCGGTGGTTGTTCTCGATCATCAGCAGCGCGGCGAGGGAGAGCACTGCGCCGCAGCCGAAGGCCATCAAGATAGACGAGGGATCGATGCCGCGCGTCAGGGCGTAGTCGCCGATTATGAAGGGGCGATGGATCATGCCATTGCGGTGCGCGGACAGGGTGATGACGAAGGCCGTGGCGACAAAAATAATCTCCACAACCGCGCCATAGCTCGTGCGTTGTGCGAGGGCCCGCAGGCTCACCGTGAGGGAGGCGCTGATGCTAAACCACTTGATGAATTCGCCGGTATTGAACGAGAACATCGCGGAGCTGAGGTTCGACAGCAGCGCGCTCGTCGTCGCCAGCGTCGCTAGTAACAGGCCAAGCAGCAGGAAGCCGAGGCTCAGGAGCACGATGGTGCCGGTGCGCAGGCGCGCCATCGGCGATCTATGGATGCTGAGGTCGATGAAATAGCAGGCGATCAGACAGCCCAGGAAGGAGGCGATGGAGCCGCTGAGCACGGTCAACGAGAGGCTGAGTAGCCAATAGCTGCTGGCAATGATGGCCGCGCGCAGGCTAGTCGGCAAAAAATGCTGTGTCTTCGCTGTATTCTGGCTATGCCCTGGGGCCATCTTGATCTCTAAAAACCTTGTTAATCAATGAGTTATACTTTTCTGAGATTCTGATCGAAGCTCAGGCCGGTCTTTCTGTCCACGACTACCGTTGATTCTACTAGCTGCCCGAGATCGGTCAATAACTTAAGCAGATCGGCCCTTGAGCCTGCCTCTGCCGGCGCTGCAGCTTCGTCCTTCAGCAACAGTCGCTGCCATAACCGGGCTTGCTCAGCCTCCCGAAATCCGTCGGTAGCCAGCACCAGCGAGAAGCGACCGGGGAAGCGCGAGAGAGTCCGTTTTAGCTGATCGAACCAGGGTGCGAACTCCGCTGCCGCAAACACGATGCAATGTGCACCGCTTTGTCCTGCTGCGCGCTCTATGAAGTCGTCGAGCCCATAGCTGAAGGGTGTCTCAATCGCCCGTGATCGCGCGATCGCATCTAGCGCCGCTGGAAGCGATTCTGCCGGCGCCCCAGTGCCATCGGCCGAGAACGCCCAGTCATCTCCGAGTGCGCCGGATTCCAGCGCGACGCGCGCTACGGCAGCGGCCGCCTCGTCGTACTCGCTACTGAGTAGATAGGCCACAGTGCGATTGCTATGAAATACGCTTTTCTCCGCCAGTCTTACATTGAGCTGTCGGCTTCTGGCGAACACCTTCCACATAATATTGCGTACCGAATCGCCCGGGACGTAGGGCCTGATCTCCATGCGATCGCCATCGGGGTCGCCGGAAGGGTTCGGGATGCCATCCTCGGCGGTTAGGGAGCGCAGCAGGGGCAGGGGTTTCACAGTGTTCGTTCTGGGCAGCGCGGTGCAGGCGATAGTTTGCTTCTCGCGCCAGGAATAGCGGCAGAAGCCGAGCACGTCGGAAACAGTGAACAGGCGCGTGATATGTTCGGTCTTGCAGCGCTTGGCGGGTACTAACTCTTCAACGAGCTCGCCGCTGCTGGAAACTCGCACGCGTGTCTCGATGAAGTCGGGGTAGATTACCTGCCAGCTGAGCTTCACCAGGGGGAAGTAGTTGAGCGCGGGCAACGCGAAGCCCGACTCGTTCGGATAGCCCGCCTCAAGTTTTACTGGCTCTGCACCACCCGCGAGTCGCGCCACGCTGCCGCGTATGCGCCGCTGAATAAATATGCCACCGACTACGGAACAGAACAGGCTGAAGATGAGGATGCTAAGCGCGCAGATTGCGAGAGAAAAAACGACGAGGTCCATCGAGCCATAGCCATACACGCGCAGCGCATAGGCTGTAAGCAACAGCGTGATTAAGCCTTGAACGGTCAGCGGGAACAGTCCGATCAGTCGCCGCGTAAGCGTGACTAGCACGGAGCTATTGGGGTCGAAATGGATTCTGCTTGTTGATGGCATGGCGAGGCAGTGGCTTGGCTCGTAGTGAGTGTGTCGGTGTAGACCGTAGGCGCTGGCCTTATCTTACAGGCTACCGCGCCAAATAGCAGCGAGTGCTACGCTGCGGCAGTCTAGGCGGTGAGCCTGAACTAGCGATTCACCCGGTTTTCTATTAACTCATCTACTACGGCGGGTTCAGCCAGCGTTGTGGTGTCGCCGAGATTGTCGAGTTCGTTGGCCGCGATCTTGCGCAGTATGCGACGCATGATTTTGCCCGAACGCGTCTTCGGCAGCCCGGGTGCGAACTGAATGACCTCTGGCCGCGCGAAGGCGCCGATCTCCTTCGCGACAAACTTAAGCAATTCCGCGCGCAGTTCTTCTGTTGCCTCCGCGCCCTGCATCAGGCTGACATAGGCATAGATACCCTGACCCTTGATGTCATGCGGGTAGCCGACGACGGCGGCCTCCGCGACTGTGTTATGCAAGACGAGCGCACTCTCGATCTCGGCTGTTCCCAATCTGTGCCCGGACACATTGATCACGTCGTCGACGCGGCCGGTGACCCAATAGTAGCCGTCGGCATCGCGGCGCGCGCTATCGCCGGTAAAGTAGTAGCCGGGATAGGTAGTAAAGTAGGTATCGACGCAGCGCTGATGGTCTCCGTAGACGGTGCGTATCTGACTGGGCCAGCTATTGCAGAGCACGAGGTTTCCCGTCGCCTCGCCTTCGAGTTCCTTGCCATCGGCGTCGAGCAATGCGGCCTTGACACCGAAGAAGGGAATCGTAGCGGAGCCGGGTTTCAGCGCATTTACGCCCGGAATCGGAGAGATCATAATCCCGCCGGTCTCGGTCTGCCACCAGGTGTCCACGATGGGGCAGCGTGCATCGCCCACCGTGTGGTAGTACCACTCCCAGGCTTCGGGATTGATTGGCTCGCCTACCGAGCCTAACAAGCGTAATGAGGATCTGGAGGTTTTCTTGACTGGGTCTTCGCCAGCCGACATCAGCGCGCGGATCGCCGTCGGGGCGGTGTAGAAGATATTGACCTGATGCTTGTCGATAACCTGCCAGAAGCGCGAGGCATCCGGATAGGTTGGCACCCCCTCGAACATGAGCGTCACCGCACCGTTCGCCAGCGGGCCGTAGATGATATAGGAGTGGCCGGTAACCCAGCCCACATCCGCCGTACACCAGTAGACGTCACCGTCGTGGTAATCGAATATGTACTTATGGGTGATGCTCGCGCCCAGCAGGTAGCCGGCAGTGCTGTGTAGCACGCCCTTGGGCTTGCCGGTAGAGCCTGAGGTATAGAGTATGAAGAGGGGGTCTTCAGCACTCATTAGCTCGGGTTCGCAGTCGCTGCTCGCCGCCTCCGTGGCCTTGTGGTAGCAGACGTCGCGCTCCTCGTTCCAGGGCACCTTCGCGTTGGTGCGACGCACGACAAACACAGAGTGCACGTTAGGGCATTGTGCGAGGGCATCGTCGACATTGGCTTTTAGTGGAATCTTACGTCCGCCGCGAACGCCCTCGTCGGCCGTGATTACCACCTGGCAGTCGGAGTCCAGTATCCTGTCCTTGATCGACTCGGGTGAGAAGCCACCGAACACCACGGAATGTACTGCGCCAATGCGCGCGCAGGCCAGCATCGCGTAAGCTGCCTCCGGCACCATGGGCATATAGATACACACGCGATCGCCCTTGCTAACGCCGCGAGTCTTTAGTGCATTGGAAAACTTGCAGACCGCCGCGTGCAGTTCGCGGTAGCTAATCTTCTTGTCGTCGCTGGGCTCATCGCCCTCCCATATGATGGCAGTCTGCTCGCCGCGCCGTTCGAGATGTCGGTCGATACAGTTGTAGGCGACATTTAACTTCGCGCCCTCGAACCATTTCGATTCTGCCTTGGAGAAGTCGCCACCCGAAACTTTCTTCCATGGCTCATGCCAGTAGAGTAGCTTGCCTGCCTGCTCGGCCCAGAAATCGTCCGGCGAATCTATCGATTGCTGATATAACTCGCGATAACTCTCTGCGTTGAAATAGGTCTTGCCAACCGATGTTTCTGACACGGGGTAGCTCTTGTCTTCTGACATGGGGTTTTCCTTGATGGCTTCGACAGTGCCGATTAAATAGTGCCGAATAAAAGGCACCGAATAAATGGCGCCGAATAATTAGAAAGCGGATCTGCTCACATCTTGGAAGTCGCGCTCTGGATTTCAGCGCCGTAGACATCCTGAATAACGGCCATTCAGTATGCCTCAATGCGCTATGTCGGGCAACCGCCTGCGCCTTGCAGCCCTTTATTGGCGAGGGGTAGGGCCCGCATGCGGAGCTTGGAAGCTGCTAGTCCAGCTGGAAACGGATATTGTCGATGAGTCGACTCTTGCCGACGAAGGCGGCGGCCAGAATGGCGAAGTTGCGGGTGTCGGTTGCGGCAGGTAGCAGGCTGTCCGCGTCGCATACCTGAAAATAATCCGGCTTGAGGGAGGCTTGTTGTAGCGTCTTCGCCGCCGTTTTTTCCAGCGCGGTATAGTCCCGATTACCCGCGATGATTTCCTGCGCAGTGGCTTGCAGGCATCGATAGAGATTGGCGGCCTGTTCTCTCTCAGTGGCGCTCAGGTAGTTATTGCGCGAGCTCATGGCGAGGCCGCTGTCTTCGCGGTGGGTCTCGATGCCATGCAGCGTGATGTCCAGTTCCATATCTTGCGTCATTTTTCGAATGACCAGAAACTGCTGGTAGTCCTTCAGGCCGAAGAATGCAGCATCGGGCTGTACGATATTGAATAGCTTGGTCACGACCAGCGCCACTCCCTCGAAGTGACCCGGTCGACTACTGCCACAGAAATTTTCAGAAAGGCCTGGCACCTTAATGGTGGTCTGCTGCTCCGTGCCTGTGCGGTAGATTTCGGACACCGCTGGCACGAACAGGCAGTCACAGAGCTCCGCCTGCAGCTTCTCGCGATCGGCGTCCAGCGTGCGGGGATAGGCGTCGAGGTCTTCGTTCGCGCCGAATTGCAGCGGATTGACGAATAGGCTGCACACGAGAAAGTCGTAACGGTCGCGGGCCTGCCTGACCAGCTGTAGGTGACCTTCGTGAAGATTTCCCATGGTGGGGATCAAGGCAATAGATTTGCCCTGCGAGCGGGCAGTCTTCAGAATTTGCCTCAGGTCTTTAATCTTCTTATGAGTCTGCATGGGGTAGGGCTAGTTGAAACAGTGTTCGTCCGCGGGAAATGCCTGCGACTTAACCGCCTGCACATAGGCCTCGATAGCACCCGGTATCCCGTTACTGGAATCGATCAGGAAGTTCTTTACAAACTTCGGTGAGATTGGCGACACACCCAGCACGTCATGCAGAACCATGATCTGTCCAGTAGTGTCCGGACCAGCCCCGATGCCGATTACCGGGATATCCAGGCTGTCGGTTACCTTCTTGCCGAGGGCTCGGGGGACGCATTCGAGGAGCAGGGTGCTCGCGCCGGCTTCTTCCAGCAGCTTGGCCTCTTCGATGATCGCGTCGGCCTGCTCGGTGTCGCGGCCCTGCACGTGGAAGCCGCCGATGCGATTGACCGACTGCGGTGTCAGGCCCATATGAGCGCAGACTGGAATGCCGCGCTCCGCGAGTAGCTTGGTGGTGTTCGCAATCCAGGCGCCACCCTCCAGCTTCACCATATGTGCGCCGGCCCGCATCAGCGATGCGGCATTCTCCAGCGTCTGTGTCTCCGAGGCATAGCTCATGAAGGGCAGGTCGGCCACCAGCAGGGCGCCCTTGTTGCCACGCTTCACGCATTGCATATGGTAGATCATGTCATCCATGGTCACCGGCAGCGTGCTGTCGTGACCCTGCAGCACCATGCCCAGTGAATCCCCCACCAGAATGACCTCGACTCCCGCCTCGCCGAGTATGGAGGCGAAGCAGGCATCGTAGGCGGTCAGACAGGCGAACTTCTCGCCTTTCTTCTTGATATTGAAGAGAGTGGTGAGGGTGACATTGCCGCTGTGTGATTGGCTGCTCATAGCTATATGGCTAGTGTGTCTGCGCGTCGACTCGGGAAGGGGATAGTAAGGCTAGGCTCTACAGTATTCAAGCCAAACCGGAGTCTAAGCGGCTATCATTGACTAAATGAGCGAGGGTCGCGGATTGAAGTAGTGTGTACCGGCGGTGGTGGATAGGACCTGCTGCACTAGCCGTTGATAATCGCCCTCGTTGTTCACCAGGTCTATGTCTTCGCAGTTCACGATAAGCAGCGGCGATCTGTCGTAGTAGTGGAAGAACTCGGCATAGGCCTGGTTTAGATTCTCCAGGTAGCTGCGTTCGATGAATTGCTCGGCCTCGACGCCACGCTTCTGAATTCTGTTTAGCAGCACGTCGGTGGAGGCTTGCAGGTAGACGACGAGGTCGGGCACTGGCGCATCGATAGTCAGGTGGCGGTATACCTTGAGGTAGAGCTCGAACTCATCCGGCTCCAGGTTCTGCTGCGCGAATAGTCGGTCCTTGTCGATCAGAAAGTCGGCGACGCGAACCGGCTCGAACAAATCGTTCTGCCGTAGATCTTGGATCTGCTGTGCGCGTTGGAACAGGAAGAAGAGTTGCGTAGACAGGGCGTGTTGCTTCGGGTTCTGGTAGAAGCGATCGAGGAAGGGATTGTGCTCGGCCTGCTCCAGCAGTAGCTCGTAGTTGAAGCTATCCGCCAGCCGCTTCGTGAGAGTTGTCTTGCCAACACCAATCGGGCCCTCGACTGCGATGAAACGCGGAGCAGCCTTGCTGAAATCGCCTTGTGTCATAGTGCTTTTGCGCTTCTCTAGGGAGCCCTAGCCTGCAGCCTTCGCATTGGGTTTGCGTCGTCGCCGCCTCTTTCGAGGTGCTGGCCTGTCCTTCTCTATGCTCTCGATATTCAGATTTGTATCACCTAACTGAAACTTGGTCCACCACTCGCCGCGCCCGCCCAGGTCTTCGCCAGCTTCTTCGCGTAGCAGGAGGAAATCGTAGGCGGCACGGAATCGCGGATGGTTAAAGGCGCTCTCGACGCCGCGTCGATTCTCGCGCATAAGCCGCGACTGCAATTCCCAAATTTCCTTCGCCGCTATCGTGAAGCGTTTCGGCACGGCGGTGTATTGAATCTGATCCATCAGGACGTCCTGTGCCGCCTGTTGGAATATCTGGTGCGGACTGCCATCACTCGATTTCAATGACTCGAGGCGCAGCTGCAGCACGGGCCAGAGCAGGGCGGCAAAGAGGAACGCCGGCGTGACCGACTTACCCTCGGCGAGCCGTGTATCTGTATTCTCTAGCGCCAGATCGACCAGCTTGCAGGGTGGGCCAGAGAGTTTGTCCAGCGCATCCAATGTGGGGCCTAACAGAAAAGACCCAGGTCGGTAGCGCCGCAGCAACTCGAATGTCTTCACGGCGTGGCCGCTCGCCAGTAGCTTGATCGATTCATCGAAGAGTCTGGCGGTGGAGATCGAATCCAGCAGATGGGCAAGCTCGTTGATCGGCCGCTCGGTATTCTCCTCGATGGTGAAGTCGAGTTTCGCCGCGAAGCGTATGGCGCGCAACATCCTCACCGGGTCTTCTTTATAGCGCTCGGTAGGGTCTCCGATCATGCGAATCTGCTTCGACTTCAGATCACTGATGCCAGTGCTGAAGTCGAGGATGCGGAATCTGTCGATCGTGTAGTACAACGCGTTAATGGTGAAATCCCGGCGCAGGGCATCTTCGTCGATGTTGCCGTAGACGTTGTCTCTGAGGATCATGCCGGATGTCGAATGGGCCGAGGCTTGATTGCGAATTCTTCGCCGCGGCACATCGTCCGCGATCTTGTTGTCCGCATCGTGGGGCGCGCGGAAAGTCGTGACCTCGATGATCTCCCTGCCGAAACGCAGGTGGATAATCTTGAAGCGGCGGCCGATGATGCGGGCATTGCGAAACAGCGATTTCAGTTGTTCGGGCGAAGCGTCGGTGGCTATATCGAAGTCTTTCGGGCGTTTTTCGAGCAGCAGATCTCTCACACCGCCACCCACCAGAAACCCGTGGTAGCCCGCTTCGGCTAGTTTATAGAGCACCTTCACCGCATTGGGCGAGATGTGCTTGCGCGAGATCGGGTGCTCATCGCGTTCTATCTGCACGGCTCTTTCGATGCCCTCGAGCGCGTTGATTTCTGCGGACTTGTTCATTTTTGCGCGGGGCTTGTGGGACCCTTTTGGCTTTCTGGCTTTCGAGTTGGAGCCCTGCTCGCGGCGCGATTTCGATGAGGGCGCTGCTGCCGAGGCAGGAGTGTTGGGGTTGCTGCGGCCGAGTAAGCCTTTTAACAGGGTAGGGATGCTAAACATGAACCGGCATGATACACGGAACCGGCGAAAACAACAGTGTGCGCAGCAGGAAGAATCGACTCTGACGCCAAGTGGGGCGAGTCAAGGTGGAGTGTAGCGGGAGGATATTTTGGGGGGGTGAATACCACCCCCCGTAGGAAGCTAATAGCTATTATTATTATTGCTATTCAGATTTTATTATTATTATTGAGTTGCGTACCCATATCGGTACTGCATAAGTTTAAGGTGGTAAATATGAAGTAAGACGGCAATCGCCGTATCCAGACTACACCCCGACCTTTTTATTATTCAGTGCACTAACCTTAGTTTGAAAACTCAGTAATGCTATTTTTGTTTTTATTGAGACTTATTATTATTGTTTATTGTTATTGTTCTCCTAACTATAAAGCATTTACTGTGCCAAGCTAGGAATAGGCTTATAAATCAATGGCTTACTATTTTAAAAATCAGTATGCCAATTCTATAACCCTGATTTTGTTACGGATATTCCCCGATTTTTGGGTAGATGTGTAGCGGTAACAATTTATTACAAAATTCCACAATTCACTGAAATGCCCATTTCGCGGGCTCTCGCAGGATTTCTGACGGTGAGATTTTGGGGATTTGGAAGGAAAACTGCCTTGAGGCTGCTTAGCTGTCGTGCTTCTTCTTGCGCGGAATGCCGAATCGCTGGCGTCGCTCCCACAGACACTTGCGGCTAATGCCGAGCTTCTTAGCGAGTTGCGTCTCGTTCATCGCGTCCTGGTGTTCCAGCACGAAGCGTTGGAAGTAGTCTTCCAGCGAGAGTTCTTCCACCGGCTCGGCGGCGGCTGCGCTGTTTACCAATCCATCGGACTCTTCGGACGGTTTGTCCTCGTCGTCTATGGCGAGTAATTCTTCCCCGATCTCGGACTCTTCGGCGAGTACCACGGCGCGCTCGATCGCGTTTTCCAGCTCACGAACATTGCCCGGCCAGGCATAGGCAAATATCGCCTTGCTGGCACCCTCGCTGAGGGTCAGCATCTTCGTCTTCAGGCGCTTGCACGTTCGCTGCAGAATGGCTCCGGCCAATTCCAGTATGTCGTTGCCGCGGTCCCTAAGTGGAGGAATCAATAGTGTCATGACATTGATGCGATAGTAGAGATCCTCGCGGAAATGACCGTCTACGACTAGCTGCTTGAGGTCTCGATGCGTCGCGACGACCAGTCGCACGTCGACTTTCTTGGACTGCACCGAGCCGACCTTGCGTATCTCGTTTTCCTGCAGGACACGCAATAGTCGGGCCTGCGCCTCTAGGGGTAACTCACCTATCTCGTCCAGGAAGAGTGTGCTGCGGTTAGCCGCTTCGACTAGGCCTGTTCTTGTGGCTGTGGCGCCGGTAAATGCACCCTTCTCATGGCCGAAGAGCTCCGATTCGATCAGGTTCTCCGGGATAGCTGCGCAGTTAACAGAGATCATCTCCTGCTCGCTGCGATTGCTGAGGTTGTGGATCGCGCGCGCCACTAACTCTTTACCGGTGCCCGATTCGCCATTAATGAGTACCGTGGAATTAGTAAGTGCAACTTTGCGAATTCTTCTGAACAGTTCCATCATCTGCGGACAGCTACCGATCATTCCATGAACGGGCGGTTCAAATTCATCGGATTTGCTTATCGGTTGACGCGTGGCCTTGCCGTGCTCGCGGATCACCTTGGCGACGGATTCGATGAGTTCGTTGTGTTCGAACGGTTTGGCGATGTAATCGACCGCGCCCAGCTTCATCGAATCGATGGCGGAGCGAATGCTGGAATAGCTGGTCATGATTAGGACGGGGGTGCTAGTGGCCTTGATCAAGTCGGTGCCAGGTGCGCCGGGTAGTCGTAGATCGCTTATGATGACGTCAAACTCGTCCATGTCGAAATTATCTATGGACTCCTTGACCGTTCCCGCCTCGCTGACTTTGTACTCATGGCGTTCGAGCAATCGTCGCAAAGCAGTTCGAATAACTACTTCATCTTCTACAACTAAAACTTGATTCAATGCTGTCATGTGACTACTTAATTCGATTGTCGCCGGTACAAATTATTGCCGCTAGCTCTCGCCCGTCAGGGATTCGCCATGGTAGCAGGGAAATCGCAGCAATACCCGTGTGCCGCCAATACCTTCGGCGGCTGGGCTGATTATATCAATATCCCCACCTAAGTCTTCAACAATACTGAAAACGAGGGAGAGCCCTAGCCCTGTGCCTTCTCCCGCCTCTTTCGTAGTGAAGAAGGGGTCGAAGATGCGGTCGCGAATCGCCAGGGGTATGCCTATGCCCTCGTCGACCACGGCTATTTCGACTACCGCTCCATTAACTCGTGCCTGCAGCAGTACTTCGCCATTGGCCTGGCTGGCGTCACGCGCATTGTTAATGAGATTGAGCAAGACCTGCAGCAGGCGCTGCGAGTCGCCCATGATTCGCGCATTCGGGTCACAGTCGATGCGCAGCGAGAGACCTGAACTCTTTCGGTCTAGCGAGATCAGAGTTTCGGCCTGGGCCATGCATTCGCTGATGTCGACTATCTCGTTCTGGTACTGTGTCTTGTTCGTGCCCGCATGGGCAAAATTAACCAGCGACTGCAGGATGGTCGAAGTGCGATCGGTTTGCTCGACGATCTGGCTCGCGAGACTGAGCAACTCTTTGTCGTCGTACTCGTCGCGAATGGTTTGCGCAAGACAGGCTATGCCAGTAATGGGATTGCCAATCTCATGCGCGACACCTGCTGCCAGCCGACCGATAGAGGCGAGCCTCTCGCTGTGAGTCAGGCCGGCCTCCAGGATCTCGGTCTCGGTGATGTCTTCGAGCAATATGATGACGCCTTCGTGCATGGAATTCGGATCGCTAGTCTGCTCGATCTGAGCCTTGTGCAAGTTGACGGATTTCTTCTTTCCCTCTAGCTCGAACGCGTACTTGTAAGAATGGTTGGCATCGTCGTCGATAAAATTGCTCAGCAGGCTAAGCCAGGGTTCGGATAGATCCATAAGTTGTGAGCCGACGATATCGGCGCCGCTGATCTCGGTGAACTGCTCCATCGCCCGATTCCACATGATGACTTCGTTCTCTATGCTGAGAGAGCACACGCCGAGGGGCAGGTCTAACAGAATCTGTCGGTGATAGCGTCGCAGGTTGTCGAGGTCGGCAGCCATGCCAGAAAGATTGCTGCGGTAGGCCTCGATGCGGCTCTCGATGACGTTCAGGTCGGAGCTGCCGTGCCCGGACACTATGCTATACGGCAGATAGCCGTCGATTATCTCTCTCGCTATCGAGGGGCCGAGCAGGCCCGAGAGATTGGCCTCGAGTCTGCCGCGCAATTGCTGCATGGCATAGGGGCGACGATCCTCTTCGCCGATGTTCAGGTCGCGAAGTGCCAGGCTCACTTCGCGATTCGCCGTCTTCTCGCCCAGAGGTTTGCTGAGACTCTTCACGAAGTCTCGGGGCGACTTAGCAACCAGTCCGCTGCGCTTGCGACGCTTTATCGTGTCCAGTGTGCAGATGTCGGCAGAGCTTCGCTCTTCATCGCTGCTGCCTACCACTAGGGAGACTGTAACGAAGACGAGGCAGTTGCTGATGAGTGAGAGGGCAGTGATCTCGCGCCAGTTGATCGACACGAGAGTCAGCGGGTCGGCGTCGGAAAGAAGAGGCAGCATGAGAAACAGGAACCAGATGAACACGCCCACGCCGAGTCCCCACAGGAAGCCTTTCCTATTGGCGATTGGCCAATACATTATGGCGACGATGCCTGGCATGAACTGCAGGCAGGCGGTGAAGGCGACGATGCCGATCACCTGGATGCTAATCTGTTCGTTCGGTAGATAGTGGAAAAGAAAGCCAAGCCAGATTATTGCTGTTATGAGAATGCGACGTTTCCACAAGAGCCACCGGTAGATATCTTCGTTCGCCTTCGGTTGGTAGATGGGGAGGATCAGGTGGTTCAGGCACATATTCGATAGAGCCAGCGTGATCACGATAATAAGCCCGCTGGCTGCCGACAGCCCGCCGAGATAGGCAAGCAGGCTGATCAGCGGAGAATCGTAGGCGGCGCCTATGACCACGGGGAAGTATTCAACCTGTACACCGCTCCCAGAGCGCAGGCCCGCCCACAGTATGGGCAGAACCGGCAAGCTGAGAAGTAGCAGATAGAGGGGGACACCCCAGCTCGCGATGGAAAGCGCACGCTGTCCATTGTTCTGGTTAAATGTGACATAGAACATATGTGGCATCGCGACCGCGGCGGTGAAGAAGAGCAGTGCCATGACGTGGAATGACGAGAAGTAGTCGGTATTCTTCAGGCTGGCGATCAATTCCGGCTGCTCCTGCAGCCAGCGATCGAGACCGTCGAAACTTCCGAACGCGCCGTACACCGCGAAGGCCCCGACGACGAGAAAGGCGATGAGTTTTACGAGTGACTCGAAGGCAATCGCCATAACGAGGCCATCATACTGTGTGCGCCCAGCCTTTCGCGATGTGCCGAACAGGATAGAGAAGAGTGTGATGACGACGCAGAAACCGATCGCCAGATTGCTCTGCCCGGCCTCGGGCGATACGAGATAGGCGGTGTCGGATACCGCTCTAATCTGTAGCGCGATCAGTGGAATTACCGCGATCAATAGGACGAGAGTCGTTGCCGTGCCTGACCAGGGAGAGCGATAGCGAAACGCCATCAGGTCGGCGAGCGAACTGAGTTGGTAGGTTCGGGTGAGTCGCAGTAGCGGCCGCAGCAAGAGCGGCGAGAGCAGGAATGCTAACGATATTCCAATGGAGCTGGCGAGATAGCCATAGCCATCGCGGAGCGCAATACCCACCGAGGTGTAGTAGGCCCAGACGCTGGCGACGACGCCGAGAGACAGTACATAGACTACCGGGTGGCGAACTATCCGGATCGGAATCCAGCCGCGCTCCGTGACATAGGCGATGCCGAATAGCAGCGCGAGATATCCGCTGCCTAGAACGATGATAGTGCTCAGGTCAAAATTCATCGGAATCCTGTTCGCGATGCGCCCAACCGGCAACCACGATCACGAGGAAGCCCACGATGAAGGGGCGATACCACGCGCCGTCCACCTGATTGATCCAGTCCACGCTCAACAAAAACAGCAGATACACGATGAGAAGCAGGACTAGTATGGAACGGGGTATGTACACAGGGTCTCCTGAGAATTTCGATGCTTGCCGGATAGTATAAGGAGCGTGCTTTTAAGTCTATCGCTGTGCCTAGAGCAGTGGTTAGAGCGGCCGTGAGGCGTCTAGCGGAATCGACTCGATGCCGGCGACGGACTGCATATTCCAGTTCAGCGTCGCCCACTCCAATTGTGTAGCCGGGCTTTCCAGCTTCAGCTTCGCTGGAGGTGACTGGCCGAGAAGGTTGAGCGCGCGGTACACAAGCTCAGATGCCTCGCTCGTTTCGATCGAAGGTGCGAACGCCTGCTTGCTGAGTTTCTGTCCCAGGTTGTCGACGATGATGGGAATATGGGCATAGTGCAGCGGGCGGTAGCCAAGCCGCTGCTGCAGGTAGATCTGCCTGGGGGTGGAATCGAGCAGATCGAAGCCGCGTACAACATGACTAATCTGTTGATACTCATCGTCCACCACCACGGCTAGCTGGTAGGCGAACAGCTCATCTTTGCGAAGCAAGACGAAATCGCCAGCCTCATCTTCCAGCTGTTGGCTGTAATGGCCCTGAACGGCATCATCGAACCCGATCTCGGCCGCGGTAGTTTTTACGCGCAGAGCATAGGGCTTCTTCGGTGGCGTCTTGCGGCGGCGGCAGGAGCCGTCGTAGGCGTTTCCCATTTCCCGGATCTGTCCACGCGTGCAGTCGCAGGGATAGCAGAGCCCAGCTTCCTGCAGCTGATGCAGGGCTTGTGCATAGGCATCGAGACGAGTGCTCTGATAGAGTACCTCGCCATCCCAGTTCAGACCGAGATCACTAAGCTGCTGCAAGATGAGCTCGGCGCTGCCGGCGGGTTCCCGTGGTGGGTCCAGGTCTTCGACACGGACCAGCCACTTTCCGCCCTTAGCGCGCGCATCGAGGAAGCTGGCCACCGCGGCTAGCAGCGAGCCGAAGTGCAGGGCGCCTGTCGGGGAGGGGGCGAATCGACCGATGTAGCCTCGTTCCGTCATCAATTAATCTTGAGCGTTCGCTGCTCGTTGCATGCGCAGTGATTGTTCAATACGGAGCAATACCGTAGTTCTATCGCAAAGAATGCCGTGCCGGGGAAGTAGCCGCAATGCGCGAACGTTACTGTGCGCGATTGCGGCTTAACGAGAATAACTAGCTGCCTAGCTGTTTTTCTTTGATCTCGTCGAGAGTCTTACAGTCGATGCACTTGTTCGCCGTCGGACGCGCTTCCAGTCGACGTATGCCGATCTCGATGCCGCAGGAGTCACAATAGCCGTAGTCGTCCTGCGCGATCAGTTCGATAGTGCTATCGATCTTCTTGATGAGTTTGCGTTCTCTGTCACGCGTGCGCAGTTCCAGGCTGAACTCTTCTTCCTGAGTGGCGCGGTCGGCAGGGTCGGGGTAGTTGGCGGCATCGTCTTGCATATGATGCACGGTTCGATCGACTTCCTGCATTAGCTGGTTACGCCAATCGAGCAGGATCTTCTTGAAATGCTCGCGCTGCTTCTCGTTCATGTACACTTCGTTTTTCTTGGGCTTGTACGGAACGAAGTTTTTTAGAACCGGTTGAGATTCTAAGCTTTGAATGCTGGACATGATCGCTAATGCCTCTGTGTGTCCCTGTTTATAGCGTTCCTGTTGCTGGCTTTCTGGCAAGCCGGCCGCTTAAAACGGGGATTTTTCGTTTACAAATCAAACTCTTTTAGCCGTCTCCGGGAAGAGTTCGATGATGGATTTTGCACCGCTTCGATTGCTCGGAAAAGTGCAATTTTCAGAAAGCTGGGTAAGCTACCAGATTCTGTATAGGGATGCCATAAAAAATTCGAAGTTAAACGCGGTTCCAGGCCGAAAGCGCTTGTAGCTATTTTTGCCTAGAAGTCTGGATTTTCATTCTACTATAATGGCCCGCTTCGCAAGCCTCAAGCGCACGCAGGAACCCAGTCATGTCAAGCACTAGAATCGCGGATGCAGACCCCCTAGCGAAGGTAAATCCGTTTCGCGTTATGACCGTCATGGCTAGAGCGCAGCAGCTGGAGGCTGCGGGCCGGCGCATCGTGCATATGGAAGTAGGCGAGCCCGACTTTTCCTCGGCAGAGCCGATCATCGAAGCCGGGAAACGGGCGCTCGATGCAGGCCTTACGCAATATACCGCCGCGACTGGCCTGGCTGAGTTGAGGCAGTGCCTTAGTGAGCACTATCAGCGCCGCTATGGCGTCGAGGTCAATGCGCAACGCATTCTTATTACACCGGGAGCGAGCGGCGGCCTGAGTCTGCTCGCCAGGCTACTGGTGCGGGCTGGAGATGGGGTGTTGTTGAGCGACCCAGCCTATCCCTGCGTGCGAAACTTCATCCACATGATGGATGCCGAGCCTCAGCTCATACCGGTAGGTATCGAGCAGAACTACCAGCCAGCGCTCGCGCAGCTAGATCAATATTGCAGGCCGAATACCACCGGCCTGTGGCTGGCATCGCCGAGTAATCCCACTGGCACCATCTTGGAGCGTGCGGAGCTCAAGTCTGCTTGTGTATGGGCGGCAGACAATGAGAAGCAGCTGCTTGTGGATGAGATCTATCATGGTCTGCACTATGTTGAAGACCTGCCTAGCGTCCTGGAGTTGGACCAGTCCGCTTTCGTGGTGAACAGTTTCTCGAAGTACTTCGGTATGACCGGCTGGCGCTTGGGCTGGATCGTTGTTCCCGAGGAGCATATTGCCAGAGCAACCATTCTTGCGCAGAATCTCTATATCTCCGCTTCCTCGATCGCGCAGCATGCCGCGCTCGCCGCGTTCACCCCCGAAGCCGAGGCCATATTCGAGCAGAGGCGTGAGGCATTCAGGCAGCGCCGCGACTTCCTCGCCGGGGCGCTGCGGGATATCGGCTTCGGCCTGTCCGACAATATTCAGGGTGCCTTCTATATCTACGCGGACATCTCTCGATTCTCCAACGACTGCGAGTCGTTCTGTCGCGACATGCTGGAGGAACACGGTGTCGCACTGACCCCCGGCACAGACTTCGGTGAATTCGATTGCGCCAAGCATGTTCGGATTGCGTTCACTACAGATATGGAAAGCTTGGAGCTCGGCGTGCAGCGCCTGCGAGAGGCCCTGGCATGAGTCGTATGCGCCGCTCCCACTTCGCTAATCCGAAACCCATGTTTGACACTCGATGCAGCTAGAGAAGCCATTACAAGCCGGAATTCTGCAGAGGCGCTATAAGCGGTTTCTGGCGGATATTACGACCGCGGACGGCGAGTCGATTACCATACATTGCCCTAACACAGGGTCTATGAAGAACTGTCAGGAGCCCGGCAGTCGAGTCTGGTATACGGATTCGGGAAATCCAAAGCGTAAGTATGCCTGCACCTGGGAACTGGTTGAGGTGGACTCACGCTACCTGGTCGGTATCAATACCGGCCGCGCCAATAAGCTCGTCCATGAGGCGCTACGCAGCGGTTGGCTAGACACGCTTCAGGGTTATAAATCTATTCGCAGCGAGGTGCCCTACGGCGAGCAGAAGAGTCGAATCGATTTTCTGCTGGAAGATTCGCATCACAAACCGAACGTACCCTGCTATATCGAAGTGAAGAACGTGAGTCTCGGAGCGGGAGGCGGACTGGGTAAGTTTCCGGATGCGGTGACCAGCCGCGGCCAGAAGCATCTGCAGGAGTTGCTGCATATGCACCAGCAGGGCTATCGCGCCGTACTCTGTTTCTGCGTACAGCACAGTGGTATCGAACGCATCGAACCTGCGGATGAGATAGACCCGGAGTATGGCCGGCTGCTGCGCGAGGTCGCGTCCCGCGGTGTGGAGGTGCTCGCCTATCGTGCCGACTTCGATGTCGCTGCCTCGCGCATAGAACTGCGGACCGAATTGCCAGTTATCCTTCCCTAGCGGAAGACAGCGTGCCTACTGCAGCGGCGTCGCGACTCGCAGCGCAGACTCCTCGACCGTCACCATGCCATTGTCCACGATGAAAGGAATCTGCTGCAGGTGCTTTCCCTTGCACGGCCCGGCGAGGCAGTGCCCGTCTTCGATCTGGAAGAGAGCGCCGTGGGTGGAGCAAATAATAAGTGCGCCATCCGGATCGAGGAAATGATCCTCTTCCCACTCGAGGGGCGTGCCCAGATGAGGGCAGCGATTCCAGTATAGGAAGATTCGGTCGTCTTTCTTCACTGCGAACATATAGAGATTGTTAAGCTCTATACCCTTCGATGTGCCTTCTTCGATGTCGTCTACTTGTATGAGACTGATCATTAGTGAACCGTTTCCCTTGTACTCAGCCTAGAGACTTCTCAAAATCGGCAAGTAGGTCATCTATCTCTTCGATGCCGATGGAGAAGCGAATCATGGAATCTGCGATGCCCATGGAGGCGCGACGCTCTGCGCCCATCTCGTAGTAGATTGTATGTGCTACCGGGATGGCGAGCGTGCGTGTATCACCCAGATTGCTAGAGGAGATGATGTTGTCCATGCCATTCAACACATCGAAGCAGTCGACGCCGTCGTTGAGGTCGATGCTCATGATCGCGCCGAAACCGCGAAATAACTCCTTAGCTCGTGCGTGCTGAGGATGCGCAGGCAGCCCGGGGTAATAGACCTGCTTCACCTTGGGATGCTGCTCGCAGAATTCGGCCACGGCCTGCGCGTTCTCGCAGGCCTTATCCATGCGCAGGCTCAGGGTCTCCGAACCCACTGCGAGGTGGTGTGCCGCTTCCGGCCCTAGCGAGGCGCCAATGTCTCTCAGGCCCTTCTTCTTTATTTGGGTAATGCCCCAGAGTTCTGGATCCTGACTCTTGTAGGCATCGAAGATATTTGCGAAACCGGTCCAGTCATAAAGGCCAGTGTCGGTAATCGCGCCTCCGAGTGCGTTGCCGTGGCCGCCGATATATTTCGTCAGTGCATTAATGCTGAAGCTCGCGCCCACCGACTTCGGACAGAACAGGTGGGGGGAGGTCATCGTATTGTCGACGCAATAGATCAGGTTCTCACTCTCACACAGCTTGCCGACTGCGGCCAGGTCGGCGACCTGCGTCACTGGGTTTGCGATAGTCTCAACGAAGACAAGGCGCGTATTTGGGTTGATAGCGGCCTCGACCGCGGCCGCATCGGTCGCGTCGACGAAGCTCACCTCGATGCCGAGGTTTTGCAGGGTGCCGAATAGGCTGTTGGTGTTGCCGAAAAGATACGCGCTGGAGACGATGTGGTCTCCCTGCCTGAGCAGCGCCAGTAGGCTAGAGGCGATAGCCGCCATGCCAGTTGCGAAGGCGGCGGTGGCGATGCCGCCCTCCATGGCCGTGATTCTGTTCTGCAGTGCAGTAACGGTGGGATTGAGCTGGCGTCCGTAGTTATAGCCTGCGCGCTTGCCCTGAAACACTTCCGCCAGTTCGCGGGCATCTTCGTAGCCATAGGCAACCGATGGATGGATGGCCTTGTGTAGGACGCCATGTTCCGGTTGGTCTCTGCGGTCAGAATGCAGATTGGTCGTGTTGAAGCCTTTCTTGCTCATGGTGGCGGCTCAGATAGTTTGTCGGGGGGTTATGCAGGCGGTTTTATACACCAGCATTCTCACTATTGGAAGCTGCGAGCTGCAGCAGGAGGCATGATAACGCCTCGTTCAGGCTTGATCTAGAGCTATCATAGAGTTGTTCAGAGGTTCCCTATTTGATCCTGACACTTTAGGCAGTGACTGGCCTCCGGTAGCACCTCGAGTCGCCTAAACTCGATCGGCTCATCGCAGTTGTCGCAGTAACCGTAGTCCAACGCATCCATTCTTCTGAGGGCTGTTAGGACCTTGCGCAGGCTGGCCTCGGCCTTCGTGCGTGTCGATACGGCCATGCTCTGCTGCTGCATCGCATCCATCCGAGACACTCTGCCGACCGAAGTCTGATCGAGTGTCACCACGCCGGTGGCCGAGGCAGCCTCTTCTAGCTGCTGCTCGAGCTTCGCGCGCTTCACTTCTAGCGATCTGTGTAGTGACTGCAGTTGCTTGGAATCGAGATTTATCACCAAACTACCTCTTGTGTGTGCGACTCACGATGAACTCATCTACAGCGGCAGGAGGTCGACGAAAAGGGGGCGGCTCTCAACGATGGTCTGAATTTCGGCGAGGCGCTGTTGATACTCGGGGCTGCTTCGATCTCTGTATAGCGCATTGAAATCGGTCTCGGACAGGCCATCGCGGTTGCTGCCAACCTCTGGCATGTAGTCGGTCTCTCTTGTGAGATTGGCTAGGCGATTCTGCATGATTCTCGCCGTCGCAGGGTTTCCCGTGCAGAGTTCGGCCATAGCAACCCCTACACTGTTCGCGGTGAGGTCGGAGAAACTAAAACCGGAGCGATAGCGGGCGTCATAGGCTTCCTTGGTCGTGGACAGCATCTGTGCCAGATCGGCACCCGCCGAGGCACTTATAGCGGCAATCGAGATCAGGTGCTGGGCCAGATCTTGGCGCCGGTGCAGCCTGGCCTCGATAAACGGGGCGACCTCCACGTCGGCGGCGGCAGCACTGCCGATGAGTTGTTCTATGGGTTCTTGATTGAGGTACAGCGCGAGAGTCTGAAACGCCGTGCGGTTCTCCGCTATCGGATCGCTGCCGGCCAAGGATTTTTGCTCTGCCAGTGCGAACATCGGTACCAGGAAGGCGTTTATCGAGACGGCGCGTATATCATTGGGCACCGCCGCGGCAATATTCCGAATCACCTCGTAGTAGTCGATGATGCGCTCGCGGTCCGCATCTGTAATGAAGAGCTGCTGGGCCTGATTGCCGATTCGGCCTATCAGTCGCGGATCCCACTGCAGGGCGAGTTCCATTCTGTCCTGAGTCAGCTCGACTCGCTCGACATTGTTGATGAGTTCGCTGAAATCCAGATAGGCGACATTGCCGGAGGCCAGATTGGCCTGCAAGCGCTGCAGTGTAAACTGCAAGAACCGATCGGGTACGCCAATGCGCCCTATGCGCAGTGAGTCCAGCCTCAGTAGATTCTCGCTCTCGACAAGATCGGCTTCGATATTGAGATAAACCGGCACCGCACCCTGAGCGATGCGGACACTCAGCTCCACTCGCATCGAGGCATCGCTGAGCGTCGTCGCGGCGGACCAGTCGGCATCGAGATCCATGACATGGGTGGCATAGCGTAGCAATAGATTCAGCTCTTCGGAGTCTAGCTGCAGCTCCTGCAGGCTCGCGTTCGTTGGCGTCTCGGGCGTATTCTCTAGAAGCAGCGTTTCGATGCGCGAGAGTTCCCCGGCGCTGATCTGCCGCTCGGTTACTAGACGAGGGGCGGTTTCGAGTGACAGCAGCAAGGCGATTACCGGTGCGCTTAATAGGAGCACCAGCAAGGGCCGTAGCAGATGCGCCAGAAGCTTCGGGCGTTTGTTGCTGTTAGAGTCCAGTGATACTTGGCTGCTCATAGAATTTCTGCGGTGCTAGCGGATATTGTTGCTTGCATGAAATGTAGGTCATTGCTGCCGATAATAGGGCATGAGAGCGTTAGGCTCAGTCAGGCTTGCCCTAGTGCGCGATTTTACTGACAAATAGTGTGTTTATCGCTATAAAGTATGACTAAGTCGACAGAATCTACGATTTATATAGAAAATAATTTATTAATCAAGGGCTTGGAGTTACTATCCCTTGATCGATATAGAGTGCGCATCTAAGATTGGCACTCAGCCTGAAGGAGATTGTAATGAGAGACCGACTGGAATTGAGTGTATTCAACCCATTCCCAAAGGCGGCAAGAATTCGTGCTGCAGCTACTGCGCTAGCGCTGTTGCTGCTCGCCTCCTGTGCCTCGCAGAGCGCCACAGAAACGGCGGCTGCCGTAGCCGAGGCTGAGCGTGCCGCGGCGAGTCAGCAGGCTGCGCAGGCGGCGGCTGAAGCGGAGCGCACCCGGGTTGCCGAAGAGCGTGAGCGAGCTCGTGCTGCAGCTGAACGAGCCAGAATAGAAGCGCAGAGAGAGCAGCAGCTTGCCGAAGCCCGAGCCAGAGCCGAGGCGGAGCGCCAGCAGCGCGAGGCAGCTGAGGAGCGCGAGCGTCAACGGCTCGCCGCGATTGCCGCTGCCGAGGCCGAGCGCCAGGCGAAGATTGAGCGCATCGCCGAGCTTGAGCAGCAGATAGCGAATATTCAGGCATCCGTTACCGACGAGTCGGCGCGAACGGCGGATATGGTTCTAGCCATCGAGGCGGCAGAAGAGTTGCTCGCCGCGCTGGCCGAAGAGCAGGTCAAGTATGAGAGCACCGACGAGCAGGGAAATACGCTGGAACCTCTGGCCAAGGAGCACATCGAGGAGCTGGAATCGCGCAAGAACGAACTGGTACGCCAGGCGAATTCCCGCTAGACCGGCTCCGAGCCCGCCATGAGTAATAAAGTCGTCGATTTCGAGCTGGGCAAGGAAAACCAGCTGCACAAACGCAAGGAGGCGAAGCTGGATGCCATGCGCCGGGCTTTTAAGCTGGCGCGGGCCGACTCGGCGAAGGCCGGCGGCAAGCAGAACAAGCGAGGCAAAACGAAGAAAAAGTAGCGTAACTACCCCCCATCCCCACCCCAGCCGAGAGGCGCTTCTCCAGCCGTTTTCTCAATCCTCAGAAATGCACTGTAATACTGGTTCTACAGGCACTTTATCGCCTTTTTTTGCTGCCTTCGTTATGGTAAAGTGCGCGCCTTCAAAATAACTATTCCATCTCAAGGGGAAGAATTTCGATGTCGGGGATAACAATTACGGTAACTACAGTCCTGTCGCTTATGGGCTTGGGAATTGCCTTCTTTTACATGAAGAAGGTTGTCAGTATACCGCTTGATCTAGGACTGGACGAAGAACAGTCAAAGCAGCTGACCTTCATCCATGGTGCTATCGCACAGGGAGCCATGGCTTTCCTGAAGCAGGAATACAAAGTTCTCACCATATTCATGGTGGTATTCGCCGCGATTATAGCCATATTGATTAACGATACGCATACTCCGGATATCCATGAGGGTATCTACACGGCGATAGCCTTCCTGTTCGGTGGTGCCATCTCCATCGCCTCCGGCTATATCGGCATGAAGGTAGCGACGCAGGGTAATGCCCGTACTACCGTCTCCGCGAAGAAAGACATTTCTGCAGCCTACGACGTAGCGATAAACTCCGGTGCGGTCATGGGCTTCGCTCTGGTCGGACTGGCTACATTAGGCCTGGTTATCATCTACGTGGTGATGAGCTGGCTGCTGGCCGATCTTGGCCCCGAGAATAATCACATCCTGATGGAAGTCATCGCTGGCTTCGGACTGGGTGGATCTACGATCGCGCTATTCGCGCGTGTGGGTGGCGGTATCTTCACCAAGGCCGCCGACGTAGGCGCCGACCTGGTGGGTAAGGTTGAGCAGGGTATTCCCGAAGACGACCCCCGTAACCCCGCGGTTATCGCCGACAACGTGGGCGACAACGTGGGTGACGTTGCCGGCATGGGTGCCGACCTGTTCGGTTCCTGTGCGGAGAGTACCTGTGCCGCGATGGTGATCAGTGCAGTCGTATTCGCCGGTAACCCCGACGCCTTGCTGTTCCCCATTCTTATCAGCGCGGTAGGCATCCCAATCGCTCTGATTACCAAGCTTCTGGTCGGCGTAAAGACTGAAGAGGACGTCGCGCCTGCCCTGATGAAGCTGCTTATCATCTCCAGTGCCATCATGGCGGTGGTTATGTACTTCTTCACCGTTGCACTGATCCCAGCAACGTTCGAATTGAACGGTACTGAATACACAAGCGTAGGTGTCTACTTCTGCTTCCTTGCAGGTCTGATCTCTGGCCTGGCAGTTGGCCTGCTAACCGGCTACTACACATCTGAGAAGTTTGCTCCGGTGCAAGAAGTGGCCAAGTCCTGTGAGACAGGCGTTGCAACAAACATCATCTACGGCCTTGCGCTAGGCTACAAGAGCACCGTGCTTCCTTATCTAGCGATTGCTATCAGCATCTTCATCTCCTGGGAGCTGGCAGGCATGTACGGCATCGCCATCGCCTCCCTGGGTATGCTGGGAAGCTTGGTTCTTACGCTGACAATCGACGCCTACGGCCCAGTTGCCGACAACGCCGGCGGTATCGCCGAGATGGTTGGTCTGGAGTCGGAAGTTCGTCGCAGAACTGACATCCTCGACTCGGCAGGTAACACGACTGCTGCGATCGGCAAGGGATTCGCTATCGGCGCCGCGATTCTAACCTCGCTGGCACTGTTCGCTGCCTTTATCACCACGGCCGAAGCGTTGCGCGGTGAGCCGATTACGATGAGCCTGCTAGAGCCATTGGTATTCACATTCCTCTTTATCGGTGCGGTCCTGCCTTTCCTGTTCTCTGCCATGACTATGAAGTCAGTAGGTTCGGCGGCATTCGCGATGATCGAAGAGGTGCGTCATCAGTTCAAGACTATCCCTGGCATCATGGAAGGGACTGGCACGCCGGACTATGCAAAGTGTGTCGCGATCTCGACGCAGGCTGCACTGAAGGAAATGATTGCGCCGGGCGTGCTGATCATGGGTTCGCCCATCGTTGTGGGCTTCCTCTTCGGAGTTGAGGCGGTAGCGGCACTGCTGATCGGCTCTCTGGTTGCCGGTGGCGTACTGGCCATTGCCTCCTCCAACAGCGGCGGAGCATGGGACAACGCGAAGAAGTACATCGAAGCGGGCAATCACGGTGGCAAGGGCTCAGACGAGCACACGGCGGCGGTTGTAGGCGACACGGTAGGCGATCCGATGAAAGATACATCGGGCCCATCGCTGAACATCCTGATCAAGCTCTCGGCCATCCTAAGCCTGGTGTTCACGCCATTCTTCGTACAATACGGCGGTATCCTGCTGTAAGCCGATTGCGAAGCATTAGAATGAGAAGGGGGTCGAATGACCCCCTTTTTTATTGCCTGCGATTTAATCCCTAGAAGTCGCGGCGTGACTCGAAGTGAAAGAGCACCCATTCGTCGTATTCATTCAAGCGATTGCTGTTCAGATCGGTCCAGGAGGTGGAGACGGTTAGGACGCATTGATAGATGCGAAATGAATCGGTGTTCTCGATGATCAGGTTTCTCACCGATGGATTGAGAGTGTAGTTGGATACCTCGACGAGCTTCCAGTTGTCCTGTAGCGAGCTAGCGATGCACTCGTCCGAGGAGAGCAAGTCGATGTAGGCGAACTCCTTGTCGGCATAGCCGGCGGAGGGTACCTCCAGGTCGATATCGATCAGGACAGACTCCGCCGACTCCCCACTGCCGTGAAGCTCGATGCTGTTGAGGCGAATAGGTGCCGTGGTCTGATTAAATGCCACCAGACGCAGGCCATCGTCCGTGTTCTCGCCCCAGGCCGAGGAATAGAAGGCGAACTTAATCTCTGTCTCTTCCTGTTGTTCTGCGGCGACGCCGAGCGGCAGGGCGGTGCAGGCAAGTAGCAGAAGTGTCGACGGTAGTGATAGGGTGTTGTGCATAGGTTGGATTCTAGCGGTCAAGCCGTCGACCTGTCATTCTCAATTTATGTCTATTGCCGAGAATCGCCTTCTACGGACAGAATTTGCTCACAATGCTTCGATCTGGTGGCGAAACCAGAGAGTCGCCTGCAGTCTCCTTGGATTTTTCGAGGCCAATCAAAGATAATCAAAGCTTGCCCGTTCGAATGCCTTGCCAGAAGCGAGCGACGGACGACCACGGAATAGCGAACGCCTAGCCACGACTGGCGGAAAGGGACCGATTTTGAGAAGTATCGACAATATTAAACACATTATATGTGTGGCTTCAGGGAAGGGGGGTGTTGGTAAATCTACCACCGCTGTAAATCTCGCACTTGCGCTAGCCAAGCTGGAGCACAGGGTGGGCATTCTGGATGCAGACATCTACGGCCCCAGCCTGCCGCTGATGCTGGGCGTGCTCGACGGGACCCGCCCCAAAATACAGGACAAGAAGTTTATGGTGCCGCTTGAGGCCCATGGTATCGAGTGCAACTCGATGGGCTTTCTCGTCGATCAGAAGACCGCCATGGTGTGGCGCGCCCCTATGATCATCTCTGCCTTCAACCAGATACTAAATGATACGGCTTGGTCGGAACTAGACTATCTAATCGTCGATATGCCGCCGGGCACCGGCGACATTCAACTCAGTCTGGCGCAGACAGTTCGCGTCAGTGGCGCCGTCATCGTTACCACGCCGCAGGATGTCGCATTGCTGGATGCGCGCAAGGGCATCGAGATGTTCAGGAAGGTCGATGTGCCGATTCTGGGGGTGGTGGAGAATATGAGCACCCACACCTGTTCTCAGTGTGGTCACGAGGAGGCGATTTTCGGCAGCGGCGGTGGGGACCGGCTATCGGCCGAATATGGCGTCGAGGTTATAGGCCGACTGCCGCTGGAATTAACAATTCGGGAAACCACGGATGCAGGCAATCCTGTGGTAGCATCGAATCCAGATCATGCCGCTACAGCGGCCTATCTGGGACTAGCGGCCAATGTGGCGCAACAATTACAAGAGGCAGGCAGCGCAGGCCCCTCGATATCGATAAGCGACGACTGACTACGGTCAACCAAGCCAGCGGCGAGATTTGGCGATAATAAAACTAGTGGGGTATCACATTGGACGCGGTTAATGATTTTCTGATTTTTATCGACGGTTTTCTGGGCAGTGCGATCTGGTTTCCAGCCTTACTACTGTCCACCGGCATATTCTTCACCCTGTATCTGGGATTTCCGCAAATACGCTATTTCCGCCACGCTATCGGCGTCACCACCGGCAAGTTCGACAAGGAGGGTGCGCAAGGTGATACCTCGCACTTTCAGGCGCTGGCGACGGCACTGTCCGGTACGGTGGGTACAGGTAATATAGGCGGCGTGGCGCTGGCCCTGCACCTCGGCGGACCGGCGGCATTGTTCTGGATGTGGATGACCGCGTTCTTCGGTATGACCAGCAAATTTGTCGAGGTGACACTCTCTCACAAATACCGCACCCAGACCGCCGACGGCACCATGGCCGGCGGACCCATGTACTATATGGAGAAGGGGCTGAATGCGAAGTGGTTGGCGATACTGTTCGCCATCGCGACTGTATTAAGCTCGTTCGGTACGGGCAATCTGCCGCAGATCAATAGCATCGCGGCGGGCCTGCAGAGCACCTTCTCACTGGAGCCGATCATCACCGCCAGCGTGCTCTCTGTCTTGCTGGCCCTCGTCATCATCGGCGGTATTACGCGAATCGCCAAGGTTGCGGCCGCAATCGTGCCCACCATGGCGGCGATCTACCTGATCGGCGCATTCGCGGTAATCATTCCTAATATCGCGAACATCGTCCCCTCGTTTGTCTCCATCTTCGCCGACGCGTTCACGGGCTCCGCCGCTGTCGGTGGATTCCTTGGGGCGACTTTTGCCTACGCCTTCGACCGCGGCGTAAACCGAGGTCTGTATTCCAACGAGGCGGGTCAGGGCTCGGCTCCGATTGCCCACGCCGCGGCGAGGACAGACGAGCCGGCAGACGAGGGCATGGTGTCTATCCTGGAGCCCTTCATCGATACTATCGTCATCTGTACTATCACCGGCCTTGTGATCCTTTCTTCCGGTGTATGGAAAGATAAGTTCGAGAACGAGTTCCAGCGCGCTGACATGACATTCGTGGCGGGATCCTATGCGGAGTCGAATAGTGAGGATGTCACCCAGCTCTTTGCCTTTCTGAACGGCGACGAGTCGAGTGCAGCTAGCTTCTCGGGCGAGATCTCGTTGTTCGATGGGGTCGCGGCAGACAATAATCAGGGCTTCACGCTGCTGAGTTCCAGATCGTTCGCCGAAGATGTGGTCTATACGAGGGGCGGCGAACCGATTACTGGGCAGCTGTCGGTTACCGGCGGCAGGCTCGATGACACCAGTGTGGTAGTAACGGGAAGGTCTCTCCTACACTCGGTACCACTGACGACGATGGCCTATACACAGGGCCTGTTTGGCGAATACGGACAGTACATCGTGTCCATCGGGCTAATGCTCTTCGCTTTTTCGACCGCCATCGCGTGGTCGTATTACGGCGACCGAGCCATGACTTACCTGTTAGGTCCGAAGTCGGTGCTGCCCTATCGCGTAGTCTATGTGCTCGGCTTCTTCTATGCCGCCCTCGCGGACACGACGATCGTGTGGAATGTCGCGCTAATCACCATCGTGTTGATGACGGTGCCGAACCTGATAGGCATTCTGTTTATGCACAAGGAGATGAAGCAGACTGTCAAAAAGTATTGGGAAGATACCGATCACGGCAAGCACAAGACCTAGGGTCCCCATTGCCCGGCACAGCCGCTGCCGGGCAGGCTCGATAATAATTCACTTCTAGCGGGCTATCGCCTCACCTGGCAGACGAATATCCTCAACGATCTGCTGCACGTGGGCGGGTGGTTCCGGTGTGAACTTCGCTACCACCACTGCGACGAGAAGATTCGCCAGCGTACCCAGAGAGCCAATGCCTTCCGGCGATATGCCTAGCCACCAGTTATCTGCATTGTCTGCTGCAGGATTGATGAGCTTGAAATAGACGATGTAGAGCGCGGTAAACAGGAAGCCAACTATCATGCCAGAGATGGCCCCCTGCTTGTTCATGCTCTTCTGGAAGATGCCCAGTACGATGGCAGGGAAGAAGGAGGCGGCGGCGAGTCCGAAGGCGAACGCGACCACCTGCGCCACATAGGCAGGCGGATTTATCCCGTAGTAACCCGCAATCAGTACCGCGATAAAGATGGCGATGCGCGCATAGGCCAGCTCCTGTTTCTCGGTAATGTCGGGCATGAAGGTCCGTTTCAACATGTCGTGGGCCACCGAGGTCGAGATCACCAGCAGCAGGCCAGCCGCCGTCGACAGAGCGGCGGCGAGTGCGCCAGCGACCACCAGCGCGATCACCCAATTCGGTAACTCTGCTATCTCTGGGTTCGCCAGAACCATGATGTCTCTGTTTACATCCAGCTCGTTCACTGCGGGGTCGCCAACATATTGTATGCGACCGTCATTGTTCTTATCGTCGAAGGTGATTAGCCCCGTGCCTTCCCACTTGGTGAACCACTCGGGAACGGCCTCGTATTCGGCGTTACTCACGGTATTGATGAGATTGGTACGAGCGAATGCAGCGACGGCCGGCGCCGTGGTGTAGAGGATCGCGATGAATACGAGGGCATAGCCTGCCGATTTACGCGCATCCCGGACATTCGGCACAGTGAAGAAGCGGATAATGACATGGGGCAGACCCGCCGTGCCGAACATCAGCGCGGCGGTAATGAAGAAGACATCCTGCGTGCTGCGCTGGCCCTCGGTATAGGTAGCGAAGCCCAGTTCCTCGCTGAGGTTGTCCAGCCGGTCCAGTAGATAGCCGCCGCCGTAGGCCTCGGTGAGTTCGGAGCCGAAACCGACCTGCGGTATGGGCTGGCCGGTCATGAGAATAGAGATAAAAATCGCGGGAACCATGAAGGCGAAGATTAAGACACAGTACTGCGCAACCTGCGTATAGGTAATGCCCTTCATGCCACCCAATACGGCATAGAAGAACACGATCGTCATGCCGATGAACACGCCCGTGGTGAAGTCGACCTCGAGGAAGCGGGAGAATACGATGCCGGCGCCCTGCATCTGGCCGCAGACGTACACGAAGGAGATGGCTATTGCGCAGAATACAGCGATCAATCGAGCGGTCTGTGAATAGTAGCGATCGCCGATGAAGTCGGGCACGGTGAATTTACCGAACTTTCGAAGATAGGGTGCCAGTAGCAGGGCGAGTAGCACATAGCCGCCGGTCCAGCCCATCAGATAGAAGGTGCCATCCCTGCCGAGGAAGGAGATGAGCCCGGCCATTGAAATGAACGACGCCGCGGACATCCAGTCGGCCGCCGTTGCCATGCCATTCGCCAGCGGTGGCACGCCGCCGCCTGCGACATAGAACTCCTTGGTGGAGCCGGCGCGGGACCAGATGGCAATGCCGATATAGAGGCCGAAGGATAGCGCGACGAAAATGTAGGTCCAGATCTGTACGTTCATTGGACATCCTCCTGCGACTTCGCTGCATTGTCTGCGGAAGATTCCAGATTGTATTTGCTGTCTAGCTTATCCATCGCACGAATGTAGATGATGATAAGCGCGACGAAGACGAAGATTGACCCCTGCTGGGCGATCCAGAATCCCAGCTTGAAACCGCCGAAGCGAATAGTGTCGAGCGCGTCAACGAAGAGAATTCCACAGCCGAAGGAGATTAAGAACCAAACACTGAGCAGGGATAGTACAAGGCGAATATTGGCTTTCCAGTAAGAGTGCGCGCTGGAGTCAGACATGTGGGGTCCTCTTTTTGTTCTTGTATGCGTGGCGTGGATTTCGCTCTGAGCGAACAATGCAGTGAGCGATTATCGTAGCCTGCTAATTTTCAAAGAGTTTATCACCTAAACTATGGGGCGTATAGAAGTGCTTCGGTGACGCTAGGCCGCTGATTCGATGGCTAAACGTGACGACTCTAACTGTCGATCTGTTGCTGCAGGTACTTGAGTAATTTGCCGCCGAATCGGCCTCTGCCTGCTTCATCTGCGCGCTGATATTCGAGATAGAGCTGTCTCAGGGTCTGCCGTTCAAGTTGTGGATACTGCTTGAGCGCTGTGTTTATCTCGGCGTCGCCCAGCTCCAATATGCGGTCGCACAGCAGCTTAGCCGCCGCTGGCTTCTTCTGCTTCTTCAGATGACGATTTTCCAGATCTTGCAGAGCATCGACTACCGCATCGTAGTCTACTTCACGCATGAGCTTACCGATGAATTGTAGTTGTCGCCTGCGTGCCCCGTGGCTATTAGGCAGCCGATTGAACTCCGCAATCGCCGAGATCAAGACATCCGATATCGGCAGTACCTGAAGTACTGCTGGGCTGCAGCTGGTGAGTCTGCGCCCCAGTTCTTGCAGTTCCGTGGCCTCTTGCTTGAGACGCGTCTTGCTGGGTTGCTCGAGATCTGGGTTCGTTTCGAAGTTCATATTGTTCAGAGGTAGAACAGCTGCGCCAATCCAAGGAAAACAAAGAAGCCCATGGAGTCGGTGACGGTTGTGAGCGCGACCGACCCAGCCAGTGCTGGATCGATCTTAACGCGATTGAGGAACAGCGGTAGATAGGCGCCGGCTAGCGCCGCCACAAACAGATTGATCATCATCGCCGCTCCGATGATCAGGCTCAATTGAAGGTCGCCATACCAGGCGAAGGTGATGACTGCTATCACTATCGCCCAGGCGGCACCGTTGAGGCCTGCCACGCCCAGTTCCCTAACTAGCAGCCAGCGGCTGTTCGAGGGACTTATGTGTCCCAGCGCCAGGCTCCTTATCACGAGTGTGAGGGTCTGGGTGCCTGCTACGCCGCCCATATTGGCGACGATGGGCATGAGCACCGCCAGATACACGATCTGATCCAGAGTGTCTTGAAAAAGATAGATGACGCCCGAAGCGAATACCGCCGTCATCAGATTGACGCCCAGCCAGAGCGCTCGGCGTCTGGCGGTTTTGAGTACCGGGGCGAAGCTATCGTCCTCTTCGTCGAGACCGGCCATGCTCATCAGAGAATGTTCGGCGTTGTCCTTGATCACGTCGACCACATCGTCGATCGTAATACGGCCGACCAGTTTACCCGCGCCGTCTACCACCGGCGCCGAAACCCAGTCGTTTTGCTCGAACAGCAGGGCCACCTGAGCCGCTTCCATATCGACCGGTATCGCATCGATATCTTCGCGCATGATGTCTCGAACCATGGTGCTGGGCGATGAGACTAACAATTGTCTCAGTGGCAATATCCCCAGAAAACGGTCAGCACGATTGACCACGAGGATATTGTCCGTCATTTCGGGAAGACTCTCGTGGCGTCTCAGGTAGCGCAGAACCAACTCCAGGGTGTGGCTGGGTCGCACGGTAATGGTGTCCGTGTTCATCAATCCGCCCGCTGTGTCTTCATCGAACGAGAGGATTGACTCGACGCGTTGCCGATCTTGTTCGTCCATTGCCCGCAGCACTTCGGCGGCGACCTGATCCGGCAGTTGCTGCAAGATGTCGGCGAGGTCGTCTGTCTCCAGGCCTTCGGTTAGCTCAAAGACCTGCTGTGCATCCAACTCACTGAGGATCTCGTATTGCAGGTCTTCGTTTAGATCCTGCAGTACCTCGCCTTCGGCATCTTTGTCGATTAGCTGCCAGAGGACATTACGAGTCTTGGGTGGGGACGATTCGAGAAGGTGAGCGATACCCGCGCTAGGCAACGACTTCAGGAGCTGCCTGACCTCATAGAGGGAACCGCTGTCCAGAGCCTGGCTGAGCTCGACCGCGACGGTTTCCTTAGATTGAGATTCCTTTGCTTGAGGCATGATATTGCTGGGCCCTGTGCTCGGGTCGAAACTTCGCCCGCTCGCGAAGCCAACCTGAGGAGTGAATTTTGAGTCTGCAGGGATTCGCGGCGACGCGAATCTGCGTAATTCTACAACCAAACGAGCGTTATGAGTACAACGGGAAGTCTAACAGAATTGCACTCACTAAGCTGTTGTGTGTTGCTACCGAGCGCTGTATTAGGGGTGACTGAACGGTGGGCCTACTATTCCGGTTCGTCGAAGCGGTTCTCGATTAGGGAAATAATGGCGGACATGGCGCTTTCCTCATCCGGTCCATCTACCTCGACCGAAATTTCAGTGCCCTTGACGGCCGCCAGCATCATCAGGGAGAGAATGCTCTTACCATCCACCATCTTCTCGTGGCCAATCTGAACCGCGCTCTCCAGCGAACCCGTTAGCTCAACTAGCTTGGCGGCTGCGCGCGCGTGCAGGCCTGCCTTGTTAATTATCTTGGTTTTCTGTTTTAGCATGATGCTTTACTGCTGTTGTGCCCAGCCTGCTGTATTGGGTTCTGACCGAATCTCTAGCCTAGGTCTCTATGGCGAATCTGTACGTTTTTAATCTTGTTGGCGAAAAACTTCCCTAGCTTCTCTCCGATGTAGACGGAGCGATGTTGGCCCCCGGTACAGCCTACAGCAACTGTGATGTAGCTGCGATTGTTGCTCTCGTATTTCGGCAGCCACTTCTCCAGATAGCATCGTATGTCGTCGTACATATCCTGAACTTCTTCCTGAGACTCGAGGAATTTAGTTACCTCTTCATGCAGACCCGTCAGCGATCGCAGCGAATTGTCCCAGTAGGGGTTTGGCAGACAGCGTACATCGTAGACCAGATCGGCATCTACCGGCACGCCGTTCTTAAAGCCGAACGATTGGAAAAGCAATGCCATGCCCGTTTCTTTGTTATCGAGCAATCGATTTTTTACCAGGTCGCGCAACTGATGTAGCGACATCGTGCTCGTGTCGATCACGAGATTGGCCATGGTGGAGATCGATTCCAATAGCTCCGATTCGATGTCGATTGCTTCCTTGAGATCGATGGACTGGGTCGTCAAGGGGTGCTTGCGGCGGCTCTCACTGAAGCGCTTCAACAGGGTCTGACTATTCGCGTCGAGAAATACAATCTCTGTCGGCAGCTCTCTGGCCTTTAGTTCGCTTATTATCTCGGGTGCGTTCTGCAGGTCGGCAGAGATGTTGCGGGCATCGATGCTAACCGCCACATTGGGTAGCTTCGAGTCGTCGCTAGAGAGTCTGTCGGCGAGCGCGGGCAATAGGCTGGCGGGCAGGTTGTCGATGCAATAGTAGCCGCGGTCCTCCAGTATATGCAGAACTGTACTCTTTCCAGAGCCTGATCTACCGCTGATAATCGTTAGCTTCATCGTGTTTAGCCCGCCAGGGGGTGAAACTCCTTCTGTGTGCCCTTAGTTAGGTAATCGCTAATAGGTGATTGCGATATTGAACAAATCTTCGCTGTCGAGAGTGTGCCGGATCGTGTAACAAAAGTCTTCGTCGTTGAAGAGGGCGGCGAGTTCAGCCAGGGTCTTCACGTGTTCGTCGTTCTCTTCGCGGGGGACGAGCAGCACGAAAAGTATGTCTACCGGCTTGTCGTCGATCGAATCGAAGTCTATGGGCTTATCGAGCGTTACTAGCGCGCCGATGATGTTCTCGCAGGGCGCGAGGCGACAGTGGGGTATGGCTATGCCATTGCCCAAGCCCGTGGTGCCGAGCTGTTCGCGCGCCATCAGGCCGTCGAATACATCGCTGGGCTCGAGGGAGTCGATGTTTTCCGAGATGATTTCACTAATCCTGCTGAGTATTCTCTTCTTGCTGATGCCTTCTATGCGGCAGTGACAGCGATCCGGGCTGAGTATGTCTTCCAATTGCATTGCTGTACGTTCTCTAAATCTCTGAGTTGCTTGGTCCCTGATGAATTGTACAAGCCCAGCGTGAATTAACCCGCCAGACGCTTGCGTTCGTTTGAAGGCGGAATCGATAGTGATTCGCGGTATTTGGCGATTGTGCGTCGCGCTACGTTGATGCCTTTCTCTTCCAGTAGATCGGTAATCTTGCTGTCGCTGAGCGGCTTCTTCGTATTCTCTGCGGCAACTAATTTGCGAATGATCGCACGAATAGCCGTTGATGAGCATTCGCCTCCACCCTTGGTTGAAACATGGCTGGAGAAGAAATACTTTAGCTCGAAGATTCCTCTGGGTGTGTGCATGTATTTCTGTGTTGTGACACGGGATATCGTGGACTCGTGCATGCTTACCGCTTCGGCGATGTCATGCAGCACCAGAGGCTTCATAGCCTCCTCGCCATACTCGAGGAAACCCTTCTGATGCTCGACGATCCGCGTAGAGACCTTCATCAGTGTCTCGTTGCGACTCTGGAGACTTTTGATGAACCACTTCGCTTCCTGTAGATTGTCGCGCAGGTAGTTGTTCTGCTCACTGGTGTCAGCGCGTTTTACCAAAGCCGCATAGCCGCTATTGATTCGTATCTTGGGAGCCGTCTCGGGATTGAGTTCCACCTTCCATTTCCCCGAGTTGCTGTCCTTACTTACGATCACATCGGGCACCACGTAGCTGGTGGAGGGAGGGCATATGCTCGAGCCCGGCCGAGGATTCAGGCTCTCGATAATCGAAATTGCCTCGCTGAGTTCGCTCTCCTTTAGTTTGGTGCGGCGCATCAGCTGCGCATAGTCTCTATTGCCAAGCAGGTCGATATGCTCGCTGATAATATGCTTGGCGTTGCTAACCGCCTTCTCTAGCTCCGGCATGTGGATCTGCGCAAGTTGTAGCATCAGGCATTCGGCGAGATCCCTGTAGGCAACGCCAATCGGGTCGAACTGCTGGATGCGATGCAGCACCGCGACGATCTCGTCCAGTTCTATCTCAAGGTCGCTATCGAAGCCACTGTGTATGGACTCCAGATCCACCGTGAGCATGCCGTTGTTATCGATCGCGTCGACAATCGCGAGGCCTATCGAATTGTCTTGTTCGGACATATGCGTCAGGTTGAGCTGCCACAGTAGGTGGTCCTGTAGTGTGCCCTCGGCGCTGGTGCGGGATTCAAAGTCGTTGGAATCGCCCTCGAAAGAGCTGGTCTGTGCGGAGCTGCCGGGGTAGATATCATCCCATTGTGTATCGACGCCCAGGTCACTAGGGATATCGTTCTGCCAGTCCGTGTCGTCGCTGTTGAGTTCTGCGTTATCGCGGTTAGCCGTGGTGGCTTCCGCTGTCGTTCGCTCGCTGGTGGGGGAGTCTGCGTTGCTTTCGGTCGAATCTGTGCTTTCTTCTTCGTCGCTATTCTCGATGAGCTCCAACATGGGGTTGGACTCGAGGGCCTGATGAATTTCTTGCTGGAGATCGAGTGTCGACAGTTGCAGAAGTCGAATAGCTTGCTGCAGCTGAGGAGTCATGGTCAGTTGTTGACCGAGCTTGAGCTGTAGCGAAAGTTTCATGAATGAAGCATCTTGAGACCGAGTGGAAAATGAGTAGTGTTCTAGCTATTTACAACCGTCTACGCAACGTAAGAGCGATCGATTATAGCAAGATTCATGCCCGCCATGCATAGCCTTTTTGGGCAGTATTTTGATCGATTGGGGCTTGATTTTTCTGCGCGGTTGGCTGCGGCCTGAGAGGCTGTTTGCTAGATGCGGAACTGATCGCCGAGATAAACTTCTCTTACCTTCTCGTTCGCCAGAATCGCGTCGGCATTGCCCTCGGCGATGATCTGCCCCTCGCTGACGATGTAGGCCTTCTCGCAGATGTCCAAGGTTTCACGAACATTGTGGTCGGTGAGCAATATGCCTATGTTGCGCTGCTTGAGGTGCTGGATGATGTGTTTGATGTCGCTGACAGAAATCGGGTCTACGCCGGCGAAGGGCTCGTCGAGTAGGATGAATTTCGGGTCGGTTGCCAGAGTGCGTGCAATCTCGGTACGTCGGCGTTCGCCGCCGGAGAGACTCATGCCCTTGTTTTGGCGAATATGCTGAATATTAAACTCCGTAAGCAGCGACTCCAGCTTCTTCTTCTTTTCTGCGCTGCTCAGATCACTACGCGTCTCGAGTATAGCGAGAATATTGTCCTCGACACTGAGCGTGCGAAATATTGAAGAATCCTGCGGCAAGTAGGCGAGCCCAAAGCTGGCGCGCTTGTGTATCGGTGCCTCGGTGATGTCTTCGCCGCCTAGTCGTACGCTCCCCTGATTGGCCGATACCAGACCGACGATCATATAGAAGCAGGTCGTCTTCCCGGCACCATTCGGGCCGAGTAAGCCGACGATCTCACCCTGACGAATAGAGAGGGAGACATCGCGCACGACCTCTCTCTTCTTGTAGCTCTTAGCCAGATGTTGCGCTTCTAACATAGTCTCATCGATTGGTAGAGTTAAAAACGCCGCTGCAGGGGCCTACAGTGTCACGCATCAAGTCTTGTTCTGCGATATAGACTATAGCGCTGCATTCGAAACTCGAGCTGGGAGATTCGAGCACAGCATTGCCCACTAGTTCGATGACCGTAGTGCCATCGAGTTCATCGGTATAGAAAGACACGCTATCGCTTGTGCCCTTGACCGGTTCGTCACTGCTATCGAGTTGCTGCTGATAGTAGACCGGACTCCCGATAACAGTAACCTTTGTCACCTCGTTGGTGCTGACACTATGCTCGATGGTGGCGGCATCGCCACGAATTTCTAGCGTGCCCTGTGTGATTATCACGTTGTCAGACAGATTCCAGCTGCGTATACCCTCGTTTATGCTCATCTGGGAATCACCGTCGGCGCTCCAGATCAATCTCGCATTCTTGTCTAGTTCTAGTGCCGTGGACGCAGCGGGTAGAAGGCTGACTACGGCTAACGTCGTCAGCAGCGCTGCGACTCTGCTAGTTTGTTGCTTGCTCATAGTGGCCCTTGATTTCACGCAGGAAAGTAATTTCGTCCTGACGAAGGTTGGCTATCATACCAACAGACGATTGCTCAATGGTTTCTGTTACAACCGATACAGCCTGATCAGTCTCCAGAATTTCCGATTCCGGATTGAGTGTTAAGAATTCGGTTGTCATCAATGTCCGATTGCCTATTCCGTCGAGGCTGTAAACCTGCACGTCTCCGAGCAATTCTATGTTATCGACAGCGGAGGATGATGTTGAGTCGGCGGAAGAAATTCTGCCGGAATTGGCTACGATATTCCACCGCGAATCGCCATCTTGAAACAGCCGGATGAAGGGTTTATCAAACTCGGTTGTTTCATCGTTGTAGTGGGTTTGCCGCTCCGCTTGCAGGGTGTAGTTTATATTACCTGTGGCGTCATAAAGTATCGTGTTTATGCCTTCGGAATAGGCATTGAACATCAGACTAGGCCGGCTGGAGTCAGGCTCTGTGCTATCGCTCAGGTTTTCATAGGAATTGATGGCGAAAAAGAGAGCTATCGCTATGATCCCGGGGACGATAATCAGGCTTAGTCGTTGCATAGGTTGTTAGCGCTTGGAATCGGTTGCAAGTGATTGAAGCCTAACATGAATTGCTCAGGTCGTGGTTCAAATTCTGTGTCGGGAGTTGAGCTTTGGTGGGCTCTGGAGTAGTGCAGCGAGATGGCCGACTACGATGTGGGCTTTCCCTGGGCGGACAGTATGAAATCGGTGATCTCTCTGACAGCGCCTTCGCCGCCTCCTCGCGTGGTAACCCCATGGGCTGCGGCCTGCGTGCTGCTGTGTGCCCCGGGTACGGAGAAGCCAAGCCCGACGGCTTGCAGCACGGGCAAGTCGGGCAGGTCGTCGCCAGCGTAGCTGATCGTCTCCAGGGCATGACCGCGACTGTCGCTTATCTCGGTCAGCACATCGATCTTGTCCTCGCGGCCTTGATAGAGGATATTGATGCCGAGGTCCGCGGCGCGTTTGGCTACGATGTTCGATTCGCGACCGGTGATGATGCCCACCTCGATCCCTGCGCTCAGCAGCATCTTGATGCCATGGCCATCCAAGGAGTGAAAGGCCTTGATCTCTTCGCCGGAATTAGAGAAATACAGTTTGCCATCGGTCAGGATGCCGTCAACATCCAGCAGCAGCAGACGAGTCTTGCGCGCCAGTTCGATAGCCTGCTGTTCGCTAATTCTAAATTTCATAGGACTCTCTGGCCTAGACCACGTTCGACTGTAGCAGATCGTGCATCTTCACCATGCCGTCGACGGCATTCGATTCACTCTTGACGATTAGCACATAGACATTCGATTCTTGCATAATTCTGGCGGCTTCCGCCGCAAGCGAATTCGAGTCAATGTATTTAAAGTTCGGTGACATGACATCGTCGATGACGGTCTCCTGAATGCTCTTTCCCGAGTCTATGGTGCGACGGAGGTCGCCATCTGAGAACACGCCGAGCAGGCTGCCATCTTTTCCAATGATAGTTGTTAGGCCGAAGCCCTTGCTGCTCATCTCCAGCAATGCTTCCGGCAGCGGAGTTCCGCTGGCGACTTTCGGTATGGCGTCTCCGGAGTGCATAACGTCCTTTACCTTGACTAGCAGGCGCCTGCCGAGGTTTCCGCCAGGGTGGGAGATAGCGAAGTCATCTCGGGTGAAGCCGCGGGCCTCAAGAAGGGCCATGGCCAGTGCGTCGCCCAAGACTAGAGCGGCGGTCGTGCTGGATGTTGGCGCCAGACCCAGAGGACAGGCCTCTTCGCTGACCTTCGCATCGATGTTGGCGGAGGCTGCCTTGGCCAGCTCGGATTGCTTTTCGCCAGTGAGGCTGATCAGCGGCACGCCTTTGCGTTTGAGCACAGGCAGCAGGGACAGAATCTCTTCGGTGGTGCCCGAATTGGATATCGCGAGCACCACGTCTTTGGCCATTATCATGCCAATGTCGCCGTGGCTCGCCTCGGCAGGATGGACATACATCGCCGTCGTGCCTGTGCTGGCCAAGGTTGCGGCGATCTTCTTGCCAATGTGGCCCGATTTTCCCATGCCGATGACTACGACGCGCCCCTCGCAGGCGAGGATGATCTCGCAGGCGCGAACGAACTCGGCATCGATTCGATTTAGCAGTTCGGCGACTGCTCTGTGCTCGATCTCGATGGTTCGTAGAGCACTAGATATGAAGGGTGAGTCGGAATTCATGGTAGGAGAATCATACCCTACAAGGGGGTGGCAGACTACTTCGACTGTGGGCCAGAGTAGTCATATAGTCGATCGGAGGCTCCCTAAATCTGATACAGCATGATGCCGAACCAGCCGAGATAGATTGACATAAACACGGCGCCATTGAGTCGGCTGATCATCTTGCCCTTCTTGACTCCGGCATAGCAGAAATAGGCTAGCAGCAGGGTCAACAGGAGCACGCCTGCAAAGTCGCGGTAGAGTAGGGCGGGCTCGATGAGCCCCGCGGCAAACAGGCCAGGGAAGGGGAGTACGGCGAGTAAGTTTAGAATGTTCGATCCGACGATATTACCAATCGCCAGATCGTGATGCCCCTTAAGCACGCAGGTAACAGATGCCGCCAACTCCGGCAAGCTGGTGCCGAGTGCGACTACCGTCAGTCCGATAATTGCGGTGGAGACACCGAGCGATTCGGCGATCGAGGTGGCTGCGGCCACTAAGGCTTCGGCACTCAACACCAACAGGGCGAGACCTAACACTAGATAGGCGGCTGCCTGCAGGCTGCTAACTTCGCTAAGAGTCTCATCGTTTAGTTCTGGGAGCGCGCCGGACTTAACTCGCTTGCGAAAAAGTTTGTATCCGAAGAAGACGGTGACGGCGACCAATACGACCGCATCGAAGACCCCGAGATAGAGATCGATGAAAAGCACGCCTGTTACGAATGTGACAAGCAGGAGTGCGGGAATCTCTTTGTGGATAAGAGATTCTGGGGGCTTGAGAGGGCTGATCATCGCGGCGATGCCAAGGGCAACGCCGACATTAAAAAGATTAGACCCCAGCGCATTGCCGACAGCGAGTTCGGGCTTGTCGTTTATGGCGGATACCGCGGAGGAGAATATCTCGGGGGCCGATGTGCCGAAGGCGACGATAGTGAGGCCTATCATCAGTGGTGAAACCCCCGAATTTCGCGCCAGTACCGAAGCGCCAAACACAAACTTATCAGCGCCCCAGATCAAGCCTACGAAACCGAGGACAATAATGACCGTGTCGAGGAACATATTCGAAGTAATCTTAATGCATACAGGAAGCGGACAATTAGATGGTTGTTTGGAGTGCTTTGCAAGTAATAATTTATTGAACTGCCTAATTCATGTAAACTGCGGAACTGCTTGGGAAGTTCAGTCCATATTCAGCTCAAATTATGTATTTTGAGGCTTGTAACTAATCAGAAGGCGAGTATTTCTGTCTGGCTTGAAGTTGCAAACAAAGGATAAGCAAATGAAATCATTGAATAAAACATTTATCGCTCTGCTCCTGATAGGCTTGCTGCCGGCAATGAGCTATGGGCAGGAGCGCACCGCGGCTGAGACCGCTGAACTTGGCGTTGAGGCTCTGCTCGACGCCGTGCAGGAGTCCCGTGCGCTGTTCCTGTCCGACCGGGATAGCTACTTCGCGGCTATCGAGGAAGTGCTGGATTCATTTGTGGATTTCAATGCCGTGGCGGAGGTGGTGATGAATCGCTACGCCGCGTCAGCGAGCGATGCTCAGAAAGACAGATTCGCAAATATTCTGAAGACCACCCTCACAAGATTCTACGGTGCCTCTCTAGTTTCCTATGAGGGTCAGGAGTTGGTATTTCTGCCGTCAAACAATGCCAATGCCGACCCGCGAGCCGATACCGTCGTAGGCATGGAACTGCGTGGCGGCGATTCAGACCTTCGTCTGCAGTATCAGATGTTTCTGAACGAGAACGATGAGTGGAAGCTGAAGAATCTCAGCCTGGCGGGTATCAACTTGGGCCGACAATATTTCACGCAATTTTCTGCGCTCATGGGACAGAACAACAACGATATCGATGCGGTACTCGATAACTGGAAATAGTCGGAGTAATAGATTGGACGCTAGTCAGATAACGACTCTGCTCGATGCAGAGCTTAGCGATTGTCAGGTTTCGGTAGAAGGTGGCGATGGCAAATACCTGGTAACGGTAGTCGGCGATATGTTTGAAGGACTGAATGCCGTCAAGCGTCAACAGGCTATCTACAAGATCCTGAACGAACACATAGCAAGTGGAGCCATTCACGCAGTCACGATGAATCTAAAGACTGTGAGCGAAGGGCAGGCCTCCTGATACACCATCCCCGCCGAGCAATTCAATGGATAAACTATTAATCAAGGGAGGCATTAGCCTTCAGGGTGAGATTCGAATCGCAGGCGCGAAGAACTCCGCCCTCCCGATATTGGCCTCTACACTGCTTACACACGAGACCGTGCAGATCTGCAATTTGCCGCACCTTTTCGATATTACGACGATGATCGAACTGCTCGCCTGCATGGGGGTCGAGCCTGTCATCGATGAGAAGCTCAACGTCGAAGTCAACAGCAGCACGATTAAACATTTCAGTGCACCCTATGAGCTAGTCAAGACGATGCGCGCCTCGATCCTGGTGTTGGGGCCACTGCTCGCCCGCTACGGTAAGGCAGAGGTTGCACTGCCAGGCGGTTGTGCGATCGGTAGTCGTCCAGTGAACCTGCATATCTCGGCACTCGAGGCCATGGGCGCGAACATCGTAGTCGAAGACGGTTATATCAAGGCATCTGTCGATGGCAAACTGAAGGGCGCCCATATCTTTATGGATCTGGTCACGGTTACTGGCACCGAGAATGTGATGATGGCCGCTACTCTCGCCGAGGGCGTGACGATCATCGAGAACGCGGCGCGCGAGCCCGAGGTGGTAGATCTGGCCGACTGTCTGGTAAAGATGGGCGCGATCATATCGGGCCAAGGCACCGATACGATCACCGTCACCGGCGTGAATGAACTGCATGGCTGCAGCTATTCGGTCATGCCGGATCGCATCGAGACGGGCACCTACCTGATCGCAGCCGCGGCAACACGCGGCCATATCAAGGTCAAAGACACGCGGCCGGATATTTTGGAGTCGGTGCTAAGCAAGTTGGAGCAGGCCGGCGCGGATATCAAGGTGGGCGACAACTGGATCGAGCTGAATATGCACGGCAACCGTCCGAAGTCTGTGTCGCTGAGAACAGCGCCGTACCCGGCCTTTCCGACGGATATGCAGGCGCAGTTCACGGCGCTGAATTCAATCGCGGAAGGCACGGGCTCGATAACCGAGACCGTATTCGAGAATCGCTTCATGCACGTACATGAGATGAACCGCATGGGTGCCTCGATTGCTGTGGAGGGCAATACCGTGATCGTGAACGGTGTCGAAGCGCTGAAGGGCGCGCCGGTCATGGCGACAGACTTGAGAGCATCGGCCAGCCTCATCATCGCTGGCCTGGTATCGGAGAACGAGACCACGGTGGATCGAATCTACCATATCGACCGTGGCTACGAGTGTATCGAGGAGAAGCTGCAATTATTGGGCGCCCGTATTCGCCGAGTGCCTTCTTAGGTTAGGCAAAATAGGAAAAATGGGCAAAATAGACAAAGTTAGCAATGCGCTGATCTTGTGAGAAAATCTTCTGATGAATTCTAATCAACTTGTCATAGCCCTTACCAAGGGTCGCATTCTGGATGAGGTGCTGCCGCTTTTCGAGCAGGCCGGTATCGTGCCTGCCGAAGATATCAGCACGAGCCGCAAGCTAATCTTCGATACCAATAAGGCCAACGTAAAACTCATGGTGATTCGCGGTAGCGATGTCCCAACCTATGTTGAGTTCGGTAGCGCCGATATGGGCGTGGTAGGAAAAGATCTGCTATTGGAATATGGCGACGAAGGATTCTACGAACCGCTGGACCTGAAGATTGCCGCCTGTCAGATGATGACCGCCGAGCCGGTGAATGCCGCGCCCGTCCAGGGTAGGCTCAAGGTGGCGACGAAGTTTACCAACATCGCCAAGAAATATTTTGCTCAGCAGGGCAAGCAGATCGAGCTCATTAAGTTGAACGGTGCGCTCGAGTTGGCACCCTCGATGGGACTTGCCGATGCGATCGTGGACATCGTCGATACGGGTAAGACCCTGAAGGCGAATGGCCTTGAGCCCCGCGAGTTGATCGCCCAGATCAGCTCGCGCATCATCGTCAATAAGGCCTCGATGAAGATTAAGAACAAGCTGATTCAGGAAGTGCTGACACAACTACGCTCGGCCGTCGACGCCAAGTAGCCCGGTCGACATAATCGAGCACCGCTCAGCTATTATTGAGAAACCATGTCTAGCAACGCTATCAACATAAACCGACTCGACGCATCGACCGCAGATTTCGAGAGTCGACTTGCTGTGCTCTTGCAGCGCGAGATGATCGTGGCTGAGGAAGTGACAGCGGTCGTCGGAGAGATTCTGCAACAGGTTCGCCGTCGTGGCGATGCCGCCGTCGTGGAGTACACGAATCAGTTCGACAAGTTCGATGCGAGCTCGATGGCCGATCTTTGCGTGAGCACCGAGCAGATGCAGCAGGCGCTCGATGGTATCTCACCGCAGCAGCGCGAGTCGCTGACCCATGCGGCCGAACGCATACGTAGCTATCACGAGAAGCAGAAACAGGAGACCTGGACCTACAGTGAGGCCGATGGTTCTGTCTACGGACAGAAGATCAGCCCGCTACGACGGGTCGGCGTCTACGTGCCAGGAGGCAAGGCCAACTATCCATCCTCCATGCTGATGCTGGCCATACCGGCGCAGGTCGCAGGCGTGAAAGAGATCGTCGCGACGGTGCCCACCGCCTTCGGCGAAGCGGGGCAATTGGTGTTCGCGGCCGCGGCGCTAGCCGGCGTGACGCAGCTCTATACCCTAGGCGGCGCACAGGCCATCGCGGCGCTAGCCTTCGGCACGGAAACTATCGGCAAGGTGGACAAGATTGCGGGCCCGGGAAACATCTATGTGACCGTAGCCAAGAAGCTTGTTTTTGGCGAGGTGGGAATCGACATGATCGCTGGCCCATCCGAGCTTACGATCATCTGCGACGGCAGGTCTAATCCAGATTGGATCGCGATGGATCTGTTCTCGCAGGCGGAGCATGACGAGGCGGCGCAGTCGATTCTTATCTGCGACGATGCGGCATTCATCGATGAGGTGAAGAAAAGTATCGATCGGCTGCTGCCAACGATGCAGCGCCGCGACATTATCAGCGAGTCGATGAGTAAGCGCGGCATTCTGATTCAGGTAGAGGACTTGCAGCAGGCAGCCGAGGTGAGCAATCTGATCGCGCCGGAACACCTGGAGCTAGCCATCGAAGACCCCGATTCCCTGCTGGACTCCATCGAGAATGCAGGCGCAATCTTCATGGGGCGCTACAGCGCCGAGGCCCTGGGTGACTACTGCGCCGGGCCGAGTCATGTGCTGCCTACCTCCGGGTCGGCGAAGTTCTTCTCGGCGCTCGGGGTTTATGACTTTCAGAAGCGCAGCTCTATTATCCACTGCTCAGAGGCAGGCGCGCAGGCGCTGGCGGCGACGGCATCGTCCATCGCTCGGGATGAGCACCTCGAGGCGCACGCCCTGTCGGCGGAATATAGGCTCCCTAAGGTTCGATGATGATGGCCTGCCCGAAGCCGAGCGTGGTGGGCAGTACGAAATTCTGTCCGTCGCGGTAGATCTGTATGTCGATGGAGTCCCCCGGTTTCTTATTGCGCACCTCCATCATGATGTTCTGACCATCGACCACCGAAGTGCCTTCCACCATCGTGATGACATCGCCGGGTTGGATGCCGGCTCTCTGAGCCGCGCCACCCTCATCGACGCTCTCGACCAGCATGCCGCGAATATTATCGATACCAAAAAAGAGCAGGCTCGACTGCGCGTTGAGCGCCTCGCCGGTGATTACCCCCAGATAACCTGCGTTAGCTTCGATCGCCTGCTCCGACATCTCTTCGAACGCTGATATGGCGTGGCTAGCAGGCGTCGCAAAACCTATGCCCTCGAAATTCCCCGATTCCGAGAATATCGATGAGTTGATGCCGACCAATTTACCCTGAGCGTTGATCAGTGCGCCGCCTGAGTTTCCCGGATTGATGGCTGCGTCGGTTTGAATAATGCCCGGAGTATCTTCTGTGTCCTGCGAGATCGCGCTGATGATTCCCTGCGAGACCGACTGGCCGATGTTTCGCGGGTAGCCAATCGCGAATACGATATCGCCGACTTCCAAATCAGCCTCACTGCCGATCTCAATAGGTGTCAGGTTATCCATATTGATGTGAAGAACGGCGAGATCGCTGGCCTCGTCCCATGCTACTACCGTAGCCGGAACTTTGCGGCCGTCGTTAAGCGTTACCTCGGCATCGAAGGCATCGAACAGGGTGTCGACGACGTGCAGATTGGTGAGGATGAAACCCTTGTCGCTGACGATGACACCGGAACCCAGACTCGCCCTCTCACCGAGGTAGAGCGTGAATCGATCTTCGGATGCACGCTCTATGGACTCTACGTTGACGTTGGTCGCGTTGATGGCAACGACCGCTGGGGCGGCGCGAGCGATGGCTTCGGAGAAAGTCGGTGCCGCCGGCGCTTCAGCTTCGGCGCTCTCGACTGGGGCAGTCTGATTGCTGAGTTCGGCCAACTGCTGATACTGGAGTACTACCAGGCCTAGCAAAATTCCGCACACGGCAGGCCAGCTGATGTATCTGAGGAATTTTCCTAGGCTGTTCATTGTACTAGCCTTTATCTCTCGTTGCCGAAATCGAACGTAAGTGCACTATGTTATTATTGCCCAGCGAAATCAATATACAGCGTTGCCAAGGTGGATTCCAATGCCAGTTAGCAGGAATGAGCTCGAACTCGAATTGAAGCAGGTGCTGCGACCCGAGCAGTTTAATGACTATTGCCCGAATGGCTTGCAGGTTCAAGGCAAGGCGGAAGTAACAAAGCTCGTAACAGGCGTTACGGCGTGCCAGGACTTGATTGAAGCGGCGGTCGAGGTGGGTGCCGATGCGCTGTTGGTTCACCATGGCTATTTTTGGCGCGGCGAAGACCAATCAATTACCGGCATTAAGAAGTCTCGTATCGAGGCTTTGCTAAAGCACGACATCAGTCTTTTCGCCTACCATCTGCCTCTCGATGTGCACCGGGAATTTGGGAACAACGTGCAGCTCGCAAACCTATTGGGCTTCGCGATAGAAGGAGAGTTAGGCAAACAGAATAACCACCCGATCGGGCTCACAGGTTCGCCGCCTAAGGAGCTGAATTTCGATTCGCTGCAAGCCTTGCTTGCGCAGAAACTTGGTCGCGAGCCCTTGGGAATTGCGGGCAAGGCAACGAGTATACGCTCAGTCGGCTGGTGTACTGGCGCGGCGCAGAACTACATTGTGCAGGCCGTAGCGGCTGGGGTAGACGCGTATATTACGGGTGAGGTTTCCGAGCCTACCGTACACATCGCCAGAGAGGCGGGAATTCACTTCTTCTCGGCAGGGCATCACGCGACGGAACGCTACGGGGTGCAGGCCTTGGGCGGCTACCTGGCGGAGAAGTTCGGGCTGGATCACCAGTTTATCGATATCGACAATCCGGTATAAAAGGCTCGCAATCCCTAGATAATCTTCTCGTCTCGCATCAGCTTCAGCACCTCTTCCAGACATGCATCCACTGACTGCGCTGCCGTATCCAGCTCGAGATGGACCACCTCTGGCGCGTTGTAGGGGAAGGACAGTCCAGGGATGTCGGACGACTCTGTGCCCTCGGCAGAAGCATACAAGCCGCTAGGGTCTCGCTGTATGCAGACCTCCATCGGCGGGTTGAGATAGACGATATAGCAGTTGTCTTTGCCGATCACGCTGATCGCATGTTCTCTGGAATCGGTGTTCGGTGCCACGAAGGAGGCACAGCAGATCACGCCAGAATCGTTCAAGAACCTCGCGATATGCGCACTGCGCCGCAGATTCTCCGCTCGGCCCTCGGCATCGTGGGGTAGATCCTTGCTTATGCCGAGACGCATCGTCTTGCCATCGAGTACGGTGCTAACTCGACCGCGGTCGAATAGCTTGCGCTCTAGCCCATGGGCCAGCGTAGATTTGCCTGAGCCCGAAACACCGACGAACATAATCGTAGCCGGCTTCTGCCCGTAGCGCGCGGCTCGCTCTTCCTTAGTCACGATGACATTGCTGGATTCGCTGCGCACTTTTCGTGGCTGCTGCTCGCAGTCGATCATGCCGGCGCCGACGGTTACATTGCTCAGCCTGTCGATAACGATGAAGCTGCCGGTTGCGCGATTGTCCTTGTAGCTATCGAAGCAGGCAATCTCGTCCAGATTGACTTCCACTAGTCCGATCTCATTCAGTTCGAGGCTGGGTACGCGGTGTTTCTCGAGCGTGTTTACATCGATGCGGTTGTGAATCGTATTGACTCGCCCACTAACGGTCTTGCTGCCCAGTTTGAAGTCGAAGACTTTGCCGGGAAGCAGGGGCGACTCGTCCATCCAGACAACCGTGGCGTCGAAGTCGGAATCGCTGCTAGGCAGGTTCTCGGGATGTGCGAGAATATCGCCGCGGCTCACATCTATCTCATCCTCGAGAGTAAGCGTGACCGCCATCTCGGCGTGAGCCAGCTCCAATTCTTCATCAAAAGTGACGATCGATTTAATACGGCTGGTCTTGTTCGACGGCAGTACCGTGATCTCGTCACCCTTGCGGATCACCCCGGAGGCCACGGTGCCGCAGAAGCCTCTGAAGTTGAGATTGGGCCTGTTTACGTATTGCACCGGGAAGCGGAAGTCGGAGTAGTTCTTGTCGCCAGCTATCTCGATGCTCTCTAAGAGCGGCATAAGCGCGCCGCCATCGTACCAGGGAGTGAGTTCGCTCTCTCTCACTACGTTGTCGCCGGTGAGGGCAGACATCGGAATAAAGTGGAAATTCGCCGGGTCGAGCTTCTCGCTGAACTTCAGGTAATCCGCTTTGATTTCCTCGAATACTGTCTCGCTGAAGTCGACGAGGTCCATCTTGTTGACGGCGACGATGATGTGCTTGATGCCCAGAAGCGATGCGATGAAGCTGTGCCGTCGCGTCTGTACCTGAACGCCGTGGCGCGCATCGATCAGGATGATAGCCAGGTCGCAGGTCGAGGCACCGGTGGCCATATTGCGCGTGTACTGTTCATGGCCCGGCGTGTCGGCGATGATAAATTTTCTCTTCGCCGTAGAGAAGTAGCGATAGGCTACATCGATGGTGATGCCTTGCTCGCGCTCGGCCTGCAGGCCGTCGACGAGCAGGGCGAGATCAATCTTGCCGCCAGTCGTTCCTGACTTAACACTGTCGGCCTCGATCGCCGCGAGCTGATCCTCGTAGATCATCTTCGAATCGTGTAGCAGTCGGCCAATCAGCGTGCTCTTGCCATCGTCTACGCTGCCGCAGGTAAGCAGGCGCAGTAGTTCCTTGCGCTCGTGCTGGGACAGGTAAGCGTTAATATCGGTGCTGATGAGTTCGGATTGGTGTGACATCGTAGTCTAGTTCTCGTTCGGCTGTATTTTTATCGCATCCGGGACGCGCTATTAAAAATAGCCCTGCCGTTTCTTCTCTTCCATGGAGCCGCTCTTGTCGGAGTCGATCAGTCGACCCTGTCGCTCAGAGCTGGTAGCCAAAAGCATTTCTTGAATTATCTCCGGCAGCGTCGTCGCCGTGGAGTCGACGGCGCCTGAGAGCGGGTAGCAACCCAGGGTGCGGAAGCGAACCGTCTTCGTTTCGATCTTCTGTCCTTCCGCTATCGGCATGCGCTCATCGTCGACGAGTATGTCCACACCATCGATGTTGACCACCGGCCTGGGCTTTGCGAAGTACAGGGGAACGATGTCGATATTGTTCAGGTAGATGTACTGCCAGATATCGAGTTCGGTCCAGTTCGAAAGCGGGAAGACTCGGATGCTCTCGCCTTTATTGATCTTGCCGTTATAGATGTTCCAGAGCTCCGGCCGCTGATTCTTGGGATCCCAGACATGATTCTTGTCTCTGAATGAGAACACGCGCTCCTTCGCGCGCGACTTCTCTTCGTCTCGACGCGCACCCCCGAAGGCGGCATCGAATTTGTGCTTGTTGAGAGCCTGTTTCAGGGCCTGCGTCTTCATGACATCGGTGTGCTTCTCGCTGCCGTGTGTGAAGGGGCCGATGCCCGCATCCACGCCTTCCTGATTGATATGCACGATAATGTCCAGACCGAGTTTCTCGATCTGCTGATCGCGAAAAGCGATCATCTCCTTGAATTTCCAGGTGGTGTCGACATGCATGAGGGGGAATGGCAGTTTGCCGGGATAGAATGCCTTGAGCGCCAGGTGCAACATGACGGCGGAGTCTTTGCCGACTGAATACAACATGACAGGCTTGTCGAACTCCGCGACGACCTCGCGCATGATGTGAATGCTCTCGGCTTCGAGCTGTTTGAGATGGGTTAGATTGTATTCCGACATAGCGTGTTAGTTCATAGTAGAGCGGCCGAGTAATTCTTCTCGAAAATCGCGCAGCTCTATATTAATAGTGGTAGTGCTTCTGAGGTTAGTGTTTCGCTTGGTTAGGTGCTTCTTCTTCGTTATGGGAGATGGACTTACTTATCCCAAACTCTTCCGATAGTGCACCCTTCTGGCTGGGGTCTTGTTTGGCTGCGTAATCCTTGGGCGGATTTAAGCCACTCTTGGTCTCGGTTTCTTCGTTGCTGTCGAATACGGCGTCTGAGCCGGCTGGGAGCAACTTGCTCGCTACTTCATTGCTGCAGAGGTCTTGGGCGCCAGAGGCCAGATGTTGGTAAACCTCGCGGTAGCTCTCTGTCATATGCTGAACGAGATCGGCGGTCATGCTGAAATGATCGCTCACATTGTCGCGGTAGGTCAGGTGATTGTCCTTCATCTCTCGAATCTGGTTCTCTAGTTCCTGTACTCGCGATGCGCTGCTATTCAAGCGACTGGAGAATACTACGCCAATCACTATTCCCACAGCCAGACATGCTATTGCAGTTAACCAGATCATCTAACTTGTCGCCTCTTGTTTGCATACCGTTCAGGCCTAACACCTCTTGCCCAATTTCGGCTGGAGGCTCCACGGGCGAGTATACCTTAGTTCAGGGCATTTTTTTAGCAATCTTGTTTGCCCGGGCGTGCGCCACGGCTTCACTCGACAGTTTGAGAGCCTGAGGAAAAGATTAGTGGTTGCCAAGGCGCTCCAGAGTCTGGAAACTGAGCGCCTTTTCAACGGCAGCAGAATTCGACCGATCGCAACTATGAGAAGTACGGGACCCCAGCAGCGCTATCAGAGCGACCTAGATGATCAGCTTATCTCGGAGGATCCGGCGCAGGCCGCGCTCGTCACTCAGCTACAAGAATTGTATGGGCAGATAACAGGGCAAGCCTCGCGCGAGGGTGGGGCTGTGGCCTGGCTGAAACAACGGCTTCTCGGGCAGAATCAGGAGGCGGGCACTCTACGCGGGCTCTACATATGGGGCGGCGTGGGGCGCGGCAAGACCTATCTGATGGACCTGTTCTACGAGAGCCTGCCAGGCGAGTCGAAGCTGCGCACTCATTTCCACCGATTCATGCAGCGAGTTCATAGCGAGTTAAACGCGCTGCAGGGGCAAAAGAATCCGCTCGAGCAGGTGGCCGACAGGATCGCGCAGCAGGCTCGCGTGCTCTGTTTCGATGAATTCTTCGTGCGCGATATCGGCGATGCGATGATTCTCGCCGGGCTATTGGACGCGCTATTCGAGCGGCGTGTGATCCTGGTGGCGACTTCCAATATCAGGCCCGATGAGCTGTATGCGGATGGCCTGCAGCGGCAGCGATTCCTACCCGCTATACAGCTAATTAAGGAGAACACCCGGGTAGTCGAGATCGAGAGCGGGGTAGACTACCGCCTGCGCAGCCTGACCCAGGCTACGCTCTATCACTGCCCTATTACCAGCGAAACCGAGAGCCGGTTGCTGGAAAGTTTCAACGAGCTGGTACCCGATAGGTCCAAGGTGTTGGCCGGGGCCGAGATCGAGATTCTGGGCCGCGCCATAGCGACGCAACACTGCAGCGAAGACGTGGTCTGGTTCAGCTTCGAGCAGATCTGCGAAGGCGCCCGAAGCGCCTTCGACTACGTGGAATTGGCCAAGATCTATCACGCCGTCGTGCTGTCACGAGTGCCGCAGATGGACGAGGCGGCCAGCGATAGCGCCCGCCGCTTCGTTAGCCTGGTGGACGAGCTCTACGACAGGCGGGTGAAGCTCATCATAGCCGCACAGGTGCCCATAGCCGAGCTGTACACGGGGGAAAAGCTTCAATTCGAGTTCGAGCGCACGCAGTCGCGCCTGATCGAGATGCAGTCTCGGGAATACCTCTCAGACCAGCATCTGGCCTAGCTGCTCTTGCGCCACGACAGCCTGAGCCTCAGGCTGTGCCGAGGTCGCAGCAAGCGCCCGTATTTCGGCGGCTCGACAGCGATCGTGACAGGCCTAAAAATCTCCTTTCTCCCTGCAAATTTCCTTGAATATTGCACATCGCTCCGGTAGTATTCGCGCTCCTTAAGCAAAGCCTAATGACAGAACAATGAAGACTTACAGTGCAAAACCTCACGAAGTAGACCAGAAATGGCTTGTAGTAGACGCCGAAGGCCAGACTCTGGGCCGCATGGCTACTGAGATAGCGACACGTCTGCGCGGTAAACACAAGCCTGAGTACACGGCTCACGTCGATACGGGCGATTTCGTTGTGGTAATCAACGCCGACAAGGTCAGGGTTACCGGCAACAAGGCGAAGGGTAAGCTATACCATTCACACTCGGGCTTCCCGGGTGGCCTGAAGACGCTATCTTTCGAGAAGCTATTAGAGAAAGCCCCAGAGCGCGTCATTCAGTTGGCCGTTAAGGGTATGCTCCCCAGAAGCCCTCTGGGTAGAGCGATGTTCAAGAAACTCAAGGTCTACGCTGGTACTGAACACCCCCACGGTGCGCAGCAGCCACAGACTCTTCAACTTTAAGAGGTTCGCCTAATTCATGTCTAGCACTCAATATTACGGTACTGGCCGACGCAAGACCTCGACAGCGAGAGTCTACCTAACTAGCGGCAGCGGTGCGATTACTGTAAACAGCCGCCCCCTGGACGGCTATTTCGGTCGAGAAGTAGCGCGAATGATCGTCAAGCAGCCACTCGAACTGGTGGAAATGACTGAGAAATTCGATATCAAGGTCACCGTGAGAGGCGGCGGCAGCTTCGGCCAGGCCGGCGCGATTCGCCACGGTATCACACGTGCCCTGATGGATTACGACGATGAACTGAAGCCTACACTGCGTAAGGCTGGTTTCGTGACTCGCGATGCGCGCGAAGTCGAAAGGAAGAAGGTGGGTCTACGCAAGGCGCGTAAGAAGCCACAGTTCTCCAAGCGATAATTTTATCGAGTTCAGAAACGCCGATTTCGAGTACGAAGTCGGCGTTTTTTTTCGTCTCGAGAAAAAATATTTTTCCCTCTGTTTTTCAAGAGCCTAGGAGTGCTTTAGACCCTATGCCGACTTGCTAAAAAGCGCAAAATTGACTAATATTCACGCGCTTTGCCGACCCGCCATGGCGGCTTAGCTCAAACTCGCGATCGAAGAGTCGCACATCTCCGGGCAACGGAGATAATTCTATTGATAAGCTTGTTCTCAAGGAGAAATTTACGGTGACTGACGACAGTACTAATACTGGCCGTAGACGGTTTTTAGTGGGGTCAACTTCGGTTGTAGGTGCTGCCGGAGTTGTGGGGGCAGCAGTCCCTTTTGTCGGATCTTGGAGTCCGAGCGCCAAAGCACGAGCCGCCGGTGCGCCGGTTAGAATTGATATCAGTCGTCTAGCCGATGGCGAGATGTTGGGTCCTATCCCCGCCTGGCGAGGTCGACCCATATTCGTGATCAAGCGATCGGAAGAATTGCTTAGTGCATTGAACGAAGATCCAGATCGATTGACCGACCCGGATTCGCAGGAGCCCGAGCAGCCCGAATATGCCCAGAACGAGTACCGTTCGCGCACGCCAGATGTCATGGTATTGGTTGGTCTCTGCCCACACCTGTTCTGTTCACCCACACCGCATATCGAATTGACGCCCCAGCCTTTCGACTCAGAATGGCGTGGTGGCTTCTTCTGCCCCTGTCATGGATCGCGTTTCGATCTGGCAGGCCGTGTCTATAGCGGCTCGCCTGCTTCTCGTAACATGGAAGTACCACCTTACTCGTTTGAGGGTGACAACGTCCTCGTGATTGGAGTCGATGAGGAGAACGCGGCATGACCGATACAGCAAACAACGTTAACGAATCAGCAAAGCCAGGTCGCATTATGGGGGCTCTAACGGGTCTCGTTGAGTGGACTGACGCCAGACTTCCAATCGTTAAGGCTTGGAAGCAGCACATGAGCGAGTACTACGCTCCCAAGAATTTCAATTTCTGGTACTTCTTCGGTGTATTATCTTTATTAGTATTGGTCCTGCAACTGCTAACCGGCATCTGGCTGACCATGAACTACACGCCGAGCGCGGAGGCGGCTTTTGCCTCGGTTGAGTACATCATGCGCGATGTGGAATGGGGTTGGCTGTTACGCTACCTGCATTCAACCGGCGCATCGGCCTTCTTCATCGTTGTCTACGTGCATATGTTCCGCGGCATAATGTACGGCTCCTATCAGAAACCCAGAGAATTGATCTGGGTGTTCGGCATGGCCATCTATCTGGTGCTTATGATGGAAGGCTTCATGGGCTATGTACTGCCTTGGGGACAGATGTCTTACTGGGGTGCCAACGTAATCGTATCTCTTGCCGGCGCTATACCAGTTATTGGCGAAGACCTGCTGGTCTGGGTTCGAGGCGACTACCTAATCTCGGGCGCTACGCTGAATCGATTCTTCGCTCTGCACGTGGTCGCATTACCTATCGTGCTGATCGCGCTGGTCGTGCTACATATTCTCGCCCTGCATGAGGTGGGATCGAATAACCCCGATGGCATCGAGATCAAGAAGAACAAGGGCCCGGACGGCATCCCGTTAGATGGCGTTCCTTTCCACCCTTACTACACGATGTACCACGATCTGGCAGGCGTAGTGTTATTCCTCTTCGTATTCTGCGCGATCGTTTTCTTCGCGCCGGAGATGGGTGGGTACTTCCTCGAGATTGCGAACTTTCAGGAAGCAAACTCGCTTAAGACGCCTGAGCACGTGCCGCCGGTTTGGTACTTCACGCCTTTCTACTCCATGTTGCGAGCCGTGACCTATCCACTGTTTGGAATAGACGGAAAATTCTGGGGTATGTTGGTGATGTTTGGCGCCATCGCGATTCTCTTCGTGCTGCCTTGGCTGGATAAGAGCCCGGTGAGATCGATGCGTTACAAGGGCACGTTCAGCCGCGTTGCGCTATTGATGTTCGTCGTGTCATTCCTGGTCTTGGGCGTCTTGGGCACGCAGGGTATTAGCCCCGGCAAGAAGCTATTGGCTCAAATTATGACCATAGTCTATTTTGCTTACTTCTTCGCGATGCCTTGGTATACGCGGAAGGAGAAGACAGCACAGCCTCCGGAGCGGGTAACCGGTCGATTCATCACAATACCGCAGCTGCTTGGCACACTCCTGCTGTTGATCTTCCTGGTGGCGCTACCGCTGATGTTGGTTTCCGAATCTGCCGAGGCGGCGGAAGCGAACGTAGATCTTGAGCATGTAGAAACTGACTTCGACGATAAAGGGTCACTGCAGCGCGGATTCAAGACCTATATGAATTACTGCGTGAGCTGCCATGAGTTGGGCTATGCTCGCTATGCCCGAACAGCCGAGGATCTGGAGATTCCGGAGCAAGTCGTCGTCGACAATCTGATCTTCGATGGTTCGCTGATTGGCGATCTGATCGTCAACAACATGACGAACGAAGATGCAGAGGCCTGGTTCGCTGCGGCGCCACCCGATCTGACTCTGATAGGTCGCGTGCGTCACCCCGATTGGCTGTACAGTTACCTGAAGGGATTCTATGCCGACGACAGCAGGCCCTTCGGCACCAACAATAAGATCTTTGCCAACGTCGCCATGCCCAACGTATTGCATGAGTTGCAAGGCGATGTGGTCTGCGATTCTCACGGCGATCCAGATCCGACGCACTGCGAACTGGAGCATGTTGCGGGTACGGGTTCTCTCTCGCCTGAAGAGTTCGACAATACTGTGGCAGACTTGGTGAATTTCCTTTACTACGTGGGCGAGCCCATTCGAGCCAGACGCCAAGAGATTGGAATTTGGGTTTTAGTATTTCTTGGAATTCTCTATGTGCTAACAGCCTTGCTGGGTAGAGAATTTAGTAAGGACTACCATTAACGAGTAAGCGTTTGGTGGGGCTGCGGATTGCGGTCTCATCGTGGTCGACAAGAATACTAAACACGAATTGACTGGATTAGAGGGATTGATATGGGCGTTGTAGCAAAAAGATCTTCGATGACATTTTATTCCGATGGCAAGAGCCATTATAGCCATCGAGTCAGGATCGTATTGGCGGAGAAGGGTGTAACGGTCGAGACTATCGATGTGGACCCTGATAGCAAGCCCGAAGATCTGGCGTCACTGAATCCGTACAACACACTGCCAACACTGGTAGATAGGGACCTGGTGCTGTACGAAGCCGACATCATGATGGAATATCTCGATGAGCGCTTCCCGCATCCTCCGCTGTTTCCGGTCTACCCGGTTGCCCGCGCCGAGAGCAGGCTGTGGATCTACCGCATCAAGCAGGATTGGTGTGGCAAGGTTGATGCGATCATGGCTGGAAAGGGTACGCCCGCGGCACTCGAGAAGGCGCGCAAGGAATTGCGCGAGAGCCTGATCACTATCGCGCCAATATTCGGCGAGAAGCCTTTCTTCATGAGCGACGAATTCACCATTGTGGATTGCTGTGTCGCTCCTATCCTCTGGCGCCTACCGGTAATGGGTATCGACCTGCCGAAGAACAAGACCACCAAGCCACTATTGGAATACCGAGAGCGCCTCTTTGAGCGAGATTCGGTGCTAGCGAGTTTTTCCGAGCAAGAAAAAGAAATGGTCTAAGCTGTTTCGCGAGCGAGGAATTCACTATGTCCATGAGTTCTAGCCGACCTTATATCGTTAGAGCGCTCTACGACTGGATCATAGAAAACGACTGCACGCCCTATATCCTAGTGAATGCCTTCGGCGACGATGTTGAAGTGCCACAGGAACACGTGAAAGACGGCCAGATCATACTCAACATCTCTCCCTCTGCCGTGCAAAACCTATTCATACGTAGCGAGGCGATTGACTTCGACGGTCGCTTCGCCGGCATCCCAAAGCGTGTCTATGTCCCTATCGCGGCGGTTATGGGCATCTATGCGAAGGAGAATGGGCAGGGCATGATATTCGATGCGGATGCGAACCTGCCCAAGCCGCCAAGCCCGACCGGTAGCGACGATTCTACAGGCACAAAAAAAGCGGATTCCGCCCCTTCTGCGAAAGGAAAGAAACCCGCTCTTCGAGTTGTTAAATAGCTTAGACGCCAGCCTGACTAATTAAGGTATTCGAATACCTTAACGACCCGTGTCACTCCCGATACATTGCGTGCTAGCCGCGCTGCGTGATCGCCGCCGGTCTGGTCGATCATGCCCATCAGGTAGATCGCGCCATTCTCCGCTATCACTCGCACCTGCCCGGAAGGCACGTCGTCGTTAGTCAGCATGAGCGTACGCACCTTGGTGGCAATCCAGGTGTCATTGCTGCGCGCAAGCAGGCTGGTCTTGCCGGCGACCTCTAGCTCGTTGTGGATGCGTTTGATCTTGCTGCTGGCCTGACTCGCGATCTCACTGGCTCTGTTCTTTAGTTCCTCAGAGGCGACCTGGCCAACCAGAAGCACGACACCGTTGTGGCTGATCACGTCGAAATTCGCCTGACGGAAGGCAGGTTCCTGCGACTTCATATTCACGATCACCTTTGTCTCTATCGATTGGTCCTCAACGCGTGCGCCGGCGGTTCTCTCCGTCGGATCCTCGGTGATGCCCTGCTCGCCGGTAGTCTCAACTAGAATCGTGGTGCAAGATGAAGTCAGCAATAGCAGTGCTGCAAGAAAAATAGTGTTCAATGATTTCGGTGTCATGTTTAGTCACCTCCAAATAATCTAGTATCAATAAAGTCGCAAAGGCAGTGAATGACGACCAAGTGCACTTCCTGAATGCGTGCCGTTCGATCCGAAGGCACGCGAATCTCTATGTCCGCCCCGCCCAATAGCCCCGCCATGGTGCCGCCGTCGTTGCCGCTGAGTACCACGAGGATCATGTCGCGTTCCTTCGCCGCCTTCATGGCTGCTGCGACATTGGCAGAATTGCCGCTAGTGGAGATGGCGAGAAGTACATCGCCAGCCTGGCCCAGCGCGGTAACCTGTTTCGAGAAGATCTCCTCATAGCTGTAGTCGTTGGCAATTGCCGTCAGTGTCGATGAATCGGTAGTCAATGCAACCGCTGGCAGACCTGGGCGCTCCTTCTCGAATCGATTAAGTAGCTCTGCCGAGAAATGTTGCGCATCGCCCGCCGAGCCGCCGTTGCCACAGCTGAGGATCTTGCCGTTATTGAGCAGGCATTTCACCATCGCCTCACCGGCCTGGTGAATGGGCTCGACCAGCACATCGAGCGATTTCTGCTTAACGTCGATACTGTCTTCAAAATGTTGGCCGATCCTAGCTGCTAGTTCCATCTGTATGACTACCCTGAGTTGTCGAGGCGACTATTAAAGTATCTTTTTATATCGGCCGCAACCACAGCAATATTTACCGTTTTTCGGCGCTACCGTCTTCAATATGACTGGGAAAAGCAGCTTAAAGTTTCACTGAAACGCGTCTTTTATCCAGTCGATGGAGGAATTGGCCGCGATTGATTCGCAGCCTGTGCTCAGGCCAATCACATCGAAGCGGCAGGGGCAGGCGCTGTAACGGGGATGGCGCTGAAGATAGTCTGCGGCGGTGAGCCGAATCTTACGCTGCTTGGTCTGGGTCACCGTGGCGATAGCGCTACCGTATTGTGCCGTTCGGCGAAAACGCACCTCGACGAAAACCAGGGTCTGGGAATCGGCCATCACGAGATCAATTTCGCCGAAGCGGCAGTGGTAGTTCTTGCAGAGCAGTTTCAGTCCTTGGGCGCGCAGGTAGCGCGCGGCCTTCGCTTCCTGTGCTCTGCCGAAGCCCCGTTTGTTGAATAACCGAGGGGTATGCATAGTCCCATTCCATTGGGATTGAAGATTCTAGTCAGAGGCGCCGCCGTCCTCCAGGGTCGCTCTCCCATCTACGAAGCGCGCGACCTCGAGGCGTCTATGGATTCGCCCCGAGTCGTCAATGCTGAGAATGCCGGTGGCGCCCGCGAGCGAGGAGATATCTCGCTCGCTGAGCTGCGTCAGGCGTGGATAGAGGCGGAAACTGTCTATACCCATCGCGCGGAAGCGTTGCACTGGCCCCTGCGCGGGGCGCAGATTGGATGCCGTATTGGGTTTTAGCGGGTCGTAGTTCGCGAGGATCCAGGGTGCATCGGTGAATACGATGCCGTTCAGGTCTTGGTTCGCGCTCTGGTTGTTCAGGCCGTCATAGATGGAGGGTAGCGCGTAGACTGGTATATCGCCTGCAAAGTAGAAGGCCAGTGTGGGTTTAATCTGTCTTCCTTCGCGTGGGTTGGCGATAAGAAAGATGAAGTCGATGTCGTCGCGGCGCCGCGGCGAAAACACGACATTTGAACGGGGCAGAATATCGACCAGGCGATCTCTGCGGGCTTCGCTGGAGTCGATTGCCATCAAGCGTTTGATTACATCGGCATAGTCACTGCTGCCGCCGAAAGTGGCCTGTGAAACGAGATTGCCGCCCCTGCTGGTCCAGCTGCTGATAAACGCCTGTTGCAGGCGCTGATAGTCAGCAGACTGTGGAGTAATGATCGCCGCGTTTCGATAGCCTTCTTCCCATGCCAGATTGGCTGCCTGCTCTATCTCATCTTCGGGGGCTAAACCGAACTGCGTCAGATTTAGGGACGCACGTGAGTTGTCATCCGCATAGTTGAGCGCGAGTGTCGGCACGGGCAGCTCATCGAGCTGCTGCAATTGATTGACCAATTGTTTATAGAGCGGGCCGATTATCAGGTCGGCGCCGCTCGCGACTGCCGCATCGTAGATCGGGTAGATCGCGCTTATGTTGCTGCTATCGAAGACGGAAATCCTCGGCACCTCGCGCGACACATCCAGTGCCGCATAGTAGGCACTGAGGAATCCTTCCTGAATAGCCCTGCCTGCCGTGTCCTGCAATGGCAGTATCAGCGCAATATGCTGGGGCCGTTCATCCCAGGTCTGCTGCAACTTCGCCAGCTGCGCTGGTAGTTGTTGAGCCGCGGGGTGTTGGCTCCAGATGCGGCGCCATTGGGTAATTGCATCGAGTTGCGAACGAATGCTATAGCGCTCGGCATTCACGACTCGCGCGAGTTCCACCCATCCGCGCGACTGGTAGTTGTTCGCCGTGTCCGCGAAATTATCGAGCTGCGCCTCAGAGAAGCTATTAATGGCGCGCCAAACCTCATTGTGTACATCGAGAGACTGACGCGTGTCGTCATCTTCCGATACGCCGAGCTGTAGATAGGCAGCGAGTGCTTGTTCGAATTGCCTATCCTGCTGATAGGCCTTGCCGAGTAACAGAAGATAGTCGCGGCGCAGCTCAGGGCGTCGGCGCAGGTCGATGTCGTCGGCTCGCGCGAGAAGCTCGATTGCATCAGGCGCTCGGTCGCTGTCTATGGATAGCTCAGCCTGCAATAACAGCGCCCGTATCTGCAATTGCTCGGGAAAGCCGTCCAGGTCCACGAGTAGATTTGACTGTCGTTCCGCCCGCAGCAGCAGGCCATCTTCGAGCAGCGCCTCGAGAGCGAGCACGCGTAGCTGTGCCTCTTCCAGGCCCTCGCGTTCGTTAGCCGCGCTAACGAGTTCGTCTGCTGAGGCTCCGCTTGGATTGAAATCTCCAACGACCTGCTGAGGATACTGCTCGGTCGTACCACAGGCCTGAAGCAGCACGATCGAGAGTGTCAGCAGTAGTCTGTTGATGCGGGTGCCGGCTAATTTCATCTTTGTATCGGGGATTATGTCTGCTAAGTTGTGCGCTTGCTTGAAAGACTAATACAGTTCCCAGAGCACAGCAATTTATTCCCAAATTCAATCAACCGATTCCTAGCACTAAGCCTGACATTAAGCCTGACATTAAGCCTCACACTATGCCCGATATTAAGATTGTGCCTTCCAAGATAGCCAGCGCGAGACGACTCTCTCGTGAGTGACTCTCTCATGAATAAAAAAGGCACGCTGTACATCGTTGCTACGCCGATTGGGAATCTGGATGACATCTCCAGACGCGCGATCGACGTGCTCAATGCCGTCGACCTCATCGCAGCGGAAGATACCCGGCATAGCCAGAAACTTCTGCAGGCTATGCAGATCAGTACGCCGGTAGTCTCCCATCACGACTTCTCGTCCAGCTCTGCTATCGATCGAGTCTTGGCGAAGCTCAGCTCCGGCCGTTCAATCGCCTTGATATCCGATGCGGGCACGCCCCTGATATCCGACCCTGGCTACAGATTGGTCAGCATGGCACGCCAGCAGAATCTTGCGGTAGTTCCAATACCCGGCGCCAGCGCCTTGATCTCGGCGCTATGCGTCTCCGGACTCGCTACAGACAGTTTTGCCTTCGAGGGCTTCCTGCCCAGCAAGTCTGCTGCACGGCAGAAGAAGCTGAAGGCGCTAGCCTCGGAGCAGCGCACGCTCGTCTTCTATGAGTCGACTCACCGTATCGTAGCTAGCCTCGCCGATATGGCGGTCGCATTCGGCGAGCAGCGCCAGATCTTCATTGCTCGGGAATTGACGAAGCGCTTCGAGTCGCATTTTCTCGGCTGCGCGCAGGCCTGTGTAGATTGGATCACTGCAGACGTTCAACAGCAGAAGGGCGAGTTTGTGATTGTCGTGTCGGGTAGCGAGCAGATAGACGAGGAGCAGCGCAGGCACGAGCAGGCGTTGGACATCGTAAGGCTGCTGCGCGCGGAGGTTTCGATGAAGAAGGCGGTAACGCTGGCAACTAAGATTAGCGGCGCGCGGAAGAACCAGGTCTACGAAGCGGCGCTCAAGGAGTTCTCTGAGGAACAGCAATAGAGTGTTGCCGAATAGTGATTGTAACCAAGGCGGTTCTCCTTTAGTCTTCGCCCCGAGTCAGCTGGACAATTGCTGTCTTTAGCTCTTCGTTTGTCGACTAGTCGATCTACGAGGAAATCGACAGAGGAAAGTCCGGGCTCCGCAGAGCAGGGTGCCAGGTAACGCCT
>Ga0055584_100000084_pt1 | contig 83581 bp, 61 predicted proteins | sample OSDHelmetaG_FD_58716 | JGI IMG/M metagenome (GOLD analysis project Ga0055584, IMG submission 58716) | Pelagic marine sediment microbial communities from the LTER site Helgoland, North Sea, for post-phytoplankton bloom and carbon turnover... | ecosystem: Environmental > Aquatic > Marine >... | reverse complement strand
GATTCAAAATCCAGTGGGGGTAAACCCCGTGTGGGTTCGAGTCCCACCTCCGGTACTACATTAAAACCCGATAGAAATGGTGCTAACACCGTTCCTATCGGGTTTTTGCAATTCTGGATACATCAAAGCAGGAAACCACCCCTCACTCAAAGAGCCCAATGGTGGGGAACCTCACGCTCCAACAAGCGTTCCAATAAATACAGCGATACCGTATTTGGATGTAAACTGACTTCGATCAGAACAAATAAATAGTTGAAAATACAATTCAATGGACGTATTATGTAAAACAGATTTAGTCAGTAAACACGCAACTGCCCACACAACTGCCATAGTCTTGAACAACGATTCACGAGTCGGTGGAAAATCTCCCTGTTGTGGGTTTAGTATAGATCAAACTGATCAAAACAGAGCCGTACTGGCTAAGGAGAATATCAGTATCGCAATCCAGTCCCATCGTCTTTAATTACCTTTTTTGGGGCCAATCAGGTAGAAGTGATGAACACCGAACAGAAACCTGATCCACCTGAAAACGATCAGCTATTACAGGTAAGTGACTCAGCTCAAGGCATGCCTGCTGACTTCGAAACCGTTTCCGATTCACTCAATCCGGACTCTTCACTGGGCAATACAGTGAAAATGACTGGTTTATCTACACAATTTCAGGCAGGACAAAAGCTTGGAAAGTATGAAATCCTGGCCAAACTCGGGCAAGGAGGTATGGGAACGGTATTTCTGGGATTCGATCCCATGATTGAACGGGAAGTAGCCATCAAGGTTCTCCCAACAGAAATCGCTACCGATCCAATCATTCTCGATAGGTTTCTGGCAGAAGCAAAAGCAATTGGAAAGCTGAGCCACCCGCATGTCGTTTCCGTATTTGACATAGGACAGCACGAAAACCTCTACTATATCGTTATGGAACTTTTAAAAGGGGGAAGCCTTGCAGAACTGATTATTAAAGAGGGCGCTCTGCCCTGGGAAGAGGCTTCCCGAATGATTGCCGAAGCTGCTGACGGACTCGCTGCAGCGCATGCAGCTGGTCTCGTGCATCGAGATATTAAACCAGATAACTTAATGCTGACTCAAGACCGTTCGGTAAAAGTTGTCGATTTCGGTCTCTCCAAATTGCTCGATGCAGCGAATGATACTCGTGATGCAAAAACGAAGGTGGGCCAAATTCTGGGGACTCCACAGTTCATGAGCCCGGAACAATTCCAGGGGCAGGATCTTGATTCGCGATCAGACATATATAGCTTGGGAGCAACATACTACAGTTTATTAACCGGTAAATTACCCTACGAGAAATGCAGGTCAATCTCACAGGTCATGTATGCTCATCTCGAACAGGTTCCTCCCGATCCGTCGCAAATCATCAGCCCTTTACCCAACATGTGTAAGATGATTATTGATCACGCCATGGCAAAATCATCGAAATCTCGCTATCAGGATATGCAATTGATGTCTCTTGACTTGCAGAGTTTACGAGACAATAGTTCTGAAAATCCCACCGTTATTATAAACAAAGAACAGAGCGAAGAGTATCGACCTTTGAATTCCGTGGTGATTGTGGAACCATCGAAAATGCAATCAATGATTCTGATGGATGCGCTTACCAAATCCGGTATCACAACAATTCATGTTTGCCGGACAGTAGCCGCTGCTTTAGATCAAATCGACATTGATATTCCTGATCTTGTAATTACTTCGCTGCAACTTCCCGACAAAAATGGAATTGAGTTAATTTCTGATCTGCGTCAAAACCCTCTTCTCCAGAAAACGATGCTCATTTTAAACTCCACTGATTTTGCCATTGAGCAGTTGGTGGAGGCGGATCAATGTGGCCCTGTCGCGCTCGTTTCCAAAAAAACCAAAGCCACCGAGATACTACAGGCAATCCATGCCTGCACTTTCTTCGAGATACCACATAATTTGTTACTAAACTCGATTCAGCCAGCGGGTATCAGAACTTTGATCGTCAGTGACTCAGAAAGAATTCCCAAATCCATTGCCAATCAGATCCGCAGACTTGAACTGGTTGACGTACAGGTAACATCATTTGGAGAAATGGCATCCGGGTCATTTTCCGCAGACTCATACGACTTAATGCTTGTTTTACGTATGGCAGGCGATGTTGCGCAGGATTCACTGCTCTATGCCAATTTATTGTCACAAAACCAGATCGACCCAAAAGTTGAAGCCGCCGTTCAAGTTAATCGCGAAAAAATGACGTTACGCGCCGTTCACCAGCATGGTTTCACTGCAATTACAAGCTGTCCATTCAGTGACACTCGGCTGAAAAGGCTGCTACAACTCTGCTACTGAAAGCACTAGTAGAGGACAATTGTCTTACTAGGGAATACCCGGTCTTCGATATCGGATTGTTTCAGTTCGTCGTTGACTCGAATAGGCTTAGATGCCAATAATAAAAATAGGTAAACTGGGACGCCCAGGGACACCTGTCCATTTTACTACCTATCTATTATTGAAAGTCCCATGACAGATCCAGTCAGGAATCCTGTAGAGAGCGCCAAGTCTGAAACTCAGGCGAAAAATGCGTTTCAATTTGTTGGATTTCAATTGGAAGACCAGCACTTCGCATTTCGAATCGAATGCATTCAAGAAATCATCGACCTCGATCATGTCACCAGAATACCACAAGTACCTGAATATGTAGAAGGAGTCAGCAATCTTCGAGGTTCAATAATACCCATTATCAATTTACATATACTATTCAGTCTGAAACCAAAGTCGATTGGTAAAGAAACACGAACTATTGTCTTAAATGTAGGCGACAGAACAATCGGATGCATGGTAGACCAAGTATCTCAGGTCATCAAAATTCATGAAGATGACATTCAACCAGCACCTGCTGCAGTTACTTCAAATGAAATTCATTATATCACTGGTTTAGCAAAACATAATGATTCGCTGATTATCTTGCTGGATAGTGATTTACTGCTCGACCCAGAACAATTGGCGCGAGTGCGCCACGCTGTCTTGCAAGATGCAGATTCACTGTGATTTATCAACAGAGATTTAACCTAAAATACGAAACGTAAATTATGGCTACTTCAACCAAACAAAAAACATCAAAAACAAAGAATAAGAAGGCACAATCGGCAAAAAAGAAAACTGCCGCCCGTAATGCAGAACTGGCGTTGTGCAAATCAATCAGTGACTGCCTGCCGGTAAGTATCATGGTTGCGGATTCGGATTTAATCATCAAATACATGAATCCGTCTTCCTTTGCACTACTTAAAAATCTGGAGCCGTTCCTACCCTGCAAACTTAACGAAGTTATTGGCAACTCTCTGGATATTTTCTTTGAAGATTCAGAACACCCACTCCAGATACTGACAGACCAGGATCATCTCCCCAGCCAGTTAGATATCAAGCTGGGAGACCAAACACTTGCTTTCCTTGCGACTGCTGCCTTTGATACAAAAGGGGATTTCCTGGGACCCGTCATTACCTGGGAGATCGTAACGAAAAAACGACGTATCGAAAATGATATTGCAGGTCAACTCGCGGCTATCAGCAAAGCACAGGCAATCATCGAATTCAAACTTGATGGAACCATCATTAAAGCTAACGATAATTTTTTAGACACGATGGGCTATTCCCTGGAAGAGGTACAGGGACACCACCATCGCATGTTTGTCATACCAGAATATGCTGCAAGCACTGAGTATAAGGATTTCTGGAGTCAATTGAATCAGGGTAAGTATTTGTCAGGTGAATATCGTCGTGTTGGCAAAGACGGGAAGGATATCTGGATACAAGGTTCATATAACCCCATTTTTGACCAGAATGGTCAACCCTTTAAAGTAGTCAAGTACGCCACCGACATCACTGACCGTAAACAGGATGCTGCTGAAAACACCAGTCAGATGGAAGCCATCTGCAAAACTCAGGCAGTGATCGAGTTTCAACTCGATGGTACTATTATTAACGCCAATGACTTGTTTTTGAAAACCATGGGGTATTCCCTGGAGGAAGTCCAAGGCCATCACCACCGTATGTTTGTCGAACCGGATTATGCAAAAAGTGATGAATATCACGATTTCTGGGCGAAATTGAATCGTGGTGAGTACGTTTCAGGCGAGTACCGACGCGTTGGTAAAAATGGAAAGGATGTCTGGATTCAGGGTTCATATAATCCGATCTTGGATATGGATGGAAACCCTTTCAAAGTTGTCAAGTATGCCACAGACGTTACACAGCGAGTAGAATTACAGCGGACGACAGCAGAACATCATGCCAGGACACAAGAGCTGATTGAACAGGTAATCGAAAGCGCAAATCAATTTGCTGAAGGAGCAAAAATGATTGCTGAAAGCAGCGCCAACCTGAGTGATGGGGCACAGACTCAGTCAGCAACCGTGGAAGAAATGACCGCGTCGATCAATGAATTAACCAGTGCCATTCAAGTGATTTCGAAACGAGCTTCTGAATCAAAAGCACAAGCTGAGAAAACGGTCTGTATGGCGAAAGACGGAGGCGAATCTGTCGATGAAGCAATTAAAGCTATGCGGCTCATTGAAAAATCGAGCGGACAAATCAATGATATTATTCAGGTAATCAGTGAAATTGCCAGCCAGACAAATCTATTGGCCTTGAATGCAGCCATTGAAGCAGCAAGAGCAGGTGAACATGGTCTCGGATTTAATGTGGTCGCAGAAGAAGTACGAAAGCTGGCAGAACGCTCGAGCGAGGCGGCAAAAGAGATCACACATTTGATCAAAGAATCATCACAGCGAGTTTCAGAAGGCGCACAGCTGTCCGAAAAAGTTAGCGAATCTCTTTTAGCTATCATTGATGCCGTTGACCAAACTGCAACCGGGATCACTGAAATAGCGACGCAGACGGAAACACAATCTGTCAGCGCGGAACAAACACACTCAGCGATTGAATCCGTTTCCGAAACAACCGAGTCAAATGCAGCGAGTGCAGAGGAGTTAGCGGCAAGTGCAGAACAACTGGGAGCCCAGGCTGCCAACCTGCAAGAACTCGTTTCACGCTTTACCAATTAAATCGTTTACCAGCCTCAAACAATCACGCTGCACTTGTACCAGAAAGTTTTTTTAGGACCTGTTTGTGATGGAGCGTTCATCGTGAATCTTCTGGAGCTAAGTATAGAAGAATTTACTGCTTTCCAGGAGTTCATTTATAAAACCAGTGGCATTCACGTCTCTGAGAGAAAACGTATTCTTTTAAGCAATCGAATCCGAACCCGCTTAAAAGAATGTGACATCGACGATTTTGGGGCATACTTTAAATTTCTTACATCCATTAAGGGCCAAAGAGAGCAGAAACATTTTTTAAATGTAGTAACGACGCATGAATCGTTTTTCTTTCGAACAAACAAACATTTCGACTGGTTTCGAAACCATTTCATTTCAGACATTGTTATAAATGCGGGTAAGAATACACATGCCAAACAAATTCGTGTTTGGTCAGCAGCTTGTAGCACAGGTGAAGAAGCATACTCCTTAGCCATCTGTCTGGCTGACCAGAAACTGAAACTGAGAGACTGGAAAACAAATATTCTTGCAACCGACATCAGCGAACAGGCTCTCTCGACGGCTCGCGAAGGAATTTATAACGAGCGAGACATTGATGCAGTCAACGAGAAACAACGACGTCGATATTTTTCTCCAGTCCATGAAAGTCAACTCTGGAAAACAAAACCCGTTCTCAAAGAATTGATCGAGTTTAAACAACATAACCTGATGCAGCCAATCAAACCACGACAGTTCGACTGTATCTTTATCTGTAATGTCCTGATCTACTTTGACAAACTTTCAAAACAGATTGTAGTTAATAACCTGATTGATTCTCTCGCGCCCGGCGGTTACCTGGTAACAGGCCCATCCGAAGGAATTTATATGATGCTAGGCGACCTCAAGAAACACTCAACATTTCTGTACCAGAAACAGACCGAACCTTCAAATTAATCCAAACGACCATAGTCATATTCCTACAATTCCTGACATCGACATCACACAAGAACCATGCCAGATCCACCACAACATCCCGAGAATGAAAACATGCCAGACGACATGTTGAATTATCTGCGGATCTTCATCGAAGAAACTGATGAAGAACTGGATGCACTCGTCAAATCACTCTTAATTTTGGAACAGGACCCGGCTAATTCCAACTCTCTCAATGAAGCGTTTCGGCTATTGCATTCACTTAAAGGTTCATCCGGTATGCTGGGATTCCTTGGAATCAGCGAACTGGCACATCAACTGGAAAGTCGATTTGAACTTTTTCGCTCAGGCCAAAAGCAGCTCGACCAGGACACAATCAGTTTCATTCTGGAATGCATAGATTTTCTGCGTTTATTCAATTCGAGTTTACGCGAAGGAAAAACGGCAAATGAAGACTGCACCCATCTCATACAACGCTTGAAACTGGATAGCGCCAGTATTGCAAAGCACCCCACTGCCGAGTCTTCTTCTAATATCGGCAAAAGTGATTCTGAAACCGATTCACCAATAAATAATTTTAACCAACTGCTCCTGGTAGATGCTGGTTACCTTGTCCGAATCACATTCGAGAAAAATCTACAACTTGCCGATCTGAAAGCACGCTTGATTTTAGCGCGACTTTCGAATATCGGTGAAATCATCACATCATCTCCGTCGATTGAAGATATTGACAGTTTCGAGGACCTGCCACAATTTGTAGTCGTTCTCAAAACCGATTGTGACCAGAATGAAGTGCGTGATATTTCAAATGTTGATGGTGTTGAATCTGTATATTTAGAAGCGAAGTCAAAAATACAACATCATGCCAATGATCTGCCCCCACTACAGTCAGTTGCAGCAGATGATTCTATGGCACAGCACACCGAACAAATCTCGTTTCCCAATGAAACACCAACAATCCTGACGGATTCTGATAAACAAACACCCCCTTCCCTTACCATCAACGATTTTCCCATCCAGCCTCCCGCCAGTTCGCAATCACGCAATGTTGCCGAAACAGTTCGTGTGGACATTGATCGACTGGACCATTTGATGAACCTTACCGGCGAACTCGTGATGACCAAGGCACAGTTCATGCAACTCACAGGCCAGATCAACTCTGTGTTGAGAAATACTGGCTCTCCCAGCAGCTTGAAAGAACTCTCTGAACGCATGCGGTTCACATTGCAGAAGCTTCAAAAACACTCACTGAACGAGTCAAGAACGGAACAAGATAGAGATCATCTACACCAAACTCTAGCAGAGGAACTCTCCGAACTCGAAGACCAGTCATTGCAATGGAACGAAGGACTGCACCTTTTGCCACGCATTGTGAATGCCATTGATCAACTCAATCGCGTTTCCGACAGCCTGCAACAGGTAGTATTACAGACTCGAATGGTACCAGTTGAACCACTCTTTAACCGTTTTAACCGGGTGATTCGAGACCTGTCTATCGAACGTAAAATCCAGGTCAAATTTGTGATAAAAGGAGAAAATACGGAACTGGATAAACGCATGATTGATGAGTTAGGTGATCCGCTTCTTCACCTCATTCGTAACTCACTTGACCATGGACTTGAAAAGACTGAAGAGCGTAAAAAAAAGGGAAAACCAGAACTGGGAACCATAGTACTGGAAGCCTCGCAAAGCGGCAATAATGTTTTTATCACCGTGGAAGATGATGGCGCCGGAATTAATGTCGAAAGAATCAAAAAGCAGATCCGCAACCGTCGATTGGCCAATAAAACAGAACTCAACGAGATGGCTGATCAGCAAATCATTGAATACATCTGGCATCCGGGCTTCAGTACAGCTGAAAAAATCACTGACATTTCGGGACGTGGAGTTGGCATGGATATCGTCAAGAGCCGAATTGCGGATCTTAATGGAACGGTTGAAGTAAAATCCAGTCCAGGCCAGGGAACACTTTTTAAAATTCGACTGCCTTTAACCCTGGCAATCATTCGTTGTTTGCTGGTTAGGTTTCGAAATGGAATATTCTCGATTCCCATTGATAAAGTGCGGGAAATTGTCTCGGTATCTCTAGACGAAATCTATACAGTACAAAACCACAAGACAATTGACGTACGAGGAGAATTTATCTCGCTTTCCTCAATGTCAGATATCTTTGAATGGAATCAATTCGATGCGCAATGCTCAGACAGCGAAACCAAACCACAAAACCTGAACGTGGTCATTCTTCAATCAGGAGAAAATACTCTGGGGATAAGTGTTGATGAATTACTGGGAAGAGATGATATTGTACTCAAGTCATTATCAGATAATTATGCCAGTGTCCGTGGATTATCAGGAGCCAGTGTAATGGGAGACGGGTCAATCTGCCTCATGCTTGATACAAACGAGATTTTGGATATGTCCCTGGAGAATCCGGGATCAGCCTTATAAATTTCAGTGAATCTAATGGAGTGTACGGTGGAGGAATCAGCGATCCAGTTCACAAAAGCACAATTAAAATCTCTAGAAAACTACTTTACGGCCAGCGCAACCAATGCTTCAGATGCAATGTCACGATGGTTATCCGTTAATTCTCTAATCACGATAGAATCGTTCAGACAGCTCCCACTCGAAGACGCTGCAGGAATCATGGGTGACTCAGAACAACCCCTCTGTTTTTGTACTATGGAAATCATGGGAACACTGACCGGAATGATTGTCCTCGCCTTTAACGATGAAGATGGACTGTCACTTTCGGATCAATTACTCAACCGCCGTGTCGGGACAGCTCTTGAATGGAGTGATATTGAACAATCTGCCGCACTCGAATCAACAAATATTATCTGTACCGCTTTCCTGAATACACTTTCTACCCAGTTCCCCAACCAGGAATCGATCACTATGATTCCTTCACCACCTGTATTCAGCCGTGACTTCGCCGAGAGTCAACTTGAAGCTTTATTTCTCGATCAAGCCATTGATGCAAATGAGATTTTTCTGGTACAAACCAGTTTCCGACTTGATAATGAATCACTCAATTGGACATTACTGTTTGTTCCTGATATGCAATCACTTGCATTCCTTCGTGATATCTTGCCAGAATCAGATGAATCATAGGGAATCCTCAATGACTAAGAATGCTGGCAATCACTCCCTGATGAGATCAGTCCGGATAGGCGAAATCGTCACAGGAATCGGAAGCGAGCCCATCAAAACTGTCCTGGGATCATGTATCGGTCTGGCAATATTTGATTGCAGCAATAACGTAGGAGGTCTGGCTCATATCCTACTCCCCACTTCGCAAGGGCATCAAGGGCCACTAGGCAAATTTGTCGATACAGCAGTACCCGAGCTGATACGAAAAATTGAAGAACTAAATGGTAAAGCCAGTAAACTTTCAGCAAAGATTGCAGGCGGTGCCAATATGCTGAAATCTTCTTCAAGCAACAGTATCGGAGAACGAAATATCGAATCGACCATAGAGACCTTAAAGTTATATCAAATCCCCATTCTGGCCAGCCATTGTGGCCAGGAATTTGGAAGACGCATGACATTTTTTCCCGGAACGGGCCGCGTTTATATTGATGTTGTGGGTAGTCAAACGATTGAGATCTAAGGGAGACGAATACAATGAATCGATTGCTGATTGTTGATGACGCACTCATCATGAGGATGAAAATCAAAGAAATCGCCGTCCAGGCAGGCTGGACAGTAGTTGCAGAAGCGACTAACGGCGAGGAAGCCATCGCGCTCTATGAAAAACATCTGCCTGAACTTGTCACGCTCGATATGATTATGCCAAAGATGGACGGATTGATGGCATTGAAAACAATCCGTGATTACAACCCGCAGGCACAGGTCGTTATGGTGAGTGCGGTTGACCAGAAAGAGAAATTGAAAGACTGCATTATGAACGGTGCAATGGACTTCATTGTGAAACCATTTGACTCTGATCGTCTGCTTGCTTTTTTTGAGCGATATCGAAAGGACTAATGCTGTGCCTGTCGATCGTATTCGAATTATAGTGGTTGATGACTCAACCCTGTTTCGACAACTCATACGGGATGTATTAAACGAAATACCCGGATGTTCGATTGTAGGAAACGCCGACAACGGAACTACGGCGCTACAAAAGATTGAACAGCTCAAGCCCGACCTGATCACATTAGATGTCGAAATGCCTGATATGAACGGGATAGAAGTACTACGCGAACTCAATCGTAAAAACTTGAATTCGAGTGCCATCATGGTCAGCAAGTTGACCGCAGCCGGCGCACAGGTCACAACAGATGCATTATTCGAAGGCGCTTTTGACTTTGTCTTAAAACCATCTGGAAAAAATCTTGCTGAAAATAAAGGGGCGTTACTCACTGCGCTCCGTGAAAAAGTAACAGCGTTTCAGCAGTCGCTTACAGAAAAGGCACAACCGAAACCAGACACATCAACGCTCGACCAGGAAACAGTAAAACTACAACGCTATGAAGCAGTTGTGATTGGCACTTCAACAGGTGGACCAACGGCTTTACGAGAAGTTCTCCCCAAATTGCCGTCAACATTTCCCCTGCCCGTACTCGTCGTACAACACATGCCAGCCCAATATACAAGCAGACTTGCAAGTCGACTCAATGATCTCTGTTCACTCAATGTGGTGGAAGCATCGGATAACATGACCGTCTGCGCCGGTAATATTTATATTGCTCCAGGGGGTTGTCAAATGAAAGTTGTTTCGCGAAATGGTCTAATCCGAGTGAAACTCACTGATGACAGTCCTGTCAATAATTGTCGCCCTTCCGTCGATTATCTTTTTGAATCCGCCCACGATGCATGGGGAGGCCAACTAATAGCTGTTATAATGACGGGAATGGGAAAAGATGGTATGCAAGGCTGCCAGCGTATTCGCAATAGCGGGGGCTATATCATAGCACAAAGCCCTGAGGATTGTACCGTGTATGGAATGCCAAAATCGATCATTGAAAACGACCTATCACATCGGATTGCTGATTTAAAAACAATTCCATCCATCATAATTCACCGTGCCCAACTCAGCGCTCGCAGTTAATATCGCATTTTTCCAGATGGCCCTGGATATGGTATACCTACCCTATGCCGGCACTGTATTAAAACCCGACAGCGTGGAACCCCGCGTTGCAACAAGCGCTCCCACATTTCCAGACATCCCTTCATGCTTCCAGATCACATTCCAAGAAAAATAATCTCGAAATCGATCCATTTTGGACTGCACTCCGACACTTAAGTATTTATCTAACCTTTTTTTGCAAGGTCAAGAAAGACGAGATGCGAAGGGTTGCCTACAGCAGCATAGTGGTTGGTAAAGTTTAGTTTGCCAGTTTTGTTGTCCACCTTAAAGACAGAGATGCTATCTGCCCTTTGATTACAACAATACAGGAATTGTCCTGTAGGATCGAAACTGAAACTGCGTGGGTAATTTCCACGTGTCCACTCTTCACCAATGAAGGTCAGCCTGCCATCAGAACCAATAGAAAATATCCCAATGCTATCATGCAAACGATTGCCTGCATAAACAAATTTTCCATCTGCCGAAACGAGAATTTCTGAGCAAAAGTTGCTTCCCACAAATCCAGCCGGCAGTGTCGAAATAGTTTGACGTGAAGTCAGCTTTCCTGCTTCACTGTCATAATCGAACAAAACAATTGTCGAGCCTTCTTCCTGAATGGAATAGAACCATCGCCCATTGGGATGAAAATGAAAATGCCGAGGACCATCGCCGGGAGGGAGTGAGATTGCGTGTGGATGATTCGCGGTCAGTTTCCCCGTTTTCTCATTGAACTTCCAGATATAGATTTTATCCAAGCCCAAATCGACATGCAGCACAAAACGACCGGAAGGATCGGATTGAATCATATGTGCGTGTGTTCGATCATGTCCGCTGATGGCAAAGCTGCCCTTCGGCGCGTTTGTGGCCTTTGTAGGACCAATTTTCCCAGCATCGTTTTTAATATCTGTCGCGTTACCCAATCGACCATCTTCCAGTATGGGAAGCACGGACACGGAACCCCCAAAATAATTTGCGATCAATAGAAAACGACCGGAAGGATGGATGCTCACATAAGTGGGACCTGCACCACCAGAACTAACCGTGTTGAGTGGTTTCAACATACCATCTTGTTTGCTGATAGTGAAAGAACTGACTGAACCGTGCTTTTCTTTCCCCAAACGATCTGTTTCATTAGTCGAATAAAGATGAGTGCCTGCTGCATTGACAGCCAGACAACTTGGACTTGTCCCCATGGCATGAATGCCCGCAGGCGTCATTGCCCCGGTCTCTCGATTGATTTGGAAAAGATGAATCCCACGCCCATTGCCGGGCGGCAAGTCAACTTGAGTCGCTAACATATCCTTAAGGGGAGAACTGAACGTACCCACGTAGGCAATCAGTGGCTGACTTGCTGTATTCGATTCCGCTTGAGCCAGGCCAGCGACAAGTGGAATTGCCCCTGACATGGCAACAGAAGTTTTAAGAAATGAACGGCGAGTTTGATCGGGAAGATTCATGGAGGATTTTCTAAAAAAACAAGGCGTGAGATAAGAGTGTGAAACTAGATCGCATCATTTTTAACCAAAGCGTCTCTCATTCTATGATACTCGTTTCAAATGGCCTTGGAGACGCTACTGTAAACTTGGAGATAGGCTAGTTGATTATAATGTGAACATAGAGAATTGATATCAAAACCGCATCTTACGCTGGCGTGGGCATGGCACTAATATTATCGTCGTCACACAAGTTCTTGAATTGGTTCCTGGTGCTCTAACAAATATTGTGGTCGGCCAGAGTTGTCAGGGATTGTGGTGACCGCAGGATCTATTCCCAGGTTGTGATAGAGCGTTGCGAATACTTCCTGCATATGAACGGGGCGGTCGACTGCTTCTTCGGCCCATTTATTTGTGGAGCCTATTACCTGACCGGTTTTCATACCGCCGCCAGCCATCAAACCAGCATGCACGTGCGACCAATGATCGCGTCCTCCCTTTTTATTGATTTTAGGAGTCCTTCCAAACTCGCCCCAGACAATAACGCTGACATCTTCATCTAAGCCGCGTTCGTGCAGGTCTTCTACCAGTGCAGCAACTCCTTCATCCAATAATGGAATTACCTTTCGCGCTCTGCCAAAATTATCGCCGTGGTAGTCAAAATCAGCAAAGCTGCAAGTCACCATGCGGGCACCTGCTTCAACAGCGCGACGGGCTTGCAAAAACCGGGACATAAGAGCCTGATACCCCATCTTTGGATCAAAATTGAGTACTTTGGGGTCGTCTATTCCGTATCGGGCACGAATTTTCGGATCGACTTTCTCCAGGTTCAACGCTTCCAGTAACTTGGATGAAGTTAACACACCCAAAGCCTGTTCGGTGAAACTGTCGTTGGAATCGGATGATAATTTTTGATCCACATTCTTCCGGAAAGTGTCGAGTTTCTGAAGCAGGTTGGTGCGTTCGTGCAGTCGAATTGTAGAAATGTTATTCAGCGACATGTTCCTCATCACCTCGCCATCGGGACGAAATGGTGTATGAGACATCCCCAGAAAACCCGCTCCCTTAATGTTGTAAGGCGAATGAGCCATCTTTTGCGAAAGGTCAATATAAGGCGGCACGGAAGAGTCAACTGATCCCTGTAGTTTTGAGAGTACCGAACCCATTGACGGCCACCCGCCCTGAGGTTTGGGGCCGCTAAATTTGTGACCGGTGCAGCATTGAAAGGAATCGTGACGGCCTTCAGAACCAACCAGAGAACGGATGATGGAGAATTTATCCATCATGCCAGCGACGCGGGGCATCAACTCGCTGATTTGTATGCCGGGAACATTTGTAGATATTGGTTGAAACTCACCTCGAATTTCTGTGGGAGCATCGGGTTTTAAATCGAACATGTCCTGATGCGGCGGCCCACCATTCAGGTAGATCATAATGACCGCTTTGTGAGAATTTTTCTGTTTGCTCTGTTGTTGAGCCTGCAAAATTTGTGGCAACGACAAACCACCCATCGCCAGACCACCGATCTGCAGAAAGGATCGGCGTGGTATACGATCACAGAATCGCGTTGCACGGTCTTCAATTCTCAACATGATTTATGTTCCAAGATGTTCACAAAACTTAAGCCTGCACTATATTATTCAATACCTGAATTGAAAAACAGATAAGACATTGATTATACCTACTTTTTCTATTCCATTTGAGGCTGAAATCGCTTCAAGTTGTTAATCCCACACAGTTTAACACCCCCTCTCATATCTACCGCTTAGTGATTTTTTCTCCATTTTTTTGTTCCTCTTATGCTGGGGACCGGCGAGGGACGCACGAAAAATCGTCTTCCATTGGCGAAAGACCGATCTTGCCCAGACTGTTTCTGTAGGCGTCTCCCCTAGTCACCCAAAAATTTACTAATCGAGCCCTGCAATCAAAGATGAAGGCAGAGCAAGACGTTCAAAGTGGTCAAGGATGACAGGGAACAAGTTCCTTGTCACCACATCACATAAAGAGTTAAACTCATCTAACTATTATCATATTGCATGTTACTGACAGGAGTTAGTAACAGAAAACATCGTAGCTAGATTCACAAGAATTCAGCCACTGCTGAGCCAAACAGCTGAATTTTTTCTTAATGTTTTGCCTTACCAATTGATTCATGACAAAAAGAAACCTCTCCATGACAGTCAAAAAACTCATCCTTGCCAGTTGGCTTGCCGTAGTGTTTGTTTCTACAAACGATGTACTCTCTGCGAATCCAAATACAACAGACAAAAAAGCAAGTACGCAGCGACTGTATGATGCTGGGGTACCAGAGAAAGGTTTTCTCACTCTCAAAACAGAGAACTACACCCTTCCCATTGATGCTGCCAGCGGTTGGACCATTGAAAAGATGTTCTATCGCGATCAACAAATTGGACTGAACAATGGACATTATGGAACCGTCTTAAGACCCAAAGAGGGCCAATGGTGGGGCACAGGACATAAAGAAGGGGGACGAGAAATTGTCCATCGCATACAATTGATCGTTGATGGAAAGGATGTTCCCATCACAAAAACGGAGGAAATTATTACCGGCAAACGGATTCAACTCATTAAAGAATCGACTATTTGGAAGTTCAAAGTACGTGCGGAAATCATTCTCAATAATGATTTTATTGTCGAACAGACAGAGATGACGGCCCTGGAAGATTGTGAGACTGATCTGCTTTATTATTTCATGCACTGCTTTCCGCCCTCCACAACTAAATGGATTGCCCAGCTTCCGGATGGATCACTCGAAAAAGGGCCGCTGACACACTCAAAGAAAATGGCAGTCAGCAAAGACACATCCTGGGTAGCCCAATATGATAAAAATAATCAACTCGGCCTTTTGTGCTACACTCCCAAAGTAATCACGGGTAATCGAAGTGCCAGCCACATTTGGGACCTCGACCGTTATCACAAATACTATCTGCGGCATAACAGCGGGCAGTCGTTTAAAAAGGGAGAGAAACTCGATTTCACAGTGCTGGTGAAAGCAGTTCCCAACGAAACCGGTGACTGGATCGAAACCCAAAAAGCCGCCAAACTTTTGATCAAACAGTTTCCAACTGTGAAATAAACCGGTCTGGGTTCAAGTCCTACATCCAGAGACTGAATATGAAAGGACTTACACCATCAAGCTGTGAGTATATTGTAGCATTGCATGATTCCCAGACAGTCAGGCACGATATTGAAATTGCATTCATATATGAATACACTAGTTGCAACTGATCTCTGTCTCTGTAGATTTCAATAACGGAAGTTGACCTGGATGCTGATTGATTTGTCGAAGAAGACCAGATTTGCAAGCACTTCCAGTCCAACAGGAAGATTGGCACAAAACCCAGCCAGTTGTGCCGTGCTCTCATTTTTGATTTCACTCATAATCTGTTTCACTTCAGCTACACACGCGGCCGAAACAGATCCCTTTACCAGGACAATCAAACCAGCAATCCAAACATACTGTGCGAAATGTCATGGCACGGACGGCAATGTAGAAGGAGATATCAATCTTCTCAAATTGAAAAACACTTCGGATCTGTCACAAAATGTAAAGCTGGTTCGCAAGCTCATCGACGTCCTTGATTTAAAAGAGATGCCACCGGAAGAGGAACCGGAACTTGAACCGAAACTTCGACAGCAGCTGATCGCGCAATTGAAGACCGTTCTCCATGCCACTGTCTCAAAGAAAAAGTCATTCGCGCATACACCAATTCGGCGTATGAACCGCTTTCAATATAACAACGCTGTGACGGACCTCTTTCAGCTCAAATGTGTGGTCTTCACCCTGCCAGAGCGAATGCTCCGGGAACATGGAAACTACTTCCAACCAGCTACTGGCAAGATGCCCAAGAATCTCAAAGTTGGCAGTCGCCCCCTTGGTAAGTCGCAAATGATCGAAAGACGACTCGCGGGCGTTGCAGCATTTCCTCAAGACCTGCGCGCCGAACATGGCTTCGATAATCGTGGTGACCACCTGTCATTATCACCGCTGTTGCTCGAATCATTCCTGGCACTGAGCCGAAGCATTGTCGATAGCCCCGATTTTGCTCCCAAGAACTGTGGTATCTGGAAATCATTTTTCGCGGAACCGGACCCAGCTACAGATCTTCCCACACAAGTTCGGACTCGATTACGCCCTTTCCTGACACACGCATTTCGTCAGCCTGTCGAAGAGAAGCAGCTGAAACGCTATTCCGATTATGCCCTGGCTCAAATTCAGTCGGGCAAATCTTTTACACGGAGCATGCGCAACGTTGCGGCAGCCACGATTGCCTCGCCTAAGTTCTTTTATCTCTATGACCGCACTGGTCGAAGTGAAGAAGCCGAACCATTGGACGATTTTGAACTGGCATCGCGACTCTCCTTCTTTCTCTGGGGAAGTATTCCGGACCAGACTCTTCTTGATTTAGCCAAAACAGGAAAACTGACTGACCGTGCGGTCCTTTCCAATCAGGTAGATCGAATGCTGAACGATCGAAAACTGAAACGGTTCTGCGACAGTTTTCCTGCTCAATGGTTGCAACTCGAACGAATAATTTCATCAGCGCCTGACCGCAAACATTTTCCGGAATTCTACTTTTCTAAATACCGCAATAGCATGCATATGATGCTCGAACCGCTTCTGCTGTTCGAAACAATCCTCATCGAAAACAGGTCGATTCTACAATTGATCGACTCCGACTTCAGTTACCGATCAGCGCGCCTCGACAATATTTCTTATGGAGCAAAAAGAAAGGGCCAGAAGAATGCGGTCACAGCCCTGCCCTTCACCAGAGTCAACTTAAAAGATAGAAGACAAGGCGGAGTCATCACCAATGCCGCGGTCATGACCATGACCTCCGGCCCTGAAAGAACTCAGCCTATTACCCGAGGAGCCTGGATCGCTACTGTCATTTTCAACAATCCGCCCGAGCCCCCACCTGCCAATGTCCCCCCGCTTGCTGAAGAGGCCTCCAAAGCAGAACGAAACCTCACCCTCCGGGAACGACTTGCCGCACATCGGGAGCGGGCTGACTGCGCCGGTTGCCATGAGCAAATCGACCCACTGGGCTTCGCCTTGGAAAACTATGATCCCACTGGAAAATGGCGCGATGTTTATAAAAACGGCCGCAAGGTTGATATGCATGGAACACTGTTCCGAAAACACAAATTCAACAATATTGTAGAATTTAAAGACGCCATTCTCGCAGAGAAAGATAGATTCACAAGAGGACTCGCGTCGCATCTTTTATCTTTCGCATTAGCTCGCGAAACCGGAGTCGCTGATACACTCGCACTCGACAAAATCGCGAGTGACACTGCCAGTGATGATTACCGAATACAAACCCTGATTAAACAAGTTGTCTTGAGCGATCCGTTTCTCCACAAATCGAATGCAATGACCGCAAAGCAGGCCGCAGTAGAACGGAAAAACAAGAACCCGGGAGAGAATTGAAATGAAAACGACATCCAGAAGATCATTTCTCCAGGGAATCGGTGGCGCAGCGCTATCACTTCCATGGCTCGAAAGCCTATGCATCGCCGCCCCAGCAAAACCGGTCGCACAAAGACTGGCATTTTTCTATGTGCCCATCGGTGTGGTACGACGCGGATTTTTCCCCGGCGAACAGAACGCCATTCTTCCGAAGTTTACCAGTAGTCAAAAGGAAATCCCAATAGACAAGCAAATCGCCACGGGAGTTCATCCACTGAATCTCACCCCAACGATGCAGCCTCTGGAACCGTTCAAAGACAAGATAACTCTGGTAACCGGCCTTGACCGCACTTTTCAACAAGGTACCGACGTTCATGCACAGTGCGCATCCTGTTTCCTGAGTAGCGCAGCACCATTCACTGTGAAACAATCTGCATGGCCTCTGAATCGTACACTCGACCATATCGTCGCTGATCACATTGGGAAAACGACCCCTTTCCGTACCCTTGAATTCAGTTGTAACAGTCACCGGGACAATAAAGAGTCGTTATATTTCGATAATATTTCCTGGTACGGAACGGGGCATGTTGCACCCTCAATTCGTGATCCACGCAAGGCATATCGGCGACTTTTCGGTACGCAGGAAGTCGAAAGCTACAGAAATATTACAGACCTCGTCCTCGATGACGCACGCTCCATGAAGCGTCAGCTGGGTTATTCTGACAAACAGAAATTCGCTGAATATTTTGACTCTGTCCGAACAATTGAAGAGCAGATGGAAAAGCTCGAAAAAATGAAAGGAGAGCTGAATCAAGTTACTTTTGAAGAACCTGCCGAAGCCCACCTTCCGCGAGGCGAATACATTCGACTGATGGGCGACCTGATGGTCGTCGCACTCCAGACGGGCCTTACCAATGTCGCCACATTTATGGTCGGCCCCGAAAGGTGGGACACCCCCTTCCTCTACGAAAGTCTGTTCGATAAGCCGCGGAGTCATCACCAGATGTCTCATAATCAGAAACGGTTTCTTGATGATCTCCTTAAAGTCGATCGTTTTCACATGGAGCAGTTCGCGTATCTGGTGAAAAAGATGGATCAGATCGAGGAAGCCAATGGTACCTCGCTTTTGGACAACACTCTCTTCACATACGGTTCCGGCCTCGGCGATGGGGCCACACATCAATACAGCGATCTGCCGACCATCATCGCAGGTTCAGGCAGCGGTAACCTGAAGACTGGCATGCACCTCAATCTTGCCGACGGTACCCCCCTGGCAAACCTCTGGTTGACACAAGCCAAGACGATGGGTCTCAAAATGAACCGTTACGCGGACAGCACCGGATCCATTGGCGAGTTGCTCAAAAATCAATAAGTCACACAAAGTCGTCAGTACGCAATGCCCTGAGATTATTTCTGATTACCAGTTCCATTGTGAATTCTGACCTGGTCGAGACCTGGGTCGATACATCCCCTGACGATCATAATGGGTTTTCGTTTTCCAGAGAGTAGATACTTCTGGCAATGCCGGAAAGTGAAGCCGGGATCCGGGTTGATCCCTGGTCGATCATTCTGCTTGAAATGGGCCACATCCTGGGCCACGATCATGAAGCCGATGGTATCATGCAGGAGAGCTTAGCTTCCGGCGTTCGGAAGCTCGCTTCAGAGTATCATAATTCAGACTCTTACGTTTTGAACTGCCGAGATGAGGCTGAATTAGTCTGCTTTTAAAAGACTCCCGCCATTTCTTCTACCAGATCAATTTCCAACGACTTTGGAATCGTCACCATCAGGGTATGACAGCCCCTATCGGTAAACTTGATCGATTCCAGGGGCATTTCGCTGTCCTCATCTCTGACAAAAATCACATTTTTATCACGGATTTGGAAGTAATATTCTTTGATCGAATTATTCTCAAAAGTTACAAATATTAAAATCCCTTTTCTTACTTTCACAGACTGGATTTTTGTGAACAATATTGTTTGAGGTGTAACTGGATGCTCACTTTCGATACCGATTGCCCGACTGACATTGCTATCCACTTCATCGTTGTCAGCCCCAGGCGCTCCACTCACTAACAAAAGAGAGAAACAAAACAATATGATAATTGCCGACGATACCATTGAAAGCAGGTCACGCATTATTATGATCTCCTACTTTTGGGTGTGAATACATTCGGTTCTGCTAATCGCCAGGAACCTTCAGCCTTACCGGGAATTATCAAACTTCTCCATGCAGGATTTTTGTTATTTTTGAATAGATCAGACAGCGACTTATAGTTTTTCGTCTTTTTATCTTGATTCACCAATTCCAGTAAGTTCGTCTCACTGACGTCCGGTTTTTTCTCTGCAAACGATTGAAACAACTTTTGGACCACCTGAGCCTGTGGCGCCGAATACGTATAGATCATGCGCTTATTACTTTTGGTATCAGGCCAATAGAACTTGAATTCTGTCACACCCTCCATAGCCAGATCCTTTGCTTCATTGATCTTAAACGGATGGTTTTTTGCCAGTTTTAGAAAATCAATTGAAATTTTTTGTTCAATCACCTTCTTTGACTTAACTTTGATTTTCGAATGAAGGTACCTGGGGGTACTCGCCTTATATTCCCAGCCTGCGAGATCGCTGATCACTTCAACATTATATTCTCCTGCAGAAAGCTCATAGACCCATTTACCTGCTGAAGTTTTTTTTGACAAGTAATCTCTAACTTCATCGGCTTGATCCGGGCCCGTACCAACGCGTTGGACTTCGATTTGCATACCAGGATCACGTCCGCTAAACAGCAATATCCCCATATCTTTTCTGGTATTTACATTTAGCTTTTCATTTTTGTGCAATAATCTAGTACCGTTTCTGTTTTTTGTTTGCGGTGTTTTTAACTCTGGTTCGCTTAACCTCCAGGTATTCTCTCCTTTGCCAGGCACAATCAATTTTTCCCAGGCAGGATGTTTTCCGTTATTAAACAGGTTCTTCATCGACGCATAACTTTTCGTAATGATATGCTTATTCGCAGTCTCCACTAAATCCAATTCATTTACACCGGGCTTTCCTGCAACAAATGCAGCTAATAATTCCTGCACAACCTCCGCCTGTGGAACCGTCAGAGTATAAACGATAAAATGTGCACCCATCCTGGGAACAGGCCAATGAAACTTAATCAGCCCTCCCTTTGACCAGTCCGGGTGACTCTCAGCTATTTTCGTGTAGTCAGATTGAATCGTTACAGGAACAATGGCCCCCGGCTTCACCTCGATTTTTGAATGCAGATATTGAGGCTGTCTGCCGTCTACGACCCAACCGGCATTCGGACTGGAGACTTTGATCTCATAAGTTCCCGCTGGAACTTCATAGGTCATCGGCTCCAGCACAAAAAAACGGTCAGCAAAGCCAAACACACCATCATCCATTCTGGTCTTCGAGGAATCAACGGGAAAAACTCCAACCCGCAACCCAGGAGTCTGTCCGCTTAGTAAAATGGCCCCACGATTCTTTCTTTGTTCAACAGACTCATCCTGTTTCATCTTTTTGTCGTCATTAACAAACCGTTGAATGTCAGGCCTCAAATTGATCCTCAATTGTTTCCCGGCAATTTTTTTAACATTTTTTGTAAAACTGTATACATAGCCAGAAGCACTGTAACTAATCCGTAAGGCATGCTTGCCTGGAGTCAACCTGAGTTTGAAGGGACGTGAATGGACAGGGTAAGCCTGGATGTCGTCTGTATCTGATTTCGTGGAAACAATGGTAATGGGGTATTGTTCATCGTAATCAATCACGACCTCATCACTACCGGACATTCTCGCGAACTTTGGCACGAGCAATGAAACAGCAAACAGGCTGGGAATAAATATCATGGCAGACAGAACCAACCAGCCAATTGATTTCCATGGATTACTCAACGCATCAAAGCCGCTGTTTCGTTTAATGTAATACGCTAAACCAAACATTCCGCTGACAACAAACAACTTCAATCCCCAGCTCAACACCAGGTGTTGCTCTGTCGTATTGAGATGCCTGTATGCATGAGCCAGAAAAAACAACAGTGCCAGACCCGCAATTCCTGATAACACCCCTATTACAATCCGCTTATTCGACCGCTGGTGCTCTTGAACAATCAGATCAGCACCGGGAGTGACAGGCTTCTCTTCGGGTTGCTTTGCTCCCCTTGCCTCTTTTTGTTTGATGTGCCGCGCGATGTATAACAAAATCCCCAGTGGTCCTAAAACAAAGCAGACTAACAAAAACAATCCGTCTAAAATTTTGGCGGACTTCGATTCAGGATGCACCAGATTTTGCATTCCGCAAACCAACACTAACAATCCCACAGGACCAAAGAACAACAGAGACACCAGCACCATTTCCGTAACATTACCAGTAAAATGGCGCCCCGTTGCCATTCCAAACAACCCGATAAAAAATGGGATCAGCAACATCAGCCCCCCCACCCAGACGGCCCCTCGGTCGACCCAACGCCCCGTTTTTTGTGGGCCTGATTCTCGAGCATCATGTTGTCCGTTAACATCGGGTGAGGTGACAGCCACGTGCTGCTCTTCCACCCTGCCCCCGCTTGAAAGGCTTCTTTGTAGCAAGAGTCCAACCGTTACAAACATCCCGCCTGCCAGGGAGAAAATCAAAATCGGCGTAAAATGCCAATCGCCGTTTGCCATAAACGCAGGTGTGTAGATTCCCGTGGAAAACATCCAGTAAAACAAAACCATAATAATCCAGATTACAATGCCGGTCCCCGTTAAAGTACGGGCGTCTTTTTGTTTCACTGCCGCAACATATTCAGGCCCTTTTGATGAAATATGCACCCACTGCCCCCGAATTGCAAATCCGGCAACAGCCAGCACACCCAAAACGGTCGCCGCCAGAATCGATCCGTGCAGCGAAGTAAATTCGGCTTCCAGTGGTGCAGCACGGATGAGCGCAGTCGTGATAAACGACAACCCCAAGGTCATAAACATTGCTAACGTAGAGAGGAACCAGGTTAAGAAAGGGAGTGGTTTTTTATCTGATCGATTCCAGTAGACGATGGAGGCAATAGAAAGAATAAAGATAAGTGTAAATGAGAATTTGATAATTTTGCTCATTACGTTATAAGTCATAGTGGATTCGGGAGTGCTGGGACTGATCATCATGAGCCCTATGACGGTTCCCAAGACCAGGCCTAACAGAATGCCAAGAATGTAATCCGCAGGTGTCCCCCCTTTTTCCAACTCAACAGAGGCTGCCGATCTCAATGAACCGGATTGCTTATCTTCTGCATCCATTGTGGCAGATGCTTCAACCTGCAGATTTGCAACAGGTAAAGCGGCTTTCCGAGATGCCTCTATTTGCTGATTTATCGGTTTCCGCTCAATCGGAGGTACTGCCCCTGGCTGCTGAACGTGGGCCAGATGTGCTCCCAGTAAATCGGCAACTTCACTGGCGGTCTGTAAACGATTTTCTGGTCGTTTTTCCAATAGGCAGTCGATAATTTCAATCATCCACTCCGGAATCTCTTCGTTGACATCCTGAATCGGTCGAGGCCTGTCATCACAAACGCGGCGGACCACAGCAACCAGATTACTCGCACGAAACGGCGAACGTCCGGTACACATCGCATACAAGACAGCACCTAAACTGAACAGGTCACTCCTCTGATCAACGCGTTCGCCGGTTGCCTGCTCGGGAGACATATACTGCGGAGTACCAGACACTTCACCAGTCTTGGTAATTGTCACATCATCTACGGCCCGCGCTAGACCAAAATCAGTAATCTTCACCCGCTCGACACCGTTCTCCAGTAGGATATTCGCCGGTTTGATGTCCCGGTGAATGAGTCCCTGTTTGTGAGCAGCTGCCAACCCATCTGCAATCTGAGTTCCAATCCGCAGAATTTCAGTAACTTTTAAAGCCCCTGTATGATCGAGTTTTTCCTGTAATGACTGACCGACAACGTATTCCATCACCAGGTAAGGTAACTTGTCTTCATCGACCGCATGAATCGTAACAATATGCGGATGGCTCACAGCAGCAGCAGCCTGCGCTTCCCGTAAAAACCGTTTTCGTGAATTCGGATTCACCGCCAGTAATGGAGACATGACTTTTATCGCAACAATGCGATTCAATTTAGGATCCAGAGCCCGAAAGACAATGCCCATACCTCCCTGCCCGATCACTTCCTGAATCTCATATTCCCCCAGCGTACCCAACAAATCAGGGTTCTCAGAGGGAGTCAGAAAATCGAGCGAAATAGGCTGCGTTTCATGAGCCCCAATGGGTGATTTTTCCAGGAAACTGCCTGCATCGTCATACGCCAATAGCAGCGCTTCAACACGACGGCGTCGTTCCAGGTCATCGCCACAAGTTTCATCTAGAAACTGTTTGCGTTCTGCTGGCGTTTTCTTATCCAGGGCAATTAAAAACAATCCCTCAATCGATTGGGGATTCACATTCTCGCGTGTTGGCTCAGGCGTTTGCTCTGAGTTTTCTGGAGTCTCGGGTGATTCAGAATCGGACATGATTTTTTCTTCTTCAGGATGGGATGTCCCATCAGGCTAAGATTTCAAATAGGACAGTCTTTGTCCCACAACTATCTTACCATGCGATTTCAAGCGGTGGCGCGCCTCATGCATTCTTTCAAAAATCGACTATTATCATAAATCAGTCATCGAAACGACACCCCAGGTTCGTCGTAAGATATTTCCATCAAACAGTTTGATCCGCGTCTGATTTTATCTGACTAAATAGCCAGGCACGAGAATAAGCCCAGTGACGAGCCGCAGTCGCTCGAGAAATCCCCAGCACCTCCGCGGCTTCCAATTCACTCAATCCAGCGAAATAGCGAAGCTTCACCAGTTCCGCTTTCTCCGGGCTTTCCTTGGCAAACTGAGTCAAAGCAGCATCCAATGCCAACAGGTCATCGAATTGCTGCTGAGCGGGCGCTGCAATTTCAGGAAGTTCAATACGATCATGTTCGCCACCATGTTTCAGTCGTTTCTTGCGCCGTGCATTTTCAATCAGAATCCGTCGCATCGATTCCGCAGCCGCCGCAAAGAAATGCCCACGATGATCCCACTGTTGCTCAGATTCATTTCCAACCAATCGCAGATAGGCCTCATGTACCAGCGCCGTCGCTGTCAACGTTTGTCCCGGTGCTTCCTGTGAGATTTTGTTGCCTGCCAGCTTGCGCAATTCCGCATACACAATCGGCAGCAGTTGATCGGTGGCAGCCACATCACCTGCTTCCAACGCGTTTAAGATTCGTGTCACTTCCTGCATCTTGAAAGTCTCATTATGTTATCTCAGTTTACAGAGCGATTAACAAAGCACTCCATTATCAGCTTATACCTCAGTCTAACCAGACCAATTCCTGATTGAAATCTCTTTTTTCTTTTGATGTCTGTGATATATGTTTTAAAATCTCAATCGATCTGAAAAGTAAAACGCTTTAGCGACTAAAAACAACTGATCAACTTGCTCTTGACGACGTCCTGCCGGTACTTAATATGCGTTATAAGCGTCGCGCGCGAGTGAGAAATTCAGACACTGGAATATTTTGAATCGCTGCTGATTTGCGTAGTACAAAACCGTCTATGTTTTGAAAAAGATCACTTGAACAAGGAAAACCAGTGAGCCCTGTTGCTTCCCGCTGTTCACACTTATCGAACGCTATCGACCCGCATATGACGCTTATCAAACACGTATCAACACACCTTCGCCAGCTTTCAACCACCTTTCGACGCTTGACTGCTTCATGCCGTTTTGCATGATGTAAAAAATGAATTAATAAATCTCGATGTGCAAAACGTGGAATCACAAGCATGACAAAATCTCTCAACCTAAACGGGCATCACAGCCATTACTGAGGGAGAACTGACTAGCGCTTACTAGAGGCTTCAAAATAGTCCCTCTAGAAGAGCCCAAGAACATGATACGAAATAGCGCCCAGCAACTCTAACTGAAAATACGACACGATTCAGCAAGTCGCATAGAATGCACCACAACTGCATTTTCTGCTTTCATCGAGAGCAATTAGTAATTACTATTGTGTGAACGAGAATTTGAAACCGTTTCATGCTAAAAAAAGTGAATCACACAGGGGAAACATCATCTTGAATGGTCACAAGATATACTTAATGAAGTACCTGTCGCTATTCTGCCTGGTTTTGTTGGGCCTGCTTTTACATGCAGTACTGCCACTACAGGCCGCTGAGTGGGGGAATCTATCAGGACAATTTATTTATACCGGCAATCCTCCGAACCCCAAAACAGTTAAACTCACAAAAGACCAATCGTTAGTCATTGGGAAAAATGGTGGACTCAAAAATATTTTTATATTTTTGAAAAAGAAAAAATCACAGGAAATTAATATTCATCCAAGTTATTATCAATTACCAAAAAAAGTCTCACTTTTTCATCAGAACTCGATTTATGAACCACATATATTAGGACTCTGGCACAAACACCAGGAACTGGTTGTCATTAATAAAGATCCTCATGATCATATTGTTCATATCCACGCACGGAAAAATTATTTTCCCGGAACTTTGCCAAAAAAAATAATTAAACAGAGAACGTTTCGGTTCCAAACTAGTGAAATCTATCCAATCCCAGTGAAATGCATTATTCACCCTTGGGAAACGGCATATCTTTTAGTACTCGATCATCCTTACTTTTCCTCAACAGACGAAACCGGGGCATTTACGATTAAGAATTTGCCCGTGGGTGATTTTCAATTTCGGATATGGCATGAAAAGGTAGGACATCTTCTGGCAAAGGAGGAATGGGAGCGGGGAAGAATAAAAATAAAGATCAAGACTGGAAAAAATGATCTGGGCGTGATCAAAGTTTCTCCAAAACTGTTCGAGAAAAAGTAACTCGAACGAGGATCGAACTGCTTTTCCATTTCTGGAACGCCAGGAATATCGGTTGAGACAATCTAAGTAATCACTTTAGATCTTAATTACGCTTTTTCTTTTTGAGCTTAGATCCCAATTCCACCTTATCGGCCCAGGCGAACCAGTCTTGAGACATCTGCTTAACCCGATCGGTGTGTTTCATCGCAAGATTGTTCGTTTCACAACGGTCGGCTTTGATGTCATACAGCTCCCACTCTTTCACCTGAGAATCCCAGACCAGCTTCCAGTCACCTTGCCTGATCGCACGGTTGCCTGACCAGTACCAGGCGAGAGAATCGTGCAGCGTTTTTTCTTCACCCTTTAACAGAGACAGCATGCTCGTCCCTTCTACGGGAAGAATCTTATGTCCCTGATAGGTCTCAGGGTATTTCGTTTCAGCCATTTCCAGAAAGGTCGGCAGGAGATCAATAATATGCGCAGGACTACGATTGATCGTATCAGCGGGAACCTGACCGGGCCACCAGGCGATGCACGGTGTCGAGATACCTCCTTCGTGAACCCACGACTTATAACGACGGAAAGGCGAATTTTGTGCCCAACCCCAGGCAGGACCAACGGCAACATAATCGTCTTTGGGACCGGGATTTCGAACATGGGGATCACGTCCACCGGGCTCTTCACTACAACCCCCATTGTCAGATAGAAACAGCACCAGCGTATTGTCGAGCTGATTCGTTTCTTTTAAAGTGCTCATAATACGACCGATGTTCTGATCCATACTATCGATCATCGCCGCGTAAACAGCCATCCGCTTGTCTTCGAACTCCTGATTCGCGGTTTCCCATTCATATGAACGACTATCGCCTTCGGAGAGAGACCAGTTCTTACCCGCCAGTCCCATCTCCTGCAATCGTTTCCAGCGATCTTTCCGCATCTGATCCCAACCCATTTTGAACTTGCCCACATATTTGGCGATGTCTTTGGGTTTCGCATGCAGGGGATAATGGGGAGCCGTATAACACAAATGAATAAAGAACGGTTTTTCATCTTTGCTGTAACGTTGAATCATATCCAGAGTATGTTCGGTAAACGCATCAGTGGTGTAATAGTCATCATTAAATTTTGTCACCGCTTTGTCGTCATGTCCGAAGCTGCGAATGCCCGCTCTCTTGTAGGGAGGATCGGAAATCGTCGGGTCGAAAAAGTTACAACATCCATCCAGCACCCCGTAATAGGAATCGAAGCCGCGAAAGAACGGATGTGTCGTTTTGTCGAAACGATCAATCCAGCCGCCGGGATACTTACTCTTGGCATACCCTTTCGTACGCATCAGATGCCATTTTCCGCTGAGTCCTGTCTGATAACCGGCAACTTTCATCGCTTCACCCAGCGTGACCATATTTTGACGCATGTGTCCCCCTTTTCCGAAGCGGGGATACAAACCCGTCAGAATCGAAGCGCGCGTCGTCGTGCATTTCGCATTATTATAAAACTGGGTGAACCGCATTCCTTCACGGGCGAGTCGGTTTAGATTCGGTGTTTCCACTTCGCCTCCGTAACACCCAATATCAGAATAGCCCATGTCGTCACACATGATCAGAATGATATTCGGTTTTGTGGCTGCCTGTAGAACAGAACCAAACAGAAACAGAATACAGAGCGTAAAGAAGATTGTATTGTTTTTTAGAAAGTGAGAGTTTGTCATGGTGCTGCTTACTGATTCGAAGGGAGCGGGAGCCTGATCAAAAATTGATGTAATATTGATGTATTATTGTAGATGCCCATCAGACAGGACTCAACAGGCGAAAAATCCGCAACATCAGATTCCCTGTTTTTCAGGAAGATCCGGGTTGCGAATTGATCTGAATGACACCAGTGGTTACAGTTGAATCAACCCTGTTCTCAGCCAGTTTAATGATTCGTTCATTCTTTTTAGCGCTTCCGGGAGATCAACGATGAGTCAGTCGAAACCGTCACAAACACGCCGCGACTTTTTAAAAACCACAGCCGCGGGAACGACAGCCGCATTTCTGGGCGCTCCTGCAATTCACGCCGGCACAAAAACCGATTCACGAATTGTGCTCGGTTCAGGCGATTATCAATATGAGGTCACACATAACTGGGCCAAATTGCCCTCTAAATTCTCCTGGCAGATCACGCACAACGTTGCCGTCGATAAAGACGGTTTTCTGTATGTGATTCATGAAGGGGATGCCAAACAGACTGACCATCCTTCCATTTTTGTTTTTGATCCTAAAGGGAACTATGTCCGTTCATTTGGCAAACAGTTTCAGGGTGGAGGCCACGGACTGGAAGTACGACAGGAAGGCAACGAGCAGTTTATCTACGTCACCGGCTACCAGCATCTGAAAACGTTTGCCAAGCTGGACCTGAAAGGCGAAACGGTCTGGCAAAAATACGCACCTATGGAATCCAAACTGTATGCCGCGGGAGAAGCCACCAATCCAAAAAAAGTCTGGGGACAAGATCGGTTCATGCCAACCAACTTTGCATTTCACCCTGATGGCGGATTTTATCTGGCCGATGGTTACGGGGCCTATCATGTTCATCGATATGACAAAAACGGAAAATGGCTCTCCGCCTTTGGTGGAAAGGGAAAAGAAGACGGACAGTTCAGGCTGCCACATGGCCTGTGGATTGATGACCGTGAAGGACGTGCGCCATCCGTCGTGGTTGCAGACCGGGCCAATGGCCGCGTGCAGTGGTTTACGCTGGACGGAAAGCATCTGAAAACGATGACCGACTTCATTCTGCCTGCAAACGTAGATGCGCACAAAGAAGTCTTACTGGTTCCCGATCTGGCTTCGCGAATCACGCTGCTCGATGCCAAGGATAATGTCATCTCCCACCTGGGCCAGGACCCTGATTGGGATAAAGCAATGAAAGCAGCCAAGAAACCACGCATGCGAGAACAGCCTGACAAATGGCAAGCCGGCCGATTTGTGCATCCGCATGACGCCTGTTTCGATCAGGAAGGAAACATCTTTGTCGCTGAATGGGTAGCCACGGGAAGAATCACCAAACTGAAGCGTCTCGGCTGAGAATCAACTTCAGAACATAAGATGGAAACAAACCGCATATTCGCCTCATAGAATTCACACTCTCAATAGAAGCAACATAATGAAATCACTTTCGAGAATGACAACGGTTTTATTCACACTGACAATCATCTGCCAATCGGTATTACAGGGAAGTGAGACTCCCCTGCCACCGAAAATCAAATTGAGTCCGGAAACAAAAGCGCGCTGCCTGGAAGTGCTGAGAGAAGCAATTCGCAGCGATGAATTCTGGCCATCCATGCACGCCGCGGAAGCACTCACATTAGCCGGTGAAGGTGCAGAAGTTCGAAAAGTAGTCGAACCAAAATTGAAAACTGATAAAGATGATCAGCATCGTTGTGGTCTCGCCAGAGAACTGGTTCGAGCCGGCGATCGATCCAAAGCAGCGATTATGTTTCAGATTCTGGCAGGCAAAGATCCTCATGGTCACGTCCATGCCTGCGAATCGTTATACAAAGTCAATGAGTTGGGCGATGGAATCCTCATTCGCAAAGCCTTGAACTCCAAAAACCCAAAAAAGGCAATGATGGCAGCTGCCCTGCTCGCCCGCTGGGGAAATCAGGACGCATTACAAACTGTGCGTAAATACCTGAAAGACCCGGACGTCAGCCTGGCAAGCATCGCTGCCTGGATTATTGCCCGCGTCGGAGACAAACAGGACATCCCCGCACTCAAAGCCAACCTGAAACGAACCGACGATCCTTTCGTCCGTGCCTACTTTGAAACGGCCCTGGCCATGCACGGCGATCAAGAAGGAATAAAAGCGGTTGAGCGGAATCTATCCAGTGAGAATCCCGCCGTCAAAACCTATTCCGCGATTTTTGCCGGTGAAGCAGGTTTGAGCCAGTTGAAAGAGCAACTTAAAAAACAATTAAACGACGAAAACCGGGACGCGCGCATCAGGGCTGCCCAGGCATTAATTGTCCTCGCCAAAACAGATCAGTATCCGCGAGGAGAAGTGATAGTCAATCATCTTTACCCCTCATCGAAAGAGTATCCCCGCTACAGTGAAGGATCGATACTCCCCTTGAACGACGGAAGTCTGCTGTACGCCACAACGCAGTTCATCGGCAGCGGTTCTGATTTTGCCAAGGCACGTATTATCGGCAAAACATCAACCGATGGAGGCCGGACCTGGAGTGAGCCGCGTGTCTTACAGGAAAACACAGGTAAGAAAAACGTCATGTCAGCAACACTAAGGTATCTGGCAGGACCCATGCATCAAAATCGTCCCATCGGATTGTTCTATCTCAAGAAAAATACATTTTCCGATTTAAAAGCATACCTGAAGATCTCACACGACCAATGTAAAACGTTCGGCAAAGCCATCGAAATCACGACCCCACCAGGATATCACGTGCTGAATAATGATCGCATCACAATTCTTACTACAGGCCGTTGGCTGGTTCCAGTGGCTTCGACTTCGGACGTGCATAAAGTAAATCATTTTGTCTGCACCTGTTTCATTTCTGATGATCAAGGCCAGACCTGGCGTCAATCGAAAGGTAGCGTTGACTATTCAAAACGGGGCGCCATGGAACCAGAGGTCTTCGAACTGAAAAATGGTAATGTCCTGATGATCTTCCGCACGCAATCCGGCCACATCGGCTCCAGTATCTCCAATGACGGAGGCTACACCTGGAACAAACCCGGTTCATGGGGCGTGCGGGCGCCTGAAGCTCCATCCACACTAAGACGCATCCCTTCAACGGGAGACCTGATGTTGATCTGGAACGATAACTTTGAACCAGGCGCCGGACATAGCGGCAAGCGAACTCCATTAACCGTCGCCATCAGCTCTGACGAAGGCAAGACCTGGAAACTGAAAAAGAATCTGGAAGACAACCCGAACAATACGTATTCGTATATCAGCCTGATGTTTTATCAGGGACGCGCCATCATGGGTTATTATGTGGGTGACGAAAACAGAGTCATCTCTTCCCGCTTTCGTTCGATCCCTCTCTCCTGGATTTATCAACCAGCAAAAGAGTAATCAAACTGGATCAGCCCCGTCCCAGGTGTGGGACGGAGGCGGGAATGACGGCTGGAATACATCACTTGCCGATGCAGTACAGAAATTCCTGACGTTTCCCATCGACTTCTTCAGAGGCACGCATATAAATGCGACTTTCACAAAATGTGGGAGTCGCGAAGACTTCTGTCCCCAGTTTATTTTCACCCAGCAATTCGAATTTTTTCGGATTCACTTTAAAAATATAGGTCTCGCCAATTTCGTTTGTCACATAAATCCGCTCTCCCACCAGAACGGGAGACGAACTGAAAGTCCCTCCTAATCGTCCCTTCCAGATTTCCTTACCAGTTTTCACGTCCCAACAGATGGCAACCCCGTTGTCGGTCACGGAATAAATGTGATCGCCTTTGATTAACATCGAAGGGACATAGATTCGAGTACTGTTTTCCCAAACCACTTTTCCGGAACCGTCTGCTTTGACCGCGGACATATGATTTTTGGGATAACCTCCACTGGTGAGAATCAATTCGCCGTTTGTGACTGTTGAAGTAACACACTCGGTTGTTGCACCTTCAGTTTTCCAAAGCGTTTTTCCAGTCAGTGGTTCAATGCCTGTTACCAGATCACAGCCTGTCATCAGCACCTGTTCTTTCCCAGCCACTTTCAAGATGATCGGCGAAGGATAGTTGGGAGTTTTAGGGCGATCGAGTTTCCAGACTAGCATTCCATCCGCCCGTCTCAACGCCGCGATAGCACCGCCCCCTTTATTATCAGCCGATACGATGACCAATTTTTCATACAGCGCCGGAGAGGAACCGTATCCCTGATGAATAATATAATCAGTAATTTTTGTCTGCCAGATCTGTCTGCCATCCAGTGTCAACGCAACCGTATAGGCAGCACCGTTATTGATAAAATTGACAAACAACCGCTTGCCATCACAGGCAACCGTAGAAGATGCATGTGTTGATTTCTTATTTCCTTTAGTACTGAAGCCCCCTTTAAAAATAACTGTCTTCCAAAGCTGTTTACCTGTTGTTCGATCGTAACCAAGAACAAATTGTGTTTCCGTTGCCGTATCTGCAGAAGCAAGAAATACACGATTTCCAACCACGGTCGGAGAACTGTAACCACGTCCGCTGATCGGTGATTTCCAGAGAATATTCTGAGTTTCACTCCATTTTAAAGGCGGATTCTGATTCGCGTTCGCAATGCCATTTCGCTGTGGCCCACGCCACCAGGGCCAATCGGTCGATTTAACATTAATAGGTTCCACAACAGGCTCTTTTACTTCATCCGCGTTTAAGAACACGGGTTGAGCAAAACAAAACAAGAGACAAGCGATGCAGAATCGATTCATCGGTGGGCTTTCTTCTATCGGCAGGATAACTTTGGGGAGAAGTCTAAATTAAACGAGTTCGAAACAAAAATTGGAGAACGACGCCTTTTATTGTAAGCAGTCCTTGATCAATGGCAAGCGCAGCCGCTGTATTGCTCTGTCCATTCTTTGTTCAGGCAATGATTGCTGAGGTGCTTCTCGAACGGTATCATGAGACTCAGACTACCGTTATCAGAATGAATTATACTGAAATTGAAGATCAGGAATCATCTCATGCCTTTTCAAAATCCTGCAAAACTTTGTCTGATCATCCTCTGGCTGCTCTGCCTGACGATCACCACGAAAGCCGATGAAAAAACCTCAGTCAAACAGCCTCAGAAACCGTTGGATTTTCAGATCAAATTAAGTACTGCGACCAAAGGCTATGATGGTAAAACGTGCTGGGTGCATGCCCGCGCGGGTGCGATTCCCGTCGGAGCGCCAGGAAACCAACTGGACAATCCGATTGTCGTCATGACCATGCAAAAGTTGTTACTGTCAGGAAGCGACATCTTTTATGCATTGAACTCCATGCGAACTGATAACATGGGAAAGACGTGGCACGGGCCACTTGAGCAGAAAAACCTCAGCCGCCACAATCTACCCGACGGCGGAGAAGTCGTTGTTTCTGATTTCTGGCCGCAGTGGCACGCCAAATCGAAAACGTTGTTGGGTATTGGCCATACAGTTCGTTATTACGGCAATCGTATTGATCACAAGAAAAATATTCGTGTCTCATCTTATGCAACTTACGATCCGAAAAAGAACCTCTGGTCCAACTGGAAGTCATTGAAACTTCCGCAAGGCCCCGAGTTCTTCAGCAGTGGCGCCGGTTCCGTTCAACGTTATGACTTACCCAATGGTGACATTCTGCTGCCCGTGTATTACAGACGACCAGAGAAGAAGTTTTCAGATGTCATGGTCATCCGCTGCCGCTTTGAGGGTGAAACCTTGAAGTATGTGGAACATGGTAACGAACTCTCCATTGATATCGGACGCGGTTTTGCCGAACCGTCGATCACTAAATTTGGGGACTGGTTTTACATGACTTTGCGGAATGATAAATCCGCCTATGTCACGCGCAGCAAAGACGGCTTGCATTTTGCACCAGTTCAACAATGGACCTTTGAAGACGGTTCTGAACTGGGTAGTTACAACACCCAGGCGCACTGGGTCACACATTCAGACGGGCTATTCCTGGTTTATACCCGTCGAGGCGCAAAGAATGATCATGTATTCCGAAACCGTGCCCCCCTTTTCATCGGTCGTGTCAATCCGGAAAAAATGGCCATCATTCGGAGTTCAGAACGAATTGTAATTCCCGAACGCGGGGCTCGTTTGGGAAACTTTGGAGTTGTTGATGTGAATGCAAATGAAACCTGGGTCATTGCCAGCGAATGGATGCAAACGCACGGCCCGAATTATGTCATGCCCGTCGATAACAAATACGGCTCTGATAACAGCGTGTATGTCTCAAAAATCTTGTGGAATTTACCCAATGCTCTTAAACCCTGACGCCATAACATCAACAACCCTTGATGTATCATTCACAGTCTTGTTAGGATAAGAACAAGCGTTCTATGTACATTATCCGAGTCAGTCAGCCCCTTAAGGAGAATCGTGATGAGCAACGTGAACCGTCGAACGTTTATGGGAGCCTCTCTGGTCTGGATCGGGGCATCTACTTTGGGCCAGGCGGCTGTTTCTGCAAATGATAAAGTCAACGTCGCGCTCGTCGGTTGTGGCAATCGTGGAAAAGGCCTGGGAGCCATGTTCTCAAATCTTCCCGACTGTCAACTCGTGGCTGTCAGTGATGTCGACCAAAATCGTAGCGGTCTGATGGCGGATCAAATTGAAAAATCAGGAGCCAGACGACCAAAGCAGGTAGAAGATTTTCGAACACTGCTCGATGGCAACGATATCGATGCGATTATCATTGCGACGCCCGATCATTGGCACACGCCGGCTGCCATCATGGCCTGTCAAGCCGGTAAAGACGTCTATGTCGAAAAACCCTGCTCACACAATATCCACGAAGGACGCCAGCTGGTGAAAGCCGCCCGCAAATACAAACGCGTGGTCCAACATGGCACAAATTTAAGAGCAACTCCCGTTTATGAAAAAGCCTGGAAGCAGATCCAGGATGGCGTGATCGGAAAGGTCATGATGGTGAAAGCCATCAATAACCAACGACGCCCGCGTTATCCACATCATCCAGATCAACCCGTTCCTGAAGGAGTGAACTATGATCTCTGGCTGGGTCCCGCAAAAAAACGCCCCTTTAATCGCAGCCGTTTTCATACTGCCTGGCATTGGACCTGGGATTTTGGAACCGGCGACATCGGCAATGACGGCGTGCATCAAATTGACATCGGACGCTGGGCCCTGGATCTGAAAGCACCGAATGCCGTCTCCTGTAGTGGCGCCAAACTCGGTTCCAAAGGGGATGCCCAGGAAACACCGGACACAATGGTAGTAACCTGGGAATACGATGACCTGCTCTATGTCTACGAGCAACGTGATTTTACCCCATACCGCTTACAGGCTCATCGCCACGATAATGATAATATATTCTTCGGCGATAAAGGATTTATGATGGTGGATCGGTCGGGTTATCGCATCTTTTTCAAAGGCGAACGTGGCCCTGCTTTCGAACAGAAATGGCAAGACACAGGTGCCCATTATCAAAACTTTATCGATTGTGTGAAAAATCGTAAATCCCAGAACCTGTTGGCTGAAATTGAAGAGGGACACTATTCTTCTCTGCTCAGTCACCTCGGAAATATTTCGTATCGAACCGGTCGCAGACTGGTGTTCGACCCCAAAACAGAAACATTCCCGGAAGACAAAGACGCAAATCAGTATCTGACGCGTGACTATCGCGACGGCTACGAACTGCCACGCGTTTAAACAATCAAATCATATCAGTCATTGACATTTTGTAAGAGAGAAAGCAATTTCATGGCAGACAAAGCAGTAGTGGCGCTACTCATCTCTGAGACTTCCGCACACTTGAGTGCCTATTTCCCTGCACTCGCTTCCTGTGAAGAAATCAGCGAAGTCGTTCTCTCGGATGCCGGTCAAAAGCATGTGGCAGCAGCCCGCCAGAAACTGGGTGATAAACTAACCAGAGTCTATAACAGTCCGGAAGAACTGTTCAAAAAAGAAAAACCGGATCTGGCTTTGGTTTCGATGGAAGCCATCCAGTCACCCGCTGCCATTGATATCGCGCTCGAACATGGCTGCCAGGTATTCGCCGAAAAGCCTTCCTGTACTGATATTGAACAATTTGAAGCGCTGGTCAAGAAGGCCGATGCAAAACATCTCAATTTGATGCTGGCGTTAGCTAATCGAAACAATCCCGAAGTCAAAGCAGCACGACGCATGGTCCGCAAAGGAACATTCGGAAAAATTTATAGCATTCAAATGAATTACATTGCAGACCAGACACGATTGACAAACAAGGGTTATCATGCCAACTGGTTCGCCCAAAAGAAACGCGCCGGCGGTGGTCATTTGATCTGGCTCGGAATCCATTGGCTCGACCTGGGAATGTATATCACCGATTCCAAAATCACAGATGTCAGCGGTTTCGTCACCAATATCGGAGGACAACCGCTTGACGTAGAAGACGCAACGGCACTCAGCCTTAAATTTGACAAAGGCTTCCTGGGAACTCTGACCTCCGGCTATTTTACCAACCGGGGCAAACAATCCATGATTAAAATCTGGGGGTCCAAAGGCTGGCTGGAAATGGACTACACAACCGGCAAACATTTGCAGTGGTCACTCAACGCTGACAAACCGGGTACCATTCATAAATTTGAAGATTCCATTCAACCGCGGGGGTACACCCCCTGCGTGCATGCCGCAGTCCGGTCTGCTCTGGATAAAGAACCACCCACGCTCGACAGCCACGATAGCCTGCAAGTGCTCAGAACGATCTATGCCGCTTACAAAGCATCCGAAACAGGACAGACGCAAAAAATCCCCGTGGATTAAATCGACAGGTCTTGCATCCGATCTCTTTCACTCATAGGTGTGTCCCAGGTCATTGGTGCGGACCGCTTTCAATTTGTCTGCCATGCGTTGCTTAAATTCTGCAACTTTGGTTTGAAAAGCGGGTTTCATTGCCAGGTTCGTATATTGCAATGGATCTTTCTGCATATCGAACAGCTCCATTCCCCCGGATGCATCTTCCTTATATTGAATATAAGCCCAGCGATCATCACGAAGCAGAAAAGCCTGTCGCTTTTTACCACGTGGAGCAACGCTGAATGCAGTATCACGCACACTGACGCTGGGATCATCTAACAAGGCCGAAAGGTCTTTACCCTGAATACGTTTGGGAACTTCCAAACCGCACAGGTTACTAATCGTTGGATACAAATCAAGTAGCTCCGTCAGAGAATGGCAGACAGCCGGTTTTTTTCCGGGGACACTGATAATGAGCGGGACAGACGCCGATTCTTCATGCAAGCTCACCTTGGCCCAGAAATCATGTTCACCCAGGTGATATCCGTGATCGCTCGTGAAAATCACAATGGTTTTATCTTCAATGCCAGCTTCTTTGAGAGCCTGCGTGACTTTCCCAACCTGTGCGTCCATGTACGCCACGGAAGCCAGATAACCGCCGACCGCTTTTTTCTGACGTCTCAAATCCATTTTCATGTTGAGACTGGTTTTATAGTTGATACCTAACCTGGGGATATCATCCCAGTCACCTTTCACCTTTTCAGGAAGCACATGTTTGCTGTAAGGCTTGAATGGCGGATAATAAGCACGCGGCGCCACAAACGGAACATGAGGCCTCACAAAACCGACGCCCAGAAAAAAAGGCTCGTCTTTGTGTTTCTTGATCAGCGCAACTGCTTTTTTCGCAGTCTTGCCGTCGGAGTGCACCAGATCATCTCCATCTGCTTCAACCACAACAAACGTATTTCCGCCCACAGCAGGTTTTTTACCATCAGGATTGTTTTCCAGTGTTTCTCCGTCACCAGCAGCCGTCCATTCAGGTCCCTGACTGTTGAACTTCTCGGTCCACGAAGCAGGGTCGTCTGTGCCATCACTTCCTTTTTCAATATCGCCGGGTACGCCCATATGATAAATCTTGCTCACACGCGCAGTGTAGTAGCCGTTGTTTTTGAAATGTTGTGACCACGTCGCACGATCGCCGATATAAGACCGTGGGCTGACATACCCAAACGCCTTAGTCGCATGCGGATAATAACCGGACATGAACGATGCTCTTGATGGTCCGCAATAAGTGGCCTGACAATAAGCCCGCGTGAACCGCGTTCCTTTCGCAGCAATGGCATCAATGTTGGGCGTCTGGCAAACTTTGTTTCCGTAACAGGAGAGTGCCGTCGAGGTTAAATCATCAGAAATAATAAACAGCACGTTATATTGTTTTTCCGCCGACTGCGCCGTTTCAGAATAGGAAATGGACAACAGAATCAGACAGGCAAGAATTGAATAGAAGCGCATTTTCATCTCTATTCCTAAACGGTCGAGAAAAGTGAAAGGTGGAAATCCAGCAAGCGGATACTGTTTTCCATTCTATGGTTCCGCTTGCGAACCGACAACTCAACCACGATGAAGGGCAGAAATCTTCACCCATCCTTCAAAATAAGATGAAATCTGCAGCCAACCGAATGCACATCTGATGGAATACACAAGCGAGCCAACTAATCCTGCTTGACGGGAATGGTCAGCACCAGTCCGGCAAATCGCTCTTTCTTGTTCTTATTAGCACCGAATCCCAAGTGACATCCCAGACACCCGTTGTTGTTCAAAGAAATCGCAACGGCACGGCGATAAACACCTTTTTCCACGCGCTCATATTCGTGCTTACCGGCTGCAATCTCTTTAGCAGCCTGCTTCTCAAAATCTCCCTCGGGTTTGTGGTCGATACTCATGACCTTGGCATTAACGGCAATCCACTTTGCTTTGATATTCTCCTGGCGATCGATGTCTTTAAACATATCCTCCATCACTCGTGCCGGAACTGACGACCTGTCATTGAAGAAATAATAATGGTGCATCGCCTCTAATGTAGAGGCATAAAGATTATGTGTCAGCTTCGCACGTTCGCGAGCCACTTCAACCGTCACAAGTCGTTTCTCAGTCGATTTCTTTTTCGTGGTCGTCTTGGCAGCAACTGATTTCTCATCTTGAACCGCTTTGCCCTTGTCCGCAGTCGGTGGTTCTGCAAACGATTTTGCCGCAATATAAAAAACGCTTGCCGAGACAATCAACAAACAGGAAATGGTCGTTTTGGTTGAATGCATTCTATTACTCCTTCGATACCACGATGAAAATTTCTCTCAATCTACTTCACGCAGATCCTGGCTCGAATACCAACGGAACCAGAAATCTCACATCTACAGCTTGAATCTGAAATGGCTTCAGTTTCACTCTTTTTCAATCGCTCTGATTCTAGCAGTTTCTCCAACGCAAAACTAGACAATCTTGTCTTGTTTTTGATTTACTGCGAATCACCTTGAGTTCTTTACCTAACTTCTGGTATAAACACCCGTTGATGCATGTTTTGCAGTTTGGAGGGCGGGTTCATTCACAAAGAGAAAGTACCCAACCTGAAATGGAAAGGGGAGAAATGCTGTCATTCCTGTGCTCACAGAAGCAGCAAACACGTCGATCATTCATCCAGGCCGGAGCACTGGGACTGACTGGATTCTCATTGGCGAATTTATTACGGGCAGAAGCGCAAGCAGGCATCGGTTCGTCGAACAAAGCCATCATAAATGTGCATCTGGATGGCGGCCCCCCTCATATGGATATGATCGATCTAAAGCCCGATGCCCCCGTTGAAATTCGAGGCGAATTTCAACCCATTTCATCCAAAGTTTCCGGGATTCATATTTGCGAGCTACTGCCGCGCATGGCCGCACAGGCCGATCAGTTTGCTTTGATTCGTTCTCTGGTAGGTTCTGCCGGAGCCCATAATGCCTTTCAGTGCCAATCAGGTTTTCGTAAAAAAGATATGCTCTCTGTCGGTGGTCGCCCTGCTCTCGGTTCGGTCATCGCAAAACTCGAAAGCACAGCCCACGATCTGGCTCCCCCGTTTGTTGACATCATGCAAGGACGCGGCTTAGTCAGAAACAGCGCACGCCCCGGGTTTTTAGGCCCCTCATACCAGCCGTTCCGCCCCGACCTTTCAGACTTATTTGAACGACAGCTTGAGAAAGGGATGCAAGGCGAACTGAAACGTCTGGGCGCCGATCATCAAGTCAGCTTGAAATTGAATCCTGCTCTTAGTCTGCAAAGACTGGAAAATCGAACGACATTACTCTCGAAATTGGATACGATTCGACGCAAAGTTGACTCCAGCGGCATGATGGATGCCATGGACCGATTTTCACAACAGGCAGTCAGCATTCTTACCTCCGGTCGTCTGGCCGATGCGATGGATCTAAGTAAGGAAGATCCCGCCACACTGGCACGCTACTCACCTGCATCGCAAAACAATGCTTCAAAATTCACGACAAGTGATGGCCCCGATGCCGTTAAGAAATTCCTGATAGCCAGACGGCTTGTGGAAGCGGGGGTACGATGTGTGAGTATCTCAATTAGTGACTTTGACACGCACAGAAACAATTTCGAGCGTTTGCGTCAATTACTGCCAATCGTTGATCACGGACTGTCTGCCCTGGTAACCGACCTCCAGGAACGTGGGATGTTAGACGATGTCACAATTGTTGCCTGGGGAGAATTTGGGCGCACTCCTCGGATTAATTCGAAAAATGGAGGCCGAGATCATTGGCCTCGTGTAGGCCCTGCCATTATCGCTGGTGGAGGCCTGAAAACCGGACAGGTCATTGGTAAAACGGACCGCACCGCCAGCTCAGTAGTTCAGCGTCCCGTGCATTACAAAGATGTCTTTGCCACTCTGTATCATACTCTCGGCATTGATCCACATGCAGTCACATTAACAGACCCACGCGGAAGGCCTCAATATCTCCTCGATGAAGGCAAACCCCTGGTAGAGCTCATTTGATTTCTCCGTTCAAACCACAGTCACAACAACTACTTGTTTCACGCTTTTGAAGCAGGTATGATCGAATTGACTAGAATAGCTTCCTGCTGTTTACATACGCCACACAACCATTCCACTACCCACAGGAACGTTTCAACCATGAAAAATATCGCCATCCTATTCAGCTTCGTTCTGATACTTCTCTGCAAACCAATGAACTTGCATGCGGAAGAGTTACCGCATTATAAGCCTCTCTTCAATGGGAAAGACCTGACCGGTTGGGTCAATGTGAACACCGACAAAGATACCTGGTTTGTGCGCGATGGAATGTTGATTTGCACGGGACACCCCATTGGGGTCATGCGAACTGATAAACAGTATGAAAACTTTCTGCTACACGTTGAATGGCGTCATATGGAAGCCGGCGGAAATTCAGGCGTATTTGCCTGGAGTGCAGGTACGGTCCCGGAAGGAAGACGCTTACCCAAAGGCATGGAAATTCAAATGCTGGAACTGGAGTGGGTCAATCTCCATAAGAAAAAAGATGGTACCCTGCCTCCCATTGCCTATGTGCATGGGGAACTGTTTGGAGCGAATGGCTTAACAACAATACCCGACAACCCACGTGGCACACGCAGCAAGTCGATTGAAAATCGCTGTAAAGGAAAAGGCCAATGGAATGTCTATGATGTCGTCTGCGTCGATGGCGTTGTGAAACTTTCCGTGAATGGTAAATTCGTCAACGGCGTCAGAAATGCCTCGGTCAAGAAAGGGTATCTCTGTCTCGAATCGGAAGGAGCAGAAATTCAATTCCGAAGTATTCAAATTATGGAATTACCCCCCGGAATCACGTCGAAAGCACAAACCGCCCCACTTCTAAAGTAAGAAATCACTAAATGCGGACTCTGATACCAACTGCAGCAGCCACGCCTGCCACGCATGTATACTAATCCGTGAGAAATTATTCTTGAGTCTGCATTTTAGACATGATACTCTTAGTTAGGATAATGAATTAAACAAACAGAAGCATGATTTGTATCTGCTTATTATAATTGACTTTTGAGTGTAAAAGTTTGTTGGCGATTCTACATAAAAACATAATTCATAAACTGTTTTCAATTCAGGAGATCCACCATGCGTAGAAATCAAAAGAATCTCGCCCGAGGATTCACGTTGATTGAATTACTGGTAGTGATTGCAATCATTGCGATTCTGATTGCTTTACTATTACCGGCTGTTCAACAGGCACGAGAAGCAGCACGCCGTTCTGCGTGTACGAACAATTTAAAGCAAATTGGATTGGCACTGCATAATTACCATGACGTGCATAAAACATTTCCTCCTGGAGAATTGACGAGCAGTTTTGATGGTGGATTTAATCCCACCGATCGAAGGTACGCCTTTGCGACAGAAGGGACAATCGTAAGCGCGGTCAACGCGGTCGGGCGTCATGGAACCAGTTGGATGCTCCATATCCTTCCACAACTCGAGCAGGGACAAATTTATGACAAGTGGAATTTCAATCGAAATGTCTATGGGAATGGTGTGAAATTATTTGCCACAGATGTATTCACACCAACTCAGTCAAATATCCCCGTGTTTTACTGCCCTTCTCGCCGTAACAAAATGGACTTAAACAAATATAGCTCCCTCCAGAGAGTGAATATTGATTTCAACAAAGGTGGAAATGACTACTCAGCCTGTATTGGTTCCGGCATCGCTTTCAACAATGTTTCATTAGGCCTCCCTGGTGCAACCTGGGATGTCACACCAGCACAAAGTCAGAATGAACCCATTCAGCCAACGGCCCTGGGTCCCGCTGGTATCATGAAAACACCTCATGTATTTGACATTGGAATCTTCTCTGTGAACAGTAACACTCGAATGGGTGATATCAAAGATGGTACTTCAAACGTCATTATGGTTGGTGAGAATCAGAAATTAGTCTTCCCCGGCGTCATTGATAATCTCAGAAGTCGCGATGGATGGGCCTGGGGCGGAGCAGCCACTCTCTTCAGCACGCGAGAAGGACCAAATAAAGCGCTCTCGATTGCTGGTCCTGGCAGCGACCATGAGACAATTGCACATTTTGCATTTGCAGATGGAAGTGTCCGAAGTATCTCAGATAATATCGATGGTTTCCTGTTTGCCAATCTCGGAAATATGTCAAACAATATTCCCGTCGGAGATAATTAAAATAATGCTGGATTGGGATCAATGTGATGACCAGCCAGCATCTGTTACAGACACTTTCTCCGTAGTTGGTATTTGATCACGATCATTTTCACATCTTCTCCTCGCTGAGGAGAAGATGAATTGAATCGGAACATCGTATACTCAAATTATTGTAATATGCTCGGGTAGTGAGTTTTTTATATACAGGTTTTTCTCTCTTATCCAGTCATCAAAACTCATAAAACGCATCCAGGTTCAGAAAGGCGATCTGCCAGGAAGATCCTTTTTGACTAAATGAATAGAGTGGGCTAAAGAATGGTTGTTCGATTTGTATGCAAATGTGGCAAAAGTCTAAAAGCGCCCGATGAATATATCGGGAAAAAAGTATCTTGCTCAAAATGCGGCGAAATTTCGAGAGTTCCTGAGAAAGAGAAAACCTCAGAATCAAAACCAAAGAAGAAAAAGCCCGATTTACTTAAACAGGAACACGTTCTCCCCCCTCTCACTGAAGTACGCAGTCGAGAGGAAGTCATGGCCGAGAAATCTTCGAACACTCCTGAAACGCCCAACGAAGCCGCAGTATCAAGTAACATTGCCAATCAACTGTTACGTGAAACCGGTGCGCCCGATGGCAACCAACCCGGCGATTTCAACTCTCCCTACACAAAGAATAAACCATCTAAAGAAAAGCCGATACCAGATGATTCGAAATGGGCAGAAGAGAAAAAATACCTGAAAGAATATACCAAATATTATGGAAAACTGATTCTTCCGGGGGCGGTTGCAGTCGTTGTGATCTGCATTGGATTATACTCATTAATGAATGCTATGGTTAGTACCAGTGATCACCCAACACTGGGTACGGTGAGCGGAATTGTGACACTTGATGACAAACCGCTACCACGCGCAGAGATTACGTTTATCCCACAGGATGAATGGAAAGAAGATAAAATCCCGGCGGAATCGAAGGGCATTACCAATGAGCAGGGACAGTTCGAACTCATCTATTCAAAAGACCTCAAGGGGGCGGCGATCGGTAATCACTTTGTCCGAATCATCTCGTTTGAGAAGAAAGTACCATTGATCTATAATGTGAAATCGGTACTCAAATTCGAAGTAAAAAAAGGATCGAATCAAGCAGATTTTAATCTCGTTTCCAAATAAACGCATTTAAGCTGACTCGAATCCTCTGTTCGATTCCGTAACGCCAGAACTCACGTACTTCCCTCCTCATCTCACAGTTTTTCTAAGGCTGTTCCGGCAATCATTCTTGTTCTGAACCATCCTTTGGGGCCTAATCAGCGCAGATCGGAATGAGGCCGAAAAAACACTGGGTCACAGCACCCGGTTCCTTAACTAAGCTCATAAATTAACAGGGGTTGTGAAAACAGGACCTGCTTGACTCAGCAATCTGACCACAATAAAATAACAGCATTCCATTGATGAATTTTAGCGCGATGAACTTCGCCGCACAGCAAGACATCAAGATGAGTTACCCGCCACCGGAAGAGCACTGTCAATTCCCACCTGTTTTTCCTGTCTGATTAATGTGATGAAAAATATGAGTTCCAGTCTGAAGCATGGCCTTTTTTGGTTGCGACTTCCGTCGCTTAGTCTCATCGGCTGTCTTTACATCCTGGTCTTTCAGATCACGGTGAACGCTGTAGAACCAAAACCACTCGCGGGAAAACAGATTTATCAGAAATTGTGTATCGAGTGCCACGCAGCCAACGGTCAGGGTGTGACAGATAAAGCCAATCCTTTTCACGGCAGAAAAAGTCTCATCGAGCTGACCACACTCATTGATGAAACCATGCCGGAGGAAGATCCCGAACTCTGCCAGGGCAAACAGGCAGAACAGGTAGCGCTATATGTCTTCAATCGGTTCTATACAAATCACACAGGGTCTGCCTCTGATACCGCGCGTGTCCAATTATCACACTTAACCGTGCGACAGTATCTATGCACAACAGCCGACCTGATGTCATATTTTCTGGGAAACGCCAAAGTTACGAATTCCGAACGAGGGCTCAGCGCAGAGTATTACAATAGCCGAAATATGCGTAGAGACAAAAGGGTTTTAAAGCAAATTGATCCCCGTGTGAACTTTCAGTTTGGAACCAAAAAACCCATAGAGAAGATCACCAACGCAGAAGAATTTTCCATCAAATGGGAAGGCTCCGTTCTGGCAGAAGAAACCGGCGACTATGAATTTATCCTGAAAACAGAAAACGGAGCGCGTTTATGGGTCAATAAATCGGCTCCGATTATCGATGAATGGGTCAGTTCCCAGGGAAGCCCCAAAGAACATCGTGCCACCATCCGATTACTCGGAGGCAAGCCTTATACGTTACGCTTGCATCTATTCAAATACAAAGACAAATCATCATCTGTCATCTTGGAGTGGAAGCCGCCACATAAAGCACAGGAAATCATCCCGCAGCGTAATCTGGTTCCGCAACAGGTTCCGGGCACGTTCATCAGTTCCACCAATTTTCCTCCCGATGACAGCGTCTCTGGTTACGAACGAGGCACCGCTGTATCCAAATCCTGGGATGAAGCAACCACAACTGCTGCCCTCGAAATCATGACGTTAGTCATCAAGCATCTGGATCGGTTGGCGGGTGTAAAAAAGAACGACAAAAATCGCACTGAAAAAATCAAACGTTTCTGTCAGTATTTTGCACAACTGGCATTTCGGCGTCCACTTACCCAGGATGAGAAAACGTTTTTTGTCGCGCAACATTTTCAACAGGAACCAACCATTGAGTTAGCTGTCAAACGCATCATTCTGCTGGTATTGAAATCACCCCGGTTCCTTTATCTGGACAGGGAGTACAAATCGGTCGATGCCAACACAATCGCCTCTCGACTCTCTTACGGCTTATGGGATTCCATGCCCGACAAGCAACTCTTTGAGGCTGCAAAATCAGGTCGACTAAAGACACCCGATCAGGTCAGACGCCAGGCCCAACGCATGCTCAAAGACCCGCGTGCAAAATCCAAAATCCGTCACTTCTTTCATCACTGGTTACAACTAGATGAAAAAGAGGAACTAGCCAAAGATAAAACGCTATTTCCGGATTTTGACGAACTGGTTGTCGCTGATTTGCGCACCTCGCTGGATCTGTTCCTCGATGATGTTGTCTGGAGTGACACCTCTGATTATCGCCAGTTGCTGCTGGCCGACTATGTATTTCTGAATGAAAGACTGTCTAAAGTTTATCAGGTCAAACTGCCCGCTGGTCCCGATTTCCAGAAAGTGACCCTCGATCAAAATAAACGTGCCGGTGTAATCACACACCCATACCTGATGGCCAACTTTGCTTATCACAATCTGAGTTCTCCCATTCACCGTGGAGTGTTTGTCACACGACGCTTACTGGGAAGAACTTTAAAACCGCCTCCACAGGCGACCGAGTTTAAAGATGCCGATTTTAAACCAGGCATGTCAACACGTGAAAAAGTCGCCTTAATCACAAAACCGGCAGCCTGCATGTCATGTCACAGCATCATCAATCCTCTTGGTTTTAGTTTGGAGCATTTTGATGCGATTGGACGATATAGAGAACAGGAAGTCCAAAAACCCATAAATGCCGCTACCGTCCTGGTTTCTACCACGGGTGAAACCGTGAATTTCAATGGTGCCCTCGATCTGGCTGAGTACATTGCCAATGACAGGCATGCCCATGCCGCGTTTGTAGACCAGCTGTTCCATCAGGCTGTCAAACAGCCCATAAATGCCTATGGGGAAAATATCCGTGAAAAATTAACCACCCAATTTGAAAATTCCGGCTATAATATTCAACAACTACTGATCGAGATCATGCTGGTTGCCGCCTTCCACCAACCGCATTCCTGAGAAAGAACTATCATATGTCATTTCAATCCCGAAGAGCATTTTTAAAAGAGCTGGGTCTCTCAACCGCTGTCTTGCCACTGGTAATGCATTTACCAAGTCTCGGACTGGCCGCTGATACACGTATTCGTAAACAGCGTCTGATTGTGATGTTCAGCCCCAATGGCATCGTGCCCAAAACTTATTGGCCCGATGAAGTAGGGGACAAGTTCGAACTGAAAGAATCCATGCAGCCTCTGAAACCGTATCAGGATCAGATGCTGGTCATCAAAGGAATTGCAGATCGGGTTCGAGGAGATGGCGACAGCCATATGCGAGGTATGAGTTGCCTGTTGACGGGCATAGAATTATTACCAGGGAATATCCAGGGAGGTTCGCACACACCCGCGGGCTGGGCCAGTGGACACTCCGTTGATCAGGAAATCAAACGTTTTCTACAGAGCCAACCTGAAACACGCACACGATTCGGCTCGCTCGAGTTTGGCGTCAATGTTCCCGATCGTGCCGACCCCTGGACACGCATGGTCTACGCCGGTTCCAACAAACCAATTGCCCCTATTGATGATCCCTACCAGATGTTCGAAAAGATTTATGGGCGAATGAAAGACCAGAAAAGTCTGGCCAGCATCTTGGATGATGTAAGAGAAGACCTGAAAAAAGTTCGTACGAAATTAAGTCGTGAGGACCGGCATCTTCTGGAAGAACACGAATCATATGTACGTGAAATGGAACGCGATCTCAAAGCGGGTAAGAAACAAAAGCTGGCTCTAGAAGTACCCATTCAGGAAGTCGGTATCAAAAATGATAACGACAATATGCCTGTCACCAGTAAAATGCAGATTGATCTGATGGTCAACAGTCTGGCGAATGACATGGCCCGTGTCGCTACTTTACAGTACACCAACTCGGTAGGACAGGCGCGCATGAAGTGGCTCGGCATTAATGATGGGCACCACTCCCTGTCTCATAAACCCGATAAAGATCAGGACGCACAGGACAAACTGACCAAAATCAATAAATGGTTCTGTGAGCAGATGGCGTATCTGGTTGACAAACTGGATAAAACACCCGAACCCAACGGCGAAGGAACATTACTGGATAACACACTCGTCGTCTGGACAAACGAACTGGGCAAAGGGAACTCTCACACTTTAAACGATGTTCCTCTGGTCCTCGTCGGTAAAGGCCTGGACTTCAAAATGGGACGGTCACTCCAGTTTAAAAACATTCCACACAATCGATTCTTAATGTCCTTAGCACACGGCATGGGACACCGGGTGAAAACCTTTGGAAATCCAAATTTCTGCGGCGATGGCATTTTGTCAGAGTTGACTTGATTCCTCGCGCGTCAGGAAATCATTGGTTTCGATCCTCACTCTGCACGTACTCATTTTTTGAATTCAAGTACACGCATTTTTTAATCCCACAATTGAAACATTTTGCTGAGCCGCGCAAGAATATAACATCCCGAAGCCCCTTCTCTAAAGGAACTGACAGCATGGAACATGTCACCCGCCCCCAGGAAGAGAACGAATACTACTTTGAAGAAGGCTGCTATATTCTCGAAATGTCGCAAGCGGACGTCGACCCTGAAGTCTCCATCGCACGCGCACGTGTGGAACCCGGCAGAACCACCCGCTTTCATCGACTGAAAGATACGTTTGAACGCTACATCATGCTCTCGGGTACAGGACGGGTCGAAGTCGGAGATCATGATCCCGTTGAAGTCTGCCCGGGAGATGTCGTTCGTATTCCCCCCATGATCGACCAGCGCATCACCAATATCGGCCAGGAGGATCTGGTATTCCTGGCGATTTGCAATCCGCACTTCCTCAAATCGATCTACATCGACTCTGAAGACTTACGACAATCATAAAGGCATTCAGGGGCCTCACATTTCGCAATCCTCTTCGACATCATTTCAGATTGCACTTTCGCAGATTTTCAATTTGAAAAGGCCTTCCTTTTTTATAAAGAACTTTAATTATCTCCATTTCTTTCTGTTTTGTGAGTAGTTATATTCAATAGATCAGAGATGATTTATCAAAACCCAAAGCTGGCTGACATTCAAAAAGGATCTGCTCGCATGAAACCGATTTTTGCCTCCCTCCTGCTCTCCTGCCTCGTTATTTTTCTTCCCACTCAAGCATACGCGGAACTCAAAGTGGGTGCGACGATTGTTGACGTCACTCCCACCAAATTTCCAGTGCTCGTTAACGGCAGCATGACCAGCCGATCAGTCGATCAAGTCAACACGAAAGTCAATGCCCGCGCGATTGTCGTCGCCGATGGTGAAGAACGTCTGGCAATTGTCGTCGTCGACAGCTGCATGTTGCCTCGCCCGTTATTAGATGAAGTCAAAAAGCTGGCAGCATTACGGACGAAAATCAGAGCCGACCATATACTGATCTCTGCCACGCATACACACACGGCACCTTCCAGCCTGGCATGTCTGGGAACAAATGCGGATCCGGACTACGTCCCCTATCTCAGAGGTAAACTCGTCGATGCTATCGCAAAAGCCGAAGCAAATCTCGAACCGGCTCAGGTAGGCTGGGGTGTTGGAAATGCAGCAAAATTCACAGCACTTAGACGTTGGATCAAACGCCCCGACCGCATCTCAAATGATCCGTTCGGGAACCCAACCGTCAGGGCCACCATGCATGCGGGAGCGAACTGGGATAATGCGGTTGGTGAATCGGGGCCGGAAGATCCTGATTTATCTCTAATTTCGTTTCAGGCTTTGGATGGACGTCCGATCGCACTGCTGGCAAATTTCTCAATGCACTATTTTGGTGACCGTGCCTTGAGTGCCGATTATTTTGGTTTGTACTGCAACGGCTTACAGAAACAGCTTGGTAAAACGGTTGGAAAAGATGCGCCACAGTTTGTCGCTATCATGTCACACGGCTGCAGCGGAGACATTTATCGTCGTGATTACACAAAACCTCGCGATCAATGGGCGTTCACAGATGACATCAAAGAATATTCACAGGGATTGATCAATATCTCTGCCGATGTTTACAAAAATATCAAATATCGCAAGGACGCCGATATTGAAATGGCAGAAAATCGACTCCAGCTCAATTATCGAGTACCCAATAAACAACTCCTGGAATGGGCACAACGCATTGTAAAAGAAACAGGCGACCGCCTTCCAAAGACAAGCGAGGAAGTTTATGCCCGCGAGCAAATTATCCTGCACGAAAGACAGTCAACGGAAATTGTCACGCAGGCTCTTCGAATTGGCGACATCGCCATTACAACAACACCGAATGAAACCTATGCGTTAACCGGTTTAAAATTGAAGCTGCAGAGCCCGTTAAGCAAAACGATGGTGATCGAACTTGCCAATGGAGGAGACGGTTATATTCCACCACCAGAGCAGCATTTACTGGGAGGCTATAACACCTGGGCTGCCCGTTCCGCTGGACTGGAAGTCATGGCCGAACCCAAAATTGTCGCCTCGGATCTGGAATTACTGGAAAAGGTATCCAACCAACCTCGAAAAAAATATCAGCAATATCGCGGTCATGCCGCGACCACCATTCTGTCCATGAAACCAGCCGCTTACTGGCGTCTGGATGAGTTTAACGGCCCTCGTGCACAAGACTCATCTGGAAATCAGCGCGATGCATTTTATGAACCAGCGATTGCCTACTTCCTGGAAGGCCCCCGTTCCAAAGCGTTCTGCTCGCCAGATGAAACGAACAGAGCCGTCCACTTTGCCGGTAATCGATTGCAGGCACGCGTCAATGGCCTGAATGACAAATATTCTGTCTCACTCTGGATCTGGAACGGAATTCCTCTGGATGCCCGGAAAATCAGTGGCTGGATGTTTTCTCAAGGACCTGACAATGGGCTCGCCGCTTACGGCGATCATCTGGGCGTCGGGGGAACACAATTCCCCGGAAAACTGGTTTACATGAACGGCACCGATCGTAAACTGCACGCCGGCCAAACTGCCATCAAACGCTGGACCTGGAATCAGGTTACTTTGGTACGCGATGGGCAAATAGTGAAAGTTTATCTGAATGGCAAACCCGAAATGGAAATCAAATCGGCTCCTGGAACTGAAGGACCGTTGCTGGAACAGCTCTTCCTGGGTGGTCGAACAGACAATCAATCAAACTGGGAAGGACGCCTGGATGAAATCGCCATTTTTGATCGCGTTTTATCGAACGATGAAATCAAAAAACTGGCGAAATAAATTGTCAATGATTTCTGTTTAAAATGATTTTTCCGTAGCCCGGTCGTTTAATCGACCGGGCTTTTCTATTTGACACACAAAATTGTGTCGTACAGTATTTCATGCGCGATTTATGCAGGTGCTCATCTCGCGAGAATCATCATTTATCAGCAGGTAGCATAAAGACAAGCATATTCATACCTCACTAGTGGAGATATAATAAATGCAGATGGCACAACATTCGTATTAATCGCAACCTTTCCTGAATATGATCCATTCACAGTACTGCGCCACATGACGGAACAAGAATTATCAACGACCGACTGGCGACTACGCAGATTTTTGCTGCTGATTCTCACAGTGAGCTTTGTTCTGACCCCTGTCTCCACTTCAGAAATCTGGTGGCAACTGAGTCGTGGAAGAGTTGTGACATCTGATCTGGCTCCGCCGGGCCCACTTTTAACAGCAGGAACACCTGTCGCGGAAGCAGACTGGCTGGGAGGACTCCCGTTTTACCTGACTTTTCAACTGGCAGGATTTTCGGGACTGATGATATTAAAATTCGCCGCAGTAGGATTACTTCTCTATCTTTTGCTCAAACGATTTGAAGAACAGCTGAACTGGATCTCATTTTTCATCGTCGTGCTGGCTTTGATGGCCGCAAATACGGGCTGGCAACCAACACCTCGACTCCTGGACTGTTGGTTTTTATATCTGACGTGGATTTTGACAGAACGATGGAGCCGTGAACCAGACAGAAAGAAACTACTTCCGATCTTGTTTTTGCTGGTTCTCTGGGCCAATTGTTCTCCGCTCTGCCTGCTGGGAATTGCAGTCGTTGCAATCATTCCATGCCTGCCTGGAGATCAGAAGCAAAATGTTCTGCATCGCAAACAATGGAATCTCCTCATTCTTACTTCAATCGTCGCGCTAATGATGAGCCCCCGCGGATGGTATACTCCCTACGACTCACTGATTCAAATCATGCCCGTTTTATTTTATGACAGTCATCTTCTTGCTTTGACCGTCTGGCATCCCACTTTTCAGAATGGTGCCACAATCGAAGTCATCAGTCTGGGAATCCTGACGATGGGGACTGCCCTGTTTCTGATCTTCTATTCAACCAGCTGGATCGAAACGGTCGCATTTCTCGTTTTTGCCATTCCCGGCTGGATAAACTATGACAGTTTACCCCCATGCATCATCGGCATGGTTCTCCTTTTGGGACATTGCATGCTGACAAAACAAGTCCCCATTATTTTTTTCAATCTCAAACAAAACGTTCCCCCGGCACTGGGACGATTACTTTTGATTCTGGGCTTTCTGTTTTTGAGCTGGAAAGCCGCATCAGGTGTTTTGCCCGGGCAATCACAAAGATTAGGCTGGGGGATTGCACCGGAATTGGATATCACTTTGTTAAACCAGACAATAGGCCCCATCGAATATGAAGGAACAGGGCATTGCATGGGAATTGCTTCTACTGGCATGCTAAGCTGGATTAAACCAGATCTTAAAATCCGACCTGTCAGAACGCTCAGACAAGCTCTACTGCAAGGGAGACTATTTGAAGAACTTTCTCTGAATCAGGAATTATCCAGTGGTTGGGAATTTCAAAAACCCCGATTCCATGAAAGCTGGGGAGGCTGGTGGATTCGTTTAAAAAACAGAAATTGCCAATTACTGTTAGTACCTAATGGAGAATCAAAAACAATCCGCGCGTTGATCAACAGCCGTTGGCAGCCAATGTCTGTCGATGCTTCAGTTTTACCGTTTGGCTGGTCCGGCGAAATTTTAAGCAGCCCTATAATTGTAAAGTTGTTACCCGTCAAAGATTTTCTGAACCACGGCCAATGGATCTATTCACTGCCGTCTCCCTCTGGTACTCCTGAATGTTCCGACTGGTGGGGCATCTTAACCGGTGACCCGAACATCAAGTCGGCCTTGCTGCAGGCGAAAACATTTCGTGCCATGAAACTCTATACCGCAGCGTTGCGGGTTCTGCGTCCCTTATTGCAAGACTACCATACGCCAGAAGTCATGAGAGAATTCCATCTCTGCCAGCAAGAACTGGCCTATCAGGAAAAACTGGACACAGGAAATCCCAGCGAATTAAGATTGCTGACCTTAAATAAAACAGCTGAAGAATATGATCGTGCTTTAGAAATGACGGGGCCGATCATAAGCAAACCCGTAAAATCGCAACAGCTTCCCGACACATTCGAAAGTGCGATTCAGAGTTACGCACGTGGAGACTGGGAAGCTGCCCTCAATCTCCTTTCAACTGCTGACAGTGAGACACTGTACGCGAAAGCCCGGATCCTGCTGGAATCTGGTGATCCTGAAAGTGCGGCTGCGTTATTACAACAATTAATACAACAGCATCCCGACGATCGATTGGTTGTTCCCAGCCAGACTCTGTTGGAGTCAATTCAATGAACCAAAAATATTCCTGTATTCCTCCCATCCTGATTCTGCTCCTGGCCTGTCTTTCGGGTACAGCCTTTTATTTATACGGTTCTCAACAAAGCCTGCCTTTTGTACCCAATGTACAATCTGCCGAACAGCCTGTCAGAATGAAACAATGTTGCGAATGCCACGAAAAAGTCTGCCACCAGTTTTCAAAGGCCCCACACCTTCGTACTCTGAGAAATGCCACAGATGCTGACGTCATCAATAAATTCGCGGGCAAAGAAGTCACGCTCAAGGAAAATGGCCATACCTACAGTTTTTATGAAGACGAGAGAGCGCTCTGGGTATCGTGCAGTGGCTATCCAGGTCCGGTTCGCATTGAATGGGTATTCGGCTCCGGACTACATGCAATAACCCCCGTTTCTCTATTCCCAAATGAAAAGGGGCAATCTGAACTCTTACAGCATATCGTCTCCTGGTATCCATCGGGTAAACTGGGAATCACTCTGGGGCTTAACGAATTAGCTCACAGCAAGTCTGGGATTCAGGCGCTCGGCGAAGTCAGTTCACATGCTTCAACACTGAACTGTTTTGGTTGTCACACTTCCTACCTGGGAAATGTTCAAGGGGAAATTCAAACTTCCGAAATGATTCCAGGTGTCTCTTGTGTGCGGTGCCATTTGAATGGAGAAGAACACATTAAAGCCGTTGAAGAGGGCGCAAAAGATTTAAAGCTTACAAAATGGAACCAGTTAACTCCCTTGGAGTCTATCAACCGTTGCGGCGAGTGCCATCGACGTTTCGACCAGATGGAACCAGATGAAATTCATCCCGCAAACGATCTATTAATTCGCTTTGCCCCCATAGGCATGTCTCAAAGTCCTTGTTTTATCAAACAGGGGGAACTCAAACTGCCTGCAGGAAAGTCTTCTCGATTTGACTGCACTACCTGCCATGACCCCCATCAGCAGGCCAGTAGAGATCCCGAATTCTACCGACAAATTTGCTTGAATTGTCATAGTAATTTACAAGGGCATGCAGCTGTCTGTTCAAAGGAATCCATGCAAAGCCAATGCCTGAAATGCCATATGCCCCCCGTGAACGTTCACGACAACCTCTCTTTTACAGATCATTGGATTCGCATCCGTGAGTTCGATAAGAAACGCTTTCCTCAGTTTCAGCTAAACAATCAAGAATGATATTGCCAGCCCTGTACATACAAGCTAGCATGGAGGTTGGTCCTAATACAGAGGTTGTTCGTGATTAATAAACTAATATCCCTTTTCCTGTCGACATTGATTCTTGCCTGCCCTTTCAACTGCATGCCAGAGAGCGGGGACAGTGTAAAGTCGGACAGCCAATCATGCTGCAGTCACTGTCAGACGAAGTCACAAGAAAACTCCCAAAGTCCCCGTCCCCTTTCATCGGATTGCTGTCAATGTCTATGTGCAGGTGCCATCCATGAAACTTCCCACCAGATTGACCTTACGGTAAATTATCTTGTTTGGGGAAGCTTCACTGTTACAGATCTGCATACTCAACACGTCAGTTTAACCGGCCAACACAATCAGATTCTCTTTGATCCGGACAAAACTTCCGGGCGCCAGATCTGCTGCCTGCAGATGTCTTTCCAATGCTGATTCGGTTCTGAATATTCGATCCAGGTATCCATGCTATTACTGTTTCGATACAGGCTGCGCTTGTTAGTTGAATAAAAGTGCGCTGCCCTATTTTTCAGAACGATCAACTATGATTCGTTTCACATTAATTCCCTGGGAATACGGCGTTCGAAATTTATTTCGGAGACCGATGCGCACTTTGTTAACCCTGACAGGTTTAACCACAGTGATTGTTCTGGTTTTTATCGTGATTGGTTTCATCCGCGGCTTAGAACACTCACTCACTGTAAGTGGAGACCCCAAAGTCGCGCTCTTGTTTTCATTAGGCATGGGAGAAAACCTGGAATATTCATCCATTCCCATGCGTACCAGCCAACTGGTGTCTGCCAGCGTTGACGGGATTAAATCTTTTCATAATCGAAAATACGTGTCACCTGAACTTTACCTGGGCACACAGATTGAGATTCCCGGTCAACAGGAATCGGCAATGGGCCTGGTCAGGGGTGTGACACAATCGGTGCTATTGGTTCGCAGGCAAGTAGAGTTGGAATCGGGAAACTGGCCGGGACCAGGTGAGATCCTCGTTGGTCAACTGGCATCGACAAAACTGGGGCTTTCCAAAGATCAACTTGCGGTTGGAACAGAGTTGAATCTGGAAGGCAGAACCTGGCGCATCAGTGGAACCTTTTCCGCTGCCGGCTCTGCCTTCGAATCGGAAATCTGGTGTCGACTGGATGAATTACAACAGGCAATGAAACGGCAGGATTTAAGCCTGGTTGCGGTCACTCTGATTTCCCCCTCAAACTATCCCGATCTTGACCTGTTTTGTAAAGAGCGTCTGGATCTGGAACTGCAATCAATCCGCGAAGTAAATTACTACCAGAGTCTGAAAAAAGATTATGGGCCGATTCGTATGTTGGCCTGGTTAGTCGTATTCTTGGTCTCAGGTGCAGGAGTCTTTGCAGGATTAAATACGCTCTATGGAGCTGTCATCGGAAGAACCAGAGAACTATCAACACTGCAGACAATCGGATTTTTACGCAGTGCCATTGTAATCAGCTTAATCCAGGAAGGACTTCTCCTGGCTACAGCGGCCAGTTTAACAGCAGCGCTGATCGCAGTCTGCCTGATCAATGGAATCGCAGTGCGTTTTACAATGGGAGCCTTCTCACTACAAATCGATAGCATTTCCCTGTTGATCGGCTGTGGTGTCGGAATGCTATTGGGATTGCTGGGCGCGATTCCTCCTGCGCTACGAGCCCTCAGATTACCTGTTGTCGAAGGATTAAAATCAGTTTAAATACTTCTCGAAAATCGTTTTCGAACAAAACAATTTAATAAAGGATTGAAAGAATGAAATCTGTAATGAATCAAATCTTGTTGTTCTCTGTTGCCGTCTGCTTAACAATCGGGTGTGGTACTTATAAATCCAATCAGGATAAGAGTACAACTTCCAAACCGGTCACCAGCGAGCCGGAAAGCAAGGCAGAACAATTACTCACCAGCGAACCGGCGGGAGCCAAAGAAGTGATCCAGGCGCGCAAGTCAGCTAAAAATGATGAAGAAGTAGTACTCGTAGGACGCATTGGTGGTAGCGAAAACCCCTGGATCGAAGGCCGCGCGGCCTTTTCCATTGTTGACAATTCGTTGAAGGCCTGCAGCGACATCCCCGGCGATGGCTGCGACAAACCCTGGGACTACTGTTGCGAAACCGACAAGCTGCCGACTGCAATGGCTTTAATCAAAGTTGTCGATGCAGAAGGAAAGTTAATCAATTCAGACGCGCGAAAGCTGTTCAAACTGAAAGAATTGCAGACGGTGGTTGTAAAAGGGAAAGCCAAACGTGATGACGCCGGTAATCTCACTGTATTTGCCAGTGGAATTTTTGTACGGAACTAAATCATGAGTCAAGTCGATTTATCACAATTAGCCATTGATCGCAGTGTGTCCTCGTCAACACGGGGACACACCCGCTTTCGTTTATTGACAAGGTATATCTTACCAGGAACCCTGATCATTGGTTTTCTGGCTTTGATCTTCTGGGTTTCGCGTGATCTGATTTCACCCCCGAAATCCGTCACGGTAATGCCAGTCATCGTCACGAAATCTGCCATTCGTAATCCAGGGACACCGCTTTTCCAGGCAGCAGGCTGGGTGGAACCGCGGCCTACACCGATTCGGGTCGCTGCTTTATCACCGGGAGTCATTGAGCAACTGCTGGTGGTAGAAGATCAAAGTGTAAAAAAAGGGGAACCGATTGCCTTACTGGTCAGAGCTGATGCAGAACTTACTTATAAACACTCTCTCGCCAGCATGAAATTACGAGAAGCAGACCTGCAACAGATGAAAGCCATTTTAACTGCGGCACAAATTCGTCTAAAGCAACCAGTACATCGCGAGGCAGTTTTAAGAGCAGCTGAAGCAGAACTGGCAAAAAATAATACCGAGTTAAAAAATTTACCGTTTAAGATTCGAACTGCGAAAGCACAATTGAATTTTGCAAAAAATGATTATGACCGTCGGATTTCTGCAAAGACGGCAGTCACACAGCGCACTATTGACGAAGCGCTAACCACATTGGAATCAGCAAAAGCCACATTCGAAGAACTGGATAATCGCCATGAATCCCTGATGGCGGAACACAAAGCATTAAAAGCTCGTTGTGATGCACTTCAAAAAGAACTGGAATTACTAACAGAAGAAACACAAGAGCGTGACGAAACAATCGCCAAAGTTAATGCTGCAGAAGCCCAGCTCGAACATGCTCGGGTCACAGCAGAGGAAGCAAAACTGTCACTCGACCGTATGACAATTCGCGCGCCTGTTGACGGCCGCATATATCGTCTCATCGGACATCCCGGATCCAGCGTTGGAAATATGTTAACACAAATGGTCGGCTATGATGGCAGTACCGTTGTCACTATGTACCGCCCGGAGATGCTCCAGATCAGAGTGGATGTCCGATTTGAGGACATACCGAAAGTCGACTTGCGACAGCCCGTACAAATCAAGAACCCGGCCTTGAGCAAACCTGTCACGGGTAAAGTGCTTTACATCAGCTCTGAAGCGGACATTCAGAAAAACACACTACAGGTCAAAGTGGAAATTGAAACCCCCTCTCCGCTGCTAAAACCGGAAATGCTGGTGGATGTCACATTCCTGGCTCCCACTCTACAGGTTCAAAACGTGGGCAAGAATGAGGAATCCCATATTTCTATCCCCCGCAAAATGATTGAAAGAACAGAATCAGGACAGAATTATGTCTGGATTGTTGATCAATCAGACAGCATAGCCAGACTCCAGTTAATCGAAACGGAACCGAACTCCAACGGACCATTTGTGGAAGTCAAACAAGGCCTCGACCTAACGAGCCATCTGATTTCTTCTCCCACCGCGGGTCTCAAACCGGGAGATCGAATTAAAATTTCAGGCGAAACTGATCAGGAAGGAAACTAAGCATGCCACTTGTCAGTATCAACAACCTGACCAAACAATATCACAAGGGGGGCGAGACGATCACTCCCCTGGATTCTGTTTCGCTCAATATCGAGCAGGGAGAATTCCTGTCGTTAATGGGGTCCAGTGGGACTGGAAAATCAACACTTCTCAATCTCATTGCAAGCATCGACCACCCCGACTCGGGTTCGATTGTCGTTGATGGCATCGAAATCACAGCGATCTCACGATCTCAACAGGCACGTTGGCGGGCCGCCCATCTGGGTTATATCTTTCAAACACATAACCTCGTACCCGTCCTTACCGCTTACGAAAACGTTGAACTCCCGTTATTACTTTTACCCATGTCCCGATCGGAACGTAAGAAACGCGTGGAAGTGGCAATGCAAGCTGTCGACCTGCTGGATCGGGCCAATCATTATCCGCGTCAAATGTCGGGAGGACAGGAACAACGCGTGGGCATTGCACGGGCGATTGTCAAACACCCTAGTATTGTCGTCGCCGACGAACCAACGGGCGACCTGGATGCAGAAACATCAGAACAAATTCTGCACCTGCTAAAAAGACTGAATCAAGAGTTAAATATTACAATGTTAATGGTGACCCATGACTCAGCAGCTGCACAAATCGCAGATAGACAGTTTACTCTGGATCATGGAAAATTGATCCAGACGCAGAATGTTACGACTGAAGCATTTGCTACGAGTGGGGAGCAGACATGAAACTGATTGCCTACATTCTGAAATCGCTTTGGGGACACCGTGCACGAACAATGCTAACCGTCGCCGGATCTGCAGTAGCCTTGTTTGTTTTCTGCTTCATTCAATCCATTCAGGAAGGCATGAATGATTTAAAGCAACGACAGGAAGCCCGCGGTTCTTTAATCGTCTTCCAGGCCAATAAATTCTGTCCCGCCACAAGTCATCTCCCTCAAGATTACGATCAACAAATCTCAAAATTTGCGGGCGTGAAAGATGTGGTGCCGATCCAGGTCTTTACGAATAATTGTCGTGCGAGTCTCGATGTTGTCGTGTTCTATGGAGTACCACCGCAAAAGCTGCGTACCGCGCGCGATTTTGAATTCCTCTCCGGCAATTGGACCGATTTCGAAACACATCAGGACGCAGCCATCATCGGACGGGCTGTGGCAGCGCGACGTGGAATTAAAGTCGGTGATAAATTTTCGATCGGCGATCTCTCTGTGAATGTTGCCGGCATCTATCAAAGCGATAACCCGGCGGAAGAAAATTATATTTACAGTCACCTGGATTTTTTACAGCGACGGCAGGGTACCAATCTGGTGGGCACGGTCACGCAATTGGAAGTCATCTTAAAACCGGGCACCGACCCGCTCGTTACCAGCACGGCCATTGATGAAAAATTTCGCGGCGGTCCCGTCGAAACGAATACGCATGCCAAAGGGGTCTTTCAGGCCAAAAGTCTTGGAGATTTATCACAGTTAATTGAAATGTCTTACTTTCTGGGGCTGGCTTGTGTGGGACTGGTTCTGGCGTTAGTTGCCACAACGACACTGATGTCGGTCGAAGATCGCATTCAGGAACATGCGGTCTTGCGCACATTGGGTTTTTCGGGATTCAAAGTCTTTGGACTGGTTCTCGCCGAAAGCACTTTACTGAGTATTGCAGGAGGACTATTGGGAGTGGGAACCGCGTTAATTACACTTAAAATCAGCAGCCTTTCGGTGGGGGCAGAAGCGGTGACCGTCGCCTTCATTCCTTCATTGCATCTGACATGGGTCGGCATGTTATTGGCAATGCTAACCGGAATTTGTGCGGGAATTGTCCCCGCCTGCTATGCATCGCGTACCGAAATTGTGCCCGCATTGAGACACGTTTAAACAAAGTTCAAGTGAGCCCGGGAATGGGCGTTCCTTCGTAGATGAAGTGGGGACGGTCGACATCGTCATGCCAATAGGTGGTTTGCGGCAAACCTAATGCACGGTAAATCGTCGCTGCAAAGTTTTCCGGTTTCTGTGGTTGATCGATGGGGAAGCCACCCATGCTGTCAGTAGTACCGATGACGCGACCCCCTTTTACGCCACCGCCGGCCAGAAAGACCGATTGAACAGCGCCCCAGTGATCTCGCCCCGGTAATGCATAAAATTGGGATAGCCGAGAAAGTTTCGGCGTCCGCCCAAATTCACTGCACATGACAATCAGTGTATCTTTGAGTTGACCACTTTCTGACAAATCGTCGAGCAAAGCAGAAACAGCACGATCCGTCGGTGGTAATAATTTATCTTTAAGATGGGGAAAAATATTGCCATGCGTATCCCACGATTCATTATTACCCAGGTTAACTTGTACCAGATTAACGCCCGTCTGAACTAAACGTCGCGCCATCAGCAGCGACCAGCCAAACGAGTTTTTCCCGTAACGTTCCTGTGTTTTATCATCCGCATTAGTCACATCCATCGCATAATGGACCTTCTCATCATTTAACAGAGAAATCGCTGCAGTGCGATAGCGGTCAAAGCTTTCGACCTGACCGGCAGTATCGAGTACTTTACGTTGTTCCCCCAACTCTTTCAGCAAACTGATCCGGTTATTCATCCGCCCCTGTGTCATGCCTTGTGATAATTTCAGATGGGGAGTTTGAAAGACGCGTTCGTCTTTGCCACCGCGTTGCTGATGATCGAATGCATATTTTGGAAATGCGCCATATGACTGCACGTGGAATGGAGAGGCTTCAATAAACCAGGGATCTCGATTGGAACCCATTGTGCCTGCAAACTGCCCAGGAATCACGCGCCCCGTTCGATGCATAATTTTATCAGGCAGAACAATGGCGGGTGGCAGATTCGTGCGGGCTCGAATGACGTCGCCGGCAATCGCAGCAATCGAAGGATAGTTCGTTGACATCGGACGGCTTGGATTGAATCCGATTGGCGCATCCGAACGACCAGTCAACATAATGTGATGACCCAATGAATGGTCATTAGTACCATGCGCCAATGTTCGACAAACCGACCACAGATGGCTACGCTGTGCCAACATTGGAAGATGTTCACTGATTTGAAGACCCGGAATCTTCGTGGAAATGGGATCAAATTCTCCACGTACTTCAGAACTGGCCTCCGGTTTCATGTCGAACGTCTCGTGTTGAGACAAGCCTCCAGAGAGAAAGATAAAGATACACGACTTCGCTGTTTTGTGTTTTGTAGGCGCAGCTGCTTTCGCTCGTAGGGCATCCAGATGATTGATTCCAAACCCAAGCAGGCTGACGGAGCCAACTTCAATTGCCGTCCGACGGGATATCTGCGGATGACAGGCCGGATTGTTTGCAGGCATCACAAGTCTCCTGAATCCAAGAGATTAACACACAAGCGTAAGGGGTTATCTTAATATACTTTACATATATCAATATAATCTAATACGTTACCGTGGAAAAGTCCAATCAATAGAATTTGACCAAAGTTAGTATACTATGATTTCGTACAAATCGAAGAAATGACTTAACAAATAATTAAAATGCCCTGTTTTTTAAAGCGTTTGAAATAACGTCCCCGTAAAAACAAACTCCGCTCAAATTCTGATTGACGATTGACGATACTGTATATATGCTTTGATTTATCGATTCCCTCCCCATTCACCAGGTGGTGGCCGCGGGCGACTCGCTGCAGGTAGTCGCAACATAATTGTCATTGTATTTATTCTTTTGAAGGCCTGTATTGGAATCCAGGCCCGACTCTCATGGATGATAGCGAGCGCCTTCGTGCGCCCCTCACACGCGCCGACTGCAGCGCAAAGGAGAATTCAATGAACCAGTACTTAACTGACCGACAGCAACAAATACTCGACTATATTACCAACGAAATTGATCACACAGGAAAAGCCCCCACCTATTTCGAGATTGCCCGCGCATTGGAGATTCACTCGCTCAGCATTGTTTCCCAACACCTGAAAGCACTTGAGCAGAAAGGTTGGATTACCTGTCAACCGCTACAATCAAGGGGTATTACATTGAAGGAAAATGTCCGCGACTATCGACTTGCCTTTTGGGGCAATGTGGAAGAGGGTCGCGTAGCCTTTAATAAGACCATCTGAGAACGCACATCATGCGCGTTTTGTTCGGTACAGATGATCTGTTCAGAGACAGCATTTCCTGAATTTTCGCTCTGATATCGTCAATTATTCTGTTCAAACCAAACACATTAGTGTACGCTTATGTAATGACAAGATTCTTTTAGCAACTCAGTGTTGATGAATCGATTTGTTTTACTTGAAAGTTGAAATTGATGCTCAGGATTGAAAATCAATCAGTTCGTTTCTGCGACAGAATGCCTCGACGTTCTTTCATGCAGATTGGTGGTTTGGCATTAGGGGGCGCTTCTCTACCACAGATTTTACGAGCGCAGGAACAAAGTGGGAAACCATCATCCCACAAAGCGGTCATCATGATTTTTCTCGCCGGTGGCCCTCCGCATCAGGACATGTTTGATTTAAAACCGGATGCACCATCTGAAATACGAGGTGAGTTTAAGCCTATCGACACGAACGTGCCCGGCATTCAAATCAGCGAGTTAATGCCGCGTGTGGCAGGAATGATGGATAAGTTCTCAATCATTCGATCTCTTGTTGGCGCAGAAGGACGCCACGACTCTTTTGAGTGTTGCACAGGCCATCACTTCCGCAGTGCACAGCCTCAGGGTGGCTGGCCTGCATTGGGTTCGACACTTTCCAAAGTCAAAGGACCAGTCAATCCAACTGTCCCTCCCTATATCGATTTGTCGCATACAATGGCTCATAATCCCTGGAACATAAAAAGCTCCGGCTTTCTGGGATTGGAACATGCACCATTTCGACCAGATGGACGCGTCATGGAAAATATGAAACTCAACTCGATTTCCAATGCGCGTCTCAATGAGCGCGCCAACTTGCTGAACGAACTGGACCGATTTCGCAAAGTCGCAGAGACACGGCTCACCGATGGAACCTATGACGGCCATACAAAACAGGCTTTGGAAGTGCTTTCCTCATCCAGGCTCGTAGAAGCCCTGGATCTGAAAAAAGAAGACCCTAAAGTACGTGCGCGATACGGAACAGATAGCCCCAAGGTTTTGAACTACCCGCTGGATAATGGGTATCAGGCTATCATGTCTCGTTTTCTTCAGGCGCGTCGTGCTGTTGAAGCAGGCGCCCGCTGCGTGACATGCAGCTTTGCCCATTTTGATTGGCATGGGAATAATTTTGGATATGCGCGAAAAGTCATCCCGTTGCTCGATCAAGGTGTCGCAGCATTGGTCGAAGACCTCCACGAACGTGGCATGGAAAAGGATGTCACAGTTCTGGTCTGGGGAGAATTTGGACGGACTCCAAAAATCAACAAAAGAGCCGGACGCGATCATTGGCCACGCGTGCATGCCGCATTAATGGCAGGAGGCGGAATGAAAACCGGACAAGTCATCGGTTCGACCAACAGGTTAGCTGAAGAAGCCGTTGATCGCCCCGTGCATATGCAGGAAGTCTTTGCGACCCTGTATCACAATCTGGGAATTGATACTGCGAACACCACCATCGCAGATCATAACGGCCGCCCACAATATCTCATCGATCAGCAAACACCCATTCGCGAACTTGTTTAATTCGCGTGCTACCAGATCAAGCTGACGACTGCACCGTCTCCCTGCAGTGCGGAGAGTAACTTCACCCCAGAGCCTCTCCCCTTTTCGTTTACCCTTCGTAGGCCTCACGTTTCACAATCGATTTACTTTACTTGTGGTTGAGCAGAGTTTCATTTTGAACAACACCACAACTACATGCGCAACATGTCTTTCTGGAATAATTCCAGTCAGTAAGAAAACATGTTTACCCTATAGTATTGGTATTTTTCATAATAATTGCGCGGTATTTGATTGCTCGAAATGCCTCACAATGAGGTATACCACTCAATTTATAAATTGAAAGTTCTAAAAGTCTATATCGTACTATATTAATGATACAGAGATTCACGCTTCGTAAAATCGAATTTGATAATGGTCAAAACAAATGGAAGTCATTTACGAATCAAATACTGAGCGGTGTAATCTCGCAATTACTACTTTATCGCTGTTCATAGAACAACGCGATCTTTCATGAAATTACTATGGCCTGCTACAAACTGTTACTGATTTTTGTCTAAGACATCTTAAAGTTTGTCTGTCTTTTTGACCGGCAAGCCCGAGTTGTTTTCACATTTTTTATTTTCTTGCAATCAACAGCAAACAGAAGCAGTCGACCTCGATTGAAACATTTCAGAATTCATTGGAAGAAGCTGAATTCGTGAAATGATTACCTGATCAAAAAGAAATAATAATTTTCGAATGCATCATGCACTCTCCATGACCCACATCATAAACGAATGAGTCTATGAATTTATCTATTCTATTAGTCGATGACGAACCACAGATTCTAAAATGTGTACGCAGCGCGCTGCACCCATTAGAAAAAGATAAAATTGTCATTCGGACCAGCACTTCCGCCGAAGAAGCCATTGAATTAATCAATAAATTTCAAATTGATGTTGTGATCACCGACGAGAACATGACGGGCATGTCCGGAACCGAATTGCTGGCCTGGATTTCAAAGAACTATCCAGAAACAAAAAAAATCGTACTAACCGGTGATAATTTACTATCGACGGCAATACGCGCCATCAATCAGGGAGGCGTTGATGCTTATCTGACAAAACCATTCAAGAATAGCGTATTGCTTGATACGATTCATGGAGTTCTTCTGACAAAAGACCGGGAGACCCGCATACGGGCTATTCGAGAATCCATTATTCAAGATCTGACAGCGCAAGTAGAAAAACAGACTGCAAATAATTTTGTTGCTTTCGAAACTTGAAGCATTCGCCGGTGAAAGAATATCAGGGCACGAAATTCGTTGACTCTTTTCCATCAGCGGTTCCCAATTCCCGATAGACTACGGAATCCATATTCTCACTCAAGAATCTTACAGCACCATCGCCAAATCCAAAATGCGCCCCACCAACATGTTCACTGCCTGCTGACTGATAGAAGTTGTTATTAAACCCGCCAGCAGTGCCACCCGAGATGCCGGTATCAAACATCGTACTCACACCACCGACAGCCCAACCATCCTGGCTCATTCTAGGAGCCGTTGAGCCATGTAACTTCAACATTTCTCCAGCCATAATGGTATTCGAAGTCCCATCGTCAACGTCACGAATTGCGGTACCACTATTCACCGAAAACATACCCAGAAAACCGGTACTGCCCCCACCAAACGTACCGATCAGAGGCGTAGTTTCATGGGTGATATGAATGACATCACCATCCGCCCAGCCGTTTCCTCCTCCAATACAAACACCATAATCTCCCCCCCCCTTTGTAAAAGGATTGGTGAGATTAACAGGAACTCCACTCGAACTCGGGTTTTCGCTGATCATGATCGAGAGATCAAGATTCCGTACTTTGCTGCGGCGGGTGGGGCAATAAAAAACTGGAACATCGGTTTCAGCGACAAGCCGGTTACCCATAACATTCGTATTGAAATTCCATTTATTATATATCGTAGCCTGATCAACAAATGGTAAAATCTGGACCATCCAACTGGTACCGTGTAACCCCGGCGCAGTCGTGTTTCCTGCTTCTCTCCAGACATCATAGCCTGAAGGTCCGGGTGTTATAGCGACCGCGCCCGGAGGAAACACGCCATGAGTTTCATGGTAATTGTGTAATGCCAACGCCAATTGTTTCATGTTGTTTTTACAGGTACTTCGGCGTGCTGCTTCTCGCGCCTGTTGGACTGCAGGTAGCAACAATGCAATCAAAATGGCGATTATGGCAATCACCACCAGTAACTCTATCAGCGTAAAACCACGCCTCTGGTTTGCATAGCGCATTAGAATACCCTTGAAAAATGAGAAATGAAACAAATAAAGAAATGAATTTTCAAATAGTCAATTGTATAAAAATAAAGCTGTAAAATACTCGTATATCATCGGGTAATCATAATATTTTATGTAGCAGCATACACAACTTTTTACTTCGACGTTAAATCAAAATTAAACTCATTCGCTCCCGCTTTTACATCTGCGGTAAGCTCAGTTTCACCACCACTGTATTTCTCGGGAATGACCTCTTTCTCATCCTTTAGTTTACTCACAGTAACCTTATGTTTACCGATCGCTGCCCCTTTTTCCTCCCGAATATAAATCAACTCATAATTCCCTTCACTGTCGGTTGTTGAAGCAGAAGCACGCACCTTTTCGGGCATGAATGTCACACTGGCATCAGCCAGGGGGGCACCATCCATCGTAATTTTTCCTGTCACCTGACCTAAACTGGGAGCATCGCTTCCCGCACCACCACAGGCTGTCAGTGATATGACGAAACCAAAACTAACCACCAAACTACAAAACGCTCGCAATTGTTGCATTCTCAATCTATCCTTATCTAACGATCAAAAAGGGGGCATATAATTGATAACAACACAGAGAACTCAGTTCGTTCTCTGTGTTGTTATATTTTTTTACTATCAAACCAGTTTAAAATTCACCCGCGGTCTTCCCACCATCGGCCGTACCAATGCGGTTGAAAGTCACCGTGTCAATATTTTCACTGATAAACCGTACGGAACCATCTGCCATCCCAAAATGAGCACCACCAATATGGTCACTGCCTGGTGCTTCGTACTGACCACCATTGATGCCTCGATTCACTCCCGAACCGCTTTCAGTTGAAATAGATCCATGGTCTGTGTCAAAAATGTTAGCCACTCCACCAGCAGCCCAGCTATCCAGGCTGAGTGTCGAGTCAGCGCCAGTCAGTCGCTGCATTTCTCCAACCATCAGAGTATTTGACGTTCCGTCTTTAATATCACGAATCTGGGTATCACTGTTAGGATAGAAAATCCCCAGATGTCCCCCACCTAAAGTTCCCATCCATTCATTAGAGGCTCCCACACCTAACGCTTCATGACCACCAGTAGCAAAAGCATCACTGAATCCATTGCCGGAACCTTTGCATCCGCCGTAATCTGATCCCCCTTTAGTAAAGGGATTCGTAATTGTTGTTGAACCAGGAGTTTCATCCAACTGCATTTTTTCATCAATTTTACGAACTTTACTGCGACGAGACGGACAATAAAAAGCTGGAATATCGACTTCCGCGACGGCACGGTTCCCCATCACATTTGTATTATTGTTCCATCGGTTATAGACGTTGGCCTGATCAACGAAGGGTAAAAGCTGGAACATCCAACTCGTTCCATGTCTGCCGTTGTTAGCCAGGGTCCCCGCTTCTACCCAGGGACGCCAGCGAATCGTTTTTCCACTACCACCATTAGTCGTGGTCACAATCGACCCTGGAGGAAAGACAGTATGCGTTTCATGATAATTATGTAAGCCTAGTGCAATCTGTTTCAGTTGGTTCTTACACGTTGATCGCCTGGCTGCCTCACGTGCCTGTTGAACTGCCGGTAATAACAGCGCAATCAAAATCGCGATAATCGCGATCACCACCAATAATTCAATGAGCGTGAAACCCATTTTCCGAGTTTTTTTACGTTCGATCTGCATAATAATTCCTAATATAAAAAAGAAAAATGAAGTAAGTTTTGCGATTCAACAGGTTTCATTCGCATAAGTAAAACAGAAAGGTCTGCTAAGTGAGCTGACATGCTTCAGAACATAAAGTTTTGAGCAAAATGCATCGATTTTCTGTTTCATTCTTGCGTGAATACATTATAGATCACGCTCCGATATGAAATCATCTCTTTATTAAAGCAAAAGATGTATGAATAGTCAAAATAGTTTGGTTCAAACCTACGTAAATCGCTATGAAATCTAAACTAAGTTAACAAAAGCATATCCCATTAGACCAGACAATATTAATACCGATTTCGATCAAATCTCACACAAATCCCATCTCTTTTTGGAAATCAAGGCTTGAGCATGGGACATGACAGTCTTACCCAAAGTAGAGGGGAGTCCGATTCAAATATCTCAGAAATCCAGGTAATAATTTTCCAGGTTGCCACATCTAAGCTGAGTAAAACTGAATAAGACTCGAATGAGACCATTTTCCGATCGGATCACTATGACTCTAAAAATACTGCTGATTCTTGATAACTGAATTCCCACAGCCATTATTCAGCCTCACAGCAACGATACTATTGCCTCTTTTAAAAATGGTTTTTTAAACTGTCCAACAGAGCGCAAGGCTTAATCTCCCTCTGATTTCAATCTCTTTTTCAAATCTGAATGAATTGACATTTTGGACAAGATATAATCAGAACGTTGATCATTGAGCGATCAACCTATACATTAAACAGTGAAATAATTGAATCGTGGTTCAGTATCTAAAATGCACAAAATCCGCCCTGCCATCAATAATAAGGAACTCAGTCAAATGCCAGTTCGAATTCTCTCTGCGGTAACTTTACTGCTTTTCAGTTCTTCGTTCGCCACCGCTGAAAATTGGCCACAGTGGCTGGGACCAGATCGGGCCAGTATCTGGAATGCTTCCGGCATCGTAGACTCCTTTCCAAAGCAGGGCTTGAAAGTCGAATGGCGAGTTCCCGTCGGACTGGGATACAGTGGCCCGGCTGTCGTAGACGACAAAGTCTACCTGATGGATTACATCAAAAAATCAGGCGAACTGGTGAACAATCCGGGAGGGACTTCTAAGATAAAGGGAAAGGAACGCGTTCTGTGTTTCTCGGCAAAAACCGGCAAAGTTCTCTGGGAGCATTCCTATCACTCTCCCTACGATATCTCCTATGCAGCTGGTCCCCGTTGCACTCCCACTGTCGCTGATGGAAAGGTCTATACACTAGGCGCAGAGGGAAATCTGATTTGCCTGAATGCCGATAACGGTAATGTCATCTGGAGTAAAGATTTCAAAACGGACTACAACGCCAAAACCCCTTTCTGGGGACACGCTGCCAGCCCACTCGTCGAAGGCGACACACTGTACTGTCTGGTGGGAGGCAAAGGATCAATCGCAGTCGCATTTGATAAAAATACTGGAAAAGAACTTTGGAGATCTCTCGATAACAAGGAGACCGGCTATTGCCCGCCAACCATGATTACGCATAAAGGAACCAGACAACTTTTAATCTGGCATCCCACTTCACTCAATTCACTCAATCCGAAAACAGGCAAAGTCTTTTGGACGATCCCGCTCAAACCCGGTTATGGCATGTCAGTCACCGTCCCTCGTCAACAAGGAGATTTCCTCTACGTCTCTGCAATTGGTGACGAAGCAGCCTGGATCCATCTGGAAAACGATTCAAAACCAACGGCTGAAGTCGTCTGGAAAGGAAAAACACGATCTGCTCTCTTCTGCTGTAACAGCACTCCTTTTATCGAAGGCAATACCATCTATGGCTGCGATATTAATTCGGGAGAATTCATGGCAGTCAATTTGAAGGATGGCAAACGACTCTGGACTACGAAAAAGGTAACCAATGCCGGACGACGCGATCGCCATGCGACGGCATTTATTGTGAAGCATAACGACCAGTATTTCCTGTTTACCGAAAAAGGAGATTTGATCCTCGCCTCATTGTCTCCAACAGGTTACAAAGAAATCAGCCGATTTCACGTACTCGAACCAACGAATGAAGCCTTCGGTCGGCAAGTTGTCTGGAGTCATCCCGCATTCGCAAACAAATCACTCTTTGCACGTAACGACAAAGAGTTAGTTCGTGTGAGTCTTCAGAAATAGAGATATACCCAGAAAGCCAGTCTACTGGGAATACTGAATATCACTCCTGGTCGTCAATAAATCAACGACCAGGAGTGCATCAGCAGGCGTAGGATTATGGCTTCTCAGTTTTTTCGGAAGTAGTAGCCTTCTGCTTGGGTTCTAATTCCTGCTTCTTATCGACTTCAGATATTTCGGCTACTTTCGCAGCGGAAAATAACTCGGTATCCGTATTAAATACATACCAGGCAAACCAAAAAGAGTACATCCATCTCACATCTTTATCAGGATTCACAACACGCAATGAATTCGCTTGTGGATTATAAACCAGCGTGAATTTTTTTCCTCCCAGCTCCTGCTCTAATTCCTGGGACTCTGTGAGATGTTGAAAAGCAGAAACGGGGTAGGCACGCATCTTGTCACCAACCCAAACACCCAATAGCGGAGATTTATTTGGCAAACGATGGTCCTCTTTCGCCACTTGAAACATCAAGATCATTTCATCGTCGAAGTAGGGGGCATAAGCCCGTTGACTATAATCACGTGGATGACCTGTATCAGTAGAGAGAACTTGAGTTTTCGGATACCTCTGTTTCCAGTCTTCCCAGGTCGTCAGCTCAACAGGCATAGTACCTAGCTTTTCTTTGACACGCGGCCCGGCAATCCCTTGCGACATCATCTGTGACCACAGTCCATCAGTTCCACTCGACCCGGATCGGTCATAAAGCAAGACGTTACTGTTGTATAAAAATCCAGAAACTCCAAACTCCAGATCACCGCCTGGCCCTTTGCGATTGTAAACTGCCAGCGAATCACACAATGGGCAATAGGTAACTGCAAATGAAGTCTTGCCAATTTTATCATTTACCACCTCGTGCATATCCATAATCTTCAGTGGATAGGCTCGTGCTTGACCTTCGAAGACAACTCCCGCTAACCGGTCGCCGGGTTCCATAAATGTTGCATCTGCCACACTGATAAATTCCGGATCCGTCAGGGCAGGAATCCCATCTTTAGGAACGCCCCCACTGTGTATTTCACTTTCCGACAATATCAGATTTTCTGTATTGAATTCGGAATCTGCAATTCCTGTTACGCCTCTTGAAATCCTCTCTTGTTGAGCAACCGATGTATTCAGGCAAAACGCTTGAATTTCATATTTATGATTCCATGCATACCAACCAGCGAAGGAAAGACCCACTACTGCGGCAAAGAAAAATGGTTTTTGTGGTCGCATTTTTTTTACAACAGGTTTGTCAGTAGCGGGAGTCACAGCATTTTGGGCTGCGTCTAAACCATCATTCTGGGGCGAAGATTCCATCAAACTCTCCTTTGATATAGAGGGAGGGGTTTCGAAAGTGATTCGAATAAACCTGGCACCATCAGAAACGATCAAGTCTCAGAAATATGTTAAACAGCTCACAAATCGACTCAAAAACGCTATATTGTCCGAGAATTGACTATACGATTGAAAGAATCTCGCAACTTTCCGAGTTCTACAAACTTCCAGTCCAACTGAACGGCGTTGATCGATCTCAGTTCTTGTCAGCTTTCGGGGCATCCCATACCGTGACGCCCAGATGGTAGCCTGTGTGTTGTGGAGAATTGTTAGAATACCAGGCAGTGACAAGACTTCCATCGGCCCGCTGTATGCTGGATGGATAACCGCAATCCCCACCGTCAGCAGTGTGAGCCAATCGTAAAGGCTTACTCCAACTCTGGCCTTCATCGCTACTCAGCTTAGCACAAACGCCGCGCTGGCCATTAATTCGGACGCCATAGCTAAGCAACAATCGATCATCCGCCAGTCGAGTGAGATGCCCGTTGATCTCGTTACGTTCTGTGACCCGTTCCGGCTTCTGCCAGGTGATCCCGTTATCATCACTGCGAACAAGCTCCATCTTGTCGATTCTCGCCGCGGCGAGCCAGCGTTTCCCACCCAGTGGAAAAATATCCGTTTCATTGTGCCCAGGCCCGATTACAGAAACGACTTTCCAGGTCCATCCATCGTCATCACTGCGCAGATGTGATGAGCGCCAACCCTTAGTTTTTGTTGACTTCGCAGGATCACTGAACTCGCCTTGATAACACGAGACATGTAACGCTCCGTCTGCTCCCGCCCAGATATCGCCGAAAGGAATATATTCTGACCAACCCTCCTGCGATGCAGGAAACGCCTCTCGTTTTTCCCAGGTACGCCCACCATCTTTTGAACGCAGAACCCAACTACGTAAGATCGTATCACGAAACGCAGACTGCTTGGGACGTGATGCTTGTTTAATATTACTCCAACCAGAACAGAGCACCACAAGATCACCATTCTTCGCAAGCCCAGCTGCGTGATTCATGCGCACCGTGTTCGGATCATGCTGAGTGACCGTGCTGCGTTTTTCCCAACGCAATCCATCTTTGCTCGCCCAGCAATCGACGTCACCTTCCTCCTGCCCATGACTTGGCTTGTTGTGAAACACAACAATGATCGTGCCATCTGGCATGAGTGTCAAATTAGGCCAGGCACACACATTTTCCACAGCAACCACCTGATGCAGAATCTTCGGTTCCTGCGCGGAGAGCAATCCCGAATTCAAAACAAACATCGAAACGGCGACATAAATCAGCAGCGAAACACGCATGTCAACTCCACACTAAGGAAAAAGTACAAGAGTAGGGATTCTGATTTTCCCACTGTTTGACTCTACTCTATGCGGCAGATTGATGCTGGTCAAGTTCGCAGACGATTGCAAGAGGGGTGCAGCTGTCATTTAGAATTACAGAGGTGCCGTTTACTGTTCACATTGATTCGCCAATAAACACTTTACCGTAATACAGACAGTCGTGCTTTCCGTTTTTCAATAACTGTTGTCTGCTCAACAGGGATGCTCTCTTTAGTCTGTGTTTCGTCGTCAGTATTCCCAAGTGGGCAATTGCGGCACATAACCAGAATATAAGCCGAAGGAATAAAGTACAGCGCGAGTAACGTCGCGCCTCCGACTCCACCCGAAATCGTAATCGCCAGGGGCGGCCAGAATCCACCTCCCGCAATGACCAGTGGCAAAAAACCGGCGACTGTCGTCAGTGATGTTGCGACCACGTGCCGTGTGGAACGTAATACAACATCGCGCACCACAATTCGGTTTCCAGTTCGCGATTCAGGGTTTGCCCGTAATTCTGCCAAAACGACAATCGCATCGTTAATCGCAACCCCCGCCAGTCCCATTGAACCGACTATGGCCATAAATCCGAAAGGAAAGCCAAACAACCAGAGCATTCCCAGACCCAGACCGATGGAAAGCAGACCAACGCTTCCTATCAGAGCAGCAACGCGGAATGAAGAAAACGAAAGCACCAGTGTAGCCACCATCAGGACCATGAGAACTCCGACGTTTACCATCAGATTCCCGACTGCATCATTTCGTTTGGATGCCTCACCACCCCACTCCAGACGATAGCCGGGAGGTAGTTCAAATCCGGACTGCTCCAGGTTAGACTGAAAGTCCATCAATACTTTTGCAGGAAGTACACCCGCCTTAATATATGCCTGAACTTCATTCATCCGTTCCCCATTGAAGTGAGAGATGGCTGCAATTTCCGACGACATTTCCACCTCAGCGATGGCCGTCAAAGGGACGAATTGAGTCTGTCCGTCGCTCGTTTTTGTATTTGAGATCAGTTGGAGAGAAGCAATTGCATCAATCGAACCACGTTGATCATGGGGCACTCGAATCCGAACGGGCAATTCCTCTGTTTCTTCGAGAATACTGCCGCCGAGTGCTCCTTCCAGTGCTGCATTTAACTGATGAGAGATCTCTGCATGGTTCAGTCCAGCCAGCCTGGCCTGCTCTTCATCGATATTCAACGTCAACTTGGGGAGGGGGTCTGCCAGCTCTGCTTTATGATGTTGAACATCGGGCGTCTGGCTGAGGATCGTCCGCAGTTCATCACCAAGCTCACTTAATTGATGTAGATCCGGGCCAAACAGTCGAACTTCAATGGGAGCATCAAACGGTGGCCCCTGCTCTAACTGCCTGACCAGTACCCGCGAATGTGAAACTTTTGAATCAAGTTCCTGCTGTAATTCATGAATCAGTGCTTGTCCGTTAGAAGCGGATTCTAACTGCACAAGTGCCTGGGCAAAATTTGACGAGTTTTCGCGTTTGGCGATTATATTATAATAAAATTGTGGTGCACTTTCTCCTAAAAACCATTCGATACCCAACACCTGTGGATGATTTAAAACCACTTGACGAATCGTTTCTATGGTCTCCTGTGTCTCTGCCAATGAAGCATGTGCGTTTAATTCCAGCTCAATATTTATCTGGTCTCGATCCGCTGGAGGAAAGAATTGCTCAGGCAATTCACTCGCAACCAGAAAGCCGCAAACAGGCAATACACACCCCAAAGCCACACCCAGCAACGGACGCGCAAACAGATAATCAAGCGATTTCCGATAAACGGTTCGCATCTTCGCGTGACTGAAACCAGTTTGCCACCAGTGACCATTTTGTGACTCTACAGCGCGCTCTGCAAACAGAGCAGCAATCGCAGGTACCACTGTCATTGCGAGAAATAATGAACTGAAAATTGCTAAAATCACACTGACCGCAATCGATCCAACAAACTCTCCCGCTGGTCCGGGCATTAAAGCAATGGGAGCAAACGCCAGCGCTGTGGTTAAAGTAGACCCCAGTAGAGGCACCGCTAAATGCCGCACGGTGGAGATCACTGCCTCTTCAGGCGAATTGCCAGCCTGTAATTTAGACCGCACTTCATCAACGACGACAATCGCGTTATCAATCAAGAGCCCTAGTGCAATGATCAATCCCGTAATTGACATCTGATGAATGGGGATTTCCAAAAAACGAAGCCCCGCCAGAACCATGAACGCAGACAGAGGCAACGCCAGTCCGATAACAACGGCATTCCGCCAGCCCATCATAAACACGATCACAGCAATCACAGCCACACCACCATACAACAGGTTCCGCAACAGGCTGTCCAATCTTGCTTCCACATAGCGATTCTGATCAAACAAAGTCTGCACAATCACATCATCGGCCAGAGTTTGCTCAAACTCTTTGACGACTTCTTTCGCAGACTGGCTCCAGTGATCAAGGCGAACGCTGTCGCGTACGAAAGCACCCAAAGTCACCGCGGGTTTTCCATCTGCTATCACCAGACTGCTCAACGGTAAGGCAACACCCTTTTTGATGCTGGCAATATCACCTAACTGCACGGAATGCCCTTCCGAACCAAACTGAACCGGCGTATTTGCTATTCGCGAAAGAGAATCCAGTTCTGAATCAACATCAATGAGCAGATCACTTTTTTGTCCGCGCAAGAGTCCTGCCGTCAGCTTGGCATCCGAGGATTTCACCTGATCTGCGATCTCCTGAACACTCAAACCCAGAGAGGCAACTTTATCCGATTGAATCTCAGCAACGATTTCCTCATCAGGATCACCAAAAGTATCTATATCTTCTGTGCCGGATAGTGATCGCAGGCGATCTTCCAGTTGCCTGGCAGTCCGTCGCAATACAGCGTAATTCACTTCACTCGGATTATCCCAAACCAGAGCGATTATCATGGCATAGGCTTTTACTTCCAGCTCTTCAAAATCTGGTTCCTCTGCTCCTTGAGGAAAATCAACACGGGCATCGTCAATTTTATCGCGGATACGCGACCAGACTTCGTCGACTTCATAAACGTCATCCCGCAATTCAATCGTCAAAGACGACATACCAGAGCGAGAAATCGAACGTAATTCTTTGATCTCATCGATCTCTCTGAGTTCCTGTTCGATTTTTTCGGAAACCAGAGATTCGACTCGCGTTGCATCAGCTCCCGGAAAACGGGTATTCACGCGCGCCACCCGTTGCGTTAACACGGGATCTTCCATCCGAGGCAGCACATAATAACTGGATAAGCCGGCAACCGTGATGAGCGCAATCATCAGGATTAACAATCGACGATTTCGATAAAATAATCCCTCCAGCATGATTATACCCCTTCTCAATTACCAGCAACGTTGCCATTGCTTAATTCACAATCTCGCAATGATGAACCGTCTCACCACTTTTTGTTTTAGCGGTTTGACTTAATCACAACGCGTTGATTATTTGCCAGCTTATGAATCCCATCTACTACAATCAGATCTCCTGCCGTCAGAGTACCCCGTACGAGTACACGATCACCTGCTGTGTGCAATACTTCAACCTGTCGTTTTTCTAATACAAATTCACTCTCATTTTTACCATCAATGACAGAATAAGCAGACCAGAGTCCCCGCTCACCCCGCGCCAGCGCCCCCAGTGGTAACCAGAAACCCTGCACCGGAATTGCTTCTTCAATCTCAATACGAATCACCTGGCCAGGAACAAGGTGTAATGCGGCTTTCGAATTCAGTGCGAGAACGATTTCCCGAGTACGTGTTACCGGATCAAGCTCAGGCAAAATCGCTTTCAATGTGGCGTCAAATGTTTTCCCGTTGAGCTGCACTTTTTTCTTTGTGCCCTGCTTCAGATCTTTGGCCATGTCCACAGGAACGCCGATATGCGCTTCCAGTTTCTGATCTTCAACTAATCTGAACAATGGCACATTAGGAGGAATGACGGTGCCTTCATCAGAATAACGTTTTGAGATCCGACCACTAAATGGTGCAGTCAGTCTCGCATCATCAAGATCAACCTGATTATCAGCTAATGCAGCATCCAGATTGGCAACGACCGCTTTTTGTGCAGCGATCTTCTCTTTACGCGTTCCTTCCTGCAGCTCTGACAACCGACTTTTTGCAGCATCTAATTGAGCCTGTTGCTGCTCGACATCATATTGTGTTTCTTCGAAAACAGATTTGGAAATGGCATTACGTTTCGACAATTGTTGATTTCGTTTGTGATTTGCCTCCAGATTTTTAAGTTTGGCAGAAAGTTGCCTGACCTCGGCTTCAGTCACTGCGATTGTCTGAGATCGGGGACCTGCTATTAATTCATCGAGTTTTGCCTGAGCGGCTGCAAGCTCTGCTTCCAGCTTTAGTCGAATCACATCCAGATGCCTTGTACTTAAATTGGCCAGAACCATTCCCGCTTGAACCGAGTCCCCTTCATCGACGACCACGTTGATCAGTTTCCCACTCCGCTCAAATGCCAGCTCGCTGATGCGCGCCGCTTCTACTTTACCCGTATAAGTTCGCTTTCGTAAAAACGAGTTGACCGGTTTGATTTCTACGACATCAACAGGCATTCTCTGTCGTTTTGAATTGTCAGACTTGATTTCAGTGGAATAGGCAATCTCTGCAATCGACCAGCATACTCCGGCAATGCCAGTCACAAAAATTACAACTAACACGGGATAATATCGTTTCACTCCGGTCACCACTATTTGACGAAACGTCAAATTTTCGTGAAAAAAAAGCGACTTAGGTCGTAATTTGCTGAAGTTCATTTCCAAACACCTCCTCACTGACGCGTTCAAAGACCGCGTCGTAATCCACTTCTGAGCTGAGCGGTTTCCACTGAATACCATCCAGAAAACGACTATAATTGTGCCGTAACATTTGAAATGGTTCAGATATTCCCAGTTCCTGTAAAGAATTACTGGTAGAAATAATCGAATATCCACCGAATGAGAGAGACCATAAACCAAATACGATCTCTTCAGGCGTAGCAGAATCATTCAGATTGAGATCGCCGCTGGCAATCCCATCTCGAACCACCCCGCTGACAATTCCAATGCAACGACGTTCGCAGTTCGACATCACCTGCCGGCGTTCTTCAGAAGTTTTGTCCCAGATCGAATCAAGACGAATCGTCTGTTCCACTCGAAAATGATCGGGGTATAATTTCACAAACAGCTCAGCAGCTGTTCCAATGGCAGCAATGCGCTCACGTGACGTCCCTTGAAACAGAGACGCTTTTTCAAACATTGCCAGACGTTTTTCCAGAGTCTGAATCGCCAGCGTAATTATGATTTCTTCTTTGCAGGAAAAGTGGTTATAGATCGTGCCTTTGGAGTATTCGAGCATACTCGTGAGGCGATCCATGTTGAGGCCATTATATCCCCCCTCAATAAACATGGGACGCGCGCATTCCAGGATGATGGCTTCACGTTCCTGCATTTCACGATGTTTGCGATCTTTTGTATTCATAACAATCCTATTATGACGGATCGTCATTTAATGTCAACCTGTTTATACTTATTTTTTATTGATGCCATTTCCCACTCACCATCTCCATAGTCTCAATAGAAAAACGAAAAACAACAAAAACCGTATCCCATTACATAAAAATCACTTACAACACAACACCAAGCCAGAAAACTAATGGATCGCAAAACCGGAAACCTTCACAACTTTTGGTAAAACCAAAGAAATGCCCCCGTATTAATTGAACACTTCGTCAACTACTGTCGTCGCTTTCAGATCACTTCGGAAAATGGACATCAAAGGTGGCCCGTTCCAACTCAGCATGCAATCGAACGAGAAGGGACTCTCTTTCACCAGAAACTTAGCTATTCTGCTCTTCTTTTTGTTTCTGGTATTCCTTGAGCTTCCTGTAGAGAGTTCGCTCACCAATGCCCAGCATTTTGGCTGCCTCTTCCCGTTTGCCATCAGCCAGATCCAGTGCGCGCTCAATGTAGTAGCGTTCTACCTCTGAAAAGGGTCGCCCAATCAGGAAATCAGCACCGGAACGATCTGAAGAATAACTGCTGTCACCTTCAGTCCCACCTACGGGCATAATTTCTTCTGGCAAATCATCCAGATCCAGAGTGCCATCAGTATCGAGAACCAGCATCCTTTCGGCAGCATTTCGTAATTGGCGAATATTACCCGGCCAGTCATAAGACATCAATGCACGACGGGCAGCGCGAGAAACACCTTCGAATGGTTTTCCATATTGCGTCGACAGCTCTTTCAAAAAGTGATCTGTCAGCAATGGGATGTCCCCTCGTCTTTCGCGCAAGGGAGGCAGTTCAATCTTGACGACGGATAAACGGTAATACAAATCCTGTCGAAAACTTCCCGCCTTCACCATTTCCAGCAGGTCGGCATTGGTGGCAGCCACCAGACGAACATTCAGGCTGAGTTCTTCATTCGTTCCAAGTCTGGCGATTTTACGGTCTTCCAAAACTCGCAATAATTTAATTTGAGTCTGCATCGGCATTTCGCCAACTTCGTCCAGAAACAGAGTACCCCCATTGGCATGCTCGAATTTACCAATCCGCTTACCAATGGCACCCGTAAAAGCACCTGGCTCATGCCCGAAAAGTTCACTTTCCAGAATACTGTCCGGCAACGCAGAAATATTCAGAGGAACAAATGGCTTACTTTTCCGCTCACTATTCTGGTGAATTGCCCGAGCCACCAGTTCCTTTCCAGTACCACTTTCACCTTCGATCATCACGGTGCTGTTGGTTGACGCCACACTCTTCAGCTTATCAATTACTTTATGCATCGATGGCGAATTGCCTACGACTCCTTCAAAACCAAACTTTTCATCGAGCCGACGATGTAGCTCGGCATTGTGACGCATCAACCGTACGCGTGTCGAAGCTTTTTCAACAGCATGACGGAGTTCATTGATATCAAGCGGCTTCGTCAGATAGGTATAGGCACCTAGTTGCATCGCAGTCACTGCAGAATTAATCGAACCATGTCCGGTTAATACAATCACTTCCGCATCAGGTAATTCATCTTTTGCTGTCCTGAGAATCGACAAACCGTCAACGCCATCCATACGCAAATCAGTAATCACAATATCAGCAGTTTCGCGTTCGATCAGCTTGGCACCCTGCTCTCCTGAAGTGGCAATTTTACAATCGCAACCCACGCGTTCCAGGCTCTCTGCAACAGCCTGCGCATGGGCTTCATCATCATCAATAATCAATACGCGAATGACTATCGATGCAAGATCTTTTTCAGTAGCATCTTTCACGCTCATTGAGCAGACTCGAAGCCTTTTCTTTATGTGTATCTGAAGTTGGTTTCAAAAGTAATTCTTAGCATACCGGGAATGAAATGGTAAAGCGAGTTCCCCGACCGAGTTCGCTTTCGCATTCAATCATCCCATGATGTGCATCGATAATTTTTTTCACGGTAGGCAAGCCTAATCCGCTACCTCCGGATTTGGTCGAAAAGAATGCGTCAAACATACGGGATTTAACTTTCTCATCAATGCCTTTCCCATTATCAATGATATCAAGATAGACCATCCCATTTTTATTATAAGTCTGTAATTCGATCAAACCACCATCGGGCATGGCCTGCACGACATTCAACGCCAGATTCATCAGCAATTGCCTTAAGAGTGCTTTATCCACCTGAATCCGAGGTAGATCGGCGTCTAAATGCGGGCTGATTTCAATATCAGCATCCCGTGCCTGCGGACGGAAAAAATCGATAAAGTCGCTCACCTGTTCATTCAGATTTGCTTCAGTTAACGCCAGTTTCCCCACGCGTGCAAATTGCAAAAATGCATCCAAAATCTCTTCCAGATGTTTGCATTCGCGCTGCACGCTTTCCACTTTTTTCAACATGCGATGCTTCGCGGGAACATCAAGAGAATCCAGATCTTCTGTGAGCAATTCCAGATTCATGCTCATGGTGGAAAGTGGATTTTTAATCTCGTGAGCCAAACCTCCGGCAAGCGAAGCAATTTCAGAGTACTGCGCCTGAAACTGCTCGCGTTCATTGATGCTTAATGGGCTCTTATTCATTTCAGATCATTCCGGATTTCAATCTTACAAACCATTCGATCAAAACAGTATCACTCGATACAGCCATGTTGAAGTATGTATTACCAGACTCTCATACATAAAAATAAAGCGATGAAGTCATCTCAAGTCGAGCTCCTTCATCGCTAATTTGGTTTTCTCAGATATCAAAGAGAAATTTCACTTACTCTTCTTCAGTTGATTTTTCACCATCTCCATTGCTTTCCCCCGCCTGTTCAGCCAGAACGGCTTTACGGGAAAGCTTGACACGGTTCTGATCATCAACGGCAATCACCTTAACCTGCAAACGGTCGCCCATTTTACAGATATCATTGACCGATTTGACAAATCCATCAGAAAGTTCACTGATATGACAAAGGCCATCTTTTCCAGGAGCAATCTCGATGAAGGCACCAAATTCTTTGATCGAACTGACAACACCATCATAAATACGACCGACACGAATTTCTTCAGTCAGTGCTTCGATATGTGCCATCGCTTTTTCAACAATAGTGACATTGCCACCTGAGACAGTCACAGTTCCATCATCCTGAATATCAATGTTAGCGCCGGTATCTTCCTGAATCGCACGGATCGTTTTACCACCAGGACCAATCAGCAGACCGATTTTTTCGGGGTTGATTTTGGTTTGATGCAAACGAGGTGCATGTTCGGAAATCTCTGCACGAGGCCGACGAATCGCTGTTAACATCGTCCGCAGCAATTCTAAACGGGCTACCTTGGCCTGCTCTAAAGTCTCTTTGATGATCTCTTCGCTGATACCATCATTCTTGAGGTCCAACTGAATTCCAGTGATCCCTTTTTGCGTTCCAGCAACTTTGAAGTCCATGTCACAAAAATGATCTTCATCACCAATAATGTCAGTCAATACCTTGAAGTCATCACCATCGGTAACCAGTCCGATTGAAATTCCTGCAACAGGTTGACGCAGCGGAACTCCGGCATCCATCAATGCCAGTGTGGCCGAACAGACAGACGCCATCGAGCTACTTCCATTTGATTCCAGAATATCTGAAATCACACGGATGGTATAAGGAAAGTCTTCTTCATTAGGCAGTACAGGTTCCACAGAACGCTCTGCCAGACACCCATGACCAATCTCACGGCGTCCCGGCCCTCTGATCGGTCGGCATTCACCAACGGAGAAGGAGGGGAAGTAGTAATGCAACATGAACCGCTGCATCTCTTCTTCAAACAGACCATCCACTCTCTGCTTGTCGCGAGAGGTTCCCAATGTGATGGTTGCCATGGATTGAGTCTCACCACGCGTAAACAGGGCAGAGCCATGAACACGCGGTAGAGCTCCTGTTTCACAAGCAACATCACGCAATGTACTGGGAGCGCGGCCATCCAGGCGTCGCCCAGACATCGCCAGTTCTCGTACAGCTTTAGCTTCAAGATCGTGAAACGCCTCTTTGAATTGTCCAAGAGTTGCACCATCTTCTGTCTCGTCTGAATCTTCAGGGAAGAATTTCGCGATGAGGTCTTCGCGAACGGTTTTAATTCCTTCACGACGTTCTGCTTTGACTGTGTGCTGCATAGCAGAGCTCAGTCGTTGGTACATTTCATCATCCAGCTTGGCAATGAAAGGATTTTCTGGAGGCGCTTCGTATTCAAACGGAGCAATACCAGCTTTTTCCCGCAATTCCAGCTGCAACTTACATAATTTGCCTAATTCCTGATGAGCAAACATGATCGCAGTTGTCATTTCATCTTCAGGAATCTGATCCCCAAAACCTTCGATCATCAATACGGATTCAACCGTTCCGGCGACAATCAGATCCAAATCACTTTCAGCAATTTGTTCCCGGGTCGGGAATGGGATCAACTCACCGGCAATCCGGCCCACGCGGACAGCCCCAATAGGTCCTTTAAAAGGAACGGGGGATAAACACAAAGCCGCACTGGCTGCGTTAATCGAAAGCACATCGGGATCGTTCACGCCATCACAAGACAAGACGTTCGACATAATTTGAAGTTCGTCTTTGAACTCTTTCGGGAACAGGGGACGAATCGGGCGGTCTGTTAACCGCATCGTCAAAATTTCTTTGGTTGTGGGACGCCCTTCGCGTTTTAAGAACCCACCGGGAAACTTACCTGACGCGGCAGTTCTTTCCCGATAATCAACCGTTAACGGGAAAAAATCAATCCCGGGTCTTGCTGATCCTGTTGCAGCTGCAACAAAAACAACGGTTTCACCATATTGAATCAGAACAGACCCTGCGGCCTGCTTCGCTAACTGACCAGTTGTAAGACTTAGTTTCTGTCCGCCAACCTCACATTCAACAACTACTTTCACAATAATTTCCTAATTTCATTTC
>Ga0055584_100000083_pt1 | contig 84480 bp, 75 predicted proteins | sample OSDHelmetaG_FD_58716 | JGI IMG/M metagenome (GOLD analysis project Ga0055584, IMG submission 58716) | Pelagic marine sediment microbial communities from the LTER site Helgoland, North Sea, for post-phytoplankton bloom and carbon turnover... | ecosystem: Environmental > Aquatic > Marine >... | reverse complement strand
ACTCGTTAACCCACCGGTGTAAGTCCCGTAGGTATCGGCGCTGACCGAGGCTGCGCTGACCAACAGTGCGAGGGTCAGCGCTGCGAGCACGCGAATGTTACGGTCGATGCCGGTGATTGACGTTGAATTTGTTGTGACTGAAGTATCCATGCTGGGCAGAGATGCAATTCGGGTGCCAGAACCGAGCTGGAATGGGCATTGCGAAGCGCTTTGTGCGCTGCGTCACAGGCACCCAGACGGGCTGTGTGACGGGTGTCTCATTTGCACCGGAACTTTGTGACAGGCGTCACACGGCGCGCGAATGACCCTAATGGTGCGAAATGTGACGAAGTCGAGAACGCGGCCGGGCGTAGGACGAGAAGTGCCCTTTTGCCGTTGGCACAAAGTGACGCTTTAGGTCAGTTTGTGACTTTCAGATTTGAGCGGTAGACGACGTTGTCGTACGCCTTGGAGGTTCGCCAGCGCATTCGCTACCGCAGGTGCGATGGGAGGCGTACCGGGCTCACCTGCACCGCCAGGTGCGGCGCCGCTTTCGACGACGTGAGTTTGGATTACCGGCATCTCGTCCATGCTGAGCATCCGATAGTCCGGGAAATTCCATTGTTGAATGCGTCCATCGGCGACTTTTACGTCGCCATATAAGGCGGCAGTCAGACCGTACACAATGCCGCTTTCCATCTGCGCGATGACGATGTCGGGATTGACGACTTGGCCACAATCAATCACGCACACCACTCGATGAATTTTTATTCGACCGTCAACGAGTGAGATTTCCGCAACCTGCGCGACGATCGAACCGTAGGATTCATGTAGTGCCACGCCGCGTGCCCGATTTTCGGCTAGCGGCGCGGACCAGTCGCTGAGATTGCGCGCCAGCGTCAGGACCTGGCGTTCGCGCGGTCGCTCTTGTAGATGGCGAAGGCGAAACTCGATGGGATCGGTGGCGCACGCGGTGGCTAACTCGTCGATGAAACATTCGCTGAAAAATGCATTGTAGGAATGTCCGACGCTGCGCCAGAAGCCAACCGGGACTGGCGATGGCACGGGTGTGTGCTCAACGCGTCGGTGTGGCACATCGTAGGGCAGGAACGCGGCCCCTTCCGCATTCGTTTTATCTGGTCCGCCAAGAGGTAGGGAAGGAAACATTCGCCCTACGACGGCCTGAGTCACGGAGGGTGAAGCGATATGGTTATGCCACGCGCTAATCCGACCATTGGCATCCAGGCGCGCAGCGAAGCGCGAAGCGACCGCGGGCCGGTACATGTCGTGTTGGATATCTTCCTCGCGGGAATAGACGAGTTTGACGGTTTGCCCGCGCAACGTCGCAGCTATCTTCAGGGCTCTCATCATGGCGTCCGGCTCGGCGCGCCGGCCGAAGCCGCCGCCGAGCAACGGAGAATGGAAAACGACGTTCTCGGCGTCGATGCCGAGATGATCAGCGGCGAGCTTGCGCAAAATATCCGGCGCCTGGTTGCCGCACCAGATTTCCGCGCCACCGGCGTCGATTCGAACGGTGCAGTTCATTGGCTCCAGACAGGCGTGAGCGAGCAACGGAACTTGATAATCCGCTCGGATCACGTCGGCCGCGCCGAGTTGGGCGAGCGCATCGCCCTTGTTTTCGTGGCCGAACCCGTCGTTGGCGTCCAGAGCCTTGGCGCAGGCAGCCGCCATTGAGGCACTCGACGCCGATGCGTAAGGACCGTCGATGAATTCTATTTGCGTTTGACGAAGTGAGTTTTCGGCGTGCCACCAGGTTTTGCCGATAGCCACGACGGCGTCGTCCATGCGCAAAGCTTTGACGACACCGCTGCGAGCCTCGATGGCAGCGAGATCGACGTCGCCGATTTGCCCGCCGAGCACCGGTGCATGGCGAATCGCGGCGAACAGCATGTTCTCGTCATGGATATCAATGCCGAATTCCGCGCTGCCATTAGTTTTAGCCGGGATGTCCAGGCGTGGTCGCGGTTTACCAAGATGACGATAGGACGCGCTAGGGCGCAATGTCACTTGTGTGGCCGGGGGTAGCAGCGCCGCCTCGGCAGCGATTGTCCCGTACGCTAATGAGCGTCCGGATTCCGAATCCACAACCATGCCATCGCGCGCGCTGAGCGCTTCCGGTGCGACATCCAGACGCACAGCTGCTGCTCGTATCAACATGTCTCGTGCCGTAGCGCCGGCAGTACGCATTGGCAACCAGGCATCACGCACACTGCTGCTGCCACCGGTGACCTGCACGGCAAGTGCGCGTGCGCTACGCGCCAATGTCCAGCGCATACCGCCGGCGAGCCAGCCATGGTCGTGCGTATCAAACAGGGAGCTGTCAACCAGCGTCACGATGTTGCCGTAAACCGAAGCAATCGGTGCCTGTTCGACGCGTACGTTCTCCCAGGCGATATCAAGCTCTTCGGCCACTAACATCGGTAGCGCGGTATACACGCCCTGGCCCATCTCGGCGCGCGGCACGGCGACCGTCAGAATGCCGTCGTTATCAATCTTTAGCCAGGCGTTCAGCGCGACCTCGTCGCCGCTTACCGGGAAGACGTTGCCAGTACCAAGCAAATCGCGTGGTTTGAACAAACCGTATCCAAGTAACAGCCCGCCTGCCGTAGCGCCGGCGAGCAAAAAACGTCTGCGACTACTGGCGAACTTCATGATGCGTCGCGGGCAGCGGTATGAATAGCAAGACGCACGCGCTGATAGGTGCCGCAGCGGCAGATATTCGTCATATTGCGATCGATCTCGTCGTCGCTTGGCTGCGGATGTTCGCGCAACAGTGCGGCGGCGGCCATGATCATGCCAGATTGGCAGTAGCCGCATTGCGGCACCTGATGTTCGACCCAGGCTTTCTGCAGTGGGTGAGCGTGTTCGGGATCGAGACCCTCGATGGTCGTTATCGAAGTGCCAGCTACTGCGCTTACCGGCAGCAAACAGGTACGCACAGCGCGCCCATCAACGTGAACCGTACATGCGCCACACGCGGCCACGCCACAGCCGAATTTTGTGCCAGTGAGTCCAAGCACGTCTCGTAGCACCCACAGCACAGGCATATCGGCATCGACGTCCAGTTCGTGACGTTCGCCGTTGACCTGAAAAGTTATAATCATGAATCCAAGCTAGCTTACCTTTGGTCAGCGTGTCCACAGCCCGTCGACCGGGCGGGGGCGTGACAGAACACCGACAGTTCAACATTTCAACTGGCGCAGCATGCGTAACGATGCACGCCGAATACAGGCCAGAGTCCAATGTCTATACCGCCATTCCAAAGCGAATTTGCCAATACTGCGCACGGCACCGTCGCACACCTTGCGATATGTGGGGCGAAAACCCTGAACATCGTCGGCTCGGAGATGCTCACGGCAGCTGAGCAGGCGTTTGCGGAATTGCTAAAGCGACAGGATTTACGCTGCATCACGCTTACTGGCGTCACAGAAAAAGCGTTTATCGGCGGCGCTAACCTGAATGAAATGCGCGCATTGAACAGCGTCACGGCCGAACCGTTCATCCGCAGCATCAGTAACTTGTGTACCGCCATACGGCACGCCCATGTGCCCACTATCGCGGTAATGCGCGGCTATTGTCTGGGTGCCGGACTGGAAATCGCCGCTGCATGCGATGTCCGCATTGGCGATAGTTCGGTGCAATGCGGCATGCCGGAAGTTCGCGTTGGCTTACCATCGGTCGTCGAGGCAGCACTGTTACCGGGGCTGATCGGTTGGGGCAAGGCTCGTGAGCTGATCTTGCGTGGCCACATCATTGACGCTGAAGAGTCACTCGCCATTGGACTGCTACAACATCTCACCTCGAGTGCTGAACTTGCTCAGCTGCGCGACCGTATATGCGCGGATATCGCACAATCCGGTCCATTGGCTATTGCTGCGCAGAAACGCTTGTTTCTGGCCTGGGAAGATCAACCCCAATCGGTGGCGATCGAAACTGGGGTTGGCGAGTTCATGTCGACATTTGAATCCGATGAACCGCAGCGAGCGATTGACGCCTTTTTCGCCCACCGCAATCCGCCTGCCGTCAGCTGAACAGGCATCTCGGCAAGTAACGTGCTCCGCGATACCGGTGCGCCAGCGCTACATCGAAATGGAAGACCCGGGCGGGTTTTCTCGCTCGCCGCAGAGGACCGCAAGATGTGCGGCGACACATTCTCCCAGACGCTGTAAATGGTAGCCCCCCTCAAGCACCGACAATAGCCGTCCGCCGGAAAAGCTGTCGGCGATTTCCTTGAGCTGACCTGTCATCCAGCCATACACCGGTGCTGACAATTGCATGGCGGCTAACGGGTCGTCTGCGTGCGCGTCAAAGCCGGCCGATACCAGCACACACTGTGGTTTGAATGCGCGTAGCGCGGGCATGACGGTGTCGCGAAATGTGCGAACGTAGAGCGCATCGTCACTGCCGGCTGGAAGTGGGCAATTCACGGTCGCACCAACCCCAGGTCCCACACCGGTTTCACTCGCAGCGCCAGTGCCGGGGTAGAAAGGATATTGATGGAGGCTGATATACAACACGCCCGCGTCTTCCTCGAAACTGTGCTGCGTGCCATTGCCGTGGTGGACATCCCAATCGACGATAGCGATCTTGTCCAGGCCATATTGCTGGCGCAAATATCGGGCAACAATCGCGACGTTGTTGAACAGACAAAACCCCATTGCAGCATCTCGCTCGGCGTGGTGACCGGGCGGGCGCAGCATCGCAAAAGCGTTGTCGATCTCACCGCGCATGATTGAATCGGCGAGCGCGAGTGGCGTGCCTGCTGCCAGGAGCGCGACTTCGTATGAGTCAGCACTGATTGTAACGTCTGCACAATCGAGAAATTCAGTGCCTCGTTGACACGCTAATTGCGCGCGCCGAATGTAGTCCAGTGAGTGTGTCGATTCGATGTCAGCGATACTCGCGCGCCGGGCTGCAACTCGGTGCAGTGCCGTAAACCATGGCTGCGTTTCAAGGTGAGTCATGGCGGTATCGAGGCGCGCGCTACATTCCGGATGGCGCGGTCCAGTATCGTGATCGCGAAAGCGTATATCGTAAGCAAAGCCAGTTTTCATAGGGTGAGCGCAGCTAAGATTTGGCGAAATCCTACGCGATATCGAGGATAAGGTGACGATGGTGCAGGGCAGGGGCGGCTGATTGCCAGGTGCCTATTTTGAAGCACCTCATGGCGGTGGGAAGCACCGTTTCGCTAAACGGCAGCGGCGGCCGGCTCTTTTTAGGTAGTCGCAAATGGCTGCGCAGTCGGTACTATTGCACTGCGGTGGCTATGATCGCCACTTGGCCAGCACATCGGCGGGCCGAGATCGCGCTCGCAGTTGCCAACCCCAACATTGCTGCTTCACTCGAGTTCAGGTCCTGTAACTTATTATTGTGGATACGTTGCGCGATTTCATTGACGCCGATCTGACGGTGCTGTCGATCGGTATCAACCCGTCTTTACACGCTGTTCGTGCCGGCTTTCCTTTCGCTTTTCCGCGCAATCGCTTCTGGCCGGCGCTGAACGCGTCGAGCCTGGTTGGTGAAAGTTTCACACCGGGAATTCCCGCCACTGAGCGATTGCTGAAGGCGTATCGATTCGGGTTCACCGACGTGGTCAAGTTGCCGAGTGCCAGCGCGAGTGTGCTGCGCGCCAAAGATTACGCCGATGCAGCGCCGGCGTTGGTTGAAAAAATTCGATTAGCGACGCCCAGTGTGCTTTGGTTTCATGGCAAGACCGCGATTGACGGATTTTGTCGCTATCTCGATGGCGGGCGCCGGGATAGCCGTTGGGGCTTGCAGGATTTCGATCTGTTCGAGACGCCCTGTTTCGTGTCGCCCAACCCGAGCCCGGCAAATGCGGGCTACTCGCTGGCGAGGATTGTCGCAAGTTACGACGAACTGGCCAATTATCTCAATCCGATCTGAGTCGGTTGGCGCCTCAATGCGGTGCGGGCCACGGCGATGTAGAACCTATTGAAGTTGCACCTTGTTTGGCGCATCAGCATCGTGCTCGCCCGTCGCGCTGTCGGCGACCGCTTCGTTGTCGACCAAGTGCCGTTGAATACTCTCAGGTAGTAGCAGATCCACAAAGATGCGCCCGGCTTCCTGCAATATCACGTCGTAAGGTTCGTCCTCGCTCGCATCATCATCCTCTGCGACGGGCGAGCCGGCGTCGTCCTCCAGTGGTGTTTCGGAAAACGGTAACGGTTCTAGGCCACGCGCGATGCGTACTTGATTCTCGCGCTCGTGTTGCTCGAAACGGATCTTTTTATACTCTTCGCGTCGCACCGCTTCGACCAACGATATCTCGGTTTTCGCGCGCGCGTCCTTGATCGCCTGCTCAGTGGCGAGGACAGCTTTAAACGCCTCGTCGCTTTGTACGCGACGCTCGTGTTCGTTGCGCACCAACTCGAGGTTTTCTTCGGGAAAGCTGACCGCCGTATAGCGGGCGGCATCGATTGTGGCCCACGGCAGCGCATTGTCGAGCGAGCGCTCGCCATGCTCATCCATGCTCACGATGGTCGGTAATATGATGTCCGGCACCACACCCCGATGTTGCGTGCTGCTGCCACTGACGCGGAAAAACTGAGCGATGGTAGCTTTTAGCTGTCCGAGTTTGCCTTCCATTGATTGGTCGAATCGATTCAGGTCAATGAGATTTTGCACCGTCCCTTTGCCGAAAGTGGGTTCGCCGACAATCAATCCGCGTCGATAGTCCTTGATCGCCCCGGCGAAAATTTCCGACGCGGATGCGCTATTGCGATCGACCAGCACCAACAACGGCCCGTCATAAGCCACGCCGCGGTCGGTGTCTTGTTCGATCTGAATTCGGCCTTGCGAATCACGGACCTGCACCACCGGCCCGGTATCTATAAACAATCCCGTGGTGTCGGTGGCTTCGGTTAGCGAACCGCCACCGTTGGAGCGCAGATCAACAATCAGGCCGGCAATACCGTCCTGTTCAAGTTCGCTGATGATTCTGCGCACGTCGCGGCTCGTACTGCGGTAATCCTTATCGCCTGCACTACGCGCCTCGAAATTTAAATAGAAGGTCGGGATATCGATAACCCCGATGCGCCGCTGCTGATCGCCCTTGCCAACATCAAGTGTAGAACCCTTGGCAGCCTGTTCCTCAAGGGTAATGGTATTGCGGGTGATCTGGATGACCCGAGTCGGTCCATCGAGGCCACTGGACTTGGGCAGGATGTCGAGTCGCACGATCGAGTTTTTCGGCCCGCGGATCAGATCAACGACATCGTCCAGACGCCACCCGATCACTTCGACAATCGGTCCTTCTGCATCCTGGCCGATGCCAACGATGCGATCGTCCGCGTGCAAGGTGCCACTCAAATCTGCTGGGCCGCCGGGTACGACCTCACGCACAAGGGTAAACTCATTATCGCTTTGCAGGACCGCCCCGATACCCTCGAGGGACAAGCTCATGCGAATTTTGAAGTTTTCTGAAGTACGTGGGGAGAAGTAAGCCGTGTGTGGGTCGATGGACATCGTGTACGCATTAATGATGGTCTGAAAGACATCATCACTGGTGAGCTGGGCGGTCCTGCGTAATATGCCGTTGTAACGGTCACGTAACTTCTTGATGATGCTTGCATCATCATTGCCGCCCAAACGTTCCGACAAGAAATCGTTTTTTACCCGCTTTCTCCACAGTTCATCAAGCTCTGCGGTGTCGACCGGCCACGCGGCTTCCTTGCGGTCGAAATTAACTGTTTCGGGTACGTTGAAATCAAACTCACCGTCGAGTTGCGCCAGCGCGAACGTGATGCGCTGCTCCAGGCGCATCCGGAAACGAATGAATATTTCAAACAGCGGGCTAAGGCTCGAACTGCGCAAATAATCGTCGACACGAGCGCGATGGGTATTAAATTCGTCGAGGTCGGTGCGCAGCAAATAATTGCGCAGCGGATCGAGCGCCTCGATGTAGCGCCTGAGCACATCCTCCGAAAGCGTGTCGTCGAGAATGACATTCTTATAGTGATAATTAGAAATAACGTGCGTGACCAAACGCGTCGCGCGTCGATGTTCGGCCTTGGGCTTTAGGTCCTCGACTGCAACGATCGGCGGTACAGCCGCTCCGGCGATGCTCGTGGCGAACGCTGGTAGCATGAAAATGAGTAAGACTAGGCAGCGCTTCATGGTGTTTGGGTTCGCTCGAGATTCAAGTTTGCCCCCAATCGAGGACTCGCGACAGTTTAGCGTATTTGCGCTGTACGGACTGTCGGGAACCTCGAGCAGGGCATAATGGATGCCCGGTTCCGACTGGGACAATTTACCGCCCACGCCGCCACGGGGCTGCGCCGCCAGTAACAGAGCGAAATACTTTCATGACCAATTCGGTGGATGCCCAGTTTGTTGTTGACGATGCAGCACTCGTTCAATGGTGCGAAACGGCTGACGCAGCAAGCCATGTCGCGCTGGACACAGAATTTGAGCGGCAGAAAACCTACTTTGCGGAACTCTGTCTGGTGCAAATTTCGGCGCTGAACAGCATTATCTGCATTGATCCCCTGAATGGCCTGGATCTGGCACCGCTCGCGGACTATCTGTCCGCCCCTGAGCGCACCAAGGTTGTTCATTCGGCCCGTCAGGACCTGGAAGTGATGCATTTTTCCGGCATCACCGTCAGTGATGGCCTGGAGGACACCCAAATCGCAGCGGCTCTGGCTGGTTTCGCCGACCAGATTGGATACGCCGAATTGGTTCACAAGCTGCTTGATGTCACCCTGGATAAATCGCAGACGCGTACTAACTGGGCGCAGCGTCCGTTGACCGATCTACAACTAAGCTACGCTGCCGACGACGTTCGCTATCTCGGCGCAGCCCACGAAATACTGATTGAAAAACTTGACGGCCTTGGACGCTTACCCTGGTTGCGGGAAGACTGCACGGCGCTGGTTGATATTGAGCTGATTGACCCACCCGTAGAGCGGGCCTGGCAAAGAGTGAAGGGGCTTACGGGGTTGCACGACCGAGCCTTTAGCCGCGGCACGGCGCTTGCCGCTTGGCGCGAGCGGACGGCTCGTGAACGTAATCTGCCCCGCGGCTGGGTCGTCAAGGACGCTGACCTCGTCGCTCTTGCCATGCACGACACTCAGGACGGGCGCGCACTTGATGCGGCGATTAGTGAGCAAAGTGCGCTGCTGCGGCGCTCGCGTGACGTCATTGTAGAAGTACTCACCGATGCCGATCGACAACCACCACCCGAGCGCCCGCCAGTGCCGGGTACTGCTGCGAGACAACTTGCTAAACACCTTGCCGCAAAAGTTCGCGCCCGGGCTGAGGAGCTTGGTATCGGTGCCGGCGTGCTAATGACGCGGCGCGAAATGGAATTGGTACTGTGCGGACAAATGCCCACGCGCCTGGTCAGCGGCTGGCGCGCGCACGCGCTGCAGGATGTGCTTGCGGACGTGGCGTCAGGGGCACCATCGGCACCTTAGGAACAGCGCACCGCGAACGACCTGTGCAGGGTCTCCTACCAAACTAGCTGCCGCGCAGGCCGCTCGACAAGACTCATCTATCAGCCGTTAACCGCGCACCTCGGGCACCGCTGCGGCATACCCGCTCCGGTTGCAGAGATGCCTTAGAGGTAGTTTGCGAACTCTTTGTCGAAATTCGAAAACGACAGGCGAATCACATTCAGGTCGAAGCTGGGCAAGATATCGCTTTTTGTTTCACGCTCGAGCAGAAATCTGAAGGCCGCTTCGATACATGCCGTAGGCGTCGCCTTGCCTTCGCTAAGCCGTTGATAAGTATCGTCCGACAGGGTGACACGATGGCGGGTCTGCCCGGCGGAGTCGGACACCGTGACGTTAAACACCATGTGCCCGTCTTCCTGTCCTTTATCCTCGATTTCTATCATGCGCAATGCGACAGTAGTTGGTGTGGGGGCAGTTTAATCCGCGAACCGGGGTTGTCGCAATTCCTACTCATGGTTTCCCCTACATCACTTCAAGTAAATCGATTTCGAAAATCAGGGTTTCATTGGGGCCGATGACCGCGCCGGCACCGTTAACACCGTAGGCGCGGTCGGGAGGAATGGTGACCAACCAACGTGACCCGGTGCGCATCAGCGGTATGACGTCCTGCCATCCCTTGATGACCTGATCGAGACCGAAGGTCACCGGTTCGCCGCCGCGCTTTGAACTATCGAATTCGCGGCCATCGATAAGCGTGCCGGTATAGTGCACTTTCACCGAGTCGGTGGCCTTGGGTTGATCCCCCGCGCCCTTGCGCAATACCTCGTACTGGATCCCGTTGGACAGTGTCGTCACACCCTCCTTGCTTTTGTTCTTTTCCCGAAACGCCTTTCCTGACGCGAGGTTCTCACCTGCTTTTGAACGCTTTCGCTCGCCGGCTTTTTGCGCTTCCGAGCGCAAGGCAGCTGTCATGTCATCGGCCGACATGCGCGGCGTCGCACCTTCCAGGGCGTCGCGGAGTGCCATGTAGACGGCGTCCGCATCAATTGGCGCACCCTGGCGCATCAGGCTCTGCGCAAAATTGATGCCAATAGCGTAGCTGTACTTCTCAGCACCGGTTTCCAGCGAGGTATTGACCGCACTTGCGTTTGCACTGGCGAGTATCAGGGCGGCGAAAATCAACTTCAGTTTCATCAGTATCCTCTATCAGGGTTTGGCAAACACAACGACACGAGACATGTTCCCACATCGCAGCGCGCGGCTGAAGGCGGATGTCAGGGCCGCCGTTACAGGGCGCCCAGATCTGTCAAAATCTCATGGACATCTTCAGCCAGTTGGCGGTAGCCCGCGGCGTTCGGATGCACCGGGTCAGATTTCAGACCGCTATCGCCAAGAATGGTTGCAATCGTATCGGCGAGGATTGGTGTCGCAGTGGTTGCGGCAATTTCAGCATACATCTCGGCCGTGCTAAGCCAGATGCCTGGTTTCGGAACGCCGAGCAACAGCACCGCAATGTCCCGCTCTTTAGCAAGCGCAATCATTGCCTCGATGTTTTGTCGTGCCTTGCCGAGATTTTTCTTGCGCAGCATGTCGTTGCCGCCGTGACAAAGCACCAACAGGCGGGGGGTTATGTTGTCGAGCACGTCGCTGAGCCGAGTGAGCCCGTCGGCCGACAGTTCGCCCGGCACGCCGGCATTGATGACCTCACGCGCGCTCAGCAAACTCAGCATATCAGGATAGCTTTGACCGTCTGGCGCGCCGGTGCCGAACGTCAGACTGTCACCGAATGCGAGGATCACATCGTTCGCCGCAAGCTTTTCAAGCCGGGCATCCGGCTCGGAGCAAGCGCCAATCAAAAGGACTATTGCGAAGGCAAATGGGCCGAATAACTTGCGTGGAATCATTGAAGTTTGACCGCCGGGTAGTACATACCGATTTGGCGACGATGCCATATCGCGCCGTCGCGCGCTCGTTCGGCAGGTGTCGTGAAGCGATAATCATAAAGGACTGCGCGCACCAGCGGCGGCGACCGGTCGCGAAAAGGCACGTGATCGAACAGCCCGACGACACTCGATTCGTTCTGCAGCAAACGCAATAACAAGTTTCCGAACCACTGGTTGCGTTCCGCCGCCGAGAGCGCGGCAAACCACATCTGCCAATCGAGACGCGGCTGGTGTGGTATGACCCAACGTAGCGGTGCGGTGACCTCTCCAGGCTTGTAGCGGAACTTGTAGGGCTGCCAGTTTTTGCCATCGTCGGAACCCTGGATTTCAATTTCCTCGCGTTTGGTTGTCATCACAGCGAATAGTCCGTAACCATTGGTAATGCGCCAGGGCTGGACGATAGCGACGGCGTTGTTAGCCCATTGCGGCAGCGCGCCTCCCGCGAACGGGCGAATCATGAAAAAACCATTCAACAGGACAACCGGTATTGCGATCGCGACGCCGATTCGTTTGCGCAGCGTTGGTAGCAGCGGGGGGCACGGTGGCAACTGCGAGTTGAATTGACCGTCATCGATAAGAAAAATGACCAGCGCTATCGTTAACAGATTGAAAAAAGTGTAGTTGCCGGTCAGAGCAATGATCACTTCAAGCCCGACGAAGCCGAGCGCCGCCAGCATGCGCGGTCGGCGTGGCGCGAAAATGAGGAACGGCAGAGCCAGCTCAACGACGAAGGTGCCGGCCACACACAGGTGGTCGAACCAGGCCGGCAGGTGATGGGCATACCACGCGAGCGGGGTGGGTAGGGGCTGGGTTTGGTAGTGGTATTCCAGCGCGCTCAACGCCGCCCAGCTCGGGTCGCCACTAAGTAACTTCACTCAACCGGACAGGAACATAAATCGAAACAGCAACAAACGAAACAAAGTCGTGACGAGCTGTGTCCCCGAGTTAAGGAATATCGACAGGAAGCCCGCTTCCAGGAGTAGCAAATCCCACTGAAAGCTCATGAATTCGCGCCCCACATTGAACAGCGACAGGTACAGCAAGTAACACAGCACCAGTGCGGCGGTCGGGCGTTTGGCGAATGCGGCAAACAGACCCGCTAACGCACCTAACAGACAGGCAGCGAGGAGCGCTATCGAACCGGAATTGAGCCAGAACACGGTCGGCACACGCCACCATGCCCGTTGCGAAAGTGCCGCCTGGACAGCCTCTAAAAAGTCACTCGCCGGGAGAATTCCACGGGGGCCGATCAGGCCTTCGATCTGAACTGCCAAGGATATGAAAGCTGCGCAGTAAATCAGACCGATGACGGTGATGAAAAAGCGTCCAGCAAGGTGATAGGTTGCTGGTATGCGCTCGCTGCCCCACAACGTTTTCGAAACAACAGCAAAGGCTTCGCGACGGGTCGCGATGAAGCTGTAGGCGAATTCGCTGAACGCGGCAAACGTCGCGCTAATCCGATAACAACGTTGCCAAAACGGCTGGCCCGCGCTGGCCAGAACACCGAAGCAGGCCGCCGCGGCCTGGAGATGCCGGCCGTCAGCATGCAATAACTGCACGGCTTTACGGCACTCGTCTTCGCGTAAATTCGGTAGCGTTGCGAGGGCCTGCTGATAGGCCTGGTAGGCAACCCGGTCACCGCTGAGGCGCTGCCAGTAGCGTACCCACCACGCACACATCTCGCATTGGCCGTCGTAGATTAAAGTGGGCCGCGGTTCGTTCATCATTGGCGCCTGACGGCGTTTGTGATGTCCCGTGCTTCCCGTTCGACGTAGCGATTAGTGATTGCATTTATGGATAACGCGACCATGAACGCGGGTAGCAGTTCATAGATGCCGAATCCTTGCCCGGGGAGTAACGGCCATAAGGCAATCATAGTGGCGCCGCACAACATGCCGGCCACAGCGCCAGTCGCACTGGCGCGACGTGAGTGCAGTGAAATGAGCAACGCCGGCCCCAGTGTGGCGCCAAACCCGGCCCAGGCGCGCGCTACCAGATCAAGAACTTGCGCCTGCGGATCCAACGCGAGCAAGGTAGCCAGCGCACATACAAGTACGACAGCGATACGTCCCCGCAGCAAGCGCTGCGCCGGCGTGTCTTGCGCGGGGCGCAGGCGTGGTAGCAGATCTTCGGCGAGCGCGGCGGAGGTCACCAGCAATTGCGAATCAGCGGTGCTCATGATGGCGGCAAGGATCGCTGCGAGGCACAGACCGCTCAGCCACGGGGGCAAATGATGGGCTGTCGCTATCATGAACACACGCTCCGGGTCGTCACCGGCGTTGAGCAATGTCGCACCTGTCGCACCAATGACGACCGCACAGACGAGTCCAAACGCGGTCCAGCAGAGTGCAATGCGGCGCGCTGTTGTAACTTTGGCGCGCGGATGCATCGCCATGAACCGAGTCAGGATGTGGGGTTGCCCCATATAGCCGAGCCCCCAGGCAAGTGCTGACAGCAAAGCGACAGACTCGACGCCGCTAACGACTTCTGCTGCTGGAAGCGCAATGCTGTCAGCGCTGTTGAAACTAAGCACCGCAATCACGCCTAGCGCCATAGTCATCATTAGCGCTTGCAGGGTATCGGTCCATGCGACGGCAAGAAAACCGCCGAACAGCGTGTAGGCTGTAATCACCGTCGCGCTTGCGACGACCGCGCCAGCGTAGGGGATTGCGAATACGAGGTTGAACAGTTTGCCACCGGCGACTAGCCCGGCACTCGTATACAGCAGAAAAAACAGCACGATGCTCAACGCAGACAAGATGCGTAATAACTCACCGTGGCGCGCAAAGCGCAGGGCGAAAAATTCCGGAAGCGTGAGCGCACCTAAGGAGGCACTGACCTCGCGCAGTGGCGCGGCGACAAATCGCCAGTTCGCCCATGTACCGATGAGCAAGCCGACTGCTGTCCACACCGCGCTTGCCGGCGCAACAACGGCGAGGCCAGGTAAGCCAAGCAACAGCCAGCCACTCATATCCGAAGCCCCGGCACTCAATGCGGCGACTCCGGCGCCGAGTCTGCGACCGCCGAGCAAATAGTCCGCGATAGTTTTCGTACGGCGCCAGGCGCAGAAACCTATCGCTGCAATGAGGCTGAGGTATATAAAAAATGCGATCTGTGTGGCGAACATGGTGTGAGTCTGCGCGCGCGCCAGTTACATCAAGTGCTCTGGATATAGATTGGCACGCCATCCGCCAACGCAGTGACTTGCTCCTCGCACCAGGCCAACATTCCCTCAGCGCTAGCGTGTGGGTACGCGATCTGACCATCACCGTCGTCGAGATTCTGTGCAAACAACCGCTCGTCAGGATAGAGGTTAGCCATGCGCTGAAAATGACTGCGCGGCAGGCGGAAATTTCCCAGCGTAATGGAGTGAAGTGACGCGCCCTCGATGCCCTCGAACACGGTCCGAAAGAACGTCGCGTACTGGGTACGGAAATCGTCTTCGAGAATTAAAGGATCAAAGCGCAGCGCGATGTGCCAGCCGTGGCGCTGTAGTTTGCGTAGTGCGTTCAGGCGCGCTGCAAGACTCGGCGTGCGATGTTCGAGCCGATCGATAACCGTCTGCGGATTAAGGCTGAATGCGCACACCACGCGCGGCGCAGGCGTGCAGTCGAGCAGGCTACGGATCTGCGTACTTTTGGTTCGCAGTTCCAACCAGGCGTTGTCGATTTGCGCGAAGGCCGGGATGAAAGTCTCAGTGAAACGGCTGACGGGTTCCAGAGCCAAGCTATCGCAATCGTAGCCAGAGAAAAACCATTGCGCCTCATTTGAGCGGGCACATTGCGCGCTGATATCGTCAAGGAAATCTTCGTAGTTGACGAACAGGACGTAGTGGGCCGAACGGAACATGCCCTGCAAGAAACAATAGCGGCAGTCGTACAGACAGTTGAGCATGTGTGAGAAGTAATAACCCTCGGCACCGTCGAGGCCGTAACCGTCCGGGACCGGCAGCACGCGACGGCCAATTTTGCGCGCGAGGAGCAGGGCTGGACGTTGTTTTTGCAGCCGAAAGTTCTGTCCGCCGCGATTGAAGACCTCACCATAGTGCTCGCAAGAGATGACTCGCGCGTTTGGGAAGCGTGCGCGTATGGAGGCGACCCGCGGATGCTCGCGGATCGCATGCTCGATGTAGATGGTTTCAATCACGGTGCGAACTGCGGACTCAGGCGTGCGATTTCGTTCTCGAGTTGGCTGAGCACCTCGCGCCCGGAGCGGCACTTGTCGAGTGCCGCTGGCGTCCACCTTTGCTCCGAATCGAGCGTCGCGACGCGACGCAAATCGCGCGAAAGTCTGAGCCGCTGGGTTTGACTGAAGTGCCATTGGCTGGCAATCGAACGTGCTGTGTCGTCATCGAAGTCCGCCGCTGCTTCGCTACAACCCCGTAGCGCGCTCAGCAAAGTTTCGATAGCGGGAATTTGCTGCTGTACCAATCGAGTGACGAATTCGCGATTGATGTTCGCGAGACTGTTCGATGCATTGTCGGAGACGATTTTACAGACCTGAATCAGATCCGTGTTCCCGACCCGAGACGCCGCAGCCATGAATCCGGCTGCCTCCATGTCACACAGGGTGCCGGCAGGATAGTCCTGTACGGGTTCATTGAAGCTGACAACCTCGCTCACCGGAATGTGCGTGTCAAACAAAAAACCCGGATACCAGTTCTTGGATGCGCCGTCGCGCTGAATGCGGGCGCCCAAGGCTACTGATCCGATATCCAGGTCGCGATGTCCTGCGACGCCTATGTTGACCCAGATATCGCTTGGGCGATTCGTCTGCAGGCCGGCGCAGAAACCAACTGCAGTTGCGCAAGCCTCGACGCCGATGCCACTGACCACCAGGCGCAGGCTGAGCTCGGCATTAGCGAACACTCTGAACGGCTTCTCGTTTACCTGTGCGAGTCGGTAATGTTCGAGTAACGGCCGCGCCTCGCTGGGCAGCGCGCAAACCAAAGTGATTAAAGATTCAGTCGGCATTGAAGGTCGACATGTTGGCGGACTTCTTGTTGATGTCCGCGGCGGCGCGCGCCGCTGATGTAAATATTCAGTTTGCGCGCCAGCGTTGCCCGAGTTGCTTCGACTTGCTCGTCATTCAGCAGGCCATCGTCGATCAGGCGGGCCAGCACTTTTATGCGATATTGATCGAGTGCAGGAACGGTACGCGAGAGTTGGTCAGCATGCCCGCCATATTTTCGCACTAATGGCGTCTCGACAAAGCCCACCGGTTCGTGCGCGCACACGCGCAACCACAGATCGTAGTCCTCGCAGGCCGGTAATTGTTCGTCAAACCCCTGGTGTTGTTGGATGAGTTCACGGCGCAACAATACTGCCGAGGGTGAGATCACACAGCGCGGCAGGCAGTCATCGAAAATCCAGCCGCCGCGCTTGCGATGGTGATCCTGCTGCGCCAACGGTTTACCGTTGCGAAACCAGAGCTCGTCGCTGTGAATAAGGCGCAGCTCCGGACTTTGCCTGGCCAATGCCAACTGTTCGGTCAATTTGGTGGGCTGCCAGGCATCATCGGAATCGAGTAGCGCCATCCAGTCGCCGTCCGCGAAGCGGAAGCCATGGTTACGTGCCGCACTGACACCGGCATGCGCTTGATACAGGTAGGTGATTTGTGGATAACAGGCACCAACGAATATCTTCGTATCGTCGTCCGAGCCATCGTCGACGACAATGATTTCGTCGGCAGGCGTGGTCTGCGCGAGGACTGAATCAATTGCGCGGCCCAACATCGCCACGCGATTGTAGGTCGGAATAATGACGCTTATCTGCACGGGGAGATGCTGTCTGCTAGAGCGCTGAAGGGGGTATTGTCAAGGAGTCGGTTCCGGGTCAGCAACGAAACCGAACGTGCGTGCAACCAGTTCGCGCGTGATCGAGCGAAGCGGTAACACGCCGTTATTCCAATGCAGGCCACCGCGACCCTCGGCATCGTACTCAAGGTGATCCGATAACGCGGCCAGGTCGCGATCGTCAACCAGGCCAACGCCGAGACCGCACGTCAGCAGGACGTTGCCTTCATCATCTTCAAAGGCGTCACTGATGTCATTGCAGGGGATGCCAGTGTGGCTTGAGAAGCCGGAGTGCGCGTCAAAACGAAACACCCAGGGCGTGTAATCGAGCGCGATGAACACACGCTGTGGCCCATTCTGGACGAACCAACGCCCCTGGTCATCGCCGCGGTAATGACGCCCGAGAAATTCGACTGCCCGGGCATGCTCAATCAGGTCCCCCTTAATATGCCAGGCGCCGCGCCGCGTCAGGCTCAACCAGCCAAAACACTCCGGCACGTCGGGCCATTTCTCCATCGCGCGCACGACGGCCTCGTCGAACTCAGTTGGCCGGCTGGAGCTCATGCGCTTGTAAATTTATGCAATGTTCGCGACCACATCGAGCATGGCCGTCGTGAGGGTGGCCAGCTCAGCATCAGTGGTGACATACGGTGGCATGACATACACCAGGCGTCCGAACGGGCGCACCCATACGCCACGGTCCACGAATGCCTGGGGCATGGCGTGCATGTCGACCGGGTCCTTCAGTTCAATCACGCCAATTGCTCCGAGCACCCGGACGTCTGCGACGGCGGCGAACTCGCGCGCGGGCTCGAGGCCTGCGGAGAGTTTGTTCTCGATGCGTTTAATGTTGCCGCGCCAATCGCTTGCGAGCAGTACACCAATACTGGCGCGCGCGCACGCGCAGGCGAGCGGATTAGCCATGAAGGTTGGACCATGCATAAACACACCCGGCCCCTCAGAACTTAACGTCTGCGCAACGTCGTGATTAGCCAACGTTGCGGCCAGCGTCAGATAGCCACCAGTCAGGCCCTTACCCAGACACAAAATATCAGGTGCGATTTGGGCATGATCACAACCGAACATCTCGCCGGAGCGCCCGAAGCCGGTGGCAATCTCATCAGCTATCAGAAGCAGTCCGAACTCGTCGCACAGCTGCCTTACGCCAACGAGGTAGTTGGGGTGATAGAAATACATGCCTCCCGCCCCTTGTACGATGGGTTCGAGAATTACCGCCGCGAGGTCTTTCGCATGCGTCTTCAGTGCGCGCCGTAATGGGTCGAGATCGCTGTCCTGCCATTCACCGTGGAAAGGACTGGCGGGCCGATCGACAAAGACATGCTGCGGCAGGACGCCGCTGAACAGACTATGCATGCCAGTGACCGGATCGCAGACCGCCATAGCGCCGAAAGTATCACCGTGATAACCGCCTCGCAGGGTCAATAGACGCTGGCGTTCGGGTTCACCGCGAACGGCGCGATACTGCAGTGCCATCTTGATCGCGACCTCCACCGCAACCGAGCCTGAATCGGCGAAGAATACGTAGTCGAGTCCCGCAGGCGTGAGGTCGATGAGTTGGCGTGCGAGTTCGACGGCCGGTTCGTGGGTGAGGCCACCGAACATCACGTGAGCCATTGAATCGAGCTGACCGCGGATGGCTTCGTTAAGGACTGGATGGTTGTAGCCGTGGATGGCCGACCACCACGATGCCATGCCATCTATCAGCTCGCTGCCGTCGGCAAGATGGAGGCGAGTGCCGCTCGCGCCGACCACAGGAAATACTGGCGCAGGATCGACCAGGGTCGAGTAGGGGTGCCATACGTGCGCACGATCGTAGGCATGCCAGTCGGGGGCGTCAGACATCGCGCTTAAGCTCTTGCCAGTGCAGGGCGAACGGGGGTTGAAAAATGACGACGCCGGATTCGCTCACCGGTGCGGTTTCCAGCGGCGTCTGTGAACGTGTGTAAGTGACCAGAGTCTCATTCAGCGGCAGGCGATAAAAACGCGCACCGTTCTCGGCCGCGAAGGCCGAAAAATTATCTAGGGCGTTGGCCCGCTCGAAGACTTCGAGATAGGTCGCCAGCGCGGTTGGGCTGTTGTAGATACCGGCGCAACCGCAGGCCGATTCTTTGTCGGCGCGCGGATGCGGCGCAGAATCCGTGCCAAGGAAATAATGGCTGTCGCCAGAGCAGGCGGCACTTTCCAGCGCACGCCGGTGGCGCTCACGTTTAACGATCGGCAAGCAATACATATGGGGGCGCAAGCCACCCTGGAACATCGCGTTGCGATTCACGCTCAGATGGTGGGGCGTGATTGTCGCGGCCAGCAAGTCCGGGTCGGCAGCGGCGACGTAGGCAACGGCCTCTGCGGTGGTGATGTGTTCAAGAACGATGCGCAACTGCGGATGGCGTGCGCGCAGCGGTGCCAAAATGCGTTCGATGAAAACCGCTTCTCGATCAAATACGTCGATATCGTCGTCGACGACTTCACCATGCACCAACAGCGGCACCTGAGACACCGACATCGCTTCAAATACGTTATCCAGTTTTGTTACATCGGTGACGCCAGCCGCAGAATTGGTAGTCGCCCCTGCGGGATAAAGTTTTGCGGCCGTAAAAATGCCCTGTGCAGCGCCCGCGCTCAGATCAGTTGCGTCAGTGTGGTCGGTCAGATAGCACACCATTAACGGTTCAAACGTACTCCCGCGCGGCAGTGCGGCGAGGATGCGCGCGCGGTACTCGGCCGCCGCCGCGCTATGCGTAATGGCCGGTTTCAGGTTTGGCATCACGATAGCGCGCGCAAAGTGGCGCGCGGTGTCTGGCACGACAGTGCTGAGCATGGCGTCATCGCGCAGGTGTACGTGCCAATCGTCGGGCTGCGGGATGGTGATTTGCGAGGATTTCATTGCGGCGAGAATGTAGCACGCCGCCGGGCCGGTCCGGAAACCCGGGTGACGGCCATGGTCGGCGATGACGCCGGCCGGCAGCACGCAGTAAGATTGCCCGCACAGCGCTACGGCGCGACCACTTTTGAAACAGGATACTGACTATGCATGGTCTGATGATGGATACACCGTTGTTGATCAAAAATATCGCTCAGCATGCGGAGCGTAACCATGGCTTTCGCGAAATTGTCTCAATCACGTCGGACCATGAGCGCCATCGCTACACCGTCGCTGAAAGCTGCGCACGCGCACGTCGTGTCAGCAACCTGCTTAACCGCCTGGGGTGCAGCCCCGATGCCCGGGTCGCAACCCTGGCATGGAATGATTTTCGCCACCTGGAGCTGTACTACGGGGTGTCGTGCAGCGGCAGGGTTTTACACACCATTAATCCGCGTTTGTTTGCCGAACAGTTGGTGTACATCATCAATCACGCCGCTGATGAATGGGTTTTCTTCGATCCGGCTTTTACCTCAGTACTTGAAGAAGTCGCCGAGAAATGCCCGCTGGTGAAGGGCTATATCGCGTTGACTTCGGCCGCCCATATGCCGCAGACGACACTACCTAATCTGCATTGTTACGAAACGCTGTTGGAGAGCGAATCCGACGCGTACGTCTGGCCGGATTTTGATGAGCGCACTGCAAGCAGCCTGTGCTACACCTCGGGCACTACAGGTAACCCGAAAGGTGTGCTCTACAACCACCGCAGCACTGTGTTGCACTGCTACGGACTGGCATTGCCTGACGCGGCGAGTTTGTCCGCAATGGATGCCATTCTGCCGGTTGTACCGATGTTTCACGTGAATGCCTGGGGTTACCCCTATGCCGGCATGATGGTTGGCGCGAAATTGATTTTTCCCGGGCACAAGCTTGCCGATCCCGAAACGCTGGTGGATTTGATCAATGAGGAGGGCGCGACGCTAGCGGGTGGCGTGCCCACTGTGTGGTTGCCGCTGCTCGAATATCTGCGTAAAAGTGGGCGCACCATAGCATCGCTGGACCGTACGGTGATTGGTGGCTCGGCCTGCCCGTTGGCGATGATCGAGGAGTTTCGCGATCAGCATCAGGTCACCGTATTGCACGGCTGGGGAATGACCGAGATGAGTCCGCTCGGTGTGGTGAATCGTGTCAACTCGAAAACCTCTGAACTTAGCGGCGCTGCGCTACAGGCGCATATTGTCAAACAAGGGCGGCCGCTACCCGGCGTTGATTTGAAGATCGTTGACGAGAACAACGCCGAATTGCCCTGGGATGGTGTGAGTTTCGGCGCGCTGAAGGTTCGTGGCTTGTGGATATGCAGCGATTACTACGGACTCGATCATCCGTCTGATGCACACGATGCAGACGGCTGGTTCGACACCGGGGACGTCGCGATGATCGATGCACAGGGCTACGTCAAAATCACTGACCGCACGAAGGACGTCATCAAGTCGGGCGGCGAGTGGATTAGTTCGATTGATCTTGAAAACGTCGCGATGTCGCATCCGGCCGTGCGCGAATGCGCAGTGGTTGGAATGCACCACCCCAAGTGGCAGGAACGTCCGCTACTGGTGGTTGTTACTGATGCACCACACGACGGTTTGCGCGAGCAATTGCTGGCTTTTTTCGACGGACAGGTTGCCAAGTGGTGGATTCCGGACGACGTCATATACGTTGAACAGTTGCCGCATACCGCGACCGGCAAGATCAGCAAGCTCGAACTGCGCGGGCAATTGTCGGCTTACCAATTCCCGGGCACGTGAGCATTTCACAGGTAGGTAGGGTACTTCGCGTTGGTGGCGTACGCCCAGGCAAAGAAGCGTCGCTCAGCGCCCGCCAGCAAGCGGCGAATTAATCTGTCTGAGCAACGTCAGACACGATTGTTTGCAAGCCTGCTGCTGCAGTCCCAGCCCTTGCGGGGTGCCTTTTGGGGACTGTTCGCCCGTACCATCGGGATAAATCCCTGCAGCACCAGTTTCAGTCCGCATTTCGAGTGCGTATGATACGCGCCCATGAGCACCGTGACGTGCAATGTCCCCGCGCCCGGCACCGCCTGCTGCCTGCCTCAAGCTGGATTTCATTTTGACTCAACCTGACTCCGACAGCCGTCTGCGCGGCACCGATAAATCGGTAGCGAGCGGCACCGTTCGCGATATTGAAGGCAAATCTTGTGTCTTCTACGACGGTTATTGGATTCGTCGCTACGAAGTACCGACCGATGAGGCCGCGGCGCGGCGTGAACTGATCGATCAGCTCACCAAACGTGTCTTTCATCACACTGAAGCAGGCATTAACACGCCCGGTTACAACCTCAACGAAGCACGCCGGGCCTACGAAGAAGAAACCGACCCCGAGCGCAAGCGCGTTAACGCCGCGATGCTGGCCGGCGCACTGCTCAATCGTGGTTCCGATATTTTCACCATGATTTTCCAGCTCAATCAGCGCGGCATTGAGATCACACCAGCAAACGAACTGATGCTTGAATGTGAGTCGTGCTTTCTGGAGGCGTTCGATCTCGGAAAGCAGGTTCGCCACTACAGCGGCGAAGAGGGGCTCGACGAATTGTGGGGTGAACCGCTTAAAGTGTTCTACATGCCTGTTGCTGAGTTCTACGAGTCTCGCTACATAAAAATAGCGCAAACGATGGCGGCTATTGACGAAATTGCTCAGCATATGTTGGCGACATTCAAGGACATCGGTGGTTTCACTGACGCCGCAAGGTTGATCACCGCCTACTGTCGAGCTGCGAAGCTCGAAAGTGAAACGATTAAGACCGATCCTGCGATTTTTCGGGTCTGGTCAGAGTTTGTCGTGACTGGAGACCACCTGTCCGCTTTCGAAGCCAAACGCGGCGCCACTGCCGACGCGCGCGCCATGGCCTCACTGGGCGTCGATCTCGTGCGCGAGGGCAAGCGACTGATTGAATGGACCGCTTTTGCGCGCGTCCCGATGCCGAAAACGATGGGCAATTATTTTCATCGTTGCGCAAAGTTCAAAGCCGCAGCTGTGACTGTGTGCGCCGCCTGATTCGTCACTTGCCTGATTGAAGCCGTGGACGCGCTACGGCAACTTGCCGACATTGTCGGCACGACTCACGTACTCACTGATGCGTCTCAGACTGATCCCTACTGTAACGACGAGCGTGGATTGTTTCACGGTCGCGCGCTGGCGGTGCTGCGACCCGCTACCCGAACGCAACTCGCCGAGGTCGTCGGCACCTGTCATCGCCTGCGCCTGGCGATGGTGCCGCATGGTGGTAATACGGGTTACTGCGGTGGCGCCACACCAGACCCGGGCGGCCAGCAGGTTGTCATCAGTCTTGAGCGTCTGAATCGAACCATCGAGGTAGACGCGCACAGCGCAACAATCACCTTAGAGGCTGGTGTGATCCTCGCCGAGGCCCAGGCACAAGCAGCCCGACACAATCTATTGCTGCCGCTGAGCATGGGGTCACAGGGCAGCTGCCAGATTGGTGGAAACCTGTCGACCAATGCGGGCGGACTGGCAGTCCTGCGCTACGGCACTGCACGCGACCTCACGCTGGGTTTGGAAGTGGTACTGGCTGACGGCCGCATGCTCAGCAACTTGTCCGGGCTGCGTAAAAACAACACCGGCTACGACCTGAAGCAACTGTTTATCGGGGCTGAAGGTTCGCTGGGGTTTATCAGTGCAGCAACTCTGAAATTGTTCCCGCGTCCGCACGCCAGCCAAACTGTGCTTGCCGCTGTTACCGATCTTGCCGGCGCCTGTGCGCTACTTGCGCTGGTTCGCGCGACTATCGGTGACCAGGTGACGGCGTTTGAATACATGTCCGATGACGCACTCGCGCTATCAGCGGGTATCACCACTGCTGCCGCGGTGCCGTTCGCGCAGGACTATGAGCATTTCGTCTTGTTCGAATGGAGTGAATTCGATGGTGCGCAAAACGACCCCGTATCAACGCCGGTTTCAGAATTACTCGCTCAGGCACTTGACGACGGATTGCTAGTCGATGCCGTGATCGCGCAAAACGAAACTCAGCGGCGCGAACTGTGGCGGGTGCGCGAATCCGTGCCGGCCGCGGAGCGAGCGTGTGGTGGTTCGATCAAACACGATGTGAGCGTGCGCTTGAGCGATGTTCCGCGCTATGTGGAACAGACCAGTGCAGAATTATTGCGGCGCTGGCCCGCGGCGCGTTTATCGATATTCGGTCACATCGGAGATGGTAATGTCCACTTCAATGTGTTGGCGCCGTCGACGGATACGGCTGTCGAGTTTCAACAGGCTCATGGCGAGGCGATAAGCGATGTCGTGCACGAGGCCGCACACCGCTTAGGGGGTAGCTTCAGCGCCGAACACGGCATCGGCCAATTCAAGCGCGATTTGTTGATTCGTTACAGTGATGACGTCGCGCTGGAAATGATGCGCGGGGTCAAGTCAGTATTTGACCCCTGCAATCTGATGAATCCCGGCAAGGTACTTTAGACCGGTCCCGACCGGGCGGTTTACTAGTTGCTGACGACGCCCTGCGATTTGAGATAGCTGACGACCTCGGCCGCTAGCGTAGGAATGTCCTTACCGTCCGAGTCGAGCACGATTTCTGCTTTGGTTGGCGCCTCGTAAGGGTCGTCAATGCCTGTGAACCCCTTGATTTCCCCTGCGCGTGCGCGCTTATAGAGCCCTTTGGGGTCACGAGCCTCGCAGGTTTCTACAGAAGCCCGGCACAGAATTTCGATGAATTTGCCATTTTCTAGCAGGTCGCGCACGGCATCTCGATCAGCGCGATAAGGAGAAACAAACGCGGTCAGCGTTAGAATTCCGGCATCGACCATCAACTTGGCAACTTCTCCAACCCGGCGAATATTTTCACTGCGATCCTCGGCCGAGAAGCCGAGATTTTTATTCAGTCCATGGCGTACATTGTCGCCATCGAGCAAATAGGTGTGAATCCTTTGCGCGTGCAAAATTGTGTCAACCTCATTCGCGATGGAGCTTTTTCCGGACCCACTGAGCCCGGTAAACCACAGCACGGCGCTGCGGTGTCCGTTAAGTTTTTCGCGATCGGTGAGGCTGACTTGCTGCTCGTGCCAGGTGATATTGGTTGGTTTCCTGTCATTCATGTTGGACTCACCGAAGATTGCTGGATTCCGGGCGGCGGCATTCTAGCAGTCCACCGCAAACCCGCAGTCAGGGCGCAGCGAAGCGCGCCAATCTTTCGCCGACTGTGGGATCAGCAGCGCGGGACCGTGAATCGTAGCGAATGCCGAACTGTGCTGCCGGTGGGCTCAGAACGCCGCAGTGCGAACGTTACCACCAACCCTGCACAGCGCAGAAGTGGGAGCAATGACGTCTGTGCGTAACAAATTCGACTACCTGATTGTCGGCGCTGGCATCGTTGGACTAGCGACTGCGTGGCGCCTGCGACAAAAGTTCCCCCAGGCCCAAATCGGCATCGTAGAGAAAGAAACCGCAGTCGGGCGCCATCAAAGTAGCCACAACAGCGGCGTAATCCACGCCGGGGTCTATTACCCGCCTACGAGCCTTAAAGCGCAGCTGTGCCGCGCAGGTGTTGCCGCGACCCTGATGTTTTGCCGCGAACACGGCATCGCAGCCCGGCAATGCGGAAAACTCATCGTCGCGACCAGCGATGCGGAGGTGGGGCGCTTACGCGAACTGGCGACGCGCGCCGCAGATAACCGCCTGCAGTGCGAATGGTTAGACGCTGCTGAACTTGGCAGGCGCGAAGCCGCGATCGTTGGCAAAGCTGCGCTTCTAGTGCGCGAGACCGGCATCGCCGACTACCCCGCAGTGTGCGAAACGCTACGCCAGCTGCTGATCGACAGCGACGCAAAGATGATTTTGGGCGCAGCGGTCGAGTCTATACACGAGGCCAGTCAGTCCGTCACGGTCACGGCCGGGCGCCACGAACTTGAGACTTCGCGACTGATCGTTTGCGCGGGCTTGCAAGCTGATCGCCTCGCCCACCTGGGCGGGGTAAAGCATGATCTTGTGATCCTGCCTTTCCGCGGTGATTACTATCGCTTGTCGGCTACCCGCAACACGCTTGTCCGACATCTGATTTACCCGGTTCCTGATCCGCGCCTGCCGTTTCTGGGTGTCCATTTGACGTTGACCACAGCCGGCCATTTGACGCTCGGGCCAACGGCGATGCTGGCGCTGGCGCGCGAGCGTTATTGGAAATGGGCGTTTGATTCCCGCGACGCCCTTGCAACACTCTCCCATCCGGGCACCTGGCGCCTTTTGGCGCGCTTTCCACGTGCTGGGGCCCTGGAGCTTGCCCACGCGCTGAGCCGGCGCCTGTACCTCGCTGCCGCGCGTAGATATTGCCCGCAACTCACCCTGAATGACCTTGCCGATCGGGATTGCGGCGTGCGGGCACAGGCGGTCAATCGACGCGGGGAGATGCTCGGCGATTTCGTCATCGAGCACACGGCGCGCAGTGTGCACGTGCTCAATGCCCCGTCGCCGGCGGCAACGGCCGCGTTTCCCATTGCCGACTCAATTGTTGCTCGACTGGAACGCTAAGAGGCCCTGCTGAGAAGCAGTCGCACGTGGGGTGTCGCCCATCGTTCGCTATTCGGAGCGGAATTCCGGCGTGAATTATTTTCCAAGCGCTTCTACACTACGCCCATCACGGGCATTGTCCTGGCACTTATTTAATCTGTTTTTTACTTTGAATCTGGAGACTACTTATGGGTCAACCCACAGTTATTGCCGGTCTTGCAAGAACGCCATTGGGCGGCATGCAAGGTGATTTGTCCGAAGTCGGCGCGCCGGCCCTCGGCGCAACCGCAATCCGTGGCGCGTTAAGCCGCGCTGGTGTTGATGGGCAAGCCGTCGATGAAACCATTATGGGTTGCGTGCTGCCCGCCGGGCTCGGACAGGCGCCAGCGCGTCAGGCATCGATAGGGGCAGGGATTCCACTTGCGACGCCATGCTCAACAGTTAACAAAATGTGCGGCTCGGGCATGAAAGCGATCATGATCGGGATGGACGCTATCGCGGCTGGTTCAGCAGGCATGGTCGTCGCTGGCGGGATGGAAAGCATGACTAACGCGCCCTACCTGCTGCCGAAAGTTCGCAGCGGGATGCGCCTCGGTCACGGCGAAGTTATTGATCACATGTTTTTCGACGGCCTTGAGGATGCCTATGAGAAGGGGCGTCTGATGGGTAGTTTCGCCGAAGATTGCGCGCGCAAGTATGAGTTCACGCGAGAGGCGCAGGATGCTTACGCTATCGAGTCACTCAAGCGCGCTCAAAATGCGATCGACGGCGGTAATTTCAAAGCTGAAATTGAAGCGGTGAAAGTGACCACCCGTAAAGGTGAGCACATGGTTGATACGGATGAGCAACCCGGCAAAGCGCAGCTCGATAAGATTCCGCATTTGCGTCCCGCGTTCGCCAAAGATGGGAGCGTGACGGCCGCAAATTCGAGCTCGATCTCGGACGGCGCTGCAGCGCTTGTGATGTGCTCGCAAGAACGCGCAGACGCGTTGGGGCTGACTGCCCAGGCGCGTATTATCGCGCACGCCTCGCACGCTCAAGAGCCGGGTTGGTTTACCACTGCACCCGTCCAAGCGATCAAAAAACTGCTCGACAACGTCGGTTGGAAAATCGAAGACGTCGACCTCTTCGAAGTCAATGAGGCCTTTGCTGTCGTTACTATGGCTGCCATGCACGACCTGGCGATTCCTCACGACAAGATCAACACACGCGGCGGTGCTTGCGCATTAGGGCATCCGATCGGGGCATCCGGTGCGCGCATTGTAGTGACTCTGGTGCACGCGTTGCGCGATATGGGCGCCAAGCGTGGCGTGGCTAGTTTGTGCATCGGTGGTGGTGAGGCGACAGCGCTTGCGATTGAAATCGATTAACGCCGCCCCCGGTGAACGGTGCGCACGACTTTTCGTGCGCACTCACGAGGTAAAACGGTCTTGAGCAGCAAACCCAAAGTGCGCTGCCAATGGGTAGATCTGAGCAAACCGGACTACGTGCAATACCACGATGAGGAGTGGGGTGTGCCGGTATACGACGATCAGCAGATGTTCGAATTCCTTACGTTGGAGAGTGCGCAGGCCGGTTTAAGTTGGTACACGGTGCTGAAAAAGCGTGCCAACTATCGGCGCGCGTTCGCAGATTTCGAGGTCGCGAAAGTATCTCGATTCAAACCCGCGAAGATCGAGAAGCTGTTGCTTGATGAGGGGTTGATTAGAAATCGTCTAAAAATGACGGCCGCGGTAAATAATGCACGACTGTTTCTAGATGTGCAGCGAGAACACGGCAGCTTTTGCGATTATATGTGGGCGTTCGTGCAGCACAATCCGATTGTGAATGCGCCACGCGGGCCGCAGGATTTTGTCGCTACCAGTCCCGAATCAGATGCTTTGAGTAAAGATTTGAAGAAACGCGGATTTAAATTCGTAGGTTCAACAATCGTCTATGCGCTGCTGCAGGCAGCCGGATTGGTAAACGACCACTCTCGCGATTGTTTTCGACGTCGTGAGATCACGGACGCATACGAATCCTGCTGAACAACGCGTTGGTAGCGCCGCGAAAAAGAGGCTTCTCGCGCCTGTCCCCTACCGATTCAGTCGACCCGCGGGCTCGGGCATGGACTCGCCATCCTTGTGGCGGACCGCAGCCGCGGGCCCGCCATGATCAGTACCCTGCCATCAGGCAAAGGCACCGGCATGCGCAACCACGACAACACTTCCAACCGTGTTCTGTCGGCCAGTACCCGGTCATTTTCGCGACGCTACTTCAGCTTTTAACGAGCTCGGCGTAGCGGCCGCTATAGAACAGTAGCGGTTCGGCATCAGCCGCCTCATTACTTACCAGGCCACGAACAACGCCGCAAAATATCTGGTGGTCGCCGCCTTCGTAGACGTTACTGACTTCGCACTCCAGAGAAATCAGCGTCTGTGCAATGATTGGCGCGCCGGTTACGCCGCTTGACCATGTGACGCCAGAAAACTTGTCCTGTCCTTTTTTGGCAAACCGATTCGACAGGTCTTGTTGTTGCTGCGTCAAAATGTTGACGCAATACACACGGCTTTCAAGCATGGGAGGCAATGTATCGGAGCCGTTGTCTACGCAAACGAGGAACATGGCTGGATTCAGCGACAGTGAACTGACGGCATTCATGGTCAATCCGTACGGCGTACCGGCCGCATCTACTGTCGTTACGATTGAGACGCCGCTGCCCCATAATCCGCAGGCGCGACGAAATTGGTCTGAGTCAATGCTGTTGTCGTTCATAGGTCCTTGATTGCGAGTTGTACATCAGGCGGCACTCTGCATCGAACGCCATCGGCCTGCAACCCTGAAGGCTTTCGGCGGGATAGTCGCGCAGCCTGATAAATTGTCTTCGTCTGCTGTAGTACGGCTTTTTTAACCCAGGCTTTCGTTTCTCGCTCCCCGCGATGCTCACGAGCGTGGGGAGCTCATCCAATTGCAATGTACCCCGAGACGCGCAGTCGGAATTCGCCCCGGCAGCCGACGAACGTGACGCGCCGTTACACAGCCCAGACGTGCGACGCTCTCGCGTGGTCCGCCGTCGACCCGCTCCGGACAGCAGCCTGGCCGATTCCTTCTCGCTGACCAGCCCATCGGACGTGCGCTTCGGCAACCGCTCGCGTCAGGACGGATGCGGGCGGTCGTCACGTGCTGACAACTTTGATTCAGAATCGTCTCTGCGAAGCAGGGAAGCCTTTGCGAATTCGTTATAAGTGCATGTAAATACTGGGCTTACTACTCGATTAATTGTTGTTGTGTAGGCGCTGGACCCCATGTATTTTCGGCAATAAGTGCGAAGAAAAATAATCTCCAGAGCGGCGCCTCGTGGCGCCTTGGGGCGCAGTATAGAAAACGGGGAAAGCGTTAATTCGGTGGACCAAGTTGCAAGAATTGAAGCTGACAGCAGGGCCCGTTGGGGATCCTAATCAGGAACGTCAATTGACGCGCAAAGACTGACGGCAGCGGGGCAATTAGAGATAATAGAAGGCACCGTGCTTAAACGTTGAAGCGAAGTTCCGGCGCGTTCTGCGGGGTGTCGGTTCGCGCCAAAACGGGCCGGGCAACAAATTGCCGAAGTGAATTGATTTAGTTTCGCACCACAAGCGAGGTTACGCACGTTGCGTAGCCGGCACAGAGCGCTTCGTCCGGTGCCGGATGGCCGGAATCGTTCTGCCACGTTGCTACGCGTATGCGTACTTATGCGCTCCTGCGCGGCAACGCCCTAGAGCATGACGCTCGCTAACCAGAAAAAATGAACAAGTGCGATATTGAGCCATAGGCGTTGAACATCACCGGCCGCGCCGATAGCGCGCATCGATGAAATGACAGAATTTGGGGGAAAGCATCTTGGCTAGTTCACAAGCAAACGCGATTAACGAACTGTACCGCGAATGGCTGACTGCGATGGCTGGGAATCCGGACATGGACCTTGAGACCACGCGCGATTTGTTCGATCACTGGGGTGATTTGACGCGAGATCCTGCTGCGGTGGACTACGTTGAGATCGACGCTGCGGGCGTGAGCGCGATGTGGGCGATACCCAAAGGCTGCGCCGACGATCGTATCGCGCTTTGCACTCATGGGGGCGGTTACGTGGTGGGCTCGATGTACACCCATCGCAAGTTGTTTGGACATATCGCCAAGGCAGTCGGCTGCAAGGCGCTTATCCTCGATTACAGACGGGCCCCTGAGTATACGCATCCCGCTCAGGTCGATGATGCGGTCGCGGCCTATCGTTGGTTACTTGATGAAGGTTACAAATCAGAATATATATTTACTACTGGCGACTCGGCCGGCGGGGGACTAGCGACTTCGGTACTGCTTGGGATTCGCAGCGCTGGCCTGCCGCTGCCAGCCGGGGCTATTCCAATGTCCCCGTGGTACGACCCTGAAGCCACGGGTGCGACTCTGACCAGCAACGCGGATAAAGACAGTCTCGTGAATGCGCAAGTGCTGCAGGGCATGGCAACTACGTTTCTCGGCGACGCATCGGCGCAAGACCCGCTTGCGAATCTACTTTACGCTGACCTGAAAGGGCTACCGCCTATTTATATTCAAGTCGGCAGTTATGAAGCACTGCTCGACGATTCAATTAGATTCGAAACGAAAGCACGTGAGGCGGGCATCGATATCCGCGTTGACGTGTTCCCTGAAATGCAGCACGTTTTTCAATTAATGGCCGGGCGTGCACCTGAGGCCGACGACGCAATCGCGAAAATGGCGCAATGGATTAAGCCGAAACTCGGACTGTAGTCCGGCGTTCAAGGTGGGGCGAGAGCGGGTTGCCCGCGTCGCTCGCCTTGCGGCGCAAATCCGGATAGACACCGACCGATATCAACGCTGACGTGGAATCACTCACTATGTATGACCCCAACTATGACCCAAGAAATATTTTCGACCTCACCGGTAAGCGCGCTCTGGTCACTGGCGCGTCCAGTGGACTGGGACATCGCTTCGCCTGGACACTTGCCAGAGCGGGCGCCGAAGTTATTCTGGCTGCCCGCAGTGAGGATAAGTTAGCCGCACTAGGCGACGAAATCGCTGCTTTTGGCGGACGCTATGTCACCGCCAAACTGGATGTTCGCGATCGTCAGGCGATTCGCGCATGTGTCGATGAGGTCGAATCTGGCGGACCCATTGATGTGTTGGTCAACAATGCCGGGATCGCGATAGTCAAAGCGCCCGAACGCTACGAGGACGACGATTGGGATCAAGTGTACGAGACTAACTTGCGCGGTCCCTGGGTGTTGGCGCAGTCGGTGATCAAACACCGTGTTAAAGATGGACGGGATTGCAGCATCATCAACATTGCGTCGATCCTCGGTTTGCGACCATTGGGTCATATCGCGCCCTATGCGGCGGCGAAGGCCGGTATCATCAATTTAGGTCGCGAATTGTGCGTTGATCTTGCGGCTAAGGGGATTCGCGTGAATGCACTGGCGCCGGGTTATTTCGAAACGGAAATGAATCGCGAATGGTTGAAGAGCCCGGCTGGCGAGCGACTGAAACAAGGTATTCCGGCCGGCCGTTTCGGCCAACCGGGGGATCTTGACGGTGCGATTTTGTTTCTCGCCTCAGACGCTTCGCGCTTTATGAACGGCAATTTGATGACTATTGATGGCGGTCATACCGCCGGTCTATGAGTACACTCGGCAGCTGGCTAATTCGGACTTAGATCGATACGGGTCGGGCGAACTCGACTCAGACGCTCCATAGCACGAGTCGCCAGTCGAGTACGGCCAACTCGTCATAGTCGTCTCCGTCTGCCTTAAGGCGACGGGCGAATGTCTTAATGTGTAGTTCGTAAAGGTTGCCGCCACTGGCAATCGGATTGATCGCGCTAACATCGAACTCGCTGCGAATAATGTCGTCTTCGAGCACTGGGCCGAGGTGGTCGCAGCCCTGCCATCCGACAGTGGAGATAATGTTCGGCATCGCGCGGGTGATTTGAGCGAGCGCAAGCGAGATCGTGTGGCCGCCGTAAACGAGCCGCTTACCTAGATAACTTCTTGATGCGTCCGTGTGTGCAAACGCAATGTTGCCTGTCATACGCACCAATTCAGGCGCGCAGGTGATGGTGTCCTGACCTTCGATAACGACATGATCGCCGACACAAAGTTTTGGTGCCGGCACCGCATAGGCAGCCGGGTTCATCGCGGCGACATTCCAGTCAGACGGGATTGCGGCTTCCAAGGTGTCGAGATCAAGTGATTCCGGCATCCAGTCGAAGCTATCGTCGTGACCCGTATCAGCGCTCTTGTCCCGACATGGAATCATCGGGCAGCGCCAGTATTTCATCACGCATTGTCCGAGCTGATTGAGGGTTTCCATTTCCAGTGCGACCATCCCGGTCGCCGCTCGTCCGGCCTTGATTTTGTTCTGCTTCAATCCAACGACACGCGTTGTTGTGGAGAGCGTATCGCCGATGAATACCGGAAGTTGCTGGAGTAAACCCCGATAGAACAAATTACCCTTAACGTGTTGTGAAGCGTAAGTCGTCTGACCGTTGACGAGATTTAAAACGAGCATGGGGTGGACAAGCGCTCGCGGGTCCCCGGTAACGGCCTGTGACAGGTGATTATCAAGTGGTAAGCGCATGCGGTCGCCGCTGACTGCTTGATACAGGGCCGCATGGCCATGGTTGACTGTCACCGCCGGCGCCGCAAAGGTCTGCTGGACGGTAAAGTCTTCGAAGTACGGACCGTCGATGGAATGTGTCGTCATGGCGTTATGCTTCTGGTGAGTCATAAAAAAGCCAGCCGCAAGCGGCTGGCCAGTCGTGGATTGGAAGGCGAACGCGGCGCTTAACGAATGGCCGTCGGGTTAATAATCATCTGCACGGCTCCGCTGACGCGCGCCGGGCCGAGTACGAACATGAATTCGTAGGCTTTGTCCTTGGCGAGTTCGCGCGTGTCCATATTCTCGAGAAGATAAATGCCGTTGTAATTGATCAGTTCCTGGTGCACCGGGAAGAGAATTTTCGGATTTTCGCCCGGAATAACCTCAACCGCCGCCGTGTCCGCGCCAACGGCAATGACATCTTTCTCGACCAGATATTTCGCGCCATCGAGACCCAGGCCAGGTTGCGTGGCAATGAAGCCGTCAGGATCAGTGTCGGCGACGGCTAGCCAGCCAGAGTTAAACAGCACAACGTCACCTTTCTCAATGCTCACGCCAAGCTTCTTCTCGCAAGCGATGATCTCTGCACGATTCCAGGCGACGCCGCCGGCGAGCATGTCCTTGCCTGCACATAGCGCCATGTCCAGCATCACGCCGCGGGTCACAATCGGTGGATAATCTTCCACGCCCATCTTCAACAGGCCATCGACCTTGGCGAAATCCTTGGCGAGGAACCCGTTATAGAAACGACCCTCTGTGGCCGCGTGTCCCAGGCCGTCAATTTGTGACCCGACGCCCATCCACCCTGTCATGTGATCATCGAAAAAATTAAACTTGTTGTCGCCGAGCGCTGTACCGTTGTACTGATTGGGGTACATGACATGAATTTCAAACGAACGTGGCGCATAGGCCGGTGATTTGGAGTTGGTCTCCACACCCAGACGATAGGTCTTGCCGGTTTTGATTAATTTCGCCGCTTTCAGAGTCAACTCGGGGCTCAACAGATTGAACGAGCCGATGGTGTCTTCTGCACCCCATTTCGATGGCCACCATTTGTCCGCAGCCTGAGTTGTACATGTGAATACCAGCGCGGTTAGCGCCACGATTAATTTTATCATTGGTTTTCTTCCCCTCCCCAGGGTCGGTGATGAATGCATTCCGCTCGCGCGTCTTGCCTGGTCAGGAAAATTCCCGACGGATATCTGTGCCGTGCTGATCAAGCGTTGGTACGGGTGCGTTATCGAGCGTGTCACCCACTCGCCGCGCGAGACTGATGGGCGTGCCGTGCACATCAACTTGTTTGCGTTGCAGCGCCGGGTGGGTACTCAAATCCCGCAGATTGTTAATGTTTCCGCAAGCAATCCCTGCGGCGAGCAAACGGCGCGCAGTTTCTGCTCGCGGCACACCGCTGAATACGGCTTCCATATCAGATCGCAGGGCGTCAACATTCTGAATTCGCTGCTGATTCGTTTTATAGCGCTCATCGTCAGCCATTTCCGGTTTGCCTAAACCTTCTTCGCACAGTCTGCGCCATTCGCGTTGATTCTGGACTACGATAAAAATCGGACCGTCGGGCGTGGCGAACGCACCGTAGGGCGCAATTTGCGAATGGTCGATGCCGGTACCGCCTAGCAGGACATCGCCATACTCATAGTAGGTCAGCGGTACGGCCAGCCACTCGGCAAGGACGCCGAACATCGGGACTTCGATATGAATCCCCGGCGCGCCATTAGAGCGCGCGTACAAGGCCTTCATGATTTCCCCGTAAGCGGTCAGCCCGGTTGAAATATCCACAATCGACGCGCCGACCTTGGATGGCTCACCGGGCGGGCCCGTGACCGAGCACAAGCCGGTTTCTGCCTGAATCAAGGCGTCGTAAGCCTTCATCTGCGCGTATTCGCCGGTTGAGCCATAGCCGGAGATGCTGCACATGATCAACTGAGGGTTAATTCGCTGCAGCTCGGAAAAACCAAAACCAAGACGTTCAACCGCGCCGGGGCGCAAGTTCTGGATGAATACATCGGCTTGCTTGAGAATGTTCTCGAGCAGTGCTTTGTCGGCGGCGTCGCCCAGGTCGACTGCGACGGATTCCTTGCCGCTGTTCAACCACACAAAGTAGGCGCTTTTACCATCGATGACCGTGTCGTAGGCACGTGCGAAATCGCCCTCCGGCCGTTCAAGTTTTATGACCCTGGCACCGCCCTCCGCAAACACACGACTGCAATAGGGCGCAGCCACGGCCTGTTCGAGCGATACGACGAGTAAGTTCTCAAGTGCACCTGTCATCGCAGCAAGTTTCTCTGGTTGGCAACCTGCGAGGTTGCACTACGGTGGATGGATAACATGACTTGGCGTTTCGCAGTACTAACGCATAACGAACGGGTTGGGTACGTCATCAGCTGTCGATAGCCACACGCTCTTGGTTTGCAAATATTCGCGAATCGCCTCAACGCCGTTCTCACGCCCAATGCCACTCTGTTTGTAGCCGCCGAACGGCGACATGTAACTGATGGCCCGGTAAGTGTTGACCCAAACAGTGCCGGCGCGCAGGGCTTTGGAAATCGACAGCGCGCGTTTGATCGATGTCGTCCACACACCGGCTGCGAGACCAAAGGCGATGTCATTGGCTATTTCAACCGCCTGTTCGTCGCTCTTGAAGCGAATGATGGACAACACCGGGCCGAATACTTCTTCCTGCGCGATGCGCATGCTGTTCGTTACCCCAGCGAAGATGGTCGGCTCGATGAAGAAGTCGCTCTCTCCGCATTCCGGGCGCTCGGTGGCGGGCCCGCCACCGAGCAGGACTTCGGCACCTTCGCTTTTAGCAATGTCGATGTAGCGCAGGATTTTTTCATATTGCGGTGGTGTGGTGACGGGGTCGACTTGAGTGTCCTTATTCATCGGGTCACCCATGCGAGCCGTCGCGGCGAAATCCACCAGACGTTTAACGAATTCGTCGTAAATGCCGTCTTGTACCAACAGTCGCGAACCTGCGATACAGGTTTGCCCGGTGGCAGCGAAAATGCCGGAGATGACGCCTTTGATGGCATTGTCGATGTCCGCGTCGTCGAACACGATGTTCGGTGACTTGCCGCCAAGCTCGAGAGTGCATTGCTTGAGACCTTTAGCGGCAGCCTGATACACCTTGGCGCCCGATTCGCTGCCGCCGGTAAACGCGATCTTGGCGACTTTCGGATGGTCGACAAGCGCACTTCCAGCTTCAGCACCGAAGCCTGTAACGACGTTCACCACGCCCGCAGGAAAGCCTGCTTGTTCGAATAACTCAACGAACCGCAGCGTCGAGGTTGAGGTGAACTCCGACGGTTTGATAACGACCGTGTTGCCGGCAGCAAGCGCTGGCGCAAGCTTGAACGTGAGCAGCATGATGGGCGAGTTCCACGGGGTGATGGCTGCGACCACCCCCAACGGTTCGTGAACGGTAAAATTAAAGGTATCCGGTTTGTCCATCGGCAGTACCGCACCTTCAATCTTGTCCGCCAGCCCCCCGAAGTAATACCACCACTGCGGCATATAGGCGAGCTGGGCACCCATCTCGCTGATCAGCTTGCCGTTATCGCGTACCTCGTATTCTGCGAGCTCAGCGGCATGTTCGGCCACGAGGTCGCCGAGCTTGTGCAGCAACGCACCCCTGGCCGACGCTGTCATGGTCGCCCAGGGACTGCTGGTAAATGCGCGCTGGGCGGACTCGACCGCGGCGTTAACTTCGGCTTCACCACAACGCGCGACTCGCGCCCACACTTTCGAGGTGTATGGATTCACCGTCTCAAAGTAATCTCCCGACGCCGGCTTGACCGACTGCCCTTCGATAAACGCATCGAAGGTAGGTAGTGTGAGGTCGGTGGCGGTGGACATGCTCCGATTGTCCCGATCAGTAAGAGCGCGGCAGTTCGAGTTCGCGCTCGGCGATGTAGGAAAGAATCAGGTTGGTCGAGATGGGCGCGATGCGATAGAGGCGACATTCGCGAAATTTGCGTTCGACGTCATATTCTTCCGCCATCGCGAATCCACCATGCGTTTGCATACACGTGTCCGCCGCTTCCCAGGACGCTTCTGAGGCGAGCATTTTCGCCATATTGGCGTAAGTTCCTGACGTCTCGCCGGCCTCGTATAAACGCGCGGCCTTGTCGAGTATCGCTTCGGCCGCTTCAGTATTCGCAAAAGCGCGCGCGATCGGGAATTGAATGCCTTGATTCTGCCCAATCGGGCGACCGAAAACGACGCGCTCGCGCGCATAGTCCGAAGATTTCTGGATAAACCAGCGCGCGTCCCCGATACATTCAGCCGCAATCAGGATGCGCTCTGCATTCATGCCGGAAAGGATGTAGCGCAGACCTTTGCCTTCTTCGCCGATCAGGCTGGAAGCTGGAATCGACAGGTTGTCGAAGAAAATTTCAGTGGTTGAATGGTTGATCATCGTGCGCAATGGATTGATGGTCATGCCGTTTTTTTGCGCTTCGCGCATGTCGATTAAAAACACCGACAGTCCGTCGGTGCGTTTTTTGACCTCGTCCTTGGGCGTGGTGCGCGCGAGCAGGATCATCAGATCCGATTGCTCGGCACGCGAAGTCCACACTTTCTGTCCATTAACGATGTAGCGATCGCCATCACGCACGGCAAACGTGGAGATATTGGTCGTATCACTACCCGCAGTCGGTTCGGTGACGCCGAATGCCTGCAAGCGCAAATCACCCGCCGCTATGCCCGGCAAGTACTGTTGTTTCTGCTCATCGTTGCCGTGGCGCAATACTGTGCCCATGGTATACATCTGCGCATGGCAGGCGCCGGCGTTGCCGCCGAACTCGTGAATCGCCTTGAGGATTTCCACACCAATCGAAATCGGCATGCCGCTGCCGCCGTATTCTTCCGGGATCAGCGAGGCCAGTAATCCAAGTTCGGTTAGTTTGTCGACGAATTCTTTCGGGTAGCTGCGCTCGCGATCCTTGGCACGCCAGTATTCCGCTGGGAATTCCTCACATACTTTTTTAACCGTATCGCGAATCTGGACAATGACTTCCTGTAGGTCTTCACTCATGAACTCAAGCTTCCGAATAAGTTTCTGGGCAGGCGCTGCTCGCAGGCGGGCCTCGGTTTAAAACGCCGCCGATTGCGCTCTGCCGCGCGGACCGGTGGCATGACTCTTCTCAAGTCTCAGGGCCGGGCAAGAATTTTGTCCAGCACCAGAGTCGCGTAACAATCGGACGATTCCGAACTCCGCGTATTCCGTCAGTTCCGCGGTGCGTGCGAAATCGTCGGAGTCGGTCATGTAACCCATCTACATTAGAAGCGGGGCACAACCGCGACCGGTGGTTCGGACCGGGTATTCACCCCATTCATGTCGGCCTCTGAGCGGCGCGAGTCCAACAAGGAACGGGCGGTGAATAATATCGTGAGCGCTCCAATTTAGACACCCTCTGACAGCCCTCTGCGCCATGCTTGGCGGCGAGAATACTGGCTGCTCCGGACAATCCGGCGCTTTGTAACTTACTTCGTTGCGCGGCAGCGCGAGTCATCTCCGGCCGATCTCGCCGCGCAGAACAGATTCGTCAGGACCCGCACTGACAGCCCTGCTGGTTACAGGTTTCTGCTGGGGCAAAGGTGTCCTGCCAGGGAAACCGCCGCACGCAGCGCCGGTTCACGCTAGGCGTGGGGCATAGCTGTGCCGTGTTGAGTCGCATCAATGAGGCGCATATTCTCGGCGCGTCTTTGTTCATCGACATCCCGCGTTACGACCACGCTCTCAATCGCGGTCAGATAGGTGGTCGGAAATCCGTGGAATCGTGCGCCGGCGAGCACGAGCGCTTTGTACCAGTCAAACGGTACCAGAGCGCGATCACGATGGGATTCCTGAGCGAGGTACACGTAGCAGGGCGCATAACCAGGTATCTCCATCCAGTGCACTTCGTAGCCGTTACCGAGACCTTCAATGCGGTCGAGTGTGGGCTGTTGATCGGCCGCAATAGCGTACATCACGGCCCAAGCACTACCGATCGCGTTGCTGTTCAGCGTGCACTTGCCGGAACCATCGGCACCGCGCTTAGTGAAATCGAGGCCCCAGCCGGGCAGCTCGATACAGCCGAGTGTTTCAATGCTTCCCACCCTCGCCTCGAGTCGCGCAGGGAGTAAATTTGAGCCGTAGGCCAGATAGTTGATGCGGTCCCCGGCGCGCGCTGGTGGTCTGGAATCAGTCATTGGCTATATGAAGTTTGTGACGTGTAGACTCACGACTTTGTGCGATCGAACCGGGTTCTGCAATAGCGCACCATCCGGGCGTTGCGGTGCGTTGACCGGGACATATGCGACTGCGCGGCTGATCTGAAATCCAAGAAAAATTCTCACAACCCGGGTGTGTCGATCACAATCTGCGCACCGCCAATTGAGGACAAGTTATGTCGACAACGACAGAATCGTTCAGTGCTGAAGACGAAGCCCACATTCTCGACGCGCTCGATAGCTGGCTTGAGAAAGAGGTGCGTCCGCAGGTTAAACATTTTGATCATGAGGACGAATACCCCACCGCCATCGTCGCGCAGATGAAGGAACTCGGTTTGTTCAGCCTGATGTATCCGGTCGAGCACGGCGGCCTGGGTATGAATGCCTCCGCTTACGCGAAAGTGATCACTCGTTTATGCGAGACTTGGATGAGTCTGGCTGGCGTGATCAACACCCACATGATGCTTGGGCAACTACTACTGCGCTTCGGCACCGATGCGCAGAAAGCGCATTTCCTGCCGCTGCTGGCCAGCGCTCAGTTGCATGGCGTGTTGTGCCTCACGGAACCGGACGCCGGTACTGATTTACAGGGTATTAAAACCACCGCGAAACGTGACGGTGACGATTACGTGCTGAACGGTTCGAAGATGTGGATTACCAACGGCATGTATGGGTCACTCTATGCCGTGCTGACGAAAACCGATACGCAGGCGTCGCCTGCCCACAAAGGTATGACCTTGTTTCTGGCCGAACGCGGGCCGGGCTTCAACATCGACGGCAAACTCAAAAAACTTGGTTACCGTGGCGTGGAAAGTGTCGCGCTCAGCTTTGATGATTTTCGTATTCCGGCCGAGCGTATTCTTGGCGGCGAGGAGGGGCATGGCTTCCATCACGCCGTCGGCGGATTGGAATTGGGACGCATCAATGTGGCAGCGCGTGGCGTCGGCGTTGCCCGCGCAGCGATGCGTGATGCGGTGGTTTACGCTCAGCAGCGCACGACTTTCGGTAAACCGATTTGTGACCACCAAGCGATCCAGATCAAGCTTGCTGATATGGCGACGCGTGTGGAAGCCGCACGTTTGCTGGTCGAGCAAGCGGCGACCAAATATGACCGCGGTGAACGTTGTGATATGGAAGCCGGCATGGCGAAACTTTTCGCTTCCGAAGCGGCACTCGAGAATGCCACTGAAGCGATGCGCGTCCACGGTGGTTATGGTTATTCGGAGGAGTTCGATGTCGAGCGCTACTATCGAGACGCGCCGTTGATGTGTATCGGCGAAGGAACCAATGAAATTCAACGTGTGCTGATCTCACGTCAGCTCGTGAAACGTTATCCAGCCTGAGCGACACGCAAACTTCCGTGCACGAAGCTCTGTTTGCGCTCCGTCAGCATGCGGCAAGTCGATGCTCGGGCGCGCTTAGCAGAGAAAGTCGCGTTCGCGGAGTTTGATCAGCGCGGTGACCATCTCGTTAGTACTTGCACTTGTGCACACTTCTGCGGCGACGACGGGGACCATGCCGTTGATGGCATCGACTTCAGAGCGCCGGCCAGCTTCGTGATCCTGCAACATGGACGGCCGCGCCTCAGGCATAGTCATGCCGAAGGCGTGGATATATTCGGCGGCGTCGTGAAAGGAAAAATGAATGCCTTTCGCCAGGCCAGCCTGGTAGGCCTCAAGGCCGCAGCGCAAGGCGACGTCCCACGCCTGTGGATGCTGCATGAGTTCCCCGACGCTGGCGTGGGTCAGCGTGCATGGGCCGCTGAACGTGACATTGCAGAGAAACTTTTCCCAAATGAGCTGTTCGACGTCGGCGTACGCGCGGGCGTTGAATCCTGCGCCGCGCCATAGTTCGGCAACTTTCTCGACACGCGCAGTCAGCCCGCCGCCTAGCTCACCCAGGCGGATAAGTTGCATGCCATTGTGAAACGCGTGGCCCGGACCTTTCATGATCGCGCCAAAGCCACCCGCGACGCCGAGCAGAATGTTGCCTGCGTCATGATGCGCACGAATACGCTCTGCCGCGCCGAGACCGTTCTGGATCGTGACGATGAGCGTGTCGTCGTGCAGTAACGGGATGAGCGACTGTGCCGCGCTAGCCACGCCGTTCGCCTTGGTGGCGATGATCACAAGGTCGCATGGCCCGGCGTCAGCCGCGTTCGTTGATGCATTCATGGGCACCGTTCGATCGCCACTTGCGCCCTCGACGCGTAAGCCCTTGCGCTGAATTGCCTCAACGTGTTCCGCCCACACATCGATCGCCCAGATTTCATGTCCGGCCGAAGCGAATAGTCCGGCGTAGACTGAGCCCATCGCACCAGCGCCAATCACGGCGATTTTCATGAGTCATCTCCTGTTCAGAGTGTCGATTTTGCAGTGGCGCGCGGGTTGCACGATAACAACGAACGACAGATGCGCCTCTGTGGCTAATGCCGACCCGCAAGCAGCGATTCCGATGTGATGCGTTGCGCGCGCCAGCATAGTCCTGATAACGTTACCAAGACCTTTCGGCACTATCTTCAGCGACGGTCCGCGGATGAAGATAGTGACAATTTAAAAACCCACTGACATCTCAATTGAGGACGCCATCTTGCTCAAATTGCATCACGTTTCCAATACGCGTTCAGGACGTATCGTCTGGTTGTTAGAAGAACTTGGGCTGAGCTATGACCTCAATGTCCTTGAGTTTCACCCTAAAGCATTGAAGTCTGACGAACACCGCGCGCGTCATCCCCTGGGTCGTGTGCCGGTGCTTGAGGATGGTGACGTACGACTCTACGAGTCCGGTGCGATTATCGAATATGTGTTGAGTCGCCATGGTGGGGCTGCGCTCAAACCGCCGGTCGAATCCGCCGAATATCCGGGCTACCTGCAATGGTTCCACTATTGCGAAGGCATGGTGATGCCGCCGATCAATACTATCGTCGTACAAACGAAAATTTTATCGCCAGAGCGACGCAGCGAAGAGGTACTCGGGCAGGCACAACGACTTTTGAGTAAAGCACTGGGGCCTATCGAAGAGGCGCTCGAACGGCGCGATTATTTGGCCGGCAATTTTTCCGCCGCCGACATACAACTCGGGCACGCGATCTTTATGTCCGGACGGCTGGGTTGTGTGGGACCGGAAATGACCAACATCGGCGCCTACATCACACGCATTGAAGCGCGGCCTGCGTTCCAAACAGCGATCGCGGCTTAAGCAGAAAGCGCGACCGACGCGTCGATCATCTCGCCGCGATCATGTTCGCATCGTTAAACGCTATCCGGCATAGGCTGTCACTTCTATTTCGATCAAAGCGGCCGGGAATGCAAGGCCAGCGCACACAGTTGAGCGCACCGGTGGCGCGCTCGCGAAGGTCTGCGCATAGACCTTGTTGAACGCTGCGAAATTGCTCATGTCAGTCAACCACACGGTGGCCTTAAAAACGTGCTCGAACTTCAGATCGGCAAGTTTCAGGATGGCTTGAATGTTATCCAGGCAGCGTTGCGTTTGCGCCTCGATGCCCTCAGCAATTTTTCCATTTTCATCGAGACCGAGCTGGCCAGACAGGTAAACGTACTCTCCCGCCCGGATAGCTTTCGAGAGCGGCAAGGGCGTGCCGTCAGCGAGTGTAAAAGGTCCGCCGATAATTTCATGACTCATTGGGTTGCTCCTCAAATGTAGTAGGGTGGCGCGCCGACAGTCGGTTCGGTTTGCACCTATTCTTCGATCCAACTGTGCGCTCGATCATAGTACGTGTTGTGGCATTGGCAGCGATCGGCAGGTATTGAAATTGATGGCGTCACTGCGTCGCACGTCGCCCAGGCGCAAAGTTTAGGACGTCGATGACGGCATAGCGCAGTCACAGGCCAGTTCGTATAATCCCCCGGGCCGATGCGTGGTCCGCCTGCGCCCGGCCCTATCTCTGAGGTGCAACAACCATCGTGACGTTCGTTCAACCTGAAGTTCCTCGCCTGTTTTACCGGTGTAAAACTAACGTGCGTGTTCAGATTGCGATGCCTGTTCTCGACATCGCTTCCTCGTTCGGAACGGGTGTGCGTAAGTTTCTCGCCTGGAATGGCGAGCGGGGCCACTGCACCCCACGATTACGACGGCGATAGTGTGCGCACGGGCAGGACGACGTTGCGGTGAGTAAGTTATGAACGACCGCAGTATTCGGTTGCCAAGTATCCGTGCGGGCTGTCCTGCATGATCATCTGTGTTGTCGGTACCCGCGCGCAATTGATAAAAATGGCCCCCGTGCTGGCTGCGCTGGAGAGTGCCGGGACGCCTTATCAATTAGTACTGACCGGCCAACACAAAGCCACCATGGACGAATTGCTGGCCGAGTTTCAAGTACGAGGGAGCCCGCAACACCTTTACGACGGCGAGGAGATTAAGGGCATTGCCCAAATGGGCATTTGGCTACTCCGTGTATTGTGGCGCGGGTTGACCACTCACCGACAATTATTCCGACTTGACCGTACTACCAGCAATTGTGTCGTTGTTCATGGCGACACCTTTTCGACCTTACTCGGAGCGCTGCTGGGAAAATGGCATGGTCTTGATGTTGTCCACGTCGAGGCCGGGCTTACGTCCGGACGATGGCGTGAACCGTTTCCAGAAGAGCTGACACGGCGCATCATATTCCGTCTAAGCGATGTCGCTTTTTGTGCGGGCGAGTGGGCGGTGGGCAATATGCGGCTTCACCGCGCAGAGTGCATCGATACTGGGGCCAACACCATCGTTGATGCAGTTCGCATGGCATTGGCTTGCGCTGAAAACCAGGCACCCAGGTTGAATCAGGACGGTCCCTACGCAGTGGTATCGCTACATCGATTCGAGAATATTTTTCAGCGCGAGCGACTCGAGTTTATCGTCGCGCAACTGGAGCGAATCGCCGCGCGCGTAAATCTCGCATTCGTTCTACACCCCGCGACGCGGGCGCAGTGCGAGAAATTTGCTTTGCTGGCGAGATTAGAAAGCAATGCAGGTATCAGCCTACTGGCCAGGATGACTTACATTCCATTTCAGCAATTGCTGGCGGGAAGTTGTTTCGTGATCACCGATGGCGGTAGTAACCAGGAAGAATTATCCCTGTTGGGCATTCCAACCCTACTGATGCGCGGCGCGACCGAGCGCCAGGAAGGGCTGGGCACCAATGTTGTGCTAAGTCGCTACGATGCCCAGGTTATCGACAAGTTTGTCGACGACGCCCTGGCAACGAATGGCGCGCGGGAGCTCTCATTGTCTGCGCATATGCCCGCACTGCAAATTGCCGAGGAGTTGCATTCGCGCTATGTGAGCTGAGCGCTTCAGTCCGTAATCAACGGCCATAGACCGTCGCCGCCTTGTTCGACAGCAGCACGGCCGAGATATTCGCCCCATTCACTTGAACCGCCGAATTCGGCCCGCCACGCCCATAATCGGCGACTCACGAAATGCAGGCCATATTCGTAAGTAAACCCGATGGCGCCGTGAATTTGGTGCGACAAGCGCGTGATCTTTTCCACCGCTTCGCTGGTGCGGCATTTGGCTACAGCAATCTCGAAGCGCGCGTCGCGTCCGGCGCCGGCGATGCCGCGCTGATCAAACACCTCGCACGCGCTCATGACGATGGCATCCGCGGATGCCACCAGGCCCGCGAGGTCTGCGAGGTGATGTTGGATGGCCTGAAACTTGGACAATGGCCGCCCGAATTGCTCTCGTTCAGAAGCGTACTGAACCGCCAGGTCAAGGGCTGCTGCAGCGCCACCAGCGATTTGCGCGCTGCGGATCAGTGCCCCGAGCAAATGCACCGTATCGGCCGGCACGGCCAGTGGCGATCGCGAAAGGATTTCGGCCCGACCACTGACATGATCGCGCGGGTCGCGGCCGATGTTGTCTTCGCGGGTTATCTCGAGGCCGCTTGTCGCCGTAATGAGAAGCTCGCCGGCGTGGACGACAACCAGCGTTTGAGCTTGGCTGCCCCAAGGCACGCGCGCATCCGTCACAGTGACATGCGTACTGTCGACGAAGACCTCCTGACTGACCAAACCTGGAACGCCAGCCGGGAGCTCGGCATGTGCCTGACGAGCCAGCCAATGACATAAATTAGCCTCAGCTATCGGTAATGGCACGGCGTAGCGACCGCAGGCCCGCAGCAGCGGATAGACATCGCCCCAACTGCCGGCCATACCGCCAGCCGCTTCGCTGGCCAGTACCCGATCGATGCCCTGTGCGCAGACCTGTTCCCACAAGCTGGCCGGCCAGCCTTGTTGTTCGATGCGTGTGAGCGCATCCCAATCAAGCTCATCAGCGAATAATCGGTTAACGCTTTCTTCCAGAATAGAGCGCATTTCGTTCATCGGATGCCCATCCCTTTGGCGATGATGCCGTGCATAATTTCCGGCGTTCCGCCGCGTAAAGAGAATGAGGGCGCCAGTTGCACCAGGCTGCCGAGCACTTGCTGATAATCCGTCCCGCAGCCCTCAAGCGTCGGTTCGAGTTCGCACAATTCTTGTGCCAGTCCGGGTAGGCCCTGTTCGAACTGACAGCCGAGATCTTTGACCACAGCCGCGGCAAGTAGCGGGTCTTCGCCAGCATGTAACTTCGCGGCGATGCTCAGTGACATATTTCGCAAGGTCGTTGCCCAGGCAATTTGCCCGCCCAAGCGTGCCAAGGTCGCGGCACTGGCTGTGTCCTTAATGGCGTCGACCAATTGGCGCAACAGAAAGAAACATGACAGGTATCGTTCCGGCCCACTACGCTCGTAAGCAAGTTCCTCGGTGACTTGTTTCCACCCCTCGCCCTCAGTACCAATCAGGGCTTCCGGCGGTAGTTCAACATCGACAAAGGACACTTCGTTGAAGTTCCGTCCGCCGGCGAGATTTTGAATGGGACGGGGCGTAATGCCCTTTACCTGGCTCAAATCAATGACGAATTGGGACAGTGCGGCATGTTTCTTATCAGGATCGGAATCAGTGCGAAACAGCGCAATCATGTAATCGGCGCGATGCGCGTTGCTGGTCCAGATCTTGGTGCCATTAACCAACCACCCATTGTCGGTCCGCTCAGCGCGAGAGCGCAGGGAGGCGAGATCGGAACCCGAATTGGGTTCGCTCATGCCGATTGCGAAGCACGCTTTGCCGGCCGTGATTTTCGGAATAATTTCCTGTTTCTGCGCCTCGGTGGCATACCGAACGATTAATGGGCCGCTCTGCCGGTCGGCGACCCAATGAAACGCAGTCGGCGCACCTGCGACAAGGCATTCTTCAACGACGACGTAACGCTCAAACGCGCTCCGCCCGTGTCCGCCATAGGCGGTCGGCAGCGTCATACCAATCCAGCCCTTAGCCCCCAGTTTTGCGCTGAACTCGGCATCGTAGGCCTCCCAGCTCTGGCTGCGCTTTACGACCGAGTAGGAGCCGAGTTCCTGACGCAGAAACTCGCGCACTTCGCGGCGCAGTTCGACGAGGGATGCGGGGAATTCACACGGCTCGAAGCGCAGTGAATCGGCGATGGATGCAGCCATATTCAGATCAACCTGTCATTCTTGGAACAGTCTAGGCGCCCCGGGCAAAAGACCAGGCGCGTTCGGCAAATTGTTCAACGATGTCGGTGGTGGTGGGGGCATCTGCGCTGGCTGCAGTGCCGTCTACAACGCGCTTGATAATGCCCTGATAAATAGCTGCCAGACGCCACACGGTATACGCTTTGTAAAATTCGAGATGTTCGATTTCTCGCCGTCCGGTGAGCTCGCAATAACGCGCAATGTATTGCTCGGCGGTCGGGATGCCCAGCGCTGGCAGGTCGAGACCCTCCAGGCTCGACACTCGATCGTCGGCCGCGGGCAGAAACCACGGCGCCATGTGGTACGTGAAGTCCCCGAGCGGGTGGCCGAGCGTCGATAGCTCCCAATCGAGAACAGCGGTTACGCGTGGCTCGCTGGGATGCAGAATCATGTTGTCGAGCCGATAGTCGCCGTGAATGATGCACACTTCATCACTGCTCGGGATGTTGTTCGGTAACCATGCATTGAGTTTGTCCATGCAGGGTATTTTGGAGGTCTCCGAGGCGGCGTAAATTTTGCTCCAGCGGTGAATCTGGCGAGCCATATAGTCGGTCGTCTTACCGAATCCCTCGAGTCCGACCTTCGCGTAATCAAGCTGCTGCAACTTAGCCAGTGTCACCACAACGGTTTCGTAGATAGCAGTGCGCTCGGCTGGCGTCTGTTCTGGTAGCGATAAATCCCAGAAAATTCTCCCATCGACCATTTCCATGACGTAGAACATCGTGCCCGTTATCGATTCGTCTTCACACAATGCGAACGCACGGGGCACTGCGAAACCTGCGCGGTGCAAAGCGTCGATGACACGAAACTCGCGATCCACCGCATGGGCTGATGGCAGGAGTACGCCGGGCGGTTTGCGCCTGAGTACGTAACGCTGATTTGGGGTGATTAACTGATAGGTCGGATTGGACTGCCCTCCCTTGAATTCGTGAACCTCCAACGGGCCACAAAAGCCCTCGACGTGCTCGTCTAACCAGCCCTCGAGTTTGTCGTGATCAAATCGCAGGTGGTCTTGGACCGGCTTGGTGCCGGTAAATTGTTGCTGACGGGTACTCATGGGCTAAGCGAAAATCTCCTCAGGCGACGATGCGCTCGTCGTGTAAACGGCCGATCGCACTACTATCCAGGCCGAGAATATCGCTCAGGATTTCGTCTGTGTGCTGCCCAAGGCGGGCTGCAGGGCGAGGCGGCTGACGTTCGACGGCGGAAAAATAGGCTGCATTGTCCGGCACCGGATAGCGGCCGATTCCGGGTTGCTCGATGGTTGTGAAAACCGGATTATCATCCGAGCAATCCGGATCTTCGCGAACCAATTCGCCGATCGTTTGATATTTGTCCCAACAGATGCCGCACTGTTCAAAAACGGGTGTAAGTTCTGCCAATGGCGCGCCCGCAAACCAGGGCTCGAGCAGAGTGCACAGTTCGTGGCGGGCGGTATAACGGTCGCCTTCATTCGCGAAATCAAGACCAAGCTGATTTGCCAGGGCGCTGATCTCATCACGCATCCCACTAGCTTTCACCAGTCCTTCCCACTGTCGCGAACTGACTGCGATCACCATCACTCGCTGTCCGTCTGCGGTAACGAAATCGCGCCCTAACGCGCCATACAGGTAATTGCCATTGCGGCCGCGCTCTTCACCTTTGACAACGACCTCGCCAATCAAGCCGAGGTGGCCTACTGCGGTCAGCGCGACGTCCGCTAAGGCGAGTCGTATCTGCTGTCCTTCACCCGTGATGCGGCGATGCCGTTCGGCGGCGAGAATGTCGATAGCGGCGTGAAATGCGGTGGCGATGTCCCAGGCCGGGAGCACATGATTGACAGGGCGCGAATCGTCTTCCGGCCCGGTCACGTAGGGAAAGCCAACTTTGGCATTTACCGTGTAATCCAGCGCAGAGGAGCCATGGCGGTCGCCGACAATTTCGTGCTGGATAAGATCGGGGCGGCGCTCGCGCAGGCGCTCATAGGCCAGCCAGCCGCGCGCAGGCAGATTGGTCGAGAAGATGCCTGCATCGGGGCCGGGAGCACAAATTAAATCAGTCAGCAGTTCGCGCCCGGCGTCCGATCGCAGATCGACGGCGATGGAACGCTTGCCTTTGTTCATTTCTGCCCAATAAATGCTGGTGTTGTCGTCGGTCACCGGCCAACGACGATAATCGATACCACCGCCGATTTGGTCGAAGCGAATCACGTCCGCGCCGAGCTGGGCCAGGGTCATCCCACACATTGGGGCGGCAATAAACGCCGAACCTTCGATGATGCGCAGGCCTTTAAGTAGGGGTTGCATTAGGGTCAGGACTCTCCGCTGTACTAGCTTGCGATGCGCGCGCTGCCATTGTTCAACACAACCAGGTTCCGTTGCAGCGAGGAGGCACGAAAGTAGGCGGTCTCCCCATCCTGCCAAATTTCTGTGCGCAGGGTCTCGCCGGGCATGAATGGCGCCGAGAAGCGCAGTTGCATGGAGCGCAGTCGGCTCGCATCGTAGTCGCAACAGCTGCGAATCAAGGCGTGCATGGCGACACCCATGGTGCAGCGGCCGTGCAGGATGGGGGCGTCGAAACCGGCGCCTCGGGCGATATCGGGACTGGCATGCAGCGGATTCATATCGCCGCTCAAGCGATACAGCAACGCGGCCTGCGGAAGAGTTGGCAAGTCGCACACGATATCGGCAGCCCGTGCCGGTGGCGCGGGCATGGCTGGGCGGGCTTTGCCGCTACCGCCAAAGCCACCATCGCCGCGCGCCAGCGTGTTGGATACCACCGACGCCAAATGGGTGCCGTCGTCTTCTGAATACAATTCCTTGCGGGAATAAACAAAGCATCCTTTGTCCGCGCCACGGTCAACCACGTCTTCGATGACGGTACTGCCACGCACAACACCGGCGACCGGCAACGGGTGATGAATCTCTATGGACTCTTCGGCGTGGAGCACTTTTTGCCATTCGAAACCATACTGCGGCTGCCCCATCCAGAAGCCCGGGTAGGCAATCGTCATCGCCATGCCAGGTAGCGAGCACAAATTTTGTTCATAGACGTAGCGCAGTTGCCGCTCGTCTAACGGGTCTGCACCAAAACCAAGTCCGAGGGCGTAGAGCAGGGTATCTTTCTCGGTGATAGTCGCGACTTGTTCATCGATGACCGTGCCGATGAGTTTGCTATGGTCTTGCATAATCGCCTCTCGCAGAAAGTCTTCCGCTTCGCACTAGATGCGCGGGCATCTTAGATTGAAGCGGGTTGGTCGCTATCGATCGATGGTGGAAATGTCGCGCGCTACACCGGGTCCCAGGGCCACACATCCTGTGAGCGGTCGAGCGCATAGAGGCTACTCTTGAAGGCTGGCATTGCGTGTTCTGCAATGGTTTCCGGGGTCCAGCCGTCGCGATGCATTGAACGTACCGGCCGGTGCTGACCCATGAGAAATATCTCGTTGTGACGGACCGCGAAAATCTGACCGGTCACGTCTTTAGCCGAGTCTGAACACAGGTACACCGCCATCGGTGCAATCTTGTCCGGCGTCATTTCCTTGAGACGCTCGACGCGCTCGCGCTGGACTTCGTCGGTGATCGGGATGGTGCCAATCATGCGTGTCCACGCAAACGGTGCGATGCAATTTGAGCGCACGTTGTAGCGTCCCATATCGAGCGCAATACTTTTGGACAATCCGACAATGCCGATTTTTGCCGCCGAATAATTGGCCTGGCCAAAATTGCCGATCAATCCGGACGTTGATGTCATGTGTACGAACGCACCGGTTTCGCGCTCGCGAAAATGATCGGCCGCTGCGCGGCTGACGTAAAAGCTGCCGTTCAAATGAACGTTAACGACGTCATGCCATTCTTCAATGCTCATTTTGTGAAACATGCGGTCGCGCAGAATGCCGGCGTTGTTAACGACGGCGTCCAATTGACCAAAGTTATCGATTGCGTCCTGAACCATCTGCTGGGCATCTTCAAACTTGGACACGTTGCCGAAGTTGGCCACTGCTTCGCCACCCGCGTCGCCGATCGTTTTGACGACTTCCTGGGCGGGGGTGCCTTCGATGTCGGTGCCATCCGTGCTGGAGCCGAGGTCATTAACCACTACCCGTGCACCGGCAGCTGCCATTGAAATCGCGAAATCCCGACCAATGCCGCGCCCGGCCCCCGTTATCAGTACTACTTTGCCGTCAAGCATGCCCATGCCTTGTCTCCCTTAATCGATACCCAGATGTCTGTCGCGCAAGCCTGTCCGCAAGACGGCAATGTCGATGCGAGCGAGGTTGTTTGCGCGGTGTTGATGGAGCGCACAAATCATCACGCGCGCTACCGATGTTCGCCAGGCGAACGGACCCAATTGCGGGCCAGCTGCGCATGTTACTCGATCCCAACTCGGCGCGAAATTTGTTCGGTCGGGAGGTCGCCGCCCGGTGTTCCCCTGCTAGAATGCAGCCTCCGCGAGACGCCATGTGCCCAAACCGGTGCGGACGCAAATCGGGATATTCAATTGCACTGACGATCGTCTGCTATGCCGCAAATCAACTTCACGACGCTGCCCGGAATCCCGCTCGTTAAGGACGGCGATGATCTGGTTGAAATTATTCTCGCGGCGGCTGCACAGGCGGATCTTACGTTCGCCGACGGCGACATCATTGTGATCGCACAGAAAATCGTCTCCAAGGCGGAAGGCCGCCTCATCCGTCTGGCCGATGTAACGCCGAGCGCTGCGGCCGTCGCCCTGGCGAAGGCGACTGAGAAAGATCCAGCGTTGGTGCAATTGATTCTGGATGAATCAAGCGTGGTCATGCGCAGCAAACCGGGCGTGATTATCGTGCGACACCGCCTCGGCCATGTCGGTGCCAATGCGGGCATCGACCAGTCCAATATCGAGACGGAAGAGGGCGAGTGCGCGTTGTTGTTGCCTGTCGATCCAGACGCTTCCGCCAAGATGCTGCAGCAGGGGCTGCAGGCGGCTTGTGGTGTGCAGCTCGGGGTGCTGATCGGTGATAGCCTCAATCGACCGTGGCGGCTTGGCACAACGGGCGGCGCGATCGGATGTGCTGGTTTTCAAGTTCTGAATGACCAGCGCGGCGGTCAGGACATGTTCGGCCGCGAACTTAAGGTGACGATGATTAACCGCGCAGATTCAATTGCCGCGATGGCGACGCTCGCCATGGGGGAGACAGACGAAGGGACACCGGTCGCAATCGTGCGAGGTTATGCGCCGGACGCCGACGGAAGTTCGGCGGCGGACATTATGCGGCCCCTGGAAGAAGACTTGTTTCAATAGCGCTGCACGACTATGCGCTTTTCCGAAATACCACAATGCTCGGCAGGACAGTGTTCAAGTGAGTAAATATCTCGCGATTACGGGCGGCGTTGGTGGTGCCAAGCTGGCACTTGGACTCAGCAAAATTCTGACGCCCGCTGAATTGGCGTTTGTGGTTAACACCGGTGACGACTTTCAGCACATCGGGCTGCACGTCAGTCCAGACGTCGATACGTTGATGTATACCCTGGCTGGGCTGGATAACCCTGAGACCGGCTGGGGACGGGTCGGAGAATCGTGGAATTTCATCGAAACGTTCGCCGGTCTTGGCGGAGAGAGCTGGTTCAACCTGGGCGATCGGGATCTCGCCGTCCACGCGCGTCGGACGCAGTTGCTTCGCGCCGGTCATTCGTTATCCGACGTGATCCATTTGCTTTACGCCGCGAACAGCATTCCGTTCACGACCTGGCCGATGAGCGATGACCCGGCACCGACCCGCGTGCTGACCGACGCGGGCGAATTGGATTTCCAGCATTATTTCGTGCGCGAGCGGTGCCAGCCGGTGGTTAAAAAAATAAACCTCGCCGCCGCCGGGCGCGCGCTGGCCAATCCCAAAGTGCTCGAATTCCTGTCCGACCCGGACCTCGCCGGTGTGGTGATCTGCCCATCAAATCCGTTTCTGAGTATCGACCCCTTGCTCGCGATGCCAGAACTACGCAGTGCCCTCGCAGCGACGCAAGCTCCGGTCATTGCGATTTCGCCACTGGTTGGTGGTGACGCTGTGAAAGGCCCTACCGCGAAGATCATGCGCGAACTGGGTCTGCCGCAAGATGCTGGGGAAATTGCCAGCCACTATGGCGACCTTTTGGATGGCTTTGTGCTCGATCAGACTGACGCCGATCTCGAAATAAAAATTACGCATTCCGGGCTCGCAGTTAGGGTTGCTCAAACGTTCATGCAGACGCTGGACGACCGCGTTGATCTGGCGCAAACTGCACTCGGTTTCCTGCAACAGCTGAAGTAATTATCCATGTGGATAGTAGTGCCTGTTAAGCGTTTTTCGAGCGCAAAATCGCGCCTTGCAACCGTGCTCACCGAAGCCGAACGCGAGTCCCTCGCGCAGGCGATGCTGAACGATGTATTACGCGCAATTGCGGAGGCACGGCTGGTGAGCGGGATCGTAGTCGTATCCCACGAAGTACGTGCGCGCTATACCGCGGAACGAGCCGGGGGGTTGTTTCTGGAAGAGGCGCTGGACTCCGGGCTGTCAGCAGCCATCGCGCAGGCCGGCCACTGGCTCACGGAACACGGGCAACGAGGATTGCTGATGCTACCGGGCGATGTGCCCTTGGTGAGCAGCGATGAAATTGACGAAATCATTGCGGGGCACCATGGCGGCCCTGCCATTACCCTGGTCCCGGATCGAGAACACGACGGCACTAACGCGCTCGCGATAACGCCGGCTGACGCTATCCCTTACTCGTTTGGTCGGGGTAGTTTCGCAATCCACCGACAGGCGGCTGAAGGTGCCGGAATCACACCTTCGGTGCTGCATCTGAGTGGCCTGGCGCTCGACATCGATAATCCAATCGATCTGCACACACTGCTCGCCCATGACAGCGAAACTGAGACGCTTGCCTATCTCAGTGACAGCGGTGTCGCCCGCCGGCTCATGGCCCGGCATAATGGCGGACTGGACAACAGCGGGATTGCGGCGGCTTCACGCCTTATTTAAATGACCAATCTATTTCGTTCGCTCGATGCGGCTGTCGCCGGTTCGGCCATTTCGGACCCCGACGCACTGGCGCTGGCAGATTTCACCGACATTCGTGCGCTGATGGGACGAGCTACCTTGCTGCGTGACCAAGGGTTCACCAATCGGGTGACCTACTCGCGCAAAATTTTCATTCCCCTGACCCACTTGTGCCGGGATGTGTGCCACTACTGCACGTTCGCGCAGGCGCCGAAGCGGGTAATCGAACCGTATATGAGTCTCGACGCGGTTGTCGCTCTGGCTCGCGAAGGTCAGCGGATGGGCTGCAAGGAAGCCTTGTTTACCCTTGGCGAACGCCCCGAACTGCGCTACAAGAGTGCGCGCGAAGCTCTCGCTGCGATGGGCTACTCAACGACGCTTGAATATCTCCGCGATGCGGCCAATGCGGTATTTGAGCAAACGGGTCTGTTACCGCACATGAACCCCGGCACCATGACGCCGGACGAATGTGCGATGTTGCGTGAAGTGTCACCGAGCATGGGTATCATGCTCGAGTCCGCAAGCGCGCGACTGTGCGAAAAGGGTATGCCGCACTACGGTTCGCCGGATAAAGACCCGCAGGTCCGTCTGGCGACCCTGCGCGACGCCGGCATTGCCCGCATCCCGTTCACGACCGGGATTCTCATTGGTATCGGCGAAACGCGCCTGGAGCGTATCGAATCCTTGCTCGCGATTCGCGCGTTGCACCAGACCTACGGGCATATCCAGGAAATCATCATTCAGAATTTCCGCGCCAAAGCGGATACGAAAATGCATAGTGCGCCGGAACCGGACCTGGACGACATGCTTTGGACCCTGGCGGTCGCACGCGTGATTTTTGGCCCATCGATGAGCATCCAGGCTCCGCCCAACTTGAGCCCTGACGGACTCACTGACATCGTCAACGCGGGCATCAACGATTGGGGGGGCGTCTCACCGCTAACGCCAGATCACGTCAATCCTGAAGCACCGTGGCCGCACCTCGATACCTTGGCGTCGCAAACTTACGCGGCCGGTAAACACTTGCACGAACGGCTGACCATCTATCCGGAATATGTGCGCGACGCCGACCAGTGGGTCGATTCACGCTTCCTGACGCCGTTGCTGCAGATGACCGATGCAGAAGGCTATCCGCGCACGGACGATTGGTCTCCAGGTGAGGAGTGCGCGCCGCCCGCCACGATTATTGAGGCGATAAACGGACCTGCGCAGCACGTTTCAGCAGCGATGCTCGAGATTCTTGAGCGCGTCACAGCTGGAAACTTGCTCGAAGATCACGAAATCGAACAGCTGTTCAAGGCACGCGGCGACGACTTTACCGCGGTTTGTCGGTTGGCCAACTCGATTCGGCGCGAAGTGAATCAGGATGTCGTCAGTTTTGTCGTCAATCGCAACATTAACTACACCAATGTGTGCTACTTCAAATGCCAGTTCTGTGCTTTTTCAAAAGGCAAACTGAGCGAAAATCTGCGCGGCTCGCCGTACGACCTGGAGCACGAGGAAATTCAGCGCCGCGTGAGCGAAGCCTGGGCGCGGGGCGCGACCGAAGTGTGCATGCAGGGCGGTATTCATCCGCAATACACGGGCGATACCTACGTCAGCATTCTCAAAGCGGTGAAATCTGCGGAACCAGATATGCACATCCACGCGTTCTCGCCGCTCGAAGTGTGGCAGGGCGCGGAAACTTCAGGCGAGGATCTGGAGACCTACCTTGCGCGCCTGAAGGCGGCTGGCCTTGGGACGTTGCCTGGTACTGCCGGCGAGGTGCTTGATGACGAAGTGCGGGCGATCATTTGTCCGGACAAGATTAATACGGCGCAATGGTTCGAAGTCATGCGGGCGGCCCACAAAGTCGGATTCCAAACGACATCGACCATCATGTACGGCCACGTTGACCGCCCAATCCACTGGGCTCGTCATCTGCGTCGCTTGCGCGATGCCCAGATCGAGACCGGCGGTTTCACAGAGTTTGTGCCGCTGCCCTTTGTGCATATGGAAGCGCCGTTGTATCTCAAGGGACGTGCCCGGCGCGGACCGACATTTCGCGAAGCGGTGCTGATGCATGCGGTGGCTCGGCTTGTTCTCCATCCGCACATCACCAACATCCAGACGTCGTGGGTGAAGATGGGGCATGCCGGCGTGGTTGCGTGTCTGAACGCAGGCAGCAATGATCTCGGCGGGACCCTCATGAATGAAAGCATTACCCGCGCCGCAGGCGCTGAGCATGGGCAGGAAACCTCGCCGGAACAAATGCTTGCTATGATCGAATCTGCCGAGCGCACGCCACGTCAGCGCACCACGGCATACGGCGATGTTCCCGAAGAGCGCTTGCTAGCCGGCTTGGACGCACCGGATTTGACCGACATCATCAATACTCCCGCCCGCAAATACGAACGCAGCCAACGCCGCAAACTGGTCAGGTCGCAAGTCGAAGTCAACTAGAACGGATTGTCAAAAATGAGCCAGAAGCCGGTCCATATTCTTAACGGGTACCGCGTGCTCGATATGACCCACGTTCTCGCCGGTCCTACTGCGACTCGCCTGATGGCGGAGATGGGCGCAGAAGTCATTAAAGTGGAATTCCCGCCACTCGGCGACGTCGGGCGCGGATTGCCGGCCCTCTCGAATGGCCGCAGCGGATATTTCGTTCAGCAAAACCGCGGCAAATATAGTGTTTGCCTCGGTCTTAAAGACCCCGCCGGTAAAGCGATTCTGACCGAGCTAATAGAGAAATCTGACGTATTTATTGAGAACTTCGCGCCCGGCGTTATTGGTCGGCTGGGGTTTTCCTGGGAGCAAGTCCGCGCCATCAACCCCAAGATCGTGATGTGTTCAGTGTCTGCACTGGGTCAGCAAGGTGAATTGTCTGCGCTGCCTGGTTTCGACAATATCGCGCAGGCCTACAGCGGCATCATGGGCATGATTGGCGATCCCGACGGGCCGCCCGCATTTCCCATGGCCGGCATTGGTGACGTGATGACTGGTGTGCACGCGGCCTGCGCAATCGGCTACGCGCTGTTGCACTGCGCACGCGGTGGCGAGGGTCAGTTTGTCGATATATCGTTACTCGATGCTTACACCCATTGCCACGAACTCAACGTCCAGCTGTATTCGCTGTCTGGTGGTGAGATCGAGCCGACTCGCGCCGGGAGTCAACACTACGCGGTATGTCCGGTAGGGCTATTCAAATCGCCCGAGGGCTATCTATGCATCATTGCTTTGCAGCCGCAGTGGGCGAATGTGTGTCGCGCCATCGGACGGCCGGAGTTAATTGATGATCCGCGCTACGACACTAACGAAAAACGCGTCGCGGCCGGCCCGGAAGTGGTGGCGATCATTGAACAATGGCTGGCAGCGCAAGAATCTGATGCGGCTTGCCTTGAAGCCCTGGAGCGCGAACGTGTGCCCTGTGCACCCGTGCTGAAAATTTCCGAGGTCGCCAATCATCCGCATATGCGTGGGCGTGGCACCGTCCGGGTCGTCAAGGACGAGAAGCTCGGCGAGGTTTTAATGCCCGGTATGCCGCTACGATTCTCTGGTTTTGAGCACAATCAGGAACTGGTAGCTGCCTCACTCGGCGAACATAATGAAAAAATACTGGGTGAGGTTCTCGGTTACGACGCCGAGCGAATTGCGGCACTCAACGCTGCTGGCGTACTGCAAGCCAACCCCGATACCTGACGGAGCAACGAGATGTCTGAGCGTATTCACGTTGTCGCAAGCTTTGCGGTAAGCCCTGAGTCACCTGCGGAGTTTTCCGCGCTGGTTAATCGGCTGCTGGTCGGGCCCACTCAGGCCGAACCCGGATGCATCCGCTACGAGTTATGCCAAGACTGCGCCGAACCAACGTCCTTTGTTATGCTCGAAACGTGGGCCAGTGAATCGGATCTCGATGCCCATTTGGCGCAACCAGGGCTCGCAGCAGCGCTGGATGAATTACGACCGTTCGTAACGGCCGCGCCTGTCGTGAGTCGTTATCGCAACAGCGGCTGATAGTCCGGCGCCGCTTCCCCGCTCACCTGAACCGGAACACGTCATCAAGGCGAGCGTGGCGCGCTCAGGAACCTCCGCAAGGGACGGACGAGCAGCGCCATGATGACTGTCGATACAATCGCGATCAACGTCAGGGTGCTGAATATTTTAACGAGACTGAACGTATCGTAGAGTCCAGCGACTCGACCACCGAGATAAGAACCGATCGAGCTCGCCAGGAACCACACGCCCATCGTCAGGCCAGCGACGCGGACCGGCGCCAGTTTGCTCATGGCACTTAGCCCGACCGGGCTCAAGCACATTTCTCCGATTGCGTGCAGCAAGTACATCACTGCCAGCCACAATGGACTCACTAGCATGCCTTGTTCAGCACGCGCGGCCGCCCCGATCATAACGCCCCATCCGAGCGCCATGAACAGCATGCCGATAGCGAATTTAGCGGGGCTGGAAGGCTCCCTTGAACCCAGTTTGATCCACAGCCAAGCGAATCCAGGGGCCAGACCGCAGATGATGTAAATCGGATTTAACGACTGCAACCAACTGGCCGGAAATTCGTAGCCAAGTAGGTGTTTGTCAGTACTGCGCTCGGCAAACAAATTCAGCGTTGACCCGCCTTGTTCATAAAGTGACCAGAAGATCGTCGCCCCGACAAACAACACGAGAATGAGAAGCAGACGCCGCCGTTCGTCATCAGTCCATTCGGCCATGGTGAACAGCCAGGTAAAAAAAGCCACCGTGATCACTAGTAAAATGACCCCGAAAGCATCGCCAAGACCGGTAGCGCTAAGTTCAATAAAGCCGAGTGCGACGAGTCCCGCGATGAGGCCGGCCAGTGCTGCGAGGGAGGCGAGTCCTTTTAGCAATTGGTTGCGCGCCACGCCGTCCGACTGGGGCGGAGGTGGCTGGCCGGCATCACCTAAATGGTGAGCGCCACGCACGTAGTGGATCAGACCGGCTGCCATGCCGACAGCAGCTGCGCCGAAGCCGAAATGCCAGGCCATGCCGGGGTCCAGCCCATAGCGATGTAAAGTCTCACGAAAGCCAGCACTCTGGCCCAACCAACCGCACACGAGCGGCGCCAGAAACGCGCCGATATTAATGCCCATGTAATACAGCGAGTAACCTGAATCGCGGCGATGGTCGTCGCTGGAATAGAGTTGACCAACCATGGTGCTGATGTTCGGTTTCAGGAAACCAGTTCCGATTACCAGCAGGGCCAGACCAACATAGAACGTCCCCAGGGTCGGGACGGCGAGGGCGATATGCCCGCACATGATGACGATCCCGCCAATCAAGGTTGCGCGACGCTGACCAATGAAGCGATCGGCAATCCAACCACCGGGAAGACAGGCCAGATAAACCAACGCGGTATACAGGCCATACACGGCGCCTGCGGCCGCGACGTCGAAGCCAAGGCCGCCATTGATAGCCGGTGTGGTCATGAACAGGATGAGTATCGCCCGCATGCCGTAGTAGCTGAATCGTTCCCACATTTCGGTAAAGAACAAAGTCGACAACCCACGTGGGTGTCCGAAAAAGCCTGTGGCGTTCGTATTCAAACTCATTGACTACCGTTGTTTTGGGGAAGGATGGGTCACCGACAGCGCCTTACTTGGGGCGCTTTGACCGGCTTCGCCAACGCCTAAGTTGAACCATCGAGCGCCGGGTGCTGATTAGTCGCCGGTAAATCGCGGTGGTTGTTTCGCCAGATACGCTTCGGCCGCAGCACTTTGATCGGACATGCCGAGAGTGAGCAAATTCTGATCGGCATCCATATGCATAAGCGCCCGATCGAGCGCGCCGCTGATCTGATTAATGCTCCGTTTGATCATTTGGGCGGCAGCTGGTGATTTGTTGACATAGGTTTGAGCAAATTCGGTTGCGCTTTCCACTAATTTATCGCCATCCACGATAGCCTCAAGCAAGCCCCAATCCAGCAGGGTTGGCGCCTGCACCTGTTCGCCGCCAATGACCAGGCGCTTGGCGCGCGTCGGGCCGAGCAGACGAATCGTCAACGGCAAGCTTTGCCACATCAGATTCAGACCCAGATCGATTTCCGGGTACTGGATGAAGGTATCCGGCGTGCCAAGGCGAAAATCCATAGTCGTGACCAAACAAGCTCCACCGCCGAGCGCGCCGCCGTTCCATGCGCCGATGGTAATTTGGTCGATGCCAAGCAGGGCATGTACGGCACGCTCACCAATGCGCCAGCGGCGCCGTTTTAGCACCATCGGATCGGTGTTCTTGCCAATCATGTCGTCCAGATCGGCACCCGATGAAAAATGTTTGCCAGCGCCGGTAAAAATCACCACGCGCGTCTCGGCATCGTCGCGAAAACTTAGCGCGCATGCTTCGATCTCTGCGAGATGCTCATAGCTGAGTGCATTCGCGCAATGCGGTCGGTTGAACGTGACATAGGCAATATGCTCGTCGCGCTGCAAGGTAATGTGCTGATAAGTCATAACGGGCTGTCCAGATATTGTTCGTGCTTGCTGTCGTGCGAGAGTGCTGGACACGTCAGTTAAGCGTCCCCGGTGAATGGCCGGTCTGCGGCTCAGGCCGGCGTTGACCGGCTACTAAAACAGGCTGCCAGCCAGATCCTCCAATTCGCTACAGATTTCCTCGCCATCGCCGCCTTGCAACCAGATCACTACTGAGGTTGCCCCGGCTTTAGCGGCTTCAGCGATTTCTGCTGTGGAACGCATACCGCCGCCCGGGGTCGAGAACAGGATGATCTGGAAATCATCCGGATTTCGGCCCGCTTCTTTAGCGTATTTGGCGATCTCTGTATTGCCTTCGGCGATATGCGCGGGATCGCCGGTAAACGGCATCCAGCCATCGCCCCATTTTGCTACCCGTTTAAACACTAAGGGTGAAGCGATGCTGCCAAGAAGGATCGGCGGATGTGGCTTGTGGGCCGGCGCGGGGCGACACATGATAGGCGGGAAATCGTAGTACTTGCCGTGGTGCTCGACGTTTTCGCCCGTCCACAGTTTTTTCATTACGTCGATGGCTTCCGTTGTTTGCGTCCAGCGGTGATCAAAGTCACCGCCCATCACGGTACATTCTGGCTCGTTCCAGCCCGCGCCGATACCGTATAGAAAGCGCCCGCCTGAATAATGATCAAGCGACGCGATTTCCTTGGCTGCATTGATTGGATTGCGTTCGGGGACCAGTGCGACGCCGGTCCCGAGTTTGAGGGTGGTGGTGACCGCGGAAGCGCGGGCCAGACCGATCAGCGGATCGGGCATTTTGAATAAGTAATCGGGCGCCGGTTCATCGGCCTGCTTGCCCGGATAGACTTCGGCCGATCCCTCAGGTATCACGACATGCTCCGGTAACCAATAAGAGTCGAAACCAAGCGCTTCGGCGCGTTTGGCCACAATCGCCGGATCACCGGCTGGGACATCGCATAAGTTCTGAAAAACACCGACCGAAATGCCGCCACATCGTTTACTGCTCATTGCCGTCAACTCCAGTTTTCGGGACCTGTAATAGAGCGATGCATTGCACGATTTTCGCCGGCCAATTGCAATCTGCAGCCGACTCGGCTGGGTGACCTTGACAGCTTCGCCCATCGCCAAGTAGCTTGGCCGGTCCTACATAACCCTTAAGGGAGCTACGATGGAACTAGGTTACTTTACGATGCCCTTGCATCACGCTGATCGTGATTATCACGAGACTCTGCAAGAAGATATCGAAGCCATCGTGCTGGCTGATGAGCTGGGATACAGCGAGGCCTGGGTCGGCGAGCACTATTCCGCCGCTGTCGAGCAAATCACTTCGCCGCTCATGTTTCACGCCAATCTGATTAACCGGACAAAGCAAATTAAGTTCGCTACCGGCGTGATGTGCCTGCCGCAGTATCACCCAGCGGTACAAGCCGGCCAGGCGGCCATGTTCGACCATTTGAGCGAGGGGCGCTTCATTATGGGCGTGGGCCCGGGTGGGCTGTCGTCAGATTTCGAATTGTTCGGTGTGCTCGATAAAGATCGCATGGAAATGATGGAAGAGTCGCTGGCGATGATTCTCGAGTTGTGGACCACCGAGCCGCCCTACAAAATCCAGGGTAAGCACTGGACCATCGACATGAAAGAATGGACTCACCACGACATCAAACTCGGCTATGTGCCACAACCATTCCAGAAGCCCCATCCGCCGATTGCTATTTCAGCGATGAGTCCGTTTTCAGGCTCACTGAAATACGCTGGTTCACACGGTTACATGCCGGTCTCCGCGAACTTCGTGGCGAGTTGGTCGGTCGCGACCCACTGGCCGGCCTATTGTGCAGGTGCCGAGCAGACTGGTCTGACACCCGATCCCAAGCAATGGCATGTTGCGCGCAGCATTTACGTTGGAGAGAGCGACGCCGAAGCAGAAGCGTTCGTGAAGCAGCCGGGTGGCTCATACGATTACTACTACGAATATTTGTTCAAGATTTTCGATCGGTCGAACTACAAGGCACCTTTTGTGCCGACGAAGGATTTCGATCCCGATAAATTGACCTCCCAGGACGCCCGCGATGGCTGCGTTATGCACGGCAGTCCGGAAACTGTGGCGCGCAAGATCCTTGAGTTGCGCGAGGAGGTTGGTGATTTCGGCACACTGCTATATGCGGCCCATGACTGGGTCGATAAAGGGGCTATGCAGAACTCGATTCGCCTCATGGCAAACGAGGTCATGCCAATTGTGAATGCAGAGCTGGGTACCAAAGCAGCATCCGCTGGGTAGGCCAGCTACTCAAACCAAGTTCAGGAGCAACGAGTGAGTAACAAGAAACTTCGTTTCGGATTGTGGTACGACTTTCGTAACCCACCGCAATGGCAGCGTGACAATACAGAGTTGTATCACGCCTGCTTCGATCAGATCGTGCGCGCTGAGGATCTCGGCTTCGACGACATCTGGTTGTCGGAACATCATTTTCTTGACGACTGCTATTCACCGTCGATGCTAGCCATCGGTTGTGCGATCGCAGCCCGAACTAAGAAAGTCCACATCGGAACCAGCGTGCTGTTGCTACCGCTACATGATCCAGTGCGGGTTGCGGAGGACGCAGCGACGCTGGATGTGATCTCTGGCGGTCGTCTCGAACTGGGTCTGGGTGTTGGCTACAAAGTTGGAGAATTGAAAGCCTGGGGCATCGATCCCAAATCGCGTGGCAAACGCATGGATGAGGGCATTGAGATCATCCAACGGTTGTTCGCCGGAGAAAGGTTCAGTTTCCATGGCCAGTATCACAACTACGAAGACATTCAGTTGCGGCCGATGCCGGTGCAGAAAAATCCGCGTTTGTGGATTGCCGGGTTCAGTAATATCGCCGTGCGCCGGGCAGCAAGAGTTGGTGCCGGGTATATCGCCATTGGCCCGATTGGCCCGTTTACGCAAGTGTATCGTGAGGAACTGCGCAAGCAGGGCCGCAACCCTGAAGACCATGAAGTGGCTGGCGGTTTTGCGTGGCTGCACGTTGCCAAGGATCCCGAAAAACGTTGGGCGGAAGCAGTTGAACACCTCGCCTATCAACAGAATGCATATGGTGAATGGTTCGCGGCAGCGGGTATGGATTTTATCAAGCCAGTCAAACCGACGCAGGCGTCCATCGAGGAGAACGAGTGTTACATCGTGAGCCCGGAACGCGCGATTGAAATGATTAAGGGCTATGTCGAGGCGACGGGTTGTGAGCGTTTTTATACCTGGGCCGTACCACCGGGGCTACATCCGAGTTGGTCCGATGAGCACATTGAGCTCATGGCGAACGAGGTGATGCCAGCTTTTCGCTAGGCAGCTAAGCAGAACGCGCCGGCGCTCAATGCCGGCGCGGGTAAGCGCAAGCGCGCCCGGGGTGCCGTTGGGTCGGGTTTTCGTCGCACACCGCGCCGTTGTCACAGCACCTTAACTGTGCGCTGCCCGTCGCGCAGTCGAATATCTTTGAATTCGGCCCGGGCGGTCCCATGCTGAAAGCTCGCCACAACGATCAGCCACACAGCAACGATGCGAGACGACGGCGGCCCCATTGTGCGTGCAACATCGTCATGCACGTTCCGTTCCTCGGGTATGAAATCAGTTGCTGGCATCTTTCCGCTGCGCACCACGTAGTGCGTCTCACGCGCGCGCCAGGCTTTGATCGGACAATCAAACCAGCTATCGACGGGAAGTGAACTACTCCATATCCAGGTCAAATCACGACCATTGTCGAACTCGGCCGCCACTGAAATGTAGTCATGCGTATGGGGTGTGTTTTCCGGTCGCTCGCTCGGGTGCTGCTCGAGCTGCCAGCGCCAGCTCAAACGGGTCGCCGGAGTGAGTGGAAAATCGATTGGTTTACGAACGATAGCCTGCTCATCGAGCGCGTGAAGGCAAATCCGTTGGTCATCGCCAACACTGTGAGTGCAATCCTGAAAAACATCTGTGGTGCCGATTTCGAGGAGATAGTCCCAATCGCTCGGCAGCCGGCGTTGATTGGCTAAACGCATTCTTTCAGTATGGAGTAGCGTGTGGCCCGCTATACCCCCGAGTTGATCGAGTCCGTCCGTAGCCGTGCCATGCCATTTCACCAGACACACTTCGAGGGACCCGCGCAGTTTCGCGTACGCGCTATCGGGTGTATCAAGCGCGCCATACGCGTCCTGCCACATGCCGAGGTAGATGCCGAGCTGAATTTCTCCGTCCTGATCGGCAACGAACGACCCACTATCTCGGGTCACGTTGACGACTCGACCCTGCGGCCACACGCGCGCCCACAAGTGAAAGCCGGGGCCGGCATAAAGTTCCGGATGATGTGCCGACCAGTGAATGATGCCGCTCGCAAATAAACTATAGGACTCGCCGCGTTTGATGGGTACACCGGTACCTTGCCACGGACGTTGCTTGCCATCTAAGCGCTGAGCGTGGACGTCGGCTGGCACTGCGGTGCTGGCCAACGCGTGCGCCAGGGCTATGGCCGAGGAGTGGTTTGCTGCTGACATGTTTTCGGCAACTCGATTCACGATGCGCTTCGTCGTAGCATACCAAGCACGTACCTGATTTCTATTAATCGCATCGAACTTGCATCGAGACTGCAGTTCAATTTGCCCATGGCGCTTCGAAGCACCGCAAGAAGACCATGACTGCTGGAGTAAAGTGACGTGAAGATTCGCCTCGGTTTCGGCCTGATCAACTATCCATTCGACGACGCGAAGGGGTTCTTTCGGTGGGTCGAAATGCTGGAGGGCGCAGGGGTTGATTCTGTGTGGCAATCCGACCGCCTGATCTCAACGGATAATTACCTCGAATCCCTGAGCGCACTGGCGTCATTGGCTGGCTGTACGGAACGTATTAAGTTTGGCATGAACGCGATTGTCGCGCCGTTGCGCGATCCGTTGGTACTCGCGAAGCAATGCGCCACTATCGATTTTCTGAGTGGTGGACGCTTGTTACCGATGTTTGGTGTGGGCTATCCGAAAGCAGCCGAGTGGGGTGCGACCGGTCGCAGTTCCGATCATCGCGGTTCCAAAGCCAACGAAATGTTTGAGCTGATGGGGCGTTTGTGGAGCGAGGAGTCTGTGACGTTTGACGGCAAGTTCTATCAGTACAAGGATGCAACGATTGCACCACGGCCAGTACAACAGCCGTTGCCATTATGGATTGGTGGCTCAAGCGAAGCGGCTATCAAGCGAACCGCAAAATTAGGCACGGGCTGGATTGGCGGCATTGCCAGTCCAGATGACGTTCAGCGTGTCATTGCTGGTATCAAGTCGCACGCGCAAACATTCGGGCGCCACATTGACGACGACCACTACGGCACCTCATTGGCGTTCCGTATCGGCAGCCGGGACGATGACGAAGTCGTTAATTCGCCGTTCGTAAAACGAACTGGAATAGGTGAGGTGATCGACGTCAATCCACTGTTCGCGATCGGTACAACTGACGACATCATCGCGCGAGTGCGTGAATACGTCGCGGCCGGTGCGTCGAAGTTCGTGATGTTCCCGATCGCGGCTGGTGATAAAGACACCTTTGACCAGACACGTAGAATAATCGAAGAGGTGATGCCGGCTGTCGAAAACTAGTATCCGGTCGGCAGAAGTGTCTTGCCGTTGACCGGATAGCCAGAGTGCGTTTCGACGGGGCCGTAACCGGATCCCGATCGACGGCTAACCGCTACGTCAGGTCGTGTTGTTCCTAATTGCGCGGACGCGCTTCGTTCACGCGGGCGGTTCGGCCTTTTAACATCGCCCCATTCAATTCGGTGATCGCAGCTTTAGCTTCCTCTTCGTCAAGCATTTCGATAAAGCCAAAGCCTTTTGAGCGCCCGGTCTCACGGTCAGAAATAATTTTCGCATTGGCAACGTCGCCATGCTGTTCGAAGGCGTCGCGTAGTTCTTCAACTGAAATGTCGTATGAGAGGTTGCCTACGTAAATGTCCATGGAATTGCCCCTTGGGAAACGGCCGTTCTTGTCGACGTTCGTGTATCTGCTGCGGCGGCCGCGCAACTGAAACACGGGTGTTCACTTTCTGTCATCCGGTCCGGTGCAAGGCCACCTGACCCACGACTTAAAAATTAGCTTACGCTGTACAAATTTTGTCACGCATTGCGAGCAGCGTGGTTCCGTAGTCGGCCTGCCGCCGACCGAAATCTGCACCGTGATTAATCATAGACGCGCAGATTCGACGGGGCAATCCCATTTCGACCGTGAGTCGAACTAGTCGCTTTCGGATGGAGCATCGGCATCGAGCGCTGCGAACACTTCCCGGGCGGCATTGGTCCCATTGAGGGCTGCAGGGAATCCTGCGTAAACCGACAGTTGAACCATGATCTCGGCAATTTCTTCGCGGCTCGCACCCACTTTCAGGGCATTACGGATATGCGAGCGAAGCTGCGGAGCTGCATTTCCGAGTGTAGCGAGAATTGCGACGGTCAGCATTTGTCTTGTTTTTCGGTCGATGCCGGGACGATTAAACACATCTCCATAGCCATACTCGATGGTGTAGCGAGCCAGGTCCGGGGCGACTTCAGCAGTCAGCCGGGCGAGCCGCTCCGGCGCACTAGCATCGAGTTGGGATAAATTTTCCAATCCACGTTGGTAGCGGTCATCTGAGTCACTCATGCCATCCTCCGGCAACCTTAAAAAATCGCGAGCCTGCGCAAGACGTTTTGGAATCTCAAGGGTAGCGACACGCACTGCGGGTTTGCCGCATCGGGCTTGAGAGTAACGTGCGGTCAGGCCAGCTCGCTTCAACAGCCCGTTGTTATCTCACCGCTCGACAATGATCTTGCCGTACATACCGCGTTCCTCAAGCATACGCATGCCATCAAAAACCTTATCGAACGGCAGGGTGTTAAATATCACCGGCTTAATCGCGCCCGCCCTCAGCAGATCATACAAATGCGCCTGGCACTTCTCCGCCAGTGCCGGATTGCGTCCCAGGTACTGCCCCCATGCCAGTCCCACGACCGACATATTTTTCAGCAACATGCGATTACATTCGATTTTGGGAATGCTGCCGCCAGCGAAGCCGATGATAATGATGCGCCCTTCCCAGGCAATGCAGCGTTTTGTTTGCTCGAAGATCTCGCCACCGACCGGGTCATAAATGACATCGGCAAAGCGCCCGTCGGTGATGTCTTTGACCCGCTCGACGAGATCTTCGTCGCGGTAGTTAATAACGTGATCGGCGCCCTGTTGGCGGCAGATCTCGAGCTTCTCCGGGCTACCTGCCGCGGCGATGACTGTGGCCCCGAATACTTTTCCCAGCTGAATTGCTGCCAGTCCGACGCCACCGGCGCCGCCGAGTACTAACAAGGTTTCGCCTGGCTGAATCTGTGCGCGATGCATCAGTGCGAAGTAGGAGGTGCCGTACGTGACTGTTAGTGCCGCCGCTGTCGCGTCATCGACATGGTCCGGCAGGGCCCAGGCATTGTTGTTGGCCACTTTGAATTTGTCTGCGAGCGTGCCACCGCCGTGACAGAATCCAACCACGCGTTGCCCGACCTGGAACTTACTGCCGGCACCAATGGACTCGACGATACCAACCCCTTCGGCACCGGAGACTGCCGGCAACGGTTGCTTCACCTGGTATTTACCCTGACACATCAGCAAGTCGGGAAAGTTCAGCGAAGCAGCGGTAGTACGGATTACTGCCTCACCCTCACCTGCTATCGGATCGTCTCTTTCGACCCATTCCAAGACATCTTCAAAACGTCCGTACTCACTAAATTGCCATGCCTGCATCGACGCAGTCTCCTTATGCTTGTTGCAACAGATCCGGCGTTCGGATCAGATTAAGGTGGTGCTATCCGGCTCGGCGACAACTTCGTTGTCAATGTGCCCGACGCCACTGATTTCGATTTTTACCCGATCGCCTGCTTTTAGAAATTTTTTCGGATTGAAGCCGATACCGACGCCGCTCGGCGTCCCGGTCACGATCAAGTCGCCAGGCTCGAGTGTGAATGCCGCGGTCAGGGTTTCAATTTGGTCATAGCAATCGAACACCAGATGACGCGTATTGGAATCCTGACGCAATTCGCCATTCACCCAGGTTTTCAAATCGAGATTATGCGGATCGGGTATCTCATCAGGCGTCACGATCCACGGCCCATACGGGCTATGAGTATCAAACGATTTGCCAAGCGTGAACGTCTGCGCTCGCATTTGCCAGTCCCGCACACTGACGTCGTTGCAGACGACAAAACCGGCGATGACTTCATGGGCACGCTCGCGAGGTACGTGCCGGCAGCGCCGTCCGATGACAAACCCGAGTTCGCCTTCGTAATCCAGTTTGTCTGAAACACGTGGCAGGTGAATGGGCGCATAGGGCCCGTTACTCGCGGTAGCTTGCTTGTTGAAGAACATGGGGTACTTGGGCGTGTCGAGGCCGGTTTCCTCAATGTGATCTTTGTAGTTGAGGCCAATCGCGAGAATCTTGCCAGGCCGCAGGACTGGCGCGCACAGCGAGACATCGGCGAGTGCGAGTCGCCGGCCGGCGGCGCTTGCGGCTTTGCTTAACGCTTCGCTGCCGGCGCCCAGCAAAGCTGCCATTTCGTTTGGCAGGCCGACGTTTGCGAGATCAACAATCTCCTCGTCTTCGACGCGTCCGATACGAGTGGCACCGTTTTCGCTGAATGTTGCTAATTTCATAAATCGCTCTTTCGAAACTCAGGTGAGCCGTCAACGATAATGTGGAATTTTGTGCACGTCGATCGATATCATACGCCGCGCCAGGATCGCGTTTGCGGCCACTGGATAGCGAATGATGGTCACACAGTGGCATCGCGCGCGCTGGAACGTGGCCGTTGAAATGGGCGGTGTCAGCGACCAAGCGTCCAACACAGGACCATGACGCGCCATCCATGCACCACGCGATGCCCGGGCCCGCATGTCGTGAGCTGCGGCGGTTATCCGAAAACGCGCTCGAAGTTAGTGGAATAGAAAGCGTCCTTTGCGAGTTCGTCGACACCGGCACTATCGAGGAAGGTCTCAAAGCGCTCAATCGGATTTTTGCTGCCTTCAAAATGCGGATAATCGCTGGAAAACAGGTACAACCGCGAGTCCGATTCACGAATAAGCTGACCAACGTCCTCATAGACATAAGGCGTAAATCCGAGGTGCTCCAGCGCTGTTTCACTTGGTAAGCAGCTTAGTGCCCCCAATTCCGGCTCCTTGCGCCAGATTTTCGCTGCCCAGTCGAGTCGCCGTAGCCAGCTCGGCACCCAGCCCGCGCCGAGTTCTATCGCACCGCCACGCAGTGTCGGGTGTCGTTCAAACACACCGTCGAAAATCATCGCGCCGAGAAAAAGTTCCGCATGATGGTGCAGCGCAATCATGTCTTTGCCGCGAATGTTCTCACCGCCACCAAGCCAATCGGTGGGAACGGCCCGCCCGGTATTCATCCACGCTGGCGGAAGCTGCAAGGGGTAACCACCGACATGCAGAACAAACGGCACATCGGCTTCGGCGAGCCGCGCCCAAATTGGGTCGAGATCGTTATGTCCGGGTGAGCGGCCGCCACAATGGTTATGCGCGATCCAGGCCGCTTTGAGGCCTAGCTGCAGCAAGTTCTCCAACTCTCCAACGGCGCGAGCCGGGTCGTCGAGTGGCAACATGCCGACCCCGAGCAGGCGCGGATCGCCAACGCAAAAGTCAGCCATGGCGCGATTGTGCGCTGCTGCGGCACCGTATTTGATGGACAAATCGCCCTCGTGCAAGGTTTGCACCGGACTGTAGCTTGAGAACACCAGTTGTCGTTGAAAGCCGAGTTGATTGAGCGCCTGACCACGTTCATCCGGATTAAAGGCGCCTAAGGCCATGTAGCCTTTGGGCCCGGCAATCAAGGTATCGCCCATCGCGACCATCGCGTCGACGTGCGCGCTTGCATGGCCGGTGCCCTCGACCGCGCTTTGCCAGCCGCTCCAATCGAGCGAATCGGGATGTTGATCGGTGTTGATTTTAGGTAACTTCTCGCGCACCGCCGCATCGGCGAAGTCGCGGAGAAAATCCGGTCGTTCCATCAAATGGCTATCAGCATCGAGATAGGTTCGGCCGTTGGCATAGGGCATGGGGCAACTCCTGCAGCGTGGCACTCAATTCTGTTGAATAATCGGATGTCACGCAACCGGGTTGGCCACGCGGACAAGATAAGGCGGCCGAACCCTAACGCGCTCATCCAGGAGGACACAGGAAGCAATGAAAATCGCATTCATGCCGGACACGCATTTCGGATCCTACGGCCAGGCCGCCGACCCAAGCCCTGACGATGTCGCCGACGCCATGGAACACTGCATCGCTGAGGCTGAGTTGGCCGAGCAAGTTGGTTTCGATGGCGTCTGGGTACCGGAACGCCATCAGCGCCCCGAAACCTGGTGGCCAAATACGACCTCGATGTTGATGGCGTTGGCCGCGCGCACCAAGACCGTGCAACTGGCCTGTACGGTGATACAGCCCACTTTCCATCACCCAATCCATCTCGCCGAAACGCTCGCTGCTATCGATAATCTGAGCCGGGGACGTCTGGTCTTCGGAGCCGGAGTCGGCTATCACCAGGACTATTTTCGATGCTTTGGCGTGCCATTTGAAAAGCGCGGAAAACGCTTTGAAGAGGTCATGGATTGCATCGTTGGCGCATGGACTCAGGATGAGTTTAATTACAACGGTGAATTCTTCCAGTACGAGGGTGTGCAACTGACCCCGAAGCCTTATCAGCGACCCCGCCCGCCGATCTGGATCGGCGCTTTCGCGCCTAAGGCCATGGAACGGGCGTTGAACTACGAAGGCTGGTGTACCTGGTTTCCGCCGCATGTCGATGTCCTCGGGCCGGCGGTGAAGGACATGCGCGAGCGCGCTGCCGAACGTGGCAAGGATGATTTCCAGGTCACGCTGGGGTTCGAGGGCTGGCTCAGCAACGATCGCGACGTGCGAGAAAAGCACGGACATCGTTGGGTTCGTGAATGGAGTTTTTATGCCGAGCAGGGGCTGTCTCCGGATGTTGAGGGAGACACCATGCTCGATCTCATTGAGAACATGTTCCTGTGTCTCGGCAACAAGCAGAAATGGGTCGACCGGATGGGGGCGATGAAGGAGCAAGTGAATCCCGATTGGATTTGCATCCGCACGCGAAACCCGGTCAACGAAGGTCATTACTACCCATCGCGGACCGAAAGCCTCGAGGTTATCGAGGCCTTTGGCGAGATACTCGCCGACCTGCGCTAGGTGCTGGCCGAACTGCGCGCCCGGTCGCTTCAGCCAGCCAGCTGCCCAGCGCCTGACGCAATACACAATTGCGCGCACAGTGGCGCACGCTTTATTCTCGGTCGTTCAGATTTAAACTTCGCAGGACAGTGATATGAAACTCGGCATGTTGTTTGGCTACTCCGGCCCCCAGGTTCGCCTACCCATGGAGCTCATTCTCGAGGCTGAGGGTCTCGGCTACGATTCCGCCTGGAGTGCCGAGGCATGGGGTTCCGACGCCGTTACACCGGTGGCCTGGGTGCTGGCCCAAACAACCAAAATCAAAGCCGGTACGGCCATCATGCAGATGGCGGCCCGTACGCCGTCAATGACGGCAATGACCGCGATGACGCTCGACCATTTGTCCGGTGGACGCTTTATACCCGGCATTGGTCCATCGGGACCTCAGGTGATCGAGGGCTGGTATGGTCAGCCCTACGGAAAACCGCTAATGCGCACGCGTGAATATATTTCCATCATGCGCAAAATATTTCGCCGCGAAGAACCGCTCACTCACCAAGGCGAGCATTACCAAATTCCCTTCACTGGCGCCGGCAGCATGGGCCTCGGCAAGCCGTTAAAAAGTATTCTGCACGGCAATCCCGACATGCCGATTTATACCGGCGTCGTGACAGAGAAAGGCGTAACCGCGGCTGCAGAGGTTGCCGATGGTGCTTTCATGGTGTGGATGAATCCCGATCGTCACGACTTGTTTGCGCCGGCATTGCAGAAAGGTTTCGATAAAGCAGCCAGCAACAAGTCCCTGCAGAGCTTCGATTTCGCGCCATTTGTGCGGATGTGTATGGGACCTGATATTGATCAATGTCGCATGCTGCTCAAGCAAGGCATGGCACTCTACATAGGTGGTATGGGCGCGCGCGACAAAAATTTCTACAACGATTACACCAAGCGATTGGGTTACGAAGAGGAGGCAGTGAAGATCCAGGACTTGTTCCTGTCCGGCAAAAAGGCCGAGGCCGCTGCCGCGGTACCCGACCAGTACATCGACGAAACTTGCCTGGTGGGGCCGGCGGAGCACATCAAAGAACAATTGACGCGTTGGAAAGCGGCCGGCGATCGCGGCGAAATCGGTACGATGGTGGTATCGGCAAACAACGCCGAAGAATTGCGCCTGGTAGCAGAAAACATTCTTTAAGCGGCGCTTTGACTCACCGCATAACCCGATAGGGAATACATCTATGAAATGGAAAGTTGGCAATACAACAATTACGAAAATTGAAGAGATCGTTTATCCGGAATTTTCGGATGTCATTCCAGCCGCGACGCCGGAATTGGTTAAACAGATTAAGTGGTTGTTTCCGCATTTCGTGACCGAAGACGGCCAGCTGTCGCTCAGCATTCATTCGCTGATTGTCGATACCGGCGAAGCGCGCCTGGTCGTTGACACTTGTATTGGCAATGAACGCCAGCGGGCGCCTTTCGACGTCATGCATATGTTGCAGACAAACTATATGCAGGACATGAAATCTGCCGGCTACGAGCCGGACAGTATCGATTTCGTCTTGTGTACCCATTTGCATCTCGATCACGTCGGCTGGAATACCCACGAAGTGAATGGCAAGTTTGTGCCGACTTTCCCAAACGCCTCCTACCTTTGGGGTAAGAAGGATATGGAATTTTGGGGCGAGCAGAAATCAGACGAGGATTTCATGAAACTCCAACGCACGGTGTGGGACGATTCTGTCCAACCGATCCTGGACGCCGGCCTCGCCAAACCTATCGATGGTCCCGCGCCCGTGTGCGACGGCGTGCGTTTGATCTCAACGCCCGGACACACACCTGGACACTGCTCTGTGTTGATTGAATCAGCGGGCGAGAGCGCGATGATTACCGGTGACTTCGTTCATCATCCGATTCAATTCCACGATCCAGCACTGGTTAGCCCCTTCGACGTCGACAACGACGCGGCCGTTGCCACGCGTCGGCGCGTGTTCGGTGAGTATGCGGATACGCCAACCTTGATTATCGGTACCCATTTCGCGGGTCCGACCGCAGGTAAATTAGTCACTGACGGTGATACTTATCGCCTCGACGTCTGATTCCAGCTGTCTGTCTGCATGATTTCAGCTGCGCGGCGCCCGTCTACGGCGCCGCGGTCGCGTTTCGCAGTCTGGCCGACGCGGGTTCTGTAGGGCAGGCAAACAGGCCAGCCGGCCGGCGACTAAGTCTCGAAAGCCGCTGCACGGCGTTTGCGGTCGCGGCTGCTTCTCGACAGACATCGGCACCTCGATGGCGGCGGGATTCACAAGGCACAGTAATGGCCAAGCGGACGCGGCGGCCGTAGACTTCCGCTTCGCATAATATCCACCAGCCATCCCAAATTTCGGTAGTTTTAGATGAAACCATATCGCTCGCCCTGGACCAACGAAGATCACGACATGTTTCGTGACAGCACGCGCAAGTTTATTGAAGCGGAGTTTGTGCCCCAGCGCGACCACTGGATTGAGCGCGGCTACCCGGAACCCGAGTACTGGGCAAAAGCCGGTGAAATGGGGCTGTTGTGCCCCGATGTGCCAGCCGAGTATGGCGGTGGCGGTGGTGATTTCGGTTTCGATGCGATCACATACGAAGAGCTGGCGCGCGCCTGCATTTCGAGTTTTGGCAATGGCATCCAGAGCATTGTCGCTCACTATTTGATGGTGTTCGGGACTGAGGAACAAAAGCAACGATGGTTGCCTGGCATGGCAAGCGGCAAAACCATCACCGCCATAGCCATGACAGAACCCGGCACGGGCTCCGATTTGCAAGCCGTGAAAACACGCGCCATTCGCGATGATGACGAGTACGTGTTGAACGGATCAAAGACCTTTATCACGAATGGTTATAACGCCAACCTGATTTGCGTGGTTTGTAAAACCAATCCCGAAGAACGCGCTAAAGGCATCTCGTTGCTTATGGTGGAGACCGATGGGCTGGAAGGGTTTCGGCGTAACAAGCCATTGAAGAAAATTGGCATGAAAGGACAGGACACCAGCGAATTGTTCTTCGATGATTGCAAAATTCCGGCTGGCAATATTCTGGGCGGCGAGGCCGGGCAGGGTTTTTTTCAATTGATGAAGCAATTGCCACGTGAGCGACTGATTATCGCAGTCACCGCAGTGGCGATGATGGAAAGTGCCGTCAGCATGACCTGTGAATACGTCAAGGAGCGTAAAGCCTTTGGCCAGGCTCTGGCGGACTTTCAGAACACCAAATTCAAACTGGCTGAGCTTGCTACGCAGGCCAAAATCGGCCGGGTGTTTCTTGACCACTGCATCGAGCAGCTCAACGAGGGCGAATTGGACACCGAAACGGCGTCGATGGCGAAGTGGTGGTGCACCGAGAAGCAGTTCGAGACGATGCACGAATGTTTGCAACTACACGGTGGCTACGGCTACATGATGGAGTACCCGATTGCTCAATATTTCACCGACGCTCGCGTGCAAATGATCTACGGCGGCTCTAACGAAATTATGAAGGAGTTGATTTCGCGCTCGTTGTGATACCGACGAACACGGCGTCCAGCGCACAACACACTCATATGACCGACAACGCCAATCTCTACCATCGACTCGCCGCCGGGTTTAAACCCACGGCACATGCGCTCGAGCTACCGGACGGCACCGGCTATACGTTCGCGGACGTGGAACGCCACAGTGCGCGCGCTGCAAACGTGCTCTCGAACCTCGGACTGAGCACTGGCGACAGGGTTTCGGTAATCGCCGAAAAATCGCTGCCTTATCTGTGGCTGTATTTGGGCTGCCTGCGTGCGGGCTTTGTGTTTCATCCCTTGAATCCCGGTTACACGCAGACTGAGCTTGCCTTCTTCCTCGCTAACGCCGGTACGCGTGCCTTGCTCTACGACGCGAGTGGTGCCACACAGGCGCTTCCAGCGGCTGATGATTGCCCTGGCATTGTGCATCGACTGTCTTTGGACAGTCACGGGGGCGACGACTTCTGTACACGAATGCTTAGTGCACCGGAAGAGTTCGCCACAGTCGAGATGGCCGGCCAGGACAGCGCGGCCTTGTTGTATTCGTCCGGCACGACTGGCACGCCGAAGGGCATCCGTATTACGCATGAAAATCTCTACAGCAATGCGCAGGCCCTGCGCGAAGCGTGGGAGTTCAGTGCCGATGATATTCTGGTGCACGCCTTGCCCGTCTTCCACGTCCATGGATTGTTCATAACACTTGGACCGGCCCTGCTAGCCGGTACGACCTTACGCTGGTTGCCGCGTTTTAATGCCGCAGAGGTCATCGCAGCCATGCCTGGTGCGACGATGATGGCTGGCGTGCCGACGTATTACTCTCGCTTGCTTGCGAGCGACGCTTTCGACGCTGATGTTTGTGCTTCGATACGTGTTTTTATTTCCGGCTCGGCGCCGCTGTCTGAAGCTGTCTTTCATGCTTTCGAACAGCGCACAGGACACCGTATTCTCGAACGTTACGGGATGACGGAAACTGGTATTTTGACGTCCAATCCGCTGCACGGCGAGCGCAAGCCGTCATCGGTTGGGCCGGTATTACCGGGTGTCGGTATACGTGTCGTCGATGATGCGGGAATTGCACTGTCCGGCGATGTGATCGGTGCCGTGCAGGTCCGGGGCGATAACGTTTTTCCTGGCTATTGGGAATTACCGGCGGCGACCGATAAAGCGTTCTCGGATGGCGGCTGGTTCGATACCGGCGATCAAGGTTATCTGGACGACGATCAATACCTGTTCATCGCCGGACGCAGTAAAGACATGGTCATCAGCGGCGGTCTGAACGTTTACCCGAAAGAAATCGAACGGGACATCGAACGCATGGAGGGGGTCGCCGAGGCCGCCGTGTTCGGCGTGCCACATGCAGATTTCGGTGAAGCGGTCGTTGCCGCCGTGGTTGCCACTGCGGGTAAAAGCGTTGATGAAGGTGCGACCATCGCTGCACTAAAAACGACACTCGCCGCCTTTAAAGTTCCCAAACGCATTCTGTTGCTCGACGATTTGCCGCGTAACACCATGGGCAAGGTGCAAAAAAACAAATTGCGCGAGCGCTACGACGACTTGTTCTCAGCTGCTGTTTAAGAGAACGTCAGCACAGTCGCAAGGGCCGCTCAACCACGCGCGATCTGCGTGCCGTTTTATTATCAGTCAATAACCACACAAATATGCCGGAGGGAAAATCATGGCAGGACTATATTTTGAAGAATTCGAAGTCGGAATGACATTCAACCACGCGATCCGACGCACCCTGACCGAGACTGACAATGTCTTGTTCACAACGATGACCCACAATCCCGCACGCCTGCATCTGGATGAAGAGTACTGCAAGAACGAGACCGAATTCGGGCAGCGCATTGTCAACAGTTCGTTCACGCTGGCGCTGATGGTTGGTATTAGCGTTCACGATACGACCCTTGGCACTACGGTTGCTAATCTGGGTTGGGACGACGTGCGCTTTCCATTGCCGGTATTCCACGGCGACACGATTAGGGTCGAAACTGAGGTCGCGGAAATTCGCGAAAGCAAATCGCGCCCGAACAACGGCATCATTATTTTCGAGCACCGCGCGTACAACCAGCACGAAAAACTGGTCGCGATTTGCAAGCGTTCCGGATTGATGTTGAGGAAGCCTAAATAATGATGCGTTCGCTGTTATTCGCCCCTGGCGATAGTGACAAGAAAATGCAGAAAGCGTCGGCGATCGGTGCGGACTGCGTGATTCTTGATCTTGAGGATTCGGTAGCGGCAGCGCGGAAGCCTGTCGCGCGAGGTATGGTGCGCGAGTTCCTGCAAAGCGCACCCAATCCCGCCGTTGAGTTTTATGTACGGGTCAATCCTCTGGATTCGGGACTGATTCTCGATGACATTGCCGCAATCGTGCCAGCCGCGCCAACTGGTATCGTGTTACCGAAAGCCAATAGCCCGCAAGATTTACTCGCCGTCGCACATTTCATCGACGTACTGGAAGCTGAGCACGGTTTACCGGCGGGACAGATAAAGATTTTGCCAGTAGCAACAGAAACGGCTGCCGCTGTTTTCAGCCTCGGGGAGTATCGTCATAACGTTCCGCGTTTGTCGGGTCTGACCTGGGGTGCAGAGGATCTCGGCGCCGCAGTGGGTGCAAGTGCGAATGTCGATGCGAACAAAGAATGGACCCAACCCTATCTATTGGTGCGCTCTTTGTGTTTGTTTGCAGCTCATGCTGCGTCGGTACAGGCGATCGACACCGTGATGGCAGATTTTCGCGATCTTGAGTATCTCGAAGTGGTGTGCAACGAAGCACGGCGCGATGGATTTACTGGCAAGATTTGCATTCATCCCGCGCAGGTCGAAGTGACCAATAAAGCGTTTTCCCCATCGCCGGCCGAGCTCGAGCATGCCCATGCAGTGATTGATCTGTTTGCGCGTAATCCCGATGCTGGCACATTGCAACTGGACGGAAAAATGGTCGACCGCCCGCATCTCACCCAGGCCGAGCGCATTATTGCGCTGGCAAAATCTATCGAGGCACGTCATGGGGCCGCTTGAAGGATTGCGAATTCTTGAGTTCCAGGGCATCGGTCCGGGGCCGCTTTGTGGCACATTTCTGGGCGACATGGGCGCCGATGTCATACGCATCGATCGCGCTAGCGCACCTGCAAGTAGTGACGCGGGAGCCCTTGGCCGCAACCGACGTTCAATCGGTCTGGATTTGAAATCACCTGCCGGGGTGGCGACGGCCCTGCGGTTGATTGAAAGCGCGGACGCACTCATTGACCCGTTTCGACCCGGGGTCATGGAACGCCTGGGCCTCGGGCCGGACGTTTGTCTGCAACGCAATCCGCGCATCGTATTCGGACGCATCACCGGCTGGGGACAGGATGGGCCTCTGGCCCAGGCTGCAGGCCACGACATTAACTACATTGCGATTACGGGTGCGCTTGACGCTGTTGGGGAACGCGGTCGCGGTCCGATTCCGCCGCTGAATCTCGTCGGTGATTTCGGCGGCGGTGGGCTGTATCTGGCGTTCGGAATCGCTTGCGGTCTTATCGAGGCGCAACGTTCCGGGCAGGGACAAATCGTCGATGCCGCGATGGTGGACGGATCAAGTCTGCTTATGAGTATGCTTTATGGCTGGCGCCAGGAAGGTAAGTGGACCGGGGGGCGAGGTGAAAACATGGCCGACGGCGGCACGCATTTCTATTGCTGCTACCAATGCGCCGATGATTTGTGGATCTCAATAGGCTCAATAGAACCACAGTTTTACGCCCTGTTACGCGAAAAACTCGGTCTCGATGATACGGCCTTCGACGCGCAGCACGATCGCACCCAATGGGTCGCCTTGAAGGAAAAACTCGCGACCCTGTTCCGGACCAGAACGCGCGCTGAGTGGTGCGAACTTCTCGAAGGTACGGATGTCTGTTTCGGTCCGGTTCTGAATATGGATGAGGTGACCGAGCATCCGCACAACAAGGCGCGCGGGAGCTACATTAAAGTTGATGGTGAGACCCAACCTGCACCAGGCCCACGCTTCAGCCGGACCCCTGGCGAAGTGACTCGCGGGCGTCCACGGGTGTGCGAGCACACGGCCGAGGTGTTGCTGGAATTTGGTTTCGATGAAAACGAAATTGATGGCCTGCAGAACAGCGGCGCTATTGCCTAAAACACAGGAGCAAAGAATGAACGCCTGGGTAGAAAAAAAATCTTACATTGAGGTGGAAGGCCGGCAGATGGCCTACGTCGAAATGGGTGAAGGTCGGCCGATCGTTTTTCAGCATGGCAATCCGACCTCGTCCTATCTATGGCGGAACATCATGCCGCAACTCAAGGATCTCGGGCGCTGTATTGCCATCGATCTAATCGGCATGGGTAATTCCGACAAGGTGCCGGATTCGGGGCCTGGGCGATACACCTTTGTGGAGCAGCGGCGCTATTGGCAGGGGGCGCTGGAGGCACTCGGTGTCGACAACGATATTGTTTTAGTGATTCATGATTGGGGTAGCGCCCTCGGCTTTGATTACGCGGCCACTTTCCCAGACCGAGTGGCGGGGATCTGCTACATGGAGGCAATCGTGAAGCCGATGAGCTGGGAAGAATGGCCTGCTTCTGCCGTAGACATGTTCAAGACATTTCGTTCTCCAGCGGGCGAGGAAGTCGTGCTGCAGAAAAACGTGTTTGTCGAACGGGTGTTGCCAGCATCAATCATGCGCAAACTGGACAGTGAAGAGATGGACGCGTACGTCGCGCCCTTTCGCAATCCTGGCGAAGATCGTCGCCCAACACTGACCTGGCCGCGTCAGATTCCGCTTGAAAACGAGCCACCAGAAGTCTGCGATATCGTCGCCAACTACGGCCGCTTCCTGCAATCGTCAGAGATCCCAAAGCTTATGATCGATGCGGAACCGGGCATGATCATGAAAGGTGCAGCAGGCGCCTTCGCGCGCAGCTGGCGGAACCAAAGCGAAGCCAGCGTTAAGGGCTTGCACTTTATCCAGGAAGACTCGCCTGATGAAATAGCCTCGGCTATTCGCGGTTGGCTGGGAGATTTGAAATAGCCGTGGATAGTCTCTGTGCAGCTATCGAGGTCGGTGCGTCAGCGAGTCGCGAAATCATTGTGACGCCCGAGCTGACCGTTGAACATGCCTACCCGTCGCTGCCGGCCGTCTACGCCACACCGCAAATGATCTATCTTATGGAGATGGCGGCCGCAGATGCTGTCGCCAATTTCCTGCCGCCGGGCTGGGGATCAGTCGGCACGCTGGTTGACGTACGTCATCTCGCCGCGACTCCGGTTGGCATGCGAGTTAGTGCAACGGCAACCGTGATTGAGGTCGGCCCGCGACTGGTGCGATTCGCTTGCGAGGCACATGATGAGGAAGAGATGATTGGTGACGGATTTCACGAGCGCGCGGCCGTTGAGCTCGAGCGATTCGTGGCCGGGGTCAAACGTAAGTCCGCCGAGCGAGACTAATCGGCGCACGGTCTGGCGAGTTATCGCTTGGGAAAGGGACAACTCGATGCCGATGTGGACGTTGTCATCCGTTAGCGTAGGGCACTTGAAGCCGAACGCCGGAACAAATCGAAAAAGGTCACAACGATGAGTGCACAAAACGAGAACCCGGAGAAGATTACCAATCGCACCCTTCGCTTGATGAAGGAGCGTGGCGAGAAAATCGCCAGCATGACGGCTTACGATGCAGCATTCGCGGCGGTGCTTGATAGTGCTGGTATCGATTTCATCCTGGTGGGAGATTCGCTTGGCATGGTCGTGCAAGGGCACACGACGACCATCCCGGTCACTATCGACGACATCATCTACCACACGAAAATGGTCGCACGCGGCGTCAACCGCGCGATGCTAATGGCCGATATGCCATTTATGAGCTATGCCTCACCCCAGGACTGCCTCAAAAATGCGGCGCGCCTGATGAAGGAGGGCGGCGCAGAGATCGTGAAACTGGAGTGGGGCGAACTCGAGATCGAAATGGTGCGCCGCTTGACTGAATGTGGGGTGCCAGTGTGTGCACACCTTGGTCTGACGCCACAGGCAATCCATAAATATGGCGGTTATCGAGTGCAGGGCCGCGAAAAGAAAGCAGCTGAAAAGATGAAACAGGACGCGCTTGCGCTAGAGGAGGCGGGCGCAGATATCCTGCTATTGGAATGTGTGCCGATGGGCCTCGCGGCAGAGATCACCGCACAATCGACCGTACCAGTGATTGGTATCGGCGCCGGGCCGGACGCGGACGGGCAAATTCTGGTGCTGTATGACGTGCTCGACATTGCCCCTGGGAAGAGAACTCGCTTCTCCAAAAATTACCTGGAGCAGGCAGGGTCTATCCACGACGCACTGAAGGCTTACGTCGATGAGGTCAAAAGCGGTACGTTTCCGAGGGAAGAACACGCATTTCGTTAGGCGCGGCCGTCGTTGGCGTTGCGCTCGTTCAAAGTTGGGTAGACGACAATTGGCCGAGGGCTCGCGATGGCCCCATATTGGTCTGCGAAATCTGGCGCGGCTATTTCCCGACCAAATAAATATCCCTGCCCGGCAGTACAGCCCATATTCAAAAGCAGATTAGCCTGCATATGGGTTTCGACACCTTCAGCGACGACTTCGATGTATAACGCGTTAGCCATCGCGACAATTGATTCGACCAGGCGTACTGCAGTAGCCCCGGATTTCATATCGTTAATGAAGCTACGGTCTATTTTGATCATCGAAACCGGAAAGCGCCGCAGATAACCGAGTGCGGAATAGCCGGTGCCGAAGTCGTCGAGCGCAATTGAGACGCCCAGATCGCGAATGGCATTGAGAATTGCAGCTACGCGTTGGTCGTCGTCAATGAGAATCGATTCTGTGATTTCCAGGATCAGCTGCTCAGGTGGGAAATCGAATTCTCGCAGTACGCTGCTGATATAGGCGGCGTCAAAACCATTGAAGAATTGTCCACTTGAGACGTTAATGGACACGCGGGTCGACAAGGCATCCGCACTCTGCCGCCAGTTACGTGAATCTGCGCAAGCGGCCCGCAGGACCCAAGCTCCAATAGCATTTATAAGCTTAGTTTCTTCAGCGACCTGCACGAAATCGGCCGGTAGCACCAGGCCACGTTGCGGATGCTGCCACCGCAACAACGCTTCAGCCCCAAGGAGCTTCCCGTTGGCCATATTGAACACAGGCTGGTAGTGCATCAGAAACTGCTGGTTCGCGAGTGAATCGCGTAAATCATTCTCCAGTTCGACGAAGCGTTTCGCTTGCTCTGTCAGCTTGTTGGTGAAAAATTGATAGGTGCCACGGCCGCGTGCTTTCGCCTGATACATGGCCATATCCGCATTGCGTAGCAAGGTCTCCGAATCTTCCGCATCGGCGGGACACAGTGTGATGCCGATGCTCGCGCTAACGTAGACGGCTTGTCCGTCGAAATGATGCGCGGCGGATAGTTTCGTGATGATTTCTTCTGAGATGCGTGCCGCATTCATCTCGTCGTCGATGTCGCGCAGAATGACAGTGAATTCGTCACCACCGAATCTCGCCATCGTATCGGTCGAGCGGATGCTGGCGAGAATGCGCGAGCCGGCCTCTCGAAGTAGCTTGTCGCCTACTTCATGACCCAGGGTGTCATTAATATTCTTGAAGCGGTCGAGATCGATAAACAGCAATGCGCTCAGAGTTTGCGAACGTTGCGCCAAGCGGACCAGCGCGTTCAGTTGCAGCATAAAATTCGCCCGATTGGGCAATGTGGTGACGGCGTCAAAGTCCGCCCGATAGCGAATGTGCTGTTCAGCTTGCTTGATGCTCGTGATGTCCTGATAAACACCGACCGTGTAACCGTCGGGCGTATGGTTTTCGTTGAGTCGAATCCAACGTCCTTCGCGTGTTTTAAACTCGATGTCGCGACCACCTTCGGCGCGCATCCGGTCCCGCTCGGCGAGCCAGTTATCGACGCCAGTGTCCTCGTTGACCAGATTGTTCTCAACAATTTTTCGCTGCATCGCGTCGAATCGAAGCCCGACCTTGAGAATGCCGTCCAGACTTGGCATCAACTCGACCACTCGCTTGTTGAATATCTGCAGGCGGTCATTTCGATCCCACAGGACGAAACCCTCGCTGATCGATTCAATCGAGTTAATCAAATCCTGTTCGCTGCGCCGCAGTGCCGCATCGCTCTGCCGCCGGTCGGTAATATCGCGCACGACGGAAATCAACAAAGGCTTATGCGGGTCTGGGATGAGACGCGTGCTGACTTCGACCGGTACCAGGCTGCCATCGCGGCGCCGATGTTCAGCAACGAAGATAGTCGAGTGAGATTCTGAAATACGTGCGACAACGGCTGCAGGAGTCGTTGCATGATCGTCGGCGTAGAGATCGCTGACCTTAAGCTGCAACAATTCTTCGCGGCTGTAACCCAGGTAGCGTTCAGCCTGTAAGTTGGCGTCAAGAATGTCGAATGTCGTCGCGTCATTCATGAATACCGCGTCGTTCGCATTGTCGAATAACAGCCGAAAACGCGTTTCCGCTCCTTCGGTCGCCGCGCGCGCAAGCCGCGTCGCTCTGCTCTGGTTGCGGTGAGTCAGCGCGGCAGCAATAGTCAGCAAACCGAGAATCACCGCCAGTGCTGTCGGTGCTCCGCGCGCCCGGTTGGTAAATGATCGTTTGCCAGGCTGCGGTGGGTGTACGGCCACTTGCAGAAGGCCGAAAGGCGACGGAATTTCGAACCGCAAAGCCGCACTGCGATAGACCTCGGAGCCCCCTAACAAGAAAACGCCGGTGTGACTGACCTGACTCCCATCGGGTAATGCAACGGCGATGGCCGGCATTACCGCACCGATCTCGGTGGACGGCAGCAGGCGTCGGCGGTCCAAGACCGCTGCGACGAATCCCCAGTCGCGTTGTACGCCGCCCGAATCACCGGTTTGTACCGGCAGGGTAGCGATGACGGTGTGGTCGTCTGGCACGGCCAGACGTGCGGTGCGAGCTGCGGTGCCTTTTCCAAGTGGCAGCCGAGCATCTGGCATGAATCGGTGTTCAGGGTCCTGATCTGTCGGGTAGGCGTAAGCGACCGCGCCGGCAGGCGCAGCGACAAGCGCTGTGATGACGTCGCTGGATTCAACGAACAGACCCGCCGTCAGGGCGAATTCGTCTGTCGTAAGATCTGAGTCCTTGCCGATGACAAGACTAAGCGCACGTAACGAACCGAACGCATTGTTTAGCGATCTGGAAATATCGGCCTGAAGTTCCGCAGCATAGCGTTCGCTGGCGGCCTCTATTTCGCGCTGCACTTGCGCGCGCAATGTCGCTTCGCCGACCCACGCTCCGCAGGCGAGCACGACCAGCAGCAGTCCAGTGGAAATCGCCGC
>Ga0055584_100000081_pt1 | contig 84804 bp, 60 predicted proteins | sample OSDHelmetaG_FD_58716 | JGI IMG/M metagenome (GOLD analysis project Ga0055584, IMG submission 58716) | Pelagic marine sediment microbial communities from the LTER site Helgoland, North Sea, for post-phytoplankton bloom and carbon turnover... | ecosystem: Environmental > Aquatic > Marine >... | reverse complement strand
GACCCCATGAACCCCGATTCTCTCACTTAGGCTGGTACTAACATCGGGGGAAGGTCAAATGGACCATAAATTTTGACAAACTCCTGCCAGGCCTCTGAATCTGTAGGTACCCGAACACGGTCCAAGAGCGTGATATGAGTGGATGGCCATTCGGAGCTGAACTTCATTGATTTATTCTTTCGAGCATGGAACTAACAGAATTCCGTCGGTTATCAGGCTCCGTGAGTTTGTGTTCAAATGTGCCGGTTTGCATATTCAATAGGATGGACTGTTTATTAAAACAGATATAAGAATATCAATATATACACTAATTTACTCAATCAATGTCCAGAATGAAATAAAATTATACTACAAGATACCACACAAAATGAATTTTCAGTAAATATCTTGTTTGAGAGAGAAGCAGGAATCGTTTCTCATTGGCAAGCTTTCCAGGAAAATGACAGCCATCAAAAAAGACTGCCATCAATGAAGGTCAGGGCTCTCTGTTTCCAGTTTCATGGTTAAAGCAAGATTATCGAGACACTTCGAATCAGGTGCAGATAATCTTATCATGCAATCGACGTGTTTGAAAAAGCCCGGCTTTAATTATCTGTTGTCAGAGAGGTACGTGCTTTTTCCAGCAGCCGTGAGAGATCAGAGAGTTCCTCGGCACTCAAATGGCCTATAAGCTTTTGGTGTAGATTGAGTTCAGGCTCATCCATCTGGTTTAACAGAGCTAATGCCTTTGCTGTGATTTCAATAAATACAACGCGGCGGTCCTCGGTACAGCGTTTTCGTTTTACGAAATCTTGTGCCTGAAGTCGATCAATCAAGCCGGTAATCGCTGGTACAACCTGCACCATTCGATCCGCGATTTCCAGAGAAGGCATCGGCTTTCCTTCTCCTCTTAGAATTCTCAGTACATTATATTGGGATGGTGTCACGCCAAATTCTCTGAAGAGCCTTCCGAATTGATTGTGGAAGATATCGCTGGTACGCAAGATGTTTAGAATGGCTTCCTGTTCGAGGGAATCGAAAGGTTGTTTTTTTCTAATCTCTTGTTGCAAATTGCTGTGTGGCATCTTAGTCCCTAGCAGATGAAAAAGAATCAGCAATCATTTTACATGTAAACTATTGTAAGGTCAATAGGCTGCACGCTTGCATTTCAGGCCTTTGAGACATCCTTAATAAACAAGGAAAAGCAAGGCAACATTCTTTCATAAGAGAAACACTTAAGCGTGTGATTGGGAATCCGGCTTTGGTTTTTATTTAGTGTGGTGTCATATTTAAGAGACATGCCGTTGTGTGGATTGGTACACAACGAGCTAAACAGGTACACTTTACGTCCTTGATCAGTAACAATTGATCCAGGTTCCGAATTCGATCACTTTGATGCGCTACTGACTTATAAAAGTATATGGAGACTAAGATGCAGAAGATAATTCTAATCCGTTTTTTCTTAGTAGTTACTGTGTTCGCTGGTTACATACCCAGTCTCATGGCAGAAGATCGGAGCACACATTCAGTAGGAATCGCCAAAGTAGATATTACTCCTGATTATCCAGTGTTGTTAAGTGGATATGCATCGCGCAGTACAGAATTGATTTCCCGAGTGGAACAGCAGTTGTGGGCTCGTGCGATCGCAGTACAAGATGAGCAGAATCAATCGCATGTTCTGATCTCAGTCGATAATTGCGGCGTGTCAGCATCAGTCACAAAAGCGGTTGTCGCGAATCTGAAAGATAAATATAAAATCGCGCCTGAGAATCTTGTGATTTGTTCTACGCATACACATTCTGCTCCGATGCTCAATGGGGTTTTGTTGAATTTGTATATTAAAGATCTCTCCTTGCAAGAATTGGCTGTAATCGATCGATATACACAGGATCTCATAACAAAGCTCACACAAGTTGCTGTGAATGCTATCAAAGACGCGCAACCTTCAGTTCTGGATTGGGGAATTGGATCTGCAACTTTTGCAAAAAATCGACGGCAGATTACTGGCCCGAAAGATCATAGCCTTCCGATCCTGCGTGTGAAAAATGAAGCAGGTCAGACTCGTGCCATACTTGTCAATTATGCTTGCCATTGTACTACATTGGGGGGAGTTCCCTTCATGTCTGGAGATTGGGCCGGTTGTGCTGTGGAGGGTATCGAAGCTGATCTCCCGGGAAGTATGGCGATGGTGGTGATAGGTTGTGGCGCCGATCAGAATCCAAAATTCCGAGGTGATGATCAAGGTGCAGCGCGCGTAAATGGAAAAGAAATAGCCGAAGGTGTGCGTCGGCGACTTAAAACAAAATTAACGCCGATTTCTGGAAATCTCATCGCGGAAAGTAAAGAGATCACTCTCGCTCTGGATAAATTACCGACCGAGGATGAATGGAGGCAACGCGCACAGAAAAAAGGGATTACCGGTTATCACGCGAAAAAGAATCTAAAGCGATTAGAACAGGGGCAGGCTTTAACCGAAAAGATTAATTACCCTATAAAATCATGGGTGTTTGGGAATGACCTGGCAATGGTCTTTCTGGGTGGTGAAGTGGTGATCGACTATTCTCAGTCGATCAAGAATCAATTCGATGAGAAAATGTGGGTGACATCATATTCTAATGATGTACCCTGTTATATTCCTTCCGAGCGAATTCTGCAGGAAGGCGGTTATGAAGGCCGAAATGCTATGGTCTGGTATGATCTGCCTGGCCCTTTTGCTCCCGGGTTGGAGAAAAAAATTCTTGACGAAGTCAATCGACAAATTCCGAAGTCATTTCGGGTGACAGAAAACGTGAGCCAGACTGGTGGCAAGCGACCATTGTCTCCGGCGGAATCGATTTCGCGCATGAATTATGCACACAATCTCAAGGTCGAAGTAGTTGCCTCAGAGCCATTGGTAATCGATCCTGTCGCGGTTGAATTCGGTCCGGATGGAAAATTATGGGTTGTTGAAATGCGTGATTATCCATCTGGCATGGATGGGAATATGAAACCGGGGGGCGTCGTCAAATTTCTGGAAGATCTGGATCAGGATGGAGTTTATGATCGTGCGACTGTTTTTCTGGATGGGCTTTCATTTCCAACTGGTGTGATGGTCTGGAAGAAGGGAGTTCTGGTTTGTACGGCTCCGGATGTCCTCTATGCGGAAGACACAGATGGAGATGGGAAGGCTGACATCAAACGAAAAGTTTTAACTGGTTTTGCGACACACAATTTTCAGGCGCGTGTCAATAGTCTGGTTCCTGGCCTTGATAACTGGGTCTATGCTTCAGGTGGTTTGTTTGGCGGAATCATTAAATCTTTTAATGGCCAGACTGTGAATGTTACAAATCGAGATTTTCGTTTTCAGCCCGAGACGGGAGTACTGGAGCCAGTAAGCGGACGAACTCAACAGGGCCGTGTTCGTGATGACTGGGGGAACTGGTTCGGCTGTCGGAATGGGAGTCTCTGTGTGCACTATCCGGTCAATGAATCGTACTATCGTAAGAACCCGTTTGTCGTTTCTCCCCCACCCGAAGTATCAGTTCCCCGGGGGACTGATTCCAGTCAACTTTTCCCGGTGGGTGAACTGGTTCAATTCCATTTAAGTGGGCCTCGCGGGCGCCCGACATCCGTTTGTGGCCTGGGACTCTACCGTGACCTCTTTCTCGGTGAAGCTTTTAATAATAATGCTTTTGTATGTGAACCTGTCAATCAGCTTGTGCATCGTATGGTACTTCAATCGGAAGGTGTCACTTTTTTCGGGACTCGTGCTTCTGAAGAACAGGATCGCGAATTTTTAACGTCCACAGATAACTGGTTTCGTCCTGTGCAGGCTCGAATGAGTCCCGATGGATCATTGTTTGTTGTAGACATGTACCGATATCTGATCGAACATCCCAAATGGCTGTCTCCCGAAGCAGTAGCAAAGCTCAATGTGCGCGCTGGTGACACACGCGGACGAATTTATCGGATCTCTCGAAAAGATCAGCGGCTGAAACCTGTGCCTGATCTGAAACAAATGAATTCGACTGACCTTGTCAATCTTTTGAAAAGCAGTAATGGTACATTACGAGATATGGCACAGCAGGAGATTATTTTGCGCGCTGATTCAGCAACGATCGCTCCATTAAAATTGATCACCGAAAGCGAAGCGCTGCCAGAGTCGCGTTTGCAGGCGATGTGCACGTTGGAGGGACTGGAAGCTTTAGACGCTTCGCTGCTACTGCCACGGATCATTGATCCCCATGAGGGAGTTCGCAGAGAGGCGATCCGATTGTCGGAGCCCTTTTTGAACCAGTCAACTCAACTGGCGAATTCTATATTGGAACGAGTGAGTCAGGAAAAGAGTTTGCCCGTGATATTGCAGTTGGCTTACTCGTTAAGTTATTTGAAAGGTGAAGCTGCTACTCAGGCGTTATTACAATTGATGGAAGGGCACTCTGAGAATGTCTACATCAGATCGGCTGTGCTGACCAGTTTCGAACGAAATCGCTTAGCATCTGCCATTGCAGTATTGATCCCGCAAATCAGCCAAAAACCAAAATTGCTGTCAGTATTCGATGCACTCCTGGGAATGGCAATCGCGGTAAAAGATCCTGTGATTTTAGGGGAAATCTCAAACGAATTACTCACTCATGCTGTACAGAACGAGAAAATCCCTTTATGGGAATGGACTGCCCTCTCTCGGATTTTCACGGTGACAGGCGCTGTCAAAAAGAGAGAAGACCAGACTCTTCAGCAGCAGGTCAAGACATTACACGCGCGTGCCAGTCAATTGGTTACGAATACTGAGCGTCTTGAATCTGACCGAATTGCCGCCATTGAATTTGTATTAATTACAGGTCAACGCCAGGCAGATCTTCAGTTGATTTCTGGTTTGTTAACGCCTCAGAGTTCATTGAAAGTACAAATGGCAGCGATACGTGGTTTAATCAATACGCGGAGCGCTGAAGCCATTGAATTGGTTTTCCAGAATTGGAAGCAGTTTACTCCCGCGTTACAAGCGGAAGTACTCAGTCAATTATTGATACGTGAAACTACAACGATGGAATTATTAAGCAGAATTGAACAGAAGTTGATTCAACCTGTTCAGATCGATCTTACCAACCGCCAAAGACTGATAGATCATAAAAATAAAAAGATCAGTCAACGGGCCAGAAAGTTATTTACTGTCGCAACCAGTGCCAGTCGGGAGGCGGCCCTTAAGAAATATCAGTCGATAGATTTGAAGCAGGGTAACATCACGCGCGGAAGCGTGGTTTTTGAGAAACAGTGTACCGCCTGTCATCGACTGAATGGCAAAGGGCATGTGGTCGGTCCGGATCTGGCTGCGTTGACGGATCAGTCGAAATCATTTTTACTGACTTCGTTACTTGATCCGAACAAAGCGGTAGATGGTCGGTATGCCTCATATCTGGCCGTTACTGAAGACGGGCGAATTAATACCGGAATTCTTGTGTCCGAGCAAAGTAACAGTATTACCTTGAAAGGGCAGCAGGGAAAAGTTCAGACCATTCTCAGGACTGAGATCGAAGAATTTGTCAATACTGGCAAATCTTTGATGCCAGAAGGTCTGGAACGGGAAATCTCTCCGGAAGCAATGGCTGATTTACTGGTCTTTATTCAGGAGAACAGTGCTCCGGTGAGTTATAAGTACACAGGAGCCGTTGGCCCGGATGTTAATTATCCCGATGATCCCAATCGCAAGAAGCTTGTCAATCAATCACTGGGTTCCGCACGGTTTAATGATGGTCAATGGATGGGGTTTCGATTTGCCGGTTCTCAGCCACAACCAAGACTCGACTTTGATATGGGGAGAAAAATACCACTGCGTTCCTTGAAAATTGTTTATGGCGTGAATCATGACCCCGGTTCTATCCATGCTCCCTCCTCGATTGTGGTATCTTTCAGTAATAACGGTCAGCAGTATGGCAACCACGTTAAATTCTCAAAATTCGATGATCGTCCCGATGGTCTCGGGATCTATGAGATTGATCCTCGTACCGTTGAGGTCAATTTGCCTCCTCAGCAGACTCGATTTGTTCGTATCGATTTTCAAAGTCAGCAAGGGTGGATTTTCCTTTCAGAAATCTCGATTACCAGTAATCCTGTAGAGAGTCCTAATCAGGCTGTTCCTGTGAAGCCGGCAGAGGTGAAGGTTCCCTCTGAAACAATTGATCCGATCACGAAGATTAAATCTTTAGTGGCCCGTGTTAAGGTGGGAACCAAAGATGAGTATCGCGAAATTCCAGAAATCTGGCGCACAGCGGTCGCCCTGGGAAAACGGAATCAGGCTGAAGAAATCAAAAAGTTATTGGATGCCTCATTGCCTGAAGAGCAGGGAACGCTGCAACGTTGGCAGGCAGTTGTCATTGGTGGAGGAATCGTCAATGGAATTACGATTGCAGGCGATTGGCCACGTGCCCGGATTGAAGGGATAGTAAAAGGAGACAAGAAACTGACGGCTCGCTGGAAACATGCACTACTGCAGTCGGTCAAGATGGCCGATGATCCACAAATCAAAGCAGGAACGCGTTACGATGCACTGAGGATGATTGCCATGCTTGATTATAAAACTTGCAAAGCACAATTGAAAAAATATCTGGTAGATCCTAAGCAGGCAGAATTACAGATGGGGGCAGTGAGTGGAATCGGCGATATTGATTCTTCAGAAGCAACACAGGAATTGATCAAGGCGATTCCCATACTGACTCCCCGAAACCGTAAGATTGCATTGGAGTCGCTCATGAGAACCGAATCACGCATAGTGGCATTGCTGGATGCTGTTCAGATGCAGGAATTCTCAGGAGAACTGGTTCACTCAGAAATTCAAAAACAGTTAAAAACACATGCGAATGCTAAATTGCAGCGACGGGCAAAAAAAGTATTTAATCCATAAATGATTCTGATGTTTTCGTGGGATGTAATACTTCCAGGATTCCTCGGCAAAAGTCAGGTAAATCTCCCGGTCGACGACTTGATACAAAGTGTCGGTCAACGACAACAGAAGCATCTTCCCAGATGCAACCGGCGTTGATTAGATCGTCCTTGATGCCCGGTGATCCCGTGACTTTTACTCCTTGGTAAATACCCGCTGAAATGGGCATCCAGCCTCCATGGCAGATGGCGGCAATCAATTTTTCGCTGGCGTGAAATTCGGTGAGTAGCGACAAAACTTTTTCAAAACGGCGGAGTTTATCTGGCATCCACCCACCTGCGCAAATCACGCCCTGGTAGTCAGTAGAATTGATACTATCGATTGTGGTTTCTGAGACCGCCGGGTATCCATGTTTTCCCAGGTACGTTTTACCCGCTTCCAAGCCTGCCAGTGTGGTTTCTGCTCCTGCTTCTTCCAGGCGAAACTTAGGATACCAAAGTTCGAGATCTTCGTAATCTTCGCCAACGAAGAGTAGAAACTTTTTACCTGATAAAGGCAGTGAATCAGTCATGTTTTATTTCCTTAGTGGCAAATTAATAACTCTGAGGACTTTGATTTCAAGCGACGGGCCACATGAATCCAAAGATGATTCCAACAATCGCGGCGTAGAGAATCGATTCGATGATGTGCCCAATAATACGATTGTGAAACCAGATGGAGTGTTGCACGACTGACGATAAAAAAACCAACAGTCCCGCTGTTGACATGAATCGAAAGACAACCCTGAACTCTGCGCCAGGGGCAATTGCTAATGTCGAAAGGTAGGCAAGGCAAAAACTGACGATTAAAAAATAAACAAACGTCAGTCCCAGTTTTTTTCCCATGCCCACTTTCGGAAACACAGTCATCACGCCTGCTGGACCATTGTTCCATTTTTGCTGGTATTCCTCGGTTTTCATTTCTGCGGGAGTATCACAGCCTGGAAACATATAATTACCTTGTGGAACATTCAGGTCGGTCATGGTTTTGAGAAACTCGTCTTCTTTCTCCATTTTTTTCCAGTCATTGCGATGGAGTTGTAAGACCATCCAGGACAAAAAACTGGCAAAAAATAAAGCGATCGCTGACAAAATGATTGGCACAAGCAGGCTCGTTAACATGTCATTACTCCTGGGTCAGGTTCTGGGAATGTGGTCAGAAGAAATTAACAGAGAGATTTGTTGTAGAACTCAATTCCATGATAGGGATATTTATTCTTCATTGAAAGGTTACGAGGAGACTGTCTGAGTCCTTGTGCTGTTCTTGCTAGCAAAAAAGACAGGATTTAGTCTGCCAATACGTATTGAAAACTGTGTTAAATGCGATTGTAATAGAGGCGTTTTTAATTGCTTCCTTGTTCAGAAAGCGAAGAATGTCATGCAACAAACAGCCACAGAAATGCAAGAACTTGTGCCTCTATTGTATGTTGATGACATCGTCCATTCATCTACCTTTTATTGCGATGGGCTTGGTTTTGAACAGAAACTCAAATGGGAGCCTGACGGTAAACTTGCCTGGTGTCGTCTGGAGCGTGGAAATGCGGCGATCATGTTACAGTTGGCTGTTCCTGAAGAAGACGGCGCTGTGGAGGAACGCTGCAAGGGAGTTGGCTTCTTTTTCCTGTGTGATGATGCCCAGGCGATGTACGAAGAATTATTGTCCAGAGGTCTCACACTGGAACCGCCGAAAGTCGCTTTCTATGGGATGAATCAGCTTTTTCTCAAAGACCCTGATGGCTATGAACTTTGTTTTCAGAATCAGGTTGAAATTCCGACGGTGGAGTAGAGTGTTCGCAGATGCCTCTTTGGTTTGCTATGATTGCTCCCACAAATTTGTCAGCCAGATGACTTGATAGGGTTTGAGAACCAGATCAGCATGCAGATCCGAATAGAGTTCACCGCTGATTAAATCAACCCACGAATCGGTGCCGATCAGATTGATCTCTGATAAGGAAACAATCTGTTCGTGCTTCGTGACATTGTTGATTGCAAAAATGCTTTGATGCCGATTCATACTTTGACGCCAGAAAGCAAATACGCTGTCATTCAGGTGGAGTGTAAACTGTGTCGCGTTTGGATGAAAAGCGGGTTGCTGTCTACGAATTTTCAGCAGGTGGCACATGCCTTGGAATATGTGAGCGTGTGTCGATTTTTTATCGGCCATTACTTTCAATAGTTGATCGTAATCCCAACAATGACGATTGATCGAACGGTTCTGCCCCGTCTGTTCAACGGCTGCCAGATCATTGTGTGTGCCCAGAAAACTGTGAATGTAAATAGCGGGAATTCCTTCCAGTGCAAACATGATGGCATGCGCGCACAGGAACCGTTTGATTTGCCATTCATCCGGTCCATTCAGTGTTCCCTGCATGGCATCAAATAACGAAATGTTAATTTCATAAGGTCGCATGGAACCTCCGGCGAGGGCTCGCATTGAAATCCGTCCGCCAAACTGTTCCATCATGGAAACCATTTGGCTCATTTCCTCCTCACTCATCAGACCTTCTGCCGGTCTGAGTCCAATGCCATCGTGCGAGGCAATGAAGTTCAGGTAAGTTGTGCCATGCAAGGCGGGAGGCATACTCATCATCCACGTTTTTAGATGCTGACAACTGCCGCATAGCAGTGCGTTCACCAGCAGGGGCGGGAGTGAGAAATTATAGATCGCGTGGGCTTCATTCGAGTTTCCAAAGTAAGACAGATTTTCCTGGTTGGGAAGATTGGTCTCGGTAATGATCATGGCGTCAGGTGAGACAAATTGAATCAATGTCCGCAATAATCTTACGATTTCATGTGTTTCCGGCAGACTTAAACAGTTTGTACCAGGTACTTTCCAAAGAAAAGCAATCGCATCCAGACGAAATATTTTCACGCCTTGATCCAGATACAATTTCACGATTTTGACAATTTCACGAAGTAACTGTGGATTGGCAAAGTCCAAATCGACCTGATCAGAACTGAATGTGCACCAGGCATAACGCGTGCCTTCGGTTGTTTCGATCGGTTGCAATAACTCATTTGTTCTTGGTCGTACTACCTCAGTAAGATCATCGTCCGGGCTTGCGCAGCAAAAATAATTTTTACCCGGTAAAACGCCCTGTTTGAATTGTTGAAACCATTGGCTTTGACTTGAACAATGATTAATGACCAGATCTGACATCAATTGAAATTTGTCAGAAATCGCGTTGATGTGGCTCCAGTCTCCGAGTTCAGGATTGACTTGTTTGTAATCGATGATTGAAAAGCCATCGTCTGAGCTGTAGGGAAAAAAAGGCAGAATGTGAATTCCATTGATCGTCTCATTCAGGAAATTTGTTGAGAAGTTCAGTAATGTTTCCAAAGGTTGCTGCCCCATTTTGAACAGACTGTCGCCATAGCTAATCATAACGGCATCGTTTTGATCCCAGTGGTTTTGATGCGTCTCGGGCGTGTGACATTTTCCCTCGGGAGACATGATGTCAATCAAGTTCCGGGCAAACGTGGTATGGTCTAAATCGGGGTAAATCACCCTCAAATGATTTTCGACGAGAAAACGGTATTCGCTGATAGCGGAATGCTCAACTGGTTCGATCATCGCTTTAGGAAAACTCCCGGTAGTCATCATCAATGGCGTAACACAGGTGTTTGAAGATATCAGGAATCGCACTTTGCACACGATTCCAACTGGGGATGAAAGGAGTTTCCATTGGGTTATCCAGAAAATGCAGTCCTGCTTTTAATACATTCTCGGCGAAGAGCTCTACCGCTTTTTCTTCGTTGTGTACATCGAACTTGAGACCATTGATGATGGCATCGTTGCGATATGTTTCAATAAAGTCCAGAGCGATTCGATAATAAGTGGCTTTGATCGAACGAAATGTCTCCGTGGAGAAGACGACACCATTAGTTGCCAGCTTTCGAAAGACTCCCTTGGAAATATCGATTGACATTTTAGAAAGGCCAGCCTGGACATCCTCAACAGATAAATTCTGATGTTTATGATCATACATGTCAGCAATATCAACCTGACATAATCTGTTCGTTGAGAAGTTCCGTTTGACTTCAGAGAGCACACCGATTTCCAGTCCCCAGTCACTGGGGATTCGAATATCGTTTATCACATCGACGCGAAATGAAAACTCACCTGCCAGGGGGTAGCGATAGCTATCTAGATATTCGAGATAGTCCAATGATCCCAGGATTTTTTTCAAAGCACGCATCAAGGGAGTTACTAATAATCGTGTGACGCGGCCATTCATCTTGCTGTCTGCGACACGTGCGTAGTAGCCTTTGCAGAACTGATAGTTGAAGCTTGGGTTTGCAACAGGATAGATCAGTCGTGCGAGCAGACTGCGGTCGTATGTCAGAATATCACAATCATGCAGAGCGACCGACGAGGTGGTTCCCTGTGCGAGTATATACCCGAGACAGAACCAGACATTGCAGCCTTTTCCCAGTTCTTTGGGAGCCAGGCCCTGTTCTTGCAGCATCCTGTTGACTGCCTGCATTCGTGGACCATCATTCCAGAGTATGCGATGATTCTGAGGCAGGCGACTAAAAAACTGGATCGCGTGCTTGTATTGCGATTCATCAGCCCGATCAAGGCCGATTACTATTTCATTCAGGTACTCGACTTTCGCCAGTTCTGTTACGATTTTATCGAGCGCCGGTCCTTCCAGCTCGCTGTAGAGACAGGGAAGTACGAGACTCATCGGACGCACTTCAGAAAACCGAATTAACTCTGCTTCCATCTCCTCAATGGAGCGTGAAGATAGATTATGTAAGGTCGTAATAATACCGTTTTGGTAAAAGTCTCCCATTCCGGATCTCCGTAATCATTGTTTGAGCGCCAAAACCAGAATGATCAGGTCAGTGTTTCATCCAGTATTTGGGTTAACGCGTCGGCCCATCCCTGTGGGCCGGTTTCTTCAGTAATCATGACCGAAGATTGCTTCTCAAGATCGGGAGGTTCGTGATGAGAAGAGCGCACTATGACGGCAATATCTGCTGCATTGAGCATGGCAACATCGTTCTGGCTATCGCCGAGTGCCACAAACAGCGGTGTCGCACCATACGAGTCGGTAAAGCGCTTCCTTAACCAATGCAGACATTTTCCTTTGTCACACGCGCCAATCACATGCACAAACCGGCCACCTTGCAGCAGCCGCAGACCATGATTGGCAATCAGTGCTTCAAACTTACGCAATTGATGTGCCGAGTCCTGCCAAATTAAAGGTTCTGAAAAATCTCGTGCCATAGCCTGCAAGGCGGCAATCTCCGATAGTCCCGTATATGCAATGACTTCAGGGACTTCCATATCAGAAAATCCGGTAAACAGGAAATTTTCGTCAGTGCGAATTTTTTGGATTTGTGTCAGGATTTCTGACCGGAGTGCTCCCAAAATGTGCTTGGTGATTCCTGTTTTTTGGGCAGGTCTCTCTATTTCTTCACCAAAATAATCTGCAGATACAAATATTGCAGAACCATTCTCCACGACATAAGGATCGGAATTCCTCAATGATTCTCGCAATGACTTTAATTCCGTGTCAGTCTTACTTGTATTCAGAATGATTGGAATACCGGCAGATTTCAGACGCGACAACACCGAGGTTGCTGCTGAAAAAGAATAAGTGTCATGATCCAGCAAGGTTCCATCCAAATCGGTCATCACCACCAGTGGTGGTAGAGAGGCGCGCGTATAATGTGGATTACTGGACATGACCGGACGAGTAGTGAGTAAAAACTATGAGAGCCTCGAAAAAAATGAGGAACCACCGGATCGTCCGACAGTATGCTGAGCGGAAAGTATCATAGCTAAATATCCAGTGCAGAACAAATACAGAGCACAACAGAAATAAATTAGATCTGTTTCTCGATCGACGTGTTAGTATCGAATGCTGGATGTGGAATTCTATGGATCGAGTAATATTCCTGTCATAGCATTTTCAACGCTTTGTGTAATTGCTAGACTAAATAAATAAAGTTAAATATACACGTATGATCTGGATGTCGAGAGGTACTTACTTATGATGACGCTGAGATACATTCGAACTGCGGCTTTGTTCTTTCTTTTTATCAGCACTGGTACTGTCATTCATTCTGCCGAACCGCAGTCAACCGAATTACAGGAACCGTGGCGATCACAATACACGAAAGCCAATGCCGCCGGGAAACATGTTCTTGGATTGTGGACCTTCGATGGATCTAATCCTGGCGAGGATCTTTCCGGAAACGGGCATACCGCGAAATTTGACGGCGCGGTCGTTGATCCCAAAGGACGTTTTGGCGCTGCTTTGCGTTCGTTTCCCGGATTTCCTGTGGAAGACAAACGCCATTATGCGACGATCAAAGATTCCCCCAAACTTTCTCCGCACGGGCCATTCACGCTCGAGATGTGGATCAACCCTGATAAAGATTTCAACAAGTCATCGTCGGCATTTCTGTTAGACAAAAAATATGTGAGTCACACTGATTATCAGCTTGTATTTTCTCCTCCGGGAAGATCGGGTACACGCACTTTGAAAGCGGTTCTCGGTTTTGGTGCCTCCTCGGAAATATGGTATTCTGATCCATTACTTTTGAAGCCGGGCACCTGGTATCACATTGTTTTTCTTTATGATGGCGCAGGTCGGGGACGATATCTGGTAAATGGAATTCCGCATGGTGAAAAAACGATTGATAGTGTTGGCTCTATAGCAGCGGGTACAAAACCTCTGACCATTGGCGATCGTAATGGTAGTAACTATGGTGGTTTTCCCGGTTTGATTGATCAGGTACGTATCAGTCAGGGAGAGCTGGAGTTTCGGCCGGTTCGTTTTGACCGAATCTCTCAGCGTGCCTGTTTCATTCGGATGGAGAAAGATCGCGCACTTACTTTTCAAGTGACGAACTTGCAGCCGAACGTGTTGCGTGAAGCGACAGTGACCTGGTTGCTGAACGGAGAAGTGCAGGGGACTTCGACGCTCAAAAACTTGGAATCCGGTAAACCGCAGGAAGTTCTGTTTCCTTTGAATACCACATTACGTCCTGATCAGTATCTCCTCACTGCCAAATTAAAAACTGTGGGGCCAGAGATTGCTTCCGCTGAAGAATCGTTCCCTATTCAAATTGTGTCCCGAAAATTACCCGATCCGTTTCCGGTGATCATGTGGGGTGGTGGACTCAATGAAATTGATCGACTCAAAAAAATTGGTTTTACTCACGCCACAGGATTAGGAGCCAATTACACAAAGATATTAAAAGCAGGAAAACCAACACTCGCTGATACAGAAAAGAGAGTGAAAGAGATTCGGGCAGGTCTGGATCGAGGTTTAGCCAATGGTGTTTCCTTTTATGCTGCACTCTCTCCTGGTTCTTATTTACGAAGCCAGGAGAAATTTCAGCGTATGAATCGCGACGGAACGAAAAAGTCAGGGCGTGAAGATATCTGTCCGGTGATTCCGGAGATTAAGGAGTACTGCTATAATGTTGGAGCTTCTGTTGCACAAACCTATCAAGATTATCCGGCCTTCGATTCGGCTTTGCTGCATACCGAGGTGCGCGGTCATTCTCGCCCCTGTTTTCATCAGCATGACGTTGAGGCGTTTAAAAAGTATTCCGGTTTTGAGATTCCTGTAGAGGCCGGGCCTCCCCACGGTGTTTCTTATACTCGGCTGAAAAATTTTCCCAAAGATCGGGTTGTGAAAGATAATAATCCGCTCTATGTCTATTACAAATGGCATTGGAAAAAAGGGGATGGCTGGAACGACTTGAACAGTGATCTTGAACGTGGCTTGAGTTCCACCGATAAAAAAATCTGGACGTGGTATGATCCTGCGATGCGCGTGGCGACTGTGTTCGGTTCTGGTGGAAATGTCGATGTGCTGTCACATTGGACCTACAGTTACCCCGATCCGATTCGGATTAATGTCGTGCTCGATGAATTATTTGCGATGGCACGAGGGTCTTCGAAGAAGCAGGATGTGATGAAGATGACTCAAATCATCTGGTATCGTTCACAAACAGCACCAAAGTCTAAAAAGCCTGAAGAAGCACCTGAGATCCAGGCGACCTGGGAAAGAGAGCAGCCTAATGCGGACTTTATCACGATTTCTCCAATGCAATTACGAGAAGCATTCTGGGCAAAGATATCGCGGCCAATTAAAGGGATTATGTATCATGGCTGGCAATCTTTGGTTCCCACCGATGGGACAGGCGCGTATCGCTATACGAACACGCAAACACAACATGAACTCGAACGGTTGATTCATGAGGTGGTTCAGCCGTTGGGCCCTGCTTTAAAAAATATTCCCGCTGCAAAAAATGATATCGCGTTTTATGAGAGTTTTGCATCGCAGGTATTTGCTCATCGGGGTACTTTAGGCTGGAACGGATACTGGCTGGGCGATTCGCACCAGATGTTGCAATGGGCGGGTTTACAAAATGATGTCGTGTTTGACGAAACAATTACACAACAGGGGTTAGACCAGTACAAGGTTCTGGTCATGATGCACGGTGATGTGGTTACGGAATCCGTGTTGAAGAAAATTCAGGAGTTTCAGCAACGTGGAGGGCTTGTGATTGCGGATGAACATCTTACACCTGCAATTAAACCCGACATAAGGATCACATCTTACAAGCGAACTGGAAAAGCTGATGTTGATAAACAGGAGTTTCTGAAAAAAGCCAAGGAATTGAGAACAGCATTGGTAGGGAAATACACTCGCTTTGTTGATTCTTCGAACCAGAACGTGGTTCATTATTCTCGACGGTCAAACAATGCGGATTATATTTTTCTGGTGAATGATCATCGTGAGTTTGGTAAGTATGTGGGACATCATGGCAGGGTGATGGAAAATGGCTTGCCTTCTGAAACAGCGCTGACGATTAATCGTGGGGATGGTTATCTTTACGATCTGGTGAATCATCAACCGGTAACAACCCGGAAATCGGGAGACAAGCAAACGGTGTCAGTTCAATTAGGGCCGGGAGCAGGCGGGATTTATGCACTAACAAAGGAGCCCATTGAACTGGTGGCAATTGATGTTCCTAAGCAGATCAAGCGCGGTGAGACGGCTACCGTTTCTATTAAAGTAACCAATCAAGAAGGGAAACCCGTTTCGGCTGTCATACCCGTGGAAGTCACCCTTGAGGACTCGGAAGGACGTATTGCAGAAATGTCTGGTTATCGCGCTTTGGTTGATGGCAAGCAAAATTTCCAGATTCAAATTGCTCCCAACGATACAGCCGGTGTCTGGCGCGTGCATGTGAAAGAACTGGCATCAGGCAAAAGTTCATCAGCACATTTTCGTGTCGCGGATGACAATTCTGCCGTGAAACCCAACTACAAAAACATCAAAGGTTTTAATCCCGCACAACCTGCGGGGTAGGATGACTCGAGTCTTATGAATTTTAGATCAGGGTCGCAATCGCAATTTGTGAATGTGGTGCTGCTATTGGTTCTTGATTGGAAAGCGTGGGTCTCAAAACGTATCAGAGAAATATCGAGTTTTTGTAAATTTCTGCATCGATTGTAACATGCCTGCTGTCGAAGGGACTGTTGGTATTAAGTTTCATGATCATTGGATTCAAAAACCAAACAAATGAAAATGAAATAGAGAACCGTTTAATGATAGCGCCAAGCTGACAGAGAAAATGTAAAGCCCGTCGGAGAAATTACCGACGGGCGCATCAATCGTATTTCCGAGTGAAAACTATTTCTGAGGAGCAAACGGATTTGTGAAACCTGTTGGGTTCTTAACGTCTACACTAATGGTGATTGACTGGAATCCCTTTACTTTTTCAGGTGGATGGCCTGAAATAGTTCGTTCTCCTACTATCCTAATTTCATCAATTTCCTTTAGCTGACAAGGTAAATTACCATCAGCATTGATTGCTGCAATAATCGCTTTACCCATTCTTGTTTTCTCTATTTCATACTGAGAAGTTAAACTAGAGAAAGGTAGGTTGTTGAAGAGGAGTTGTTTTCTAACTCGGCAAGTTTGGAATTCGTTATATTTTAGAAAGATCCAACCCTTAAAATTAAAAACTGGTGTTGGACTGGTTGGTTTCTTCACTGAGATGATCGCATTTTTTTCCACATCCAATACAGGATATTGAGTGCCACCTTGAAGAATCATCTTGGCAGGAATTGCTTCTTTCCATTCGAATTTAGGCTGTTTCGTTGCAGCAGGCGCTGGTACAGGAGCTCTTGCTGGAGCGGGATGTAACGAAACAACGGGGATCGGTTGAGGAACATTCTTCAATTCAATAGGTTTTATTGAGAGCGGCTTTTCCAGTTTAATAATTGGAAGTTCTGCAGAATCAACGTGGTGAAAACGCAAGTAACCGGTGACGGCAATGGAGCTGATCTTCTCACCATTCTGGACAGAAGCAGTTGGCACTGCTTTGATAATCGCTTTTTTGAGATCGGCCAGCGGAAAGGCCAGGTTTTTCTTGGAAGAAAAATTGACAGGAAACGGGCCAATCGTTACTTTTGCCAGTTTCGTATTGGTACCAGCGGCGTCTACTTTTGTGGCTTCGATCCAGGCGGCCAGTTGGGCGATTGCGGGGTTAAACACCTTAGGGAGATTTGGGTCCGAAACATTTTTCAGATTCAATAGTGGAGTTTTGGCATCTTTTTGAGCCCCAACAAAGAGGACATCGCTAATTCCACCGCTGCTGTAGACCAGTTGTGCTTCCAGCGCGGGAGTTTGCCATTCATAACGACTGACGTGTTTCTCTTCGACATGTTTTGTAATCGCTTTTTTAATTTCCTCAGAGCTGCTGGATGATTTGATGACGGGAATTTCCAAAACATTCGAAACCCCATAGGGAGTGGCAACACGAATGCCGATCACTTCCGTTGCTGTTTTACCATCGTACTTCACTTTGTAAGTGTTCAAGTCTTTAGGGATGGTTACCTCCAGTACCTGACGACTTAACATCCTGATTTTTTGAGTCGGATTTGTGGAAGTGTCAGTTGTTGTTTCTTTACTTGTTGTAGTCGTGGTTGTATTGATCGTTGTGACCATATTCGTGGAAGTATTTGCGATTGTAGAGTTACCTGCAATCACTTTGGTTTCCATGATGTTAAAGTTATCTCCTACCAGGAAGAAAGACGTTGCTGATTTCTTGGTGTCATAGCCTGGTTCACCATAAAATCCTACTAACTCGGGGCCCAGACTGGTTAAGGAGCCGGAGAGAGCCTGGAAACCGCCTTTGGAAAAGTCGACAGGCATTTCAACATAAGCGGTCTGCAGCGGCAAACGTGCTTCCAGTTGATCGACGGCGCGCATCAGGCGATAGACTTCGCCATCGCGGTAGCGGTGTTCGTCTTTCAGGCATTGTGATTTGGCACGACGCAGGTTCACAATATCATGGCTCAGTCTGACATTATCCTGAAGCGAAAACTCTTTATATTTTGGCTTTGTTAGTTTATACCAGTTGGAACGAGTATCAAACGTCACATAAGGGACAAAGCCGGGAGCGACGATAATCGCCACACATTCCCGAATGCCCGGTTCCAGTCGATGATCTTTCAAGACATTGTCTCGTGAGGGACCTCCCGCTAGTGTCTGGAAAAAAGTCTTCAAGTTTCCATCAATTTCCGGACTCTGGAAGCGGGGGCGAAACCGCCAGCCAAATGTATTATCTCCGTGTGCGAATCCGACTACTGTTTTATTAAGTGCGATCGTTTCGGAGTCCAGAGCAATTTTACGAGAATACTGTGAAAAATTGCGGGCACTCATTTTACCATTGGCAAACGCCAGTGAGGCGGCCAGTTGTAATTCGCGACGCATCGAGAAAGAGTCTCCAATATTTTGATCCTGACTGATGGGGTCGACCGTAAAGACCTTTAACGGCCAACGGCATTTCACATACTCATTAAAAGCATGTTTGGTTTCGAAGTGAATTAACTCGCCGGGTAGATAAAACTCCATACCTTCGTCAGCCACGACACAGTGGCAGTTTTTCTCTTTGGCGATGCGATTCATGTCATCGTAGAGTTTATGATTTAGCAGCGCCGACTCCACCAGAATGCACCACGCGAGACCTTCCTGGATCTGGTAGTCATAAGGGGCCATACGAGCTTCGTGTTCTCCAGGGATTTTGCCACCGATTAGACGGGCAAATTGTAATTGGAACTGTAATAACTTCTCATCCTGGCCATTACGAACTGTTTTATAAAGTTGATTGGCGAATGATCTCCAGATATCAGGATTTGCTTTCATGCGGATATGCAATAAATCGTAAGACGCTTTCAGTTCTTCCTGTAAAAAATCTCTCACGGCTGTATTTGAAATACGGCCTGGTTTTCCGTTCTGTATTTCTTCCAACTTCTTAGCCAACTCAACCATGATACTAGTTTCGTAAAGGAATGGAGATGGTACGCCGCCATCATTCCAGTGGTTAAAGCTGCGTCCGTAGACGATCCCTCGAATGCTACCAGGAACGGAGTAACGTGCTCTTCTGTCACGTGAAAGTGCATTCGCCGAAAAAAGTAAATTTCGTGCTTTTAAAATAGAATTTATCTGACGAACGTATTTAGTGATACGTTTTTCTTTCGTTTGATATCCAACGAGTGTTTTCATCTCTTGTTTTTGTTTTAATAGATTGATTTTTGCAGTTTGGTTAGTATTTAATTTGAGAAGCTCTGTCTTTAGATTCCGCATATCAACTTTTTTTTGTGTTTTTTTTAAACTATTTTTAGTTATGAGAATTTCGTTTTGTAACCGATCGATTTCATGGTTGATTCTTAATTGATCGTTAGCATTTTTGATTTCGTTAAAGTTTTTAATGTTAAAATCAATTTTTTCTTGAGAGAGTCCCTTCTGTTTGAGACTTTCCTCAATGTTTCGAGATTGTTTTTCTAGACAAGTGATATCCACTAGCATCTTGTTATGTAGTTTTTCTAATATCACATCCTCTTTTGGTGGCCACTGATTTAGTTCTTTTTTATAGTATTCACGCATTGTGGTGAATATTTTTCCAAAAATTTCCCATGTTTTGAGGTCCACATTCCTTAGTGTGGGGACGGTCAATTCATCGACTAGATCATTAATCACCCATTCACGAAACGTACGTGGAAGTGTTTCTTCGCTGAGTACAGGGGTTGCTGTAATGGTGATTTCCGCTCCATATCCTTCGCGTGTTTTCTTGCCGGGCAAAATTGAGACCGGGATGCGCACGAGATTGATAGAATAACCGGGGCTGTCACTGACGTCGTCCCCTTCATTTTGTCGACGGATTTGATTCAAGTGGTCCAGGTATCGCTTGAGTTGGTTTAACTCTTCGACTGGCTCCAGCCCGATGCCACTTGTCTTTAATCCACCGAAACCAATCGCGTTTGAAAGTAGTGGTTGCTGTTGAAAGTTGGGAGTGGGGATAGTGAAGGAATCTGTTGATGGGGGATTAATGGGCGTTCCTGCAGGTTGTCCTGTTTTAGTCGTTGTTCTTTTAGTTACTTTTCCGGTACTGTCCAGAGTCTCTTCCACAACTGTCGTATTGTTATTAGTTGCTGGAGTCATAACCGTGGAAATGCTGGCTGGTTGTGTCACCACAGCTTGAGGACCGCTGGCTGCCGCCGACAGGGTGAGTGCGTTGACTAAGAATGACTGATCACTTCGGGAGAGATTTCCATTCAGAAGTAACTCAAATTGATTGAGTTGCTGTGCCATGATCTGTTCGAACTGGCTGCGATGTTGCGTGAGTCGGGCTTCTCCCCAGACATCTGGCTTCTTGGCGACGACACTTCCATATTCATCGATATGTGATTCCAGAGAGTCGATTTCCCGGGCGAGAGATTCTACAGAGGATTTGGATTTTCGAAATGGGTTTGCGGCCTCGCTTGCTGTCAGGCCGCAGAGCAGGATTAATAAAACAAAACCCATCCAAATCTGCTTTTGGTCATCCTTGAACACTTTTCTGACTCCTTTTTGGTTTTTGCGGGTTCGTCCTGAATCCCGATTTTCTGATGAAAAGTTCCGTTTGCTGATCGTGGATGTATTTCTATCGCAGTTTTTGTTCTATCGGGGAATAATTTGTTTAGTAATCGATGTGATTATATGTGAGCATGAATTTTGGCTAAAAAGTCGATTATCTGTTTGAAAAGCTCCCGATAGTCTCTATATTAACATAAAAGAGTGGTCTTTAGTTCAATTGATTTATGTGATATCCCTATTCAGTTTAATCTTGTGCAGTATTGGAGAATCGTAATGGCGAAAAAGAAATCTAAGTTGCGTCAGTTGGATTACGAGCAGAGTGACAGGAAGACCTCGCGATCAAAAAAAAAGAAGCGGGTTACCGAAATGACAGACGCTGATGTATTAGAAGCTGAAGAAACACGTCAGGGGGGAAACACACAAAGTTGTATTGCGACTCAAGAAGCAAAGGAATACGAGGAAAACCCTGACTATTTCAAATCGCGAGAGAAACTTCAGAGTCAACTCCATACACTGAGTTGTGTCATTAATCCGATTACAGGCGAATTGGAGTGTTCCAGCTCAAGAGCTCATGCTGCGGAAAACGAGTTTACCCCCAGTGCAGGAACTGATCCTTGGGGAAATCTTTATTCAAATGCGCGTTCTTTTATGGGGGTTGCCAGTTCTGGAATCGATCCCTTTGGAAACTTGTATGGATCTTATCTGACAGAGGAAGAGGATGAGCTTTCAGAAAGCTTTGATCCGCGGAATTATGGTGAGCGTGTATTAGGGACCGCGATTGGATACCGGACGCGACATGGCGTACCTACCGGTGAAGTCGCACTAAAGGTCTACATTGACCGTAAAGCGATGCGCGCCAGTTCGCTGACTTCGAAACGAGTTCCTTCCGAGATTGATGGAATGCCGGTTGATGTTGAGGAAGTCGGGGGAGATATTGTTCCTGTAGCTGGCTTTCAACAGTCTTATCCACGTCCCGTTCCTAGCGGTGTCTCGATTTGTAATATTGACGCAGATTTTCGATTAAAGCAACGCTCTGCCGGAACATTGGGGTGTTTAGTAGAACTGGATGACGGTCGCCTTTGTGTGCTTTCGAATCATCACGTCCTTTCACCCGGTGGAACCGCTCAAGAAGGTGATCGCGTGATTCAGCCAGGTTCGCTCGATGGAGGAACAAAGGAGAAACTAATCGGGCTCTACACAGATTTTCGCAATGGTGGTCCCGCTTTTTCGACTGGCGGGAATGAAGCATACCAGGTAGATGCTGACGTAGCGTTTACCAATTTTGATTTGGTAAGTCCCAAGCATGTTAACTATGAGATCGACCCAGAGCCTGTTTTACCAAAGCTTGGAATGACAGTGGTTAAAAATGGACGTACTACCGGGGCCACGATGGGAGTCATTACAGGTATTGGATTAAGAACCAGTATTATGTATCCCGGTAGCGGTCTGGTTTCCTTTACCGGCCAGATCATGATTCAGGGTTTGGGAAATAATGCTTTCAGTATGGCGGGAGATTCCGGATCGCTCATTACCTGTGCGATGACCAAGCGCCCGGTTGCTTTGTTATTTGCAGGGTCAACTGCAAATTCATATACTTTGGCTAATCCTATTCATGCTGTCATGAGAGAAGTTGGGATCAAAAGATTCGTTTCATAAAGATCCGTTTTTCTAAAAAGCCATTCAATTAATAATGCAGAAAGTATCCTTTGAGTTATAAATGAAAGGGTGCTTTGTCTTGGGTTATGAAGAATTGATAAGCACGATATTCAATGCTGATAGACGCATTGACGAGTCATCAGGTGGATTGATAAAATTGAGCGATCAACACTTAAAACCGGTAAGTAGCAGGTATCCAAATGAATGAGTATTCGCAAACGCAATTAATGGAGATCCTGGATGAAAAACAGGAGTGGTTACATTCAATTCCAGGAGTAGAGCAGAGTGCCGTTGGACTGAATGCAGCAGGGGATGTCTGTATTCGCATCTTTGTCGACCAAATCTCTGAGGCTGATAAAAAGAAAATTAACGAAGCCATTTCCGACGTACCCGTATCCTGGGAAGAGGGAATGGAAATGCGTCCTTATGCGGAATAAATGACGATATCCTCAGGCGATTTATATTGCTTGAGAATTCGAAACTAAAATCATCATGCGTCAGTCCCGGTGATTATCAATCGCCGGGACTGATTTCTTTAGCCAATGATGTCTCGTCTGTGCGAGACGTAGTCCCAGACGACGTAGCGATCCAGATCGCTGCCTGCGGTGAAGAAGACGCGGCCTTGTGTTGCTTCGGCCAGGCGATGGGCAAACTGGATGTCTTCACTGGATTGTGACCAACTGGGGATCAGGAAGATATTGATGGTGATGCCTTCGCGTTTACACAAATGCGCTTCGCGCATTGTGGCGGCTTCGGTTTGAGGATCGGGCGGATAGAGCAGATACAGCATCTCGTCTTCAAAGTGTGCTGTTGGTAAGCCGTCGGTGATCAGAATGACTTGTCGATTGGGTGTGTCCTGAAGTGCGAGAAAATGACGCGAGAGCTGTAACGCGTGCTGAATATTCGTAAAATGGGGAGGTACGACTTGCTCGCTGATTTGGTCATCACTCATGTCTACCTTTAAGCGTACTACGGGATCAAAAATGGTGACCGGTTTGGGCATCAGTTCAATTATTTCGCTGGCGGTGCGCGGTTTGGCGAAAGTATACATCTCAATAAATTGCAGATAATCGCCGGGAAATTCGCCGTGGATTAATGCTTCCAGGGCCAGCCCCATTTGCTTGACATTAACGTATTGCCCTTCGTAACGCATGGAACCGCTCATGTCCATCAGAACGGTCGTGGCACATTTGGGTGAGTTTCGTGTTTTATGAATGACTAAGTCATCGCTTTTGAGACGAATCGGTAAACCTGGTCCGTCACGCAGAATGGCATTCGTGAACGATTGTGTGAGGTCCATATTGGAGACGGAATCTCCGAACTCATACGGTTTTGTGCTGGCCATTTCGACCGCGCCTTCGCCGATAATCGGCCCGGTATGTCGCCCGGTGCGCGATGCCTGCAGGTCGCTGAAGATACGTTCCAGCAGGTGACTTTGGAACAGACGATATGCTTTCGGAGTGAGACGAAACTGACCTTTGGAAAAATCCAGTCCCTGCTGGTCGGCCATTTCACGTAACATATCGCTGACCTGTTTTTGAATCGCCTCTAATGTCTCTCGATCGCCCGGCTGTGTAAATTCAGAAAGCGCTTCCATATCAATGATGGCGATTTGGGCGGTCTTGCGGGCTTCTTCCAACTGCTTCAACAGTTCATCAATTTTTTCGAGTTCCGCTTTGATCTCCAGCGCTTCGGGAATAGTAAGCGAGGTACGGCCTGTGAAATAATACTTTGCCGCCAACTCGTCTATTTCGTATTTGTCTCCCAGGCGATCCACCAACTGGACAAGGCTTTTGGCAAAGGGACTGCTGTCGTCTTCGGATTTATACCAGATCCGTTCCAGTTCATAGATTTGCTCTTCCCGGACTGCCTGTTGAAAATATTCTTTGAGTCTGCGTGGAGGCTTGATGTGTTTGGCATAATCGTGATAACTGCGGCGGGCTTTTTTGCGTACGCTTTCTGTTTCATATGTTTCCAGAATTCGTCGTTTGCGTTCTTCCAGCATGGCGATCAGCGCATCCAGACTGGGACCAAGGCCCGCAATCTGGCTGGGATCCAGGCGAATGGCGCGGGCGAGTTCTTCTTCAGTGAGTTCGCGCATCGAGCCATAATACATCATATGATTCAAGGCAGGAGAGACCAGATCGGGGGGCGGCTGCATTGGGTCGGGAATACGTTTGGGATCGTACTTCTGGTACGTGTGAATAATCCCGCCGGTAAGTCGTTTATCAGTCATAAGTGTGTCTCGATCTCTCTGGTGAGAGGAATTTGAGAGCATGTCGTAGATCAGGTTTCGTAAACAATGCGACCATGATCCTGCGAGCGTGAAATTTTACTGTTGGCATACAGACCTGCCAGCACGAATTCAATACAAGACGCGCGAATGGCAGCATCACCTGATGCATTCACTTCGAACGCTTTATCCCAGACGGGAGGCACGCGTTTGAGTCGATCTGCATACTCTGAGGAAGGCAGCATGTCTCCCACTTCAATTTTAATGCCTTGTGAAAAGATCTCGCTGATTTCAGCCAGACCATGTTCGACGATATATTCCTGAAAGACATCCTGAATCGCCTGGGCGATGATGGCGTCGAGTACCTGTCTTTCGGACATCTGGCTGGCACCCATCAGATCCAGTTCCAGTTTACCCAGTGACGAAGAGTAGAGATGTCCCAGATCACTAATTCGTGGTACGGCTGGTTTTTCGTCGAGGACTGCGCCCCGTCTCCGGGCTGCTGCGACCATCGTGCGATAGTTGGCGATACTGAACCGGGCACTGACGCCGGAATCGTGATCGACGTATTTCGAAGCGCGGGCGGCGATCGTGATTTGTTCGATAATTTCACGCATGAAATAGGGAATGAGGACAGGGACCTCACCAGCAAGGTCAACGCCTGATTCCTGTTCCATAATTTCAATACCCACACTTCGCTCACGGGGGTAATGCGTGTGAACAACAGAGCCGATGCGGTCTTTCAACTGAGGGATGACTTTCCCGCTACGATTAAAAGTCGAAGGATTGGAGGAAAACAGAATCAGCATATCCAGATCGAAGCGAATAGGATAGCCACGAATTTGAACGTCGCGTTCTTCCAGAATATTGAACAGGCCGACTTGCACGAGCTCGTCCAGTTCGGGCAGTTCATTCATGGCAAAAATGCCGCGATGCATTCTGGGAATCAGACCGAAGTGCAGCGCACTTTCCGCAGACATGCTTTCGCCATGTGCAAGTTTAGCAGGATCGATTTCGCCGATGACATCGGCAAACTTGGTCCCGGGCGCGAGACGCTCTGCATAGCGGTCTTCGTTAGACCACCAGCCGATGGGGACTTCCTCTTCAGGGGTGTTTGCCAGAAACATTTTCCCTGCGCTGGTGATTGGCTGATATGGGTCGTCATGCACGGGGGAGTCAGGGATATCAAGATAGGGTATTTCCGGATCAAGAAATCGAACGAGCAATCTCATGATGCGGCTTTTAGCCTGTCCTTTTTCTCCGAGGAAGAGCATGTCATGTTCCGAGAGCAGAGAGAGCACGATATCGGGTATGACAGTGTCATCATAGCCGACGATGCCGGGAAACAGGTCATCGCCGCGCTGCAGGGCGGACATTAAGTTATCGTAGATTTCACGTTTGACAGTTTTACTTTTCCAGCCGCTTTCTCGAAGCTCTGCCAGATTGGTGGGCCGATTCATAAAAATTTCTCATTCCGGTTTAATATTAAGTATTTAATGAATAGTTTTGCTATTGGGCAGCTCAATATGTGATTGATGAAATCTCTCGACTGCCAAGGCTTCTAGCATAATCGAGATTAATCAGAAGAGTAACATTAACAATCATAGACTAAACAGAGGAGTAGACTATGGTGCAGTTGTTCAGAAATCTCGGGATTCAGAAAAAAATGATTTCCATTCAATATAAACCAGCTGGCAAGTGGCTCAAGAACTGGTAACACTGTCAGCTTGACTGTGCCCCTTTACCCGAATCTCGAAGTTGAGATAGAATGAAGGCTCCTCAATAAACAAAGGATACTCATGAAACTCGCGCAATCTTTGTTGACGGTAATGACTCTCTTTTTTGTATCTTGCCTGTCGGGTTCTCTCTTCGCTGAGAAACCAGTTTCCTCCGCTGCTGCGCTACAACCTTTTGTTGACAAACAGGAACTTGCGGGGGCTGTTGCTCTGGTTGCGGACAAGGAGAAAGTTCTCTCGGTTGAGGCTGTTGGTTTTGCAGACGTGCCGGGTAAACAAGCAATGAAAACTGACGCCCTGTTTTGGATTGCCTCTCAGTCGAAGGGGATGACGGCGACTGCAGTCATGATTCTGGTGGATGAAGGCAAGATCTCGCTTGATGATCCGGTCGAAAAATATCTACCTGAATTTCGCGGTCAGATGGTTATCGCAGAGAAAGATGCGGATCACATACTACTTCGTAAACCAGCGCATGCGATTACCATTCGTGAGGTGCTCAGCCATATGAGTGGACTCCCCTATAAGTCGGCCATTGAAACCCCGACACTTGATAGTCTGCCTCTGGCTGCTGTCGTGCGCAGTTATGCAATGACACCTTTACTGACCGAACCGGGTACACACTACCAATACTCGAATGCCGGCATTAACACGGCAGCGAGAATCATCGAAGTTGTGACAGGAGAGAAATACGAAGACTTCATGCAGCAGCGATTGTTTGATCCGTTAGAAATGAAAGATACAATATTCTGGCCTGACGCGAAGCAAGTCGCACGTTTGGCGAAAGCGTATCGACCAGACGCCGCGAAAAAGAATCTTATCAATAGTCCATTGAATCAGCTTAGTCGTCCTCTCTCCAACCGCCATCGTCGATTTCCGATGCCAGCCGGTGGTTTATTCTCCACAGCGGAAGATACTGCGACTTACTGCCGGATGCTACTCAATCGTGGCGAGCTGAATGGTAAACGCTATTTGAGTGAAGCTGCTTTTACAGAATTGACTAAACGGCAAACGCCAGATACGGTAAATCGAAGTTATGGGCTAGGATTTTCAGTTAGCACAGATTCGTTCGGGCATGCTGGCGCGCGTGCCACAAACATGGAAATCTATCCCAGTAAAGGCATCGTTGTTATCTGGATGGTGCAGCACAGTGGTTATCCTGGCAAGGGAGCGCAGGCTAAGGGCGTGTTTAGTAACTGGGCCATTGAGAAATTTGGTAAATGAGCTGGTCTATTCTGGTTGACGTCCCACCTTCTGTTTGCAATGTATGGAGTATCAGGGAAGCCGACCTCTTTGTGTCCGGGTATTTCAAGAAAGAAAATTGTAGATGAGTATTTATCAAAAATTTGGCGTTGAGCCGATAATTAACGCTTGTGGAAGTGTGACTCGACTTGGCGGGGCGCCGATGCCAGTTGAAGTGCTGGAGTCATTTCGTGAAGCTGCTGCTGAGTGGGTTCCTTTAGAACAACTCCAGGCTGCTGCATCGCGGAAAATTTCTGAGCATACAGGAACGGAGGCTGGTCTGGTGACCTCAGGAGCCGCTGGTGCTCTGACTCTGGGGGCGGCTGCAATTCTTGCAGGTCATAATTTAAAACGGATGGAAGAATTACCACATTGTGATGACTTTCCAGATGAATTTATTATCGCGCGCGAACAACGAAGTGGCTACGATCATGCGGTCCGTGCTGCCGGAGCACGACTGGTTGAAGTGGGCTTCAACGAAATCGTATCGAATGCGGGCGTGCGTCGTACCGAGAGTTGGGAATATGCGGCGGCCATTAATGAGAATACTGCAGGCATCGTGTATGTCCACGCTGCAGATTCACAGCCCGTTTTAACGGAAGTTGTTGAAGTCGCGCGAGAGCATGGTCTGCCGGTTCTGGTTGATGCGGCTGGCGAAGTGCCACCGCGGTCTAACTTGAAAGCGATTGCAGCCACGGGAGCCGACCTGGTTTCTTTCAGTGGCGGCAAGGCCATTCGAGGGCCACAATCGACGGGAATATTATGTGGTAAACGCGAATTGATTTCTTCAGCTGCTTTACAAATGCTGGATATGGACGACCACGGTCAACTCTGGGAACCTCCCGCTGATTTCATTGATACTTCTCTCTTTCGGGGATTGCCCCGGCATGGAATCGGCAGGGCTCTGAAAGTTTCCAAAGAGGAGATCATTGCCGTTTTAACTGCGTTGGAAATGTTTGCTTCAGGAGCCTACGATGCGCAGAATTTGGAATTTCGGTCGTGGTTGGAGATGATTGGCGAAGAGCTGGAGTTAGCGAATGTCAATGCCACCTGTTATCTGGTGACTCCGGAGGGGAGTGAGCGCTATCCTTCACTGGAAATCCAAATCGATGAGAGTGCACTCGGGTCTGCATTTGACGTTTGTCAAAATTTACGCCGGGGATCGCCGCCGATCTACGTAGGTCATGCGCGGTTGCAGGAAGGTATGCTGACTATCAATCCGGTCTGTCTCACAGCAGAGTACGCACGTGTTCTGGCTGAGCGATTGTGTGCGGAACTGAAATAACGAGACTCAAGTTCCCTGTTTGGTGTGCTGATTGGCAAAAGTCCAGTTTCCATATTGATAGTCAATCGCCAGCTGCGGCGTTTCCAAGCGTTTGCCATTGGCGGCCAGACTGTGCATGACAGCGTCCAGAATTCCCGTTGTCAATAATGTTCTTTCCACGGGATAGGCTGGCTGACCTGTATGAATCATATGTTCGATAGCTTTGAGTAGATAAGCGAAGTGGCCGAAGGGCGGGTTCAAGTCGAGTTTGAACCAGGTGGCCAGAGGAGTTTTTTGTCCCCGTAATTTTACCGCCACGGAGTAAAACCGACTTAGTCTGTTGGCCATTGCGACTGTGCTTTTCAGACCATCCTGATGTTCCAGGAAAAAGAAAGCACTGTCGTCTCGCAGGATATTCTCCCAATCTCCTTTGGCAACGTCGGGGATGACATCCAGGGCTGCCTGTAACATTGGTCTGGACCAAAGATTCTGTCGTTCTGCTTCCCAGATCTGTTTGCCCCGCGCCGTTTGCACGGCTGTTACGCCTGTGGGGCCTTTTCTGCGTTCAATCAGAGATTGTTGTGCTTCGAGGGCATGGAAACCATGTGCTTCGAAGTTGCCACGCCCGATGGTCAGAACGGATTCGATTTCACAATTCTCGGGCAAGGTCAGCGCAGGTTTTCTCCAGGTCAGCGGCAATGAAGATCCCGCCATCAGAGGAAATCCCATTTTCCGGGAAGTGTCAACCATTTCTCTGGCATCGCGCCATCGGTAACCAAGATGCTTGTCGTTAAAAACGGGAACTGATTTCCTGCATTTCTTAAAGGTGGCAGCGATTTCATCAAAGAAACGTTTCCGTGGATACATATGCTGATTCGTTTTCGGAGTGTGTGGATACTTTCCATGTTCGCCCACACTCAATACACCGGCTACCTGAACTTGCCCCGTTCCCAATGTAATGGCTTCTTCGATGGTCGGAGCGATTGGGAACTGATATTTACGGGACAACTCGCGGCTGATGTCTCGCTCGGGGACCTGATCGGTATACAACGAGGCGAGGTACAAATCCGGACCCGCTCCCCCCTGCTGTTCAAATCCCTGCAGGATCTTTCCCACCAGTACGTCAGCGTGAGACGTGGGAGTGTATTCCGTAACGATTGCAGCAACGGGTAATTTTTTACGCGCAGCAGGTGCAGCCGTGCTGGTTACGTTTGTCATCAGCAAAGGCAGTGCTGCAGCAGAAGTCTGCTCCAGCCAGGTGCGTCGATTCATGCGTGCCATATCTTGTTTCCTGTTTCTTTGATTCCATTCCATGCGAATGACTTTCATCTATCACAAAGGAAAAAAGATCGAACCTCTGAAGATGAATCAGAGTTTGTTGATATAAACTATGCAGGATTCAGGGCAATTCTTCAAGGAAATCGATGACATATAGAAGAATCACACCACAGATAATCAACTTTCCTTTCTTGTTGAAAATGTATTGTCGTGATAAATATTACTGTAATAGTACTGTGTACTCGACAGGGGACCTGTCCTGTATATTCGAATTGAACGAGGCAGCTCGACGCCGATTTCCCGGCAGATTATGGAACAGATCCGAGCTCATTGCCTATCAGGGCCTTTGAAGGCGGGGCATAACCTGCCCTCAGTGTGGAAGCTGGTGCAGAGACTGACGGTGAATGTCAATACTGTGGTACGCGATTACGAACGACTGTCAGCCGAAGGGCTGGTTGAGATGCGTCATGGAGAAGGGACGTTTGTTCTGCCTCAATCTGCTGTAACAGAGAACTCGCAACAAATGGAGGAACAACGCGACCAGTTTTCATTTTCCGTTTGTGTTCGGAATGATTGGCATGATTACGCTGTTCGCAACTTATCTGGCTTCGCGAAAAATTCAGCGGTTGGAAATGTGAGAACCGATGATCGGATTGGTATCGGGAAGAGTCTCCTGTCTTTTCATCTGCCTGCTCAAGTGATAGAATTTCACAATGAACAGTCAACAAACGGCCCGAAACCTGGATGAACTTCAATTCGATAATCAGTTTACACGGAATTTGCCTGCGGATGATGAGACGAAAAATTATCGTCGCCAAGTGATGCAAGCGTGTTATTCACCAGTGCTACCTACGAAAGTGGCGCGTCCTCAATTAGTAGCCTATTCAAAAGAGGTCGCAGATTTTCTGGACCTGCAGGTGAATCCTGATGAGCCTGATTCTTTTGCCGACGTTTTTGCAGGCAATCGTGTGTTGGAAGGCATGGAACCGTTTGCCATGTGTTATGGCGGGCATCAGTTTGGGAACTGGGCCGGTCAACTGGGAGATGGCAGGGCGATTAATCTAGGTGAGGTTCTGAATCAGAAGGGTGAGCATTGGACTTTGCAATTGAAAGGCGCCGGCCCGACTCCTTACTCGCGAACTGCAGATGGACTGGCGGTATTGCGTTCTTCCGTCCGCGAATTTCTCTGTAGCGAAGCCATGTATCATCTGGGAGTTCCTACCACGCGGGCGTTGAGTCTGGTATTAACCGGCGAACAGGTTGAACGCGATATGTTTTACGATGGGAATCCCAAACTGGAACCGGGTGCCGTTGTATGTCGCGTGGCGCCGTCCTTTCTTCGCTTTGGAAACTATCAGATTTTCGCAGCCCGGGGAGATATTAAAAACTTACGCGCACTGGTCGATTATACGATACGGACCGATTTTAAACATCTTGGCGAACCGAGTCGCGCCGTTTATCTGCGCTTGTTCGAAGAGGTATGTCGTCGGACAGCAGATATGATTGTACATTGGATGCGTGTTGGTTTTGTGCATGGTGTGATGAATACCGATAATATGTCGGTACTTGGTTTGACCATTGATTATGGACCCTATGGCTGGCTGGAAGATTATGATCCCAACTGGACACCGAACACGACTGACGCGACAGGGCGACGGTATCGGTTTGGAAATCAACCTCAGATTGCACTCTGGAATCTAATGCAGTTTGCGAATGCCCTTTATCCGTTGATTGAAGCTACCGAGCCATTACAGGAGTCGCTGGATCAGTATGTTGATCACTTTGAGAAAGACAGTCAAACCATGATGTCTGAGAAAATTGGATTGTCTACTTTTCAATCAGACACAGATCCTCAATTGATCGCATCACTTCAGGAAGTTTTGCAACTGGTTGAAACGGACATGACTATTTTCTTTCGCAAGCTTTCGTTATTGGAGAGTGAAGGGAATCAGTCCGCAGAAATTGATGAAGCGTCGTTACTCGCACCTATAATGGATGCCTATTACCAGCCGGAACAAATAGTGGGAGACGTTCGCACAAAAATCTGCGCCTGGGTTCGCAACTATCGAAACCGATTACGCGATGAACACTCTTTGGATGCTGCTCGACGGGAAAAAATGAATTTCGTGAATCCGAAATATGTGCTGCGAAATTATCTGGCACAATTGGCCATCGATAAAGCAGAGCAGGGCGATTTTTCTCTGGTCAATGAGCTGCTGGAATTATTGCGTCATCCCTATGATGAGCAACCCGGCCAGGAACAGCATGCAGAAAAGCGACCGGAATGGGCGCGTAGCCGAGCCGGTTGCTCCATGCTCTCCTGCAGTTCGTAGTGGCATCAGGCTGGCGATCATTTGATGACTGCTGGCAGGGGCTGTTCGGCGGGAATGAATTTCATGGAAATGGAATTCACGCAGTGCCGCGTGTTTTTTTCGGTCATACCTTCACCGAGGAAGACGTGCCCCAGATGACCTTCGCAATGCTGGCAGACGATTTCTGTGCGAGAGCCGTCTGCATCGGGGCAGCGTTCGACGGCGGCGGGCAGTTCATCATCAAAGCTGGGCCAGCCACAATGGCTCTCAAATTTATCTTCGCTACGATACAGGGGCGCGTTACATTGACGACAGATAAATGTGCCCGTTGCTTTCAGGTTAGTGTATTCGCCGATGAAAGGTCCTTCGGTTCCCTTGTGTAGAATGACGCGGGCTTCCTCGGGTGTGAGCTCATTATAGTTCGTGTTGGTTGGTTTTGATTCCATCAGAGAAGTCCTGTTAAACTTAAAGTTGCCGCTCAGACGCGTGTGAGTAAAGTAGCAATCGAGATAAAATGAAATTCGTAGCGTTCCGGATGATCCAGGAGCAGTCGTTCTACACGCTCGTAAATTTTATCAATGGTATTTTCTTGTGGTAATTCGTCTGGAATCGTGAGAGCAATGACCGGTTCCGTAAAGGCACGTAGAAAGCCGGTATAACTATGAGCCCAGGCTTTTTGATCGCCGGTTTGAGCGAGCGCATCATTAAAGGGAACGGGGACATCACGGGTTTCTGCCTGTTCGATACGGTAAGCGGATGTTAATTGATCATTCTCCTGAATTGGTGCGATGAGTTCTTCCAGGCTGCGATAGTAAGCGGGAAAAATAAAGTCCTCATAAAAACTGCGTGGTAACATTTCTGCTTCCACGAAATCGATCAGCGCATCATTGAGGACATCACAAATGCCATGTCCGGTAGAGTGGGTTTCATTTCTGCCAAAAACTTGGACGAGCAGTTTTCCGCCTGAGACCAGTTCTTCAGCGCGTGCCGCATAAAAATGAGAGAGATCTTGATGAGCTTGATCGCGGAACGGTTTCAATTCGTTTTCCGTGACGGAGACTCCATCTCGTGGCGCATGTGGGTTTGGTTGCATTGCCAGAATGAAATGGGGAAGACTGGCGTCTGGTTTCGTTTCAAAAAAACCGATGGCATTAAATGTGGTTGCCAGATGCAGAGAACGCGGCGGTACCAGGCGGCCAAAGGCCGATCCGCCTATGGTAGCGGGAAAGATATCGGTTTCAGTAAACGCGGATCGATCTTGTGGGAAGAGATTGGAAAACAGTTGGTTGAAGTCATTCGTTGGCAGATCATCAAACAGCGCCCAGACAGGTAAATCGGAATGATGTCGCAAAGCGGTTGTCAGGCGGTTCATTGCATAGATTGCATTTCCGCCTTCCGACGAACCAATATCGAGCACATTCCACGATTTCTGCTGAGCGTCTGGTGTTGGCAAATCTGCAATGGCTTCTTCCAGCCAGGGAAGAAATGATTCCAGCGCGGATCGTTGTTCTTTCGAGTTGGCATCGTAAAAGCCACTGCCCTTCATCCCGGTAGTGGTAGGCATGATCTTAAATCCCGTAGGTGAAATGGTTCTGTCAGCCGAAGAAATGATTGCTTTTTTTCGTCAGAAAATTATTCCGAAGTACTCTTCTCATAGTGTATCGCATCTCGGCCTGGGATTCCAGAAATGCAATATCGCGTCCTGTGAAAAGTGGATAAGAGTAACCAGTCAGATGGGGAAGAATGCACAGGGTTTCTGTAACACACATTGATTTCGTCAAAAACAATGGGAAACAGATCTGCTCGGCGAATAGAAAAACCAAAATTTACATAAATGCAGTACACTCAAGACGTTTTATAATCTTTGTTTTTTTTGAAAAAAATAATAAAAAAATAAATCGTCAGAAAAGGGGTTCTGAATGAAAAAGTTTTTTTGACCCGCTGAATCTCAGATGGTAAATTAGTAAGGGTGTTTTCAACCGTTCTAGTTTTATATTCGATTGATTGAGCAAGTTTCAAACAGGAGTTGCCTACGAGAATCAATCTATCCAGCAACAAAGAGGTCGACTCTTACAGGTTGTCGTCTTTGCGAATCTAAGGAGGGCTCAGCATGGCCAGAAGAAACTCATCTATAATGAATGGCGCATTGGAAGAAATAACCGCGTTGGAATATATCCTGATGGGCGACCTGCTTGATTTACTGGAAGAAGCCGACGGTGATGTGGGTGCCTGGAAGTGGATTTCCGAGGTACTGGATACATTATTGAAAACGATGCCTCGTGAGTTTGAATTACAGGATGAAGGCGGCTATCTGGAAGAAGTTCTGGAAGAGCATCCCAACTGGCAGGGCCAGGTTCGAAATCTTTACCAGGAACGTTGTACACTGCTCGTCAATTTAAGCGACTTGCGCATGCGCATGCAAGATTCGATTCCTTTGCGACAGATGCGTCAAATTGCCAGCGAGCTACGGCATGAACTCCGCGACTGGATCACGAGCTATATCGCCCATCAGCGACACGAACGTCGAATAGTCCAGGACGCCTTCAATAATGATATTGGCGCTGCGGACTGAGCGAGTCTGAATAGCTTTTCCGCATGAGGTAACGATTAGCATTTGACTGTTTTTCGTTTTTTGCCAACGCGTCCTGCTTTCTCAATTTTTTCGATGTATGCCGAGGCCAGTGGCACTTTGCATGCTGTGTCTCCCATATCGACTGACACAGCGCCTATTTTTTTTGCGACCTGTTTCGCCTGTTTCAGTAGTGGTTTGACGTAGGCTCCGGCGGCAATCACGAATCCGTTCATCGTGTAGCGCACTTTATTCGGTGCGTTTTGAATATCTTTAGCGATGCGATTCAGGAGCGATTTGATTTCTGCAAGATCTAATTCTTCGTCGGGCCTCGTTGCTAACACTTCCGCGTAGGTACACCAGCCACTGCTGGCGATCGACTCTTTTCTGGAATCAATCCATTTCATTGCCAGTGTCTCTGCGTGTGGGCTCTCGCCGGCTACGCCGGGAACAGTATATTCAGAGATCATGGCGCATGTTGCGTTTTTGACCCACGATTCCAGTTGTTTCTTTGTCATTTGCGAACCATCGGCCACAATCCCTGCAAGATACATGGCGTCGTAATTGCCCGTTTCGTACAACTCGCATGCCAGTGACTGGTTACCTTTGATTGTTTTGGCGATGACTTTGAGATTAGCAATACTGACGCCGAACATCTCGTCGGGGATACCGTGCCGGGCGTAAGTCTTTCGCGTTTGTGCGCTGCCTTTCTTTTTGAGCTCAGTCATCACCTGACTCACCGTTCTCATATTACGTTTTCTCCCTGGAAGAGTAGAATGGAGTCCACCGTAGTAACGCAAGTAGTTTAACAAAACTTGCGTTACTAAGGCATTCTAAATCGTAATATCTGAAAGGTGTCCTGCGATTAACTATTGATCTTCAATAAGCCGCAGGCTTCCGCGTAGCCGGGTGAGGGTTTTCCGTATTCACTGGCGGTCACACGCGCGAGTGCCACCAGTTGACGCCAGCGGAAAGCCTCGCGTGTCTTTCGGAACTCTTCATTTACAGTGCAATAATACTTTTCAGCGTGTAAAGCACCATCTTCGCTGGTGGCGTATCGGATTAGCAGATCGAATATGGGGCGAGCGTTATGCCCTAATTCTCCGTACCGATGAACCACGGCTGCAGCACGGAACTGATCTTTATTACGAATTGCTGCTCCTGCTTCCTGGATCAACTTTGCTGGATCTTGTGATGTGATCTCTTCAAGTTGCTCGTTGAGCGGATAGGGTAGTGCATTCAGTTTGCTGCTGTATCTGCCGGTGACTGTGTGGTAGGCTCCGACGATCAAGCTGGCTATGGTGTTTCGCTGGTCGCTGACACGGGCGATATTCCGCCAGGCATTGGCTGAATCCGAAGCATGTACGCCGACAGAGTCCCCGTGCACACTACCAATCGGCTTACCAGGGCGCGTCTGTCCCTTGGTTCGTCCCTGGTCATGCAGCACCAGCGCATTCGACGCGAGTGAAATCGCTTCGCCGACCGCTTCAGGATCAAAGCCTTCCGCCAGGGCAGCAGCGGCTGCATCGGCGGCTTGTTCCGAGTTGCCGCGATAGATCGTTTGGGCCAGCGATTCCACCCAGGCATCATCGGCTTTTCGCTTCCCGAGCGGTTTACTGAGCAATCGGTACTGGTCGAGCAGCATAGGAAGCACCGTCCGAATTTTGGATGGTGGTCGATTCCTATTGATGTTGCCTTGTTCCGATTTGACACAGAAACGAACTGATTGTCTTAATAGAGAGTGTGCGTGTTCTTGCCCTACCATATCGAGCATCGCCCATGCGCGCCAGGCTAAGACAACACGATGGACGTTGAGTTCATCTTGAATGGCGAATTGTAAATGGTTATACGCTTCGCCTACAGACCCTTGTACCTGAGCGGCGAATGTCCTTTCAGCTTTGTCATAATCGCCGCTGCGGGTTGCCGCCTGCAGAAGTGGTCCACCGGGTTTGCCTTGAGGGAGAGTCGCTGCTTTGACAGGGTGTAGGACTTCGTTTTTGTGATGCCCTGTGTCTTGAATGCGTGCTGTGTTTCGATAGAGCACTTTCAGTATGGGAAGTGGCTTGAGCTCTGTCGGCAGTTGTTGAGCCATCTCGTATGCAGGAGCAAGCGCCATAAAGGTATGGAATCCAATGTAATCCTGGCCTCCAAATGATCGGGTATTGGCGAGAGCCGCAGCTGAGACTAAAGTCTGCAAATCAGTACCAGAATTTAATTTCTTGACCAGCATCGGTTGCAGTTTGTCCAACGGTGTCTCTTGCATGGCTGAAACCAGTGGTTCCATATCACCAAATGTCAGCTTGTTTGCGTCCTCGCCAGCGAAAGCGGGAGCCAGTCCAAGATCGAAAGCGAGCGATGATCCGACGCCTCCGATCAACATGCCTCGTCCAATATCTGCCAGAAATTCGCGTCGAGTGTTCGAGTTCATTTTGTCTCTCCTGCTAACGTGATGGACCAAAAGTGACAAGCATAGTTCCGATCTTTCTGTAGCCGTAAATGGAGTCGAAATTCACAACTTTCAGGTTACATTAAGATAACGTAGAAGCGTTACACCAATCCGGGTTTTGGGGAATTTTGTACCATATTCCTGATTCTGTCTCATCGAGATATTCAGCCATCCCTCTTAGAGGTGCATTGGCTTAAGTTTAATTGTATAAGATATTTATATTGATTATTTCAGGATGTGTAACGGTTGTGCGTTATGATAAATGGAGTACTACGAACGAGTTCTGTATGATCGGACTTAAGGAGTCAATCTATGTCGTCATCGATATGTCCGAAAGCAGATGAATTGAAGTCCTTTGCTGTAGGTGATCTGCCCGAAGCGAGATTGGATAAGATTGCAGCCCATGTCACCGATTGTGAGCATTGCGAATCTTCGCTCCAGAATTTGGACGAATATGCTGATGGCCTTGTAACTGAGCTAAAGTATTTGAGTTCAGAACGAGCCGATGATCAATCTCTGAATGTTCCGCAGAAACTTGTTGAAGTGGCTCGAAGTCTCGGGCAAAAACATCGAGATGATGAGTATTCTGACGTTTTACTTGATTCTGGATATCGACTGGCGCGCAAACTGGCTGAAGGTCCTTGCCGATTGGGACGATTCGAACTGGAAGCCGAGTTGGGAGTTGGTTCGTTTGGTTATGTCTTCCGAGCCAGGGATATGGAATTGGATCGGATCGTTGCCCTCAAAGTACAACGCGCTGGAATTTTCGCCGACGATGAAGAAATCGAACGCTTCTTTCGCGAAGCGCGCAGTGCAGCTCAGCTTAAGCATCCCGCTATTGTCGCAATCTACGATACAGGTCATACCGAAGAAGAGATCTGTTATCTAGTTACCGAGTACATTGAAGGTGAAACCCTGGAAAGTCGGTTACAGGCTGATGATATCAATCATGATCAAGCTGCCGAGTTGGTTGCTGAGATTGCAGATGCTCTGGCGTACGCGCACGAAAACGGTGTAATCCACAGGGATATGAAACCATCGAACATTCTGCTTGATGCTGAAGGTCATCCGCACATTGCGGACTTTGGTTTGGCTAAACGTGACACGGGTGACACCGTTGATACCATGACTTCCGAAGGCCGAGTGATGGGAACCCCTGCCTACATGTCTCCGGAACAAGCGCGGGGTGAATCGCATCAGGTTAACGTTCACAGCGACATTTACAGTCTCGGTGTGATCCTTTACGAAATGCTGACTGGTGAACGGCCTTTTCAGGGGAATCGACGGATGCTTTTGCTGCAAGTGCTCGAAGACGAACCGCGTTCTCCAAGACAACTGAACGACCGGATTCCCCATGATTTGGAAACAATCAGTCTGAAAGCGATGGCAAAAACCCCTGCGCGGAGGTATCAAAGTTCTCGCGAATTCGCTGACGATTTGCATCGTTTCCTTGCCAGGGAACCAATTCGCGCGCGCCCGGAAGGATCAGGAGAACGATTCTGGCGCTGGTGCCGTCGTTATCCTTTCGCGGTCAGTCTGTTTCTGGCAGTCGCATTAGGGTCGGGTGTCGGGATCATTTATCTATCGAGTTTATCTGAGTACTTTGTGAGGCAGACAGCGCTCGAAGGGGCGCGGATGGAAGCAGCCATGCTGGATGAGACCTGGCGGTTTTATAGTGAATTAATCGATGGTTTAGGTCGAAATAAAGTGAAGGTGGGAATTTCACAGCACTACACTCCCGAAGATGGAACGCTCCCTCTGCCGGCAACATTTGCCATCGACATGGGAGAACGGATCAGCCGCACAGATGAAAATCTCAGTGCCCGAATTTACAGCGCTTACCCATGGCCGAATAGAAAGGGTGGCGGTCCTCAAGACGACTTTGAACGGAAAGCATTAGACTGGCTGGAGAAAAACAGGAATGCTTCTGAGCAGCAATTTAAAGAGTATTATGAATTCCGTGAGATCGACGGGCATCGCTGGTTATTATTTGCCAAGCCGCGTTTGATGGAAAAAAGTTGTCTCAATTGTCATAACGACGTCAAAGGCAAAAGCCCCAAGAAAGACTGGAAGGTTGGTGAAGTTGGCGGCGTCTTCAAAATTGGACGTCGTCTGGACCGCGATATCGAAACCACGCGAACTGGCCTTCGCGGGGCGTTTGTGTTGATGGCCTGCATCGCTGTGGTACTGATGGTGATAGGTGTTTGTGTGATAGGTGCCAAATCCCGACGCAGCCGCTCGTTTAGGGTATAATACGAAACCTCATCAGAATTCCATAGTAAAGTAGAAGACGATATGACTCGATCCGACGACTCACAAAAAGTTAGTATGCGATCCGGTTCTGTCTCAACGTCTCGAAGTTTGCTGTGTGGGCTAAAAGAAAATGATTCGGCGGCCTGGGATCGTCTGGTCGAATTATATGCGCCTCTGGTATTTCACTGGTGTCGTCGACTTCATGTGCCGGAACAGGATATCGTTGATATTTTTCAGGACGTATTTCAGTCACTCGCCAAGAACATCAATAAGTTCCACAAGGACCGGCCCGGCGATACGTTTCGCGGTTGGATGAGGACGATTACGCGTAACAAGGCTTATGACCACTTCCGTAAAACCGGTCGCCAACCGGGAGCCATCGGCGGTACTGACGCAACGAAAAGACTGTCCCAATTTCCCGATGTCGAAATCGATGACGATCAAAGTGATGATGATAACAACGCCCACAACGAGTTGTTTCTGCGATCTCTAGAACTGATCCGCCAGGATTTTGCCAAACAAACCTGGGAAGCATTTTGGCAAGTAGTTGTCGAGGGGAAGACTCCTAAAGAAGTCGGCGAAGATTTATCAATGCGCCCCGGTACTGTCCGCGTCGCCAAATCGCGCGTGCTGCATCGCTTAAGACGGGAACTGGGAGATATTTTGGATTGAATCTGGCTGTGTGGCATCACCTTTTAGGTAAGTGATTTCGGTCATGGATCTCCTCGCTAGTAATAGGTGAGACTATCTTTCTCAGTTAGTATAGTGGCGTTTTCGATTTATATTTGACCTCTCAGGTTCTATTTGACCACGCAGAATTGTCCCCAGTATTTTTGTATTGCTTCAGCAGCAACGCGGCCGTCTACTCGAAGGTTATCCTGTGACATGTAACGTAGAAATAGACAGACGGCTGCCGACTGTTTCTGATCCAGCAGGTGAAAACGTTCCATATTAAATTTTTTCGATTCAGGATCATTTTCTTCATAGTTAAAAGTATAAATCGTCCAGTCAGCAGTGATGGAATCACTGGTCTGGAAGTATTTCAGAGCCCATATCATGTAAGCCGGGATATAATACCGCCAACTTTGCGGGTCATAGAAAGACAGTGCACCTCCACAGTTCTCTATCCATTCGCCCGGGATATCTTCCCACTGGTTTTCAGTATCCAGACTACGTGCTTTTTCAGCGTCTTCGTCTGATCCATCGTCATCATACACATCGGCTTCGTGCAGGGTGATTTCTCCACATGTGACTCCGTGAAATGCATCTACGATTTCTTCGATAATGGCGACTCTTTCCTCATCCGGAAAACGCCAGATCTCATCGTCTAATGTCCAGCCCCAAGTACCTCGATCATACTGTTCCGGGTTCTTCAGAAAGGCACGTGAGCGGTCCACCCAGTGTAGTACGTTTTTATTGGAACTTTTCTCTCCCTCAAGCAGTAAATCGTCTGTTTTGGCGCGTGAAATGGATGCCCCGTCTGTGTCAACACATGAGCCGACGAGTATATACAGGCAATCGACAAAGAAATCACACTGAGGGCAGTCTTCACTGGTCAGTGACAAGATCAGGTCCGCCTCCTCAGCGCTTGCTAGTTCCCAATTCCAATCTTCATCTGGCCATTCCGTATCTGTGGCTTTTCTTGACCAGGCTAGTATGCTCTCCAGATTAGAATCCATGTAGTGTTCATCTTCAGGATCCGTCATTGTTTTCTCAGCATTGATTGAATTATTGTAAGGTGTACTCGTCTTATTATGGATTGAATGTAGGAACTGTGCAATTTATTAAGTGTTTTCAAATCTGTTCACCCAGGAAGAGGGGTTCTTTTTCGTAGCCGGTCATGACCTGGTAGTAGTGTGATGCAGGTTGCAGGAGCATGTAGACGTGGGGTTGCTCGTGCTGGTCGTGGATGAGGATGGCTTTGATGCCTTCTCTGATTTGAAACCAGACACCGCGTTCCAGACCGAAGTTCGCTTGAATTTCTGCGGGTTCGGGGTGATACATCGACCAGGCGCCTGATTCGAGGGTGGCGAGATCACACCACTGGGCGAGTGGGGCATTGATGTTTCTCTGGCGATTGCCCCAGGGGAGGATGCGCAGTTCTCCCTGATAAAAGACGGGCAGCAACGGCCTTCGATGGCGCTGCATGAACAGGATTTCTTTTTCCGCTGTTTCCGAACGCTGGATGATGCGTTCTTCCAGTTGATGCTTTTGGATCAGTTTGGCAGGTACGTCCCGCCAGGCAATGGTAATTCCGGTACACATTAGAAACACATCTTTCCTGAAACGTCACAGATATCGTAGTTATGTGTCGCGTCATGATAAATTTCATGCAGCGGCAGTGTCTCGGCACTGCGGATTGCAAACCGGCCCAGTTTTTGATTGATATTGCGTTTGAGTTGGTCGAGGGGGCTTTGTGCCTCTTCGAAAAATAGCGATCTTTGTATTTTGTCTCGCCACGTCAGGTTTTCGGCGATGATGTGCATGTGGCTGACCGGGTGAGTTGTGGGTGCTGCATCGAGCATGGGAATAACAGCATCGTAGATCATGCGAAATGAGGCAGAGGGCACCATGAGCGGAGTGCGACCCAGCCAGAGTGCGGTTTTGTTTGCGTCGATCTGTAAGCTGATGTGTCTGGCGTAGACGCGATGATGGTCGAGGGCTTCGATGAGTCGTTCGATATTTCTGACGGCCCAGGCGCGAATGCGAGTGGGGTCTGTTGTCTTGCCGCCACAGGACCCGCCGCGCGCAATGGCCTTATGAGGGGGACGGGTTGTCTGAATCGGATTGACGGCGTCTCCCTGCAGTTCCCACCAGAGGGCTTCGCCTTTGATGGTGAGCAGATTACGAATCATCAACCGATCTGCTTTGCGAAAATCCCAGCAGGTGTGGATATTTCTGTCGTGTAGTTTTCTGGCACTCTTGCTGCCGACTCCACACAGTTCGCCGACCGGCTGTGAACGTAGAAAGGGTTCGCACTCTTTTTCAATCACGCGCACGCCGAACGGTTTGGAAGCATCGCTGCCGAGCTTGGCAAGTGTGCGTGAAGGGGCGATACCGATGGAGACGGGAACGCCGACCTGTTCCTGGACCAGCGTCTGCAGCGCGCGGGTGGCTTCATATAAGGGGAGTTGAAAGTAGCGTTGGAGTTCGGAGGCATCGAAGAACATTTCATCGATGCTGTAGTATTCGACCTGTGGACTGACGGTTTTGAGCAGGTCCAGGAGCTGTCTGGAAATCACTTCATACCAGTGAAAATCCCGCTTCACAAAGACGGCATGCGGGCAGAGTTTTTTTGCTTCCCAGATCGGATGTCCGGTTTTCACGCCATAGGATTTGAGCTCGTAGCTCTTGGCGATCACGCAGGCGCCCTGGTTTCCCAGTACGCCACACGGAACCCCGCGCAAGCTGTAAGATCTTATTCTTTCGCAGCTTACATAGAAGCAATCTGAGTCGATATGTCCGATGAATCTAGTGCCCATGCGGGCAGAGTATCATGATTTTTGTATGATACCAGTGAACAGTATTTGGTTTTTGAGGAGACTGTGAGGCGGCGAGTCCTGGTGGTTGCGTCTGTGAATGTGGGGGCTATTTCGCTTAACTTTTGTCTGTTTGAAACGAGTCTGCGGAGGCCCGATCCCAGGACCTTTTGTAAACCGGGTAAGGGCAATCGTCGAGGAGATCGCCGGGTTTGAGGAAATCAAAGGCTTCATAATAAGAGAGCACTTCGGTACGTTTGGATCTCAAGTAGATATGCCAGGGACGTAATTGATCGGGGTGATCCAGTCCAGCTGCTGCAATCACTTCTGTGAGCGCGTTCATCGTATTATGGTGAAAATTAAAAGTACGTTCGCTTTTGTCTTCCACATTCAGTGCCTGCTGGCGTCGTGGATCCTGGGTTGCAACACCGACGGGACACTTATTGGTATGACATTCCTGTGCTTGAATACAGCCGACCGCCATCATGAATCCGCGTGCGGCATTGCACCAGTCCGCGCCGATGGCCAGAGTTCGGGCCAGCGTAAATGCCGAACTGACTTTTCCTGCAGCAGCAACTTTGATTTTGTCTCTTAAATTACAGCCGACCAGTGCATTATGCACAAAGATCAGTCCCGTCTTCAAGGGCATTCCCATATTGTCAGAAAACTCCAGAGGGGCGGCTCCGGTACCTCCCTCGCCTCCATCGACGGTAATGAAATCGGGCAGAATTCCTGTCTGTAACATGGCTTTACAAATGCTGAGAAATTCACTGGGATGTCCGAGGCACAGTTTGAAGCCGACCGGTTTGCCTCCTGATAACTCACGCAGTTGTGCGATGAATTCACATAAGCCAATGGGGGTATCAAAGGTTGTATGGCCGGGGGGGGAAACACAGTCTTCACCCATCAGGATTTTTCTGGTAGCTGCGATTTCTGCCGTTATTTTGGAAGCCGGCAAGACACCTCCATGACCGGGTTTGGCCCCTTGTGAAATTTTGATTTCGATCATTTTGATGGCGGGAAGGGTAGCCTGTTCCTTAAATAGATCGGGGTTGAAAGTTCCGTCATTATTTCGGCAGCCAAAATATCCCGTACCAATTTGCCAGACGAGATCGCCACCATTTTTCAGGTGATAAGGGCTGACGCCACCTTCACCGGTGCAATGGTAGAAGTTTCCTTTCTTTGCTCCGGCGTTCAGAGAGAGGAGTGCATTCGGGCTGAGTGCTCCAAAGCTCATGGCAGAGATGTTGAAGACAGAACAGGAGTAGGGTTGTTTGCACTCGGGGCCACCGACTGTTACACGGAACAGATCTTTCGATTTGGGTCGGGGTGCCAGTGAATGATTGAGCCATTCATATTCTTCACCATAAACATCCAGTTCGGTACCGAAAGGTTTCAGGCCATCAATATTTTTCGCGCGTTCATAAATCAGCGAGCGTGCATCATTATTGAAAGGACGACCATCTATGTTGCTTTCCACAAAATATTGACGGATCTCCGGTCTGATGGATTCAAAAAAGAAACGGAGGTGGGCCATGATCGGGTAGTTGCGGGTGATGCTATGGCGTGTCTGTAGTAAATCCCAACTACCCAGCAGCGCCAAGGGGATGGAAGCCAGCAGCGGCCAATAAAAATGATGGCTTACCGTGACACCCAGAATGAGACATACCAGAGTGAGAACGATTGTGAGAATGTAAACCAGATATCGCATAGAGTTCACCAATTAAGGACAGTGAGAAAAAGTGATAATAAAAAGATTAAAAGACGAACAGTTCAGGCGACTTACTGAGTTGGGTTTTTAGGAACGTCCTCATCTGGAGTGACACCGCGTGTTAAAAGAAAATCAACAATCAGGTTTAGTTCAACAGATGACATGGAACTGGCAAACGCAGGCATATTGTGACCGCCATTATTTATGCGGATGATGATATCATCTCGTGTTAGCAGTTTTCCTATTTCGGTCAGTTCGGGTCCACGATGACCACCATAACCACCAATATCGTGGCAGTAGAGGCAGCCTTTGATATGCATCAGTTTGGCGCCTTCTGCCAGTGGTCCATGGTCGGTGCCTACAATTGAGGCCGGTAATTGTTTCACGCCGAAGTCAGGCGACCAGGGTTTTTTGTATCCATAGATCGTCAGCACGATGAAGGCCATCGAGACAAAGATCACTGTGCCACCTGCCCAGGGGCGTTTTGAGGGAGCACGGTGTCCTTTATTTGAAATGAGAGGCAGGAAGAATAATACAATGAAGCCGATCGTGGGTACTCCCAGGATCACCCAGGTTTCCAATTGGGGAGGCAGCATTGAGAGTACTGCGAAGTACCACAGGAAGTACCAGTCCGGCAGGGGATTTGCATTGATGCTGCTGGGGTTGGGCGGGGGATCCAGCGCAGGAGGCCCCAGGAAAATGGAGCAGGCCATGATCACGCCGACGATGAGAGTTGAAAAGAGAACATCGCGCCACATGGCGACAGGCCAGAAGGGCACGCCTGTTTTTTTAATTCGTTTTTCGTATGCTTCTTTATACGTATCCGGATCGACGGGTTCTTTGACGTCGGGCATTTCGGAAATACCATGTCGGAAAATTAATAACATGTGTAAGCCGATACCCGCAAAAATCAGCGCAGGCATGATGAAAACGTGCATGGCGAAGAAGCGAGTGATTGTGGAACCGCCGACGGTTTCACCGCCCAGAATGAAATGTGCGAGCGTCGGCCCGATAATAGGAGTTCTGCCTGCCATTTCCGCAGCGACGGTGACGGACCAGACGCCATTGGCATCCCATCGCAATAATTGACCGGTAAATGCCATGCCGAGCACGACGAACAAGAGCACGACGCCACTCATCCAGTTCATTTCACGTGGATATTTATAGGTAGCATGCATAAAGACCTGCACCATATGGATGACGGCCAGCATGACCATGGCTGAGGCGCCGTAGTAATGCATGCCGCGCACGAGGCTTCCCAGTGGTGCAATGTCGGTAATGTATTTTAGACTCTGGTAAGTGTCTTCTCCGCCAGGAACGTATGACATGGCGAGGCTGATTCCAGTGACAACCTGTACGATGAACGCGCAAAGCGTCGCGCTTCCGAAGATATACCACCAGCGTGCATTGCTGGGTACAAGGTGTACCATGAGAGGAACAATATAATCGGTAAAACCGATTCGATTGTCGATCCAGTTCCAGGTACGAGTTATGAAGTTATTACTCATTCAGCCGGATACTCGCTATTTCTCAAAAGTAGTTTCATGTTAGCGTCGTTAATGTCAGCGGAGTTGGTATTGTTTGTATTTCGACCATGCCTTTATTTATACGCACACTGAGTCTCTCCAGAGGCTCGGGAGGCGGTCCTGCTGCTACAGTTCCATCTTCATAATAAACACCGCCATGACAGGGGCACATAAACAGCTTTGGATCATCGACCCACCTGACAGGACAACCCAGGTGTCGGCAATTGATTGAAAATGCGATAAACTCTGTTTCACTCGCGCGGCGAATCCAGGCACCCGCTTTTGCAGTAACACCCGCCCAGGCGACGGGAGAGGGATCTTCATATTGGACCAGCACGAAGCCGTCGACCTTGAAATCTTCAAGCTTGCCGACCGATCTCCATTTTGCTTTCGGTTTTTTGAAAACGGGTGCGAGTACAAATCCGATTGCGGGCAGGGTAATCACGAAGCCTATTACCGCGGACAATCCAATTGAAAGTCGGGTTAGAAATGTTCTGCGCGGCTGTTGGCAACATGGTTTTTCAGATTGGTCGTTTTGATTGTTCAATGTGTTTCACTCCATGAACTACGAATCTCGTTCATCCAGGACCAGAGTGCGCCGACGATCACTGCTACTCCAATCAGGGACATGCTCCAATGTGTCAGGATTCCCCAAAGCATGAATGTAATACCCATCGCGAGTGCAGCTGGTGAATACGTGGGTTCTAATTCTTGCTCAATTTCCTGTTCTGTATTTTCTGGCTCAGGAGATTCTTGTGTGTCCGCATGATTCATGAGCGTGCCTCCCTGAGAGCGTTTGTTGCTCCCGTTGATTGCGGTGTTAGTTGCCCCATATCCGAATACCATCGCCTGAGTACGACCATGATTGCACAGACATAAAGTGAGCAAGGGGGGACCCACATTAAAAGCCCGCCTAATCTTTGATCGAGGGCGGGAGTCATTCCCTGATCATACAGCAGATGCATAATTCCCAGTCGATCAACGGGGTTGGCAAATGCGGGACAGATGGAAATGACTGTAAATGTAATATAGATTCCGAGCAAAGTGCATCCCAGGCAGGCTGAGAAGAGGTAAATCATTGCGAGAGGCGAAGGAAGATGAAAGCGTTTCACTGGCGAAAAGATAGGCCACCAAAAGACGAGACCTGCCAGTAAAAAAGTAGCATCGCGAAAGATTCCTAAGCTATAACTTTCCGTAGACGCATTGCAAAATGAGGGGATATGCCAAAACCACATGACTCCCAGTCCACTCAGCCAGCCTAAGAAAGGAACGGCCAAAACATGTCCCATTCGATTCATGAAGGGATGGCTAAAGATGGCTTCTGTTGCCGACTTTGAAAGACTCAATAATAAAAAGAGCGGGACGATGAGTAACAGTAACAGGTGCTGAATGACGTGTGCGCTAAACAGGTAACCATCAGACAAAACGCCGATTGGAGAAACGTATGCCATTGCCAGTGCGAACATGGCGACCACGAAATAGAGACCACGCCTGCTCAATGCGCCCCGTTGAACGATAAAGAAAATCAGGGTCAGTGACAGAACCAGTAACCAGACTGGAGAAGCCCATTTCCATAATTCGCTTGTCAGATCGAAATACGAACTCATTGCAGAAGTCCCAGATAAATAATTCCAAAAACAGCAAGCCAGACAATATCAACGAAATGCCAGTAGATGCCAACTGCGCCGAACACGTGTGATTTTTTGGAAGTCAGATTTCCTTTCACTCCCATAATCAGCATGATGAGCAACGCGATGACGCCTGCAGTGACGTGAATTCCGTGGAATCCGGTGATTGTAAAAAATGTTGCTGAAAACAAATCGGTGTTGATTGTCACGTTATCTGACAACAAACCGGCATATTCCCAAACCTGTCCTGCCAGGAATATTGTTCCGAACAGGATTGTGATACCCAGATAGAAAATAAACATAGACCGCTTGCCGGCTTGCAAAAACCGTTCTGCAAGCCAGAACGTTACGCTGCTGGATATGAGAAACAGACTGAAGATACCAGTTCGTTCAGCGTCCAGAACGGAAGAGGTCACCTCGCCACCACGATGGCGTGTATTAAATACGACGAACGCGATCAGTAATAATAGAAAGAAGACTGCTTCAGAAGCAATAAATGCCCATGCGGCAAGTTTGGGTAAATTGAATCGTTTGCCATTGTCGGGAGGTGTCTGTGCCGTTTTCCAGTCTGCGAATTCGGGATGGTTTTTATCCCAAACAGGACGACGGCTTTTGATTTCAGGAAGTGTATTAAAGTTTTCAGGAGGTGGCGGAGAAGTCGTCGCCCATTCCAGTGTGAATGCATCCCATGGATTATCGCCGGCAATTTTTCCTTTGCGTAAACTGATCCAGATATTCCAAAGGAATACCAGTGTGCCCAGAGCCATGAAAATTGCACCGATCGACGCCACTCCATTTAAGAGTGCCCAGCCGGGGTTGTCTGCGTAGGTATAGACTCTTCGGGGCATGCCCATCAATCCCAGAAAGTGCTGCACCATAAACGTCATGTTAAAGCCGAGGACCCACAGCCAGAATTGGAAGATTCCCCAACGTTCGCTGAGCATGCGACCGGTCATTTTAGGAAACCAGTAATAGGCGGCCGCAAACAGCGAGAACACGAGCCCGCCAATCAATACATAATGAAAATGAGCGACCACGAAATAGGTGTCAGTCAACTGCCAGTCGATGGGGACGGCTGCGAACATAATTCCCGTTAAGCCGCCGATGACAAATTGTAAAAGAAACCCTACTGCAAAGTGCAAAGCGGTATTGAATCGGAGTTCACCGCCCCAGAGTGTGGCGGTCCAGTTAAAGACTTTGATGCCTGTGGGAATCGCGATTAACAGTGAACCGACGGCAAAAAAGATATCGGCATACATACCCAGGCCAACGGCAAACATATGATGTGCCCAGACACCATAGCCTAGCAGTACAATGGCAACCGAAGAGCCTGCCACGAATGTGTAACCATAGATTGGTTTGCGTGAGAACACGGGGATGATTTCGGAGATCATCCCAAAGCCGGGAAGGATCAAGATATAAACTTCAGGGTGTCCGAAGATCCAGAAGTAGTGTTGCCAGAGAACGGCAGATCCGCCGCGCGTAGGGTCAAAAAAAGCGGACCCCAGCCAGCGGTCGAGTAAGAGCATTGACAGTGCTGAGTTCAATGCCGGTAATGCCAGGATGATCAGAATGACCTGCATCAGCATCATCCAGACAAAGAGTGGAACCCGCTGCAAACTCATACCTGGTGCGCGCATGCAGATGATCGTGGCAAAAATATTAATCGCTCCGGAGACGGAACCAATCCCCATAATCAGTAAGCCAATAATCCAATAGTCGACACCCTGCAATGAACTATAGGCTTTGGTGGAAAGCGGCACATAACTGAACCAGCCTGCATTCGGGGCAGATCCTGTCAAGAAACTGTAATGCAACAACAGCGCCCCAAAAAATAACATCCAGAATCCGAAGGCGTTCAGGCGGGGAAATGCCACATCACGGGCGCCGATCATCAACGGCACAAAATAATTGGCAAAGCCGGTCAACACTGGCATACCTACCAGAAAGACCATCGTTGTACCATGCATGGTAAATAACTGGTTGAACATTTCTGGTGATAGAAACGTATTATTGGGATACGCCAGTTGGATACGCATCAGTAACGCTTCAAAACCGCCGATTGCCAGATAAAAGACGGCGGTCAGAATATACATAATGCCGATACGTTTATGATCGAGCGTACTCACCCAATCGAGCATCACGGTCGAAGTGACCGGAGTATCGAGGCTGGTAAGTTCTGATTGGTTGATCGAGCCTGTCGTCACTTGAGTGTCTCCAGGTAAGCTACAAGTTGTTTGAGATGCTCATCATTCAACTTAAAGTTTGGCATTTTACATCCTGGTTTGAGTGCTTGTGGATCTTTAAGCCACACAGCCAGGTTTTCTGGTGAATTTTCGATGACACCTGCCCCGATTTCCTTACGGCGGGCAAAATGTGTCAAATCAGGACCTATCCTGGCTTTCGCTGTTGTCCCTGCCACTGTATGGCATTGTTGGCAAGTGGCCTGCATGAAGAACTGTTTGCCGGCAGCTTCCAGAGGAGTAAGTAGTTTTGGTTGGCTGGTATCTTTTTTCTCACTCGCGATCCATTGCTCATATTCAGGTTGGGATACCGCATAAACTTTGAAGTTCATCCAGGCATGCTGCGCCCCGCAATATTCCGAACAGCGTCCTTGATACGAGCCTGGTTTGCTGGCTTCGAGCCAAATATAGTTCTCGCGTCCGGGAATGGCATCGATTTTTTGGCCGAGTTGTGCGACCCAGAAGCTATGAATGACATCCGCTGAAGAAATCTGTACCCGAAGTTTTTTGCCAACGGGTATATAAATTTCGTTTGCTGAGATCACACCAGAGTCGGGGTATTCGACTTCCCACCACCATTGGTGACCAGTCACAATCAGGTCGATCTCACTGTGATTTGTATTCCCATCGTGGGTATCAGGTGGGTAGGCATTGAGCGTGATGACCAGATGGGCGCTAATTGCGACCAGCCAGATTACAATAATGACAGGCCCCACCATCCAGGCAATTTCTGCTTTTTCGCTACCAAAATCTTGTTCGGGTAGTGTGTGTTTGCGTCGTCCTCGATAAATGGCGACCAGAATTAATCCTGACACAATCGTAAAGATGATGGCGCTGATTACGAGAACCTGCATGAATAGATTGTTGATAGACTCTGCCTGTGGAGACGCAGGGTCAAGAACAGGAATGACAGAGTTCATAATCAATGCCTGGAATTTGTTATTCAATGGAATCTGCAGTTTGAGTTGAGAGAACAACTGGAATCATGTGGCTACACGGTATAGTGTGATTAATGAAGGTGAATTGATCAATTTCTATAGAGAAAAAAATTAGAGATGAATGCAAAACTAATTTTTGCAGATCCCAGATGGACTATATTACCCAAGTGAATCTAAAAGTGGTACGCTTTTCTTCAAGATTACGGATCTGTTTCAACGAATCGCGAAACTGTTTGAGTATGCCAGCAGATCCCAGTAATGATCGAATCTAAGCGAATCAAAGATTTCATGAAAAAATATCGCGAAATCAATCGATACTGATGCACTCCATTATTTAATGTGAACCGCTCTGTATTCCCGTGAATATTCCTACTTCAAGGTTTTTCCAAAAAATGTATCTGCGGCTTTGATCATCTCATCAAACCAGATTTGTTTGTTAAGAAACGGATGCGGTGCGTCCTTGATTACAGTGAGGCCGGACTGGATGCCCAGCTCTTCCATTCGTTGTCGAAATTCATCTGCGTGCGTGCTGGGATCGTCCTTTTCGCCTGTAATCAACCAGCAGGGTGGATCGTTTTTATCGAGGTGATGCAGGGGCGACGCGAGGCGATACGTGTCTGGTCTGTCATCCTGCGAACCGCCGAGAAACTGTCTCCAGATCTGTCCTCGATTTTTAACCTTGGAAATATTCCGCGTACGTGTGGATAGCAGATCTGTCTGTGCACCCATCGGCACGGCGGCCTGAATGGCACTGCTGAATTCTGCGTTTCCCCCATCTCCTTCCAGTTCCTTTGCTCCGGCTGACGTCGCGAGCAACGCCGTTAAGTGTCCGCCAGCGGAAAGCCCGATGGCACCGATGTTTTCTGTGTCGATGCCGTATGCTTTTGCGTTCGCCCGCAGGAATCGTACTGCGGCCTTGCAATCATGGATCGCAGCCGGAAACGGCGCTTCACCACTCAGGCGGTACGAAATTGTTGCTGCGACGTATCCGCGCGCCGCAATCGCCTGAGCGACTTTTTCGTGATTGACCCGATTTCCGTTTGCCCAACCTCCGCCATGAATGCAGACAACTGCGGGTAATTCTCCCCAGACCCCCTTTGGTCGATAGATATCCATCTCCAGCGTGCGATCACCATAGCGCGCGTAGGTTACACCATGTTTCGCATTCAGGCTCTCCCGCGTCGCTTGTGGGATTTCGGTTCGGCCGTCGGCGCGATGAGACGTTGAAACTTCTCCAGCGGGACGCGCGTCGAGTCGCATTTCCTCCTGGAATAGAACTGCCATGCCGCGCAGTTTGCGGATAATCTCGCGATTGCGCACGAGCCTGGATTCTCCCGGGTCTTTCGCCAGGTCATACAGCTCCAGGCTCGGATTGAGATAGAGTTTCCAGTTGCGCCAGCGGACGGCGGCCAGCGCGCCCTGGCTGCCGTGATAGAAGAAGGCGTTATTGTATTCATTGCGATGGATCAAGGATGCCCATTCGCCATCCGGCTTCCAGCGACGTTGAAGGGGGACTGATGCATTCAGTGATTTTTTCATTCCCGGGTGTGGCACAATTTTCGTTTTGCCCTTCAATAAAGGGCTGATATCGCGCCCGTCAATGACACGGTCTTTTGGGATCTTAATTCCAGCGAACGTAGCGAGAGTCGGATACCAGTCCATTGCTCGGACGACCGCCGCCGATTCTGCTCCTTTCTGCAATCCCCGTTTCGGCCCCCAGGCGATTGCCGGTACGCGAATGCCGCCTTCGTACGTTGAAAGTTTGCGTCCACGAATTTTCTGTTGCGGGGTGCGTCCGGGACCCCGGCCATTGTCTGAGGCGTAGATGACGATTGTGTTGTCATCGATTTTTAGCTGTTTTAGCGTGTCAAAGATGCGACCGACGTTATGATCCAGTTCCTGGATGGCGTCGCCGTATTCGCCCCAATTTGAGCTGCCTTTGAATTCTTGACTCACGCCAAGCGGATTGTGGAGCATTGTGTGCGGGAGGTAGAGGAAGAACGGACCTGCTTTGTTCTTCTCGATGAATTGAATTGCCTCGTCCGTATAGAGCTTTGTCAATTCTGCGGGATCGGCGGGTCGTTTGACGACATCGCCATTCCGGATCAGGGGTACGCCTCCCTTGTCTTCAAAAAAAACGACCTCAACCGGATCAAGATTGTGCAGCAGGCCGAAATAGTGATCGAATCCTTGATTGCGGGGAAGGAATGGCTTGTGAAATCCGAGATGCCATTTGCCGATACAGGCGGTGGCGTATCCGTTGTTTTTGAGTAACTCGGCAATTGTCAATTCGTCAGGATGAATGCCCGATCGCGAGTCGGCGCGATGTACCCAGGTTTCGTTACCTACTCTGCGCGGGTAGCAGCCGGTTAACAAGCCCGCGCGTGATGGACTGCAAATTGGTGCGGCTGCATAGTAGTCCGTAAAACGGGTCCCCGCCTTTGCCATCGCATCGATCCTTGGTGTTTTGATTTCGGTGGCGCCATAACATCCTAGATCGTAGTACCCCTGATCATCGACGAAGATGAACACAATATTCGGTGGTTGATCCGCAGCCGCTTGGAGCGATGTAGAGCTATAAGAAAAGAGCAAGGCTGCCAGAAAGACTGAGGCAATACCGATCAGCAGATCAGTAGTCCGCTTGAACATGGCAGTCTCCTTTAACAGGGATATTCTGATTGGGTAGAGCCCGAAATTTCTCCAAACCTTTTCACGACCCATCGTAACACCACGCCCTTTGAGTGTCGAACGCGTGGTGATTATTTCACTATGCGAGCGGCTTGTGCTGGAAGAGATTTAATTAAATGCCGAAGCAATGATATTTGATAATTGAACGAGGCGCCAGGGTGCCTTGGAACGAATTGCCGTTGTCAGGATCACAGCGAAGCCATCACGGCGGCGGTCCATCCAGACCATAGTGCCTGTCGAGCCTGTATGTCCAAAGACACTTCGGTCGAGTAAGTTGCCCCAGCTACCACTCTGGCCGGGATGATTCATTCGCCAACCCAATCCCCAGGGTTGAGAACGTCGGATGGGTTCGGGCAGGTTGGGATAATCATTGAGTCGATTCGTAGTTGCCATTTCCATCATCGACCTTGAAAGCAGACGTACGTCATTTTGTTCGCCGTAGTTAAGCATGCACTGGCAGATGACAGCCATGTCTTCGGGGGAACTAAACATGGCTCCCCAGGGAACTCCGAGGTCTTGCCAGTAAGGACTGTTCCATCCGAAATTGGAATCGATCTGATATTCTGGTGTTTCGACGCGCACCAGACGTTCTCGTGGGAACTCTCCGCGACCTAACCAGGTACTTTGTAATCCGAGCGGTTTGAGGATTTCGTCTCTGACATGCTGGGCGATGTTTTTTTTCGTGATGCGTTGTATGATTTCTGCAACAACGAGGGTTCCCATGCTCTGGTAGCTGAGCCCCGTTCCCGCCGGTTGAAAGAGGGGGACTGTATCGTAGATGGCTCCCTGAATGAATTTATTTAAGGGAGCCAGTGATTGGCGCAGGGCCACATTGTTTTCCAGCATATCCGGCATACCAGAAGTATGTGTGAAAAGGTGATGTACCAGAATTGATTCTTTATGGTGGGCGGCAAAGTCGGGGATGTAATGTGTGACCGGGTTACTTAAAACCAGTTCTCCCCGTTCAACCAGCTTTAAGGCGCTCATATAAACGATGGGTTTGGTAATGGACGCCAGGAGAAACATGCCGTCCCTTCGAATCGTTTCTGCATTTTTTTCGGGTCCCTGTTTTCCGAAGAACTGCGGCTCGACAATTTTTCCATGCCGACCAACGACGATGGCAGCACCGGGAACGGTGCCGGCGTCTGTCCACTCTTTCAATAAATTTCCCGCCAGTTGCAGACGTGTTCCGTCAAGGTTGATCTCTTGTGGTTTGACGATGGGCAGCGAAGTCATCTGAGAGTTCCTCAAAAAACAGGGTCTGTGTTGACTCAAGTGAACTCATTCACCATGATCGATATGCTGGAGCCCGTCAAGCGAATCCATGTATGATAAGATCGCTCCGAGCCAAAAATAAAACACTGCGGTTGTCCATTTTTTCATGAGAGCCTCCTGTGTGGGCCCTTGATGACAATTTCACTACATAAGGTCGATTCATAATGAAGAAATCCATTGTTATTTTCAGTCTGTTTTGTGTGGGACTTTGGAACGCAGTTTTGCACGCTGCGGAATTACCGGCCCAGAATGGAAGTGTTTCGATTGAAACTCAGGAATGGCCGTTTCAACCGGGACCACGTTCCGTGAAAGTCTATATTTACTATCCGGGCAACAAACTGGAAAATGTGAACGCTGAGACGGGTTTGATGCTGAACTTGCATAATTGGGGTGGTACGAACAACTCGGGAGCTGGAAACCCGGGGGTGCTTACGAAAGAATTGAATGTGATTGCGATCTCGGTGGATTATCTCCAGAGTGGTTCGTGGCGAGATCAAAAAGGGGCTCCCTATGATTATGGATATTTACAGGCCATTGATGCGCTGCGTTCGTTATCGTTTGTGTATCACGCATTGATCGAGAAAAAAATCGCATTCAATCCTCGGCGGATCTATGCCAGCGGAGGCTCTGGCGGAGGGAATGTGACATTGATGTGCAATAAGCTTGCGCCTCATACATTTACTTGTGTGATTGATATCTGCGGCATGCCTCGTCTTACGGATGATATTGCTTTCAATTTACCGGGAGGGAGTAGTCTAAATGCACGTTACAGTCGGGACAAAAATTCTGCCGACTATCTGGCACCTGGGGCGCAGGAGATACGATTCATAGGAAATCCTGCTCACTTAAAGCTCATGAAAGAGAGAGGACATGCAGCAAAGATTATTATCATTCATGGAACGGGGGACACGACCTGTCCCTACGAAGATGCGCGGGAGATGTATGAAAATATGAAAGGCGCTGGATTGGATGTGGATGCCAAATTTGTGACGAAGGCAGATCTTGATAATGTGATCTTTCGATCCATTGGTCATGGCTTAGGTGATCGGACAAAAATGATGGTCAAATTTGGTAGTGATTACATGCTGCCAGGACGAGAAAAATATCGTCTGCGAAAGTCCCCGACTGATTTTGTTCTTAAACAGGATGTGATTTATCCCACTTCAGATGGACGTTATGTTGTCTCGTATGCTTCTGGTATGCCGACTGTTCGCTTTGAAGCGAAGTGAATGGGATCTGCTTCAAAGCGTTGTTGTTCAAGCAGAGCTTCCCGGTTTAAAGTCGATTAAATTCTTAGGGGGAAGGGCAACACGTAAGGCATTGAGTACCGCCAGTACGTCAATGACTTCCTGAGTGAGTGCCCCGGCAACAGGGGGCAAGTACCCGGCTGATGCGAGCAACATACCCAGCATGCTCAAGCCCATGCCTCCCCATGCACTTTGCAGTGCGATGTTTCTCATGCGACGGCTGATGTGCAGAAATTCGTCGATTTTCTGGAGAGAACTATCCATGATAATCACGTCCGCGGCTTCGGTCGTCACATCGCTATTTTGACCGAAGGCGACGCCGATGGTTGCTGCGACCAGGGCGGGTGCGTCGTTGATTCCATCGCCGACAAAAATGGTGTTGGCGCGGGTGGTTTCGTCGTTGACGATCTCCAGTTTTTGTTCCGGGCTCTGGCTGAAAAAGACGTTTTCGATTCCTACCTGGTCAGCCAGGTAACGCACTTCCGATTCCCGATCACCGGAGACAAGCATTGTACGATGAATATGATGTCGTGGAGAGAGATGATCGATAAAGGATTGGCCATCGGTGCGCGGCGTATCGCGAAAACGATAGATACCGGCATATTGATCGTCTATCAGAATGGCGCATTCCAGGCCACCTGCCTGGGACGGTAATTGATCTTTGAGTTCGGGTTGTTGTTTGAGTAGTTTCTTGCGACTTGTGATCTGAATCGAATGTCCGTTTACGATTCCCTGGAGTCCCTGGCCGGGGGGTTCGCTGATTTCCGTCGCTTCCTGGATGGCCGTTTTGTTTTGCTGCATGGCATTCGAGATGGCTTGTGCCAATGGGTGTTTGGAAAATCGTTCAATGCTGCCTACGAGAGAGAGGACTTCGTCTGGTTTGAATCCGGTAGCACAAATCTGCTCGGTCAGATGTGGTTCTCCATAAGTTAGTGTTCCCGTTTTATCGAAGATGATCGTGCGACAGGTGTCAGCGGTTTCGAGTGCTGTGGGGTCGCGGATAATGATGGCTCTGCGGGCAGCCAGCGAGATGGAACCAATAATGGCTACCGGAATGGCAATCAGAAGCGGGCAGGGCGTGGCGACGACTAGTACAGCCAGGAATCTTACGGGATCTCCGGAAACGATCCAGGCGCCCAGCCCGATGAGAACCGCGAGAGGAGTATACCAGGCACCCAGTTTGTCCGCCATGCGTCTCATGCGTGGTCGATGTTCTTCCGAAGTTTGCATGACCTCCATGATTTTGGCATAGCGTGAATCCACGGCGAGTTTTTCTGCGCGGACTGTCAGTGCGGATTCACCGTTAATGGCACCCGAAAGTACCTGAGATCCCGGCGTCTTGGACATCAGATAGGGCTCACCGGTAAGATAGGATTCGTCCATCACGCCGTGACCTTCGACCACAATTCCATCAATGGGACAGATTTCATGTGGAAAAATCACTAACGTGTCGTCGATGGCAATTTGATCTAAGGGGACATCATCCATTTGCGAGTCAATTTTGCGATGTGCGATGGAAGGCATCCGTTTACTCAACGCCTGGAGTACTGACGACGCACTGCGAACGGCGTACGCTTCCAAGGCTTCCCCTCCGGAAAGCATCAGAACCACCAGAGATCCCGCCAGATATTCATCGAGTAAAACAGAGACAACGATGGAGATGCCGGCCAGTAGATCAGAGCCAAATTCTCGTTGTACCATTTTGACCAGCAGCCCCCAGACCAGAGGGGTTCCCCCGAGAGCCAATACTGCCCAGAGTGGAATGTTTTGCGCGAAGTCTGAGCTGACGATTCCAAAACGCAGGATCAGATGAGCGGCGATCATGATGATCGTAAACAGGGCGATCAATGTTTCGAGCGATTTCCAGACAGGGGAACCCGTTCTTGATGGATTGGAATCCGACACGCTAAATCCCTTTCTCAAGTAACGGTTGCAGGGCTGGTCTGCAATAATACCATTTCATGATATTTGCCTCCTGTTTCCATCAGTGCATCATGAGTACCTACCTCAATAATGCGACCGGCTTCGAACACAACGATGCGATTGGCGTGCGTAATGGTACTTAATCGATGCGCGATGACAAAACAGGTGCGGTCCTGCATCAAAGTTGTCAGGCTGTCTTGAATGAGCCGTTCACTTTCGGTATCAAGATTACTGGTTGCTTCATCCAGGATTAAAATACGTGGATCAGCCAGAATCGCGCGGGCAATAGCCAGGCGTTGTCTTTGTCCGCCGCTCAATTTGACGCCCCGTTCGCCAATTACAGTCTGATATCCGTCAGGAAACAGTTTGATAAATTCATCGGCATTGGCAATTTCTGCAGCTCGATGAATTTGTTCCAATGTGGCTCTACGGTCTCCGTAGCCGATGTTTTCAGCCACGGAACCATCAAACAGAAAGACGTCCTGTTCGACGACGCCGATATGATGACGGTAACTTTCTACGTCGAATTCTTTCAATTCGCGGCCATCCAGCAGTAATCGTCCCTCTGTTGGATCATAGAAGCGTGCCACCAGATTGCAGAACGTTGTCTTACCTGCACCACTGGGACCGACCAGAGCAATCGTTTCACCGGATTCGACTTCGAGGGAGATTTCCTCCAGCGCATATTGTTGTGTGTTTGGGTATTGGAAACTCACATTCTCAAATGTAATACGACCTTTGATCTCCGCCTGGCTGATGGATTTTGCTGTGGATGATACCATCTCGCGTTCTTCTTCCAATAAATCCAAAACGCGGTCAAACCCGGACAGGCTATTTTGGAACTGTGCCGCACTTTGCGCGAGAATGGCCAACGGGCCGAGCAGCATTAGTAGATAGGCCAGAAACATGACCAGATCACCTAAAGTCAATTCACTTTGCAGCACTTGCCATCCGCCGTAGAGTAGCAGGCAGGCAGAAGCGACCGGGATCACGGTTTCCCAGACAATTTCAATCAGTCGAGACCACCACCAGGCATACAATTCCTGTCGTCCCATGAGGTGATTGCCGCGCAAGACGCGGCTGGTTTCAGAACGCTGTCTGCCAAACGCACGGACGACTCGCATGCCTCCGAACGATTCCGTTGCCAGGGCATCAACATCTGCGCGCTGAGCACGAATTTTTCGGTGTTGTGGTCGGATACGACTGATCCAGGTGCGATGTGTCAGGTAAACCATTGGACCCAGGAATAACGCACCCAGCAGCAACCGCCAGTCGACCCATGCCAGGATGATCAAGCTGCCCAGTAATTGAATGATGGCGCGGCAGGGGTTGTATAACATTCCAAAAACGAGTTCACCAACGGAGCCTGCATCTTCGCGTAAGATACTCGTTGCGCCTCCGGATTTGAGTTCCTGAACGCGATGTAAGGGGAGACGGACTGCTTGTGCAAAGACTGCCTTGCGGACTTTCATCTGAATCATTTTTGTCACGCGCGTTGCATGCCAGCGTCCCCAGATCTGTAACGCGATCCGAAAGAATGAGATCACAATCACCGTTACTGTAATTGATACCAAGAGTGGCCAGGGTTCGCGTGGAATCCATTGAGGCATTCCCGCCGGCAGGGGATTTTTATCGAGAACGTAATCAACAACAAATTTTGTGGCGGCCGGTGGGATTAATGCCAGCAGAGTGGCGATGGTGAGCGTCAACAGAGACAAGATGACCGACTTGCGATGGATTTTCAGTAATCCGAGAAAACTGCGTACCAGTTCCCAGGAGGAGCGTTCGCGCTTCGAAGCATGTTTTCCTTTTGCGGGGGAATGTTTATCGCGAAATTCGGCTTTGAACTGTTCAAATTGTTTGCGACTGGAGTGTGAATTCGTACTCATGGATGATCTTTATGAAGAAACGATATTATAATTCGAATAATGTTGGAGGAGAGGCAAGGGGTTAGTTGCAGAAAGAGACTTGTCTCTATTATAGACATTCCCCGTCTGTAACAATTCACTTTTTAAGTATATCCGCATCAACAAATTAATGCGAATTGAGAGAACAGAGGAGACGGAATGCGTTAGTGTGGAAGGCCTTTTTTCACATTTCGCCAGCTCATTCTGGATTAGACAGTGAGACAAATCACATTTTTGAACGTGGAATGGAATTGTCGTAGAGTTATGCGAACGGATAATAACCAGGGAACGGCGCCCGAACCATGGAGTCCAGCCTATGCAAGAGGTGTCAGAAGGCGGAGTGCAATTGCTACTTTGTTACTGGCTCTTTGGGCTTATCATCGGTTAACGGAAAATCGATGGTGTTCGCCTTGTCTGCCACGACTGTTACCCGCAGTCCTGATTTTTCCAGATCGCCATACCATTCCGGGATCACAGAAACTGGTCCTGCATTTCCATCGACAGCGTCTTCCGGCAGCCCCGATCCTCCTGGGCTGGTGAGCGCGGTGATCATGATTTTGTAATCACCGGGAATCACGCCATCATCATCATCATAGGTTCCCATTTCATAGAATCCATTCCGATCTACTTTCCCTTGCGCTGAAGGGCCGCCACCGACAGGAATAAATACAAGAGACCCAATGCTCAATGGTTTCCCGTTATAAGAAACTGTGCCAGTTACTGCCGAACGTTTAGGGTGACCATCGCCACACCCAGACATAGTCAATAACACAACACAGAATAAAGTCAGGATCAAACGAGGCAGGTACATCAATCGGAAACTGTCATCTGCTACTTTCTCTATCATCAAAGTCACCTTTTATTTTGTAGAGTGATGCTAGACGAACGGCATACTGAAAACTCTAATCGAATTCGTCAGGGAGCCATTTGTTAAAGTGATTTAAACCTCATCTTCTTCATTACGCTCATTCAGGGTAGATGAGGAGAGTAAGGTTTAATTCCACTCGCCGAGGATTTCTCCTCTGGCACGTGTCCCCAGAGATTTGAGAAGTCCTAGGTCAATATTTTCGCTAATAAAATGGACAGAGCCATCGGCCATCATAAAATGTGCTCCTCCGACATGGTAGCTGGTGTAAGGCGTATGATTCGTTCCAAAATCACCACGGTAGTTAATGGGGAATTGAATATTCTTGCTGTCCAGAGTCAGGCGTCGCGTATCGGTATACCAGTAGATCCCCCAAGTCCAGGGTTGGATGCCTCCCCAGCCTGATTTCATTGCCGAAGACCAACCCTGGGATGAGGATGATTCGCCGAGTAAAATCGTGTTTGTGAGTCCATCTGTGACATCGCGGAATTTTGTATTGCTGAGAGGGTACATTAATCCGGTATTGGCCCACCTCCAGTTATTGCCATCTGTTGGGTTGGTGACATCTTCAATGCGTCCTGCACATCCTCGATAATGTAATGCTCCATGCCCGGAGGTCCAGGCGAACACAGTGATGTCTGGAGAGCGGTCACCCAAAACCGAAGAGGGGCAAGCCAGAACCGGGACAGGTCCCCAGATCTGACTTGAACCGTTATGCGGTGCGCTATCCAGCCTCCATGGTCCGAGTTCTGTAATCGGGTTCGTTGAGAATCCCTGCATGGCCTGGACCCGATTGGTTTCGTCGAGATAGGGAAATATTTTAGGCGCCCATCCCATATGATACCCACCACCCAGGTATGTGGGAGTGGGGTGACTTCCATTCGGTAGGCTTGAGAATGTGTCGTGATAGTTGTGGAATGCAAGGCCAAGCTGTTTCATATTATTCTTGCACTGAGATCTCCTGGCTGCCTCTCGAGCTTGTTGAACCGCTGGTAAGAGTAGCGCGATCAGGATCGCAATAATAGCGATCACAACCAGGAGTTCGATTAAGGTAAATGCTTTTCGGCGTGAATATAGGCTCATTGTTCTTTGCCCCGTAAAAACTAACGATAATATGGGAATACTAAGATTCTGAGTGGCTGAAAATTTTTGTTACGTAAACTGGTGTTACAGTATTAAATTAAGATGACTAATAAATTATAGTCCTGTAAATTTGTATGTCAATCTTGATTCCGTGAATTGCTCACAGTTGATCTCTTACCTGTTTGGATCAGGGACAGAAATCCATTTATTTGTTTCACTTGTAATTGACATTCGTTTCATTTGATTTTTGCTTAAAAGAAATCAGGTAATCATAGAAAAGAACATAATAACTGAGGATTCAATGGCATTTCGTTTGGGAGACATCAAGGGTTTCTCTGGACCTTCGTGATAGGCCTAAGTACCATTGAAACGAGCACGCTGTATCACAATTTTCCTGCCTTCCGAGTTCAAGCCGAATAGATAAAGCAATCCTTTGAAACTGATGTCGTGTATTAACAAGTTCATTCTCCTGGCTGTTGTCCTCGGTGCGTCCTCTCAGGTATGCGCAGCGGATGAATTGAATTTCAGTCGTGATATCCTGCCGATTCTTTCCGACCGTTGTTTTCACTGTCATGGTCCCGAGCCTACTCATCGCGAAGCAGAGCTAAGGCTGGATCAACGCGAATCTGCGACTGCGGATCGAGATGGTACCGCTGCGATTGTTCCGGGAAAACCGAAATTAAGTGAAATGCTGGTGCGGATTACGAGTGACGATCCGGATCTCTTAATGCCACCCCCGGACTCCCATCGTAAAAAGCTGACACCAAATCAGATTGTTACGATTCGAAAGTGGATCTCGGAAGGAGCCAGGTGGGGCAAACACTGGTCGTTTGAGAAACCCGTGAAAGCGTCCCTCAGTCCAGAGGAAAAGAAACAGAATCCAATTGATGTGTTAGTGCAGCGCAAGCTGGCTGCTGAAGGCTTGTCACTTTCAATGAAAGCGGATCAGCAGACACTGATTCGCCGACTTTCATTTGATCTGACTGGCTTACCGCCCACCGCTTCAGAAGTAGACTCGTTTTTGAAAGATAAATCTCCTGGTGCTTACTCGAAACATGTGAATCGTTTGTTGAAATCGAAACATTATGGCGAGCGGATGGCGATGTGGTGGCTTGACCTTGCCCGTTATTCCGATACAGATGGTTTTCAAGGTGATGCGACGCGCACGAACTGGCCCTGGCGGGACTGGGTTGTGCAGTCGTTCAACGAAAACAAATCGTTCGATCAGTTTACCATCGAACAGTTCGCTGGTGACCTGTTGCCGAATGCGACGTTAGAGCAAAAGTTGGCTACCTGTTTTCATCGTAACCACATGACCAATGGTGAAGGGGGCCGTGATCCGGAAGAATCACGAATCGATTATGTTATCGATCGTGTTAACACTACGGGCACCGTATGGCTGGGTTTGACACTGGGTTGTTGTCAGTGTCACTCTCACAAGTTTGATCCCATCTCTCAATCTGACTTTTACAGTTTGTTTGCGTTCTTTAACAGTATTGATGAAGACGGAAAAGCCGGCACGCGTGCCAAGCCTTATCTGAAGTACAAATCGCCGCTGGTTAAGCGTGCCATTCAGGAAGCGCAACAGGTGGTCAATGATCGCAGACCTTTAGAAGAGCAGGCGCGAAAACAGGCCGAAAAGGAATTTGAGCCGTGGCTGGTGGAGCAGATTCAGCGAGTGCAAAAAGGGTTTACGCCCTGGCATCTGCCGCAAACCAAATCTCTCAAGTCGGTGGAAGGGACGAAATTGACGCAAGGGACAGATGGTGTGATTCAAGCCAGCGGGCCGAAGCTCAGACAAGATGATTATCGTTTGATTTCTGCGACCAAATTACCACGAGTGACTGGCATTCGTTTGGAAATATATCCCCACCCTTCTCATACGGGTGGGAAATTATCCCGTGGTGCCAGTGGTGAATTCATTCTGACGGATGTGAAGTTGCAGGTTCGACGTCAGGGAAGTTCACAGTTGCGGGATATAGAGATTGCATCTGCTGTGGCTGATGTCGAAAAAGAAGCCAAAGGCCGCAACTATGGGAAAATCAAAGACACACTTGATGATGATCCCCGGAATGGCTGGACGACAGAATCGCATGATCCGAAACAGAAACATGTGGCTGTGTTCGCTTTGGCAGAGCCTTTAGTGCTTGATGAACTTGAAGAGTTGATCTTTGTGATGTTACATCGATCTACGACAGGGGATGCGAACATCGGTCGATTTCGCATGATGCTGACAGACCAGCCGGGACAGGCGGTTCGATCACTTGACCGGATGCCTCTGGAAGATCTGGCGAAAGCCAAAATCAATACGGCGTCGAAAGTGGATCCAAAGTTGAGGAAGCGGCTGTTGGATCAGTTTCTTACCGATCATGGCGCCTTTCAGAAAATGAAAGCGAACCTGGATCGAGCGAATACGCAACTCTCTCTGGTCAAGAAAGCTGCGGGCGAACTGAGTGTGATGGTTTTGGCTGAACGGAAAGAGCCTCGCAAAACGTTTCTATTGGAGCGTGGTGTCTGGGATAAGCATGGTAAGGAAGTCTCCCGTTCTGTTCCCGAAGCCATTCTCCCGATGCCGAAAGAAAAAACGAAGGATCGGCTTGATCTCGCACGTTGGCTGGTTTCCCGAGAGAATCCGTTAACGGCGCGTGTGGTAGTGAATCATTTGTGGCAGATCTGTTTTGGAGTGGGACTGGTACGCACTCCGGGAGACTTTGGTTTGCAGGGAGAGCGGCCGACGCATCCGGAAGTGATTGACTGGCTGGCTGTCGAATTAATGGAACACAATTGGGATCTGCAACACGTTTTGCGTTTGATCGTCAGCAGCCGGACCTATCAGCAACGGAGTGATGTTTCAGGAGAATTATTAAAGCGCGATCCCGAAAACCGTTTACTTGCCCGCGGCGCGCGGTTCCGTTTACCCAGCTGGATGATTCACGATGCCGCGTTACAGGCGAGTGGCTTGTTGAACCAGGCAACAGGCGGCCCGACGGTGATGCCTTATCAACCTCAGGGGGTATGGGCGGAAATGTTTATGGGACGGTATCGCTATCAACCGAGCCAGGGTGCAGCCCAGTATCGGCGGAGTCTGTATGCGTTCTGGCGACGTTCGAGTGCACCCACATTTTTGTTTGACAGTGCCCAACGACGTGTATGTGAAGTGCTTCCCAGGCGAACGAACACTCCCTTGCAGGCTCTGACATTGCTGAATGATTTGACAATTCTGGAGGCCTCTCGTGAACTGGCACGAACGGCAATCAAGCAGAAGGCCACATTGCCCGAGCGACTTGATTTTGTCGCGCGACAGATTCTCTCTCGACCATTGGCTGAACGGGAACGACTGGTTCTGGAGCGTGAATTTCAAGCATCGCATGCACATTACCAGAAACAACCTGACGATGCACTGAACTTGCTTGCCGTTGGTCAGCCGCCGAATCAAAGCGAGGTCGCCCCCCAAGAGCTTGCCGCTTATATGGTAATCGCGAGTATGGTCTTTAATCTGGATGAGGCAATCACTCATGAATGATCAGATCCAAAATCTGGCAGAAAACAGGGCAATGGATGTTTCGCGCCGTTATTTTTTAGGGCGTGGCGCCGGCGTCAGCCTGGGAGCGATGGCGCTGGGTTTATTAGAAGGCACGCGTAGCTCCGCTGCTGAGAAAACAAATTCGATTGGTCTGCCGGGGTTACCACACAAGCCTCCTCGTGCAAAGAATGTGATTTTTCTGACCCAGTCTGGTGGCCCTTCGCAGATAGAACTCTTCGATGATAAACCGGGATTGAAGAAGTGGGCCGGTAAAGAACTTCCGGAAAGCATTCGCGGTGGGCAACGGTTAACGACGATGACTGCGAATCAGAAGCAGTTGATCATGCCTTCTCGTACCAAGTTCAAGCGTTATGGCGAAAGCGGCGCGACTCTGGGAGAGTGGTTGCCCTATCATGGTGAAGTGGCCGACGAACTTTGTTTTATCAAGTCGATGCAGACAGATCAGATTAACCATGCACCGGCGATGACAAAATTTCTGACGGGACATCAGTTGGCGGGTCGTCCTTCGATCGGTGCCTGGTCCAGTTATGGGTTGGGGAGCGAAAATCGTAATTTGCCTGATTTTCTGGTGCTGATTTCGAAGATGAAGCGTCCCAGTGATCAGCCGTTGTATGATCATTACTGGGGAAGTGGTTTTTTGCCTTCCCGTTATCAGGGAGTGAAGCTTCGTAATTCCAAAGAGCCGGTGCTTTATCTGCGCGATCCGGAAGGTCTTCCCCGTAACGTAAGACGGGGTATGTTGAATGGGATCGCGGAATTGAATCAGATGCGATTAGAAAAGACGGGTGATCCTGAAATTGAGACGCGGATTCGTCAATACGAAATGGCATGGCGGATGCAGTCGAGTGTTCCGGATCTGAATGATCTGAGTGATGAACCGGAATCAACGTTTGAACTTTATGGTCCGGATTCACGACGTCCGGGGAGTTATGCTGCCAACTGTGTGCAGGCGCGACGGTTGATTGAGCGTGGTGTGCGATTCGTGCAGTTATTTCATCCCGATTGGGACCATCACAGCCGACTGGGATCGTGGTGTGTTGCCCGTTGTCGTGATACCGATCAAGCGAGTGCTGCCTTAGTGAAAGATCTCAAACAGCGTGGGTTGCTGGATGAAACTTTGGTGGTCTGGGGTGGTGAATTTGGACGAGGAGTTGCCGGCCAGGGAAAATGGGACAGTCCTGAAGGGGGGCGTGATCATCATCCGCGTTGTTACACAATGTGGTTGGCAGGTGGGGGCGTTAAGTCGGGCATGACGTATGGTGCCACTGATGATTTCAGTTACAACGTCGCAGAAAACCCAGTGAATGTGCGCGACCTGCATGCGACGGTATTGCATCTGCTGGGCATTGAACATGAGCGATTTTCATATCGACATCAGGGACTTGACTTCAAACTGACGGGAGTTGAACCGTCTAATATTATCAAGGAGATTCTGGCATGAGACGGTTCACAATATGTTTACTTATTCTGGGTTTGAGCCTGAGCATGCTCTGTAATGTCGAAGCGCGCGAGCCCGATGCCGTGATCGATATCTGGCCGGGACTTGCCCCGGGTGAGACGACAGCTGAGACCGGTACAAAGTTAGCGCGACGTGCCAATGAAAATCCTCCCGCGACGCGTGTCAAAGATATCACGCGGCCTCAGTTAAGAGTCTTTCAACCGGTGAAAGGTAAGCGAAATGGAACGGCGATACTCATTTTTCCCGGTGGTGGCTATAGTTATGTTGTGACGGACAAGGAAGGGTCTGAAGCAGCCCAGTGGTTGAATGATCTGGGCATTACGGCATTCGTGGTGCATTATCGAACGAAACCATCGAAGACGCCGCCGACACAGACGAATGCCAAGTTACCTCCCTATTCAGAGCGACCATTGCAGGATGGTCAACGTGCATTAAGTCTGGTACGCAAGCGAGCTGCTGAATGGGACATCAAGCCTGACCGGATCGGTGTGATCGGCTTTTCGGCAGGCGGACAGGCTGCAGCGCTTGTGACGACCCGGTTTGAAGAACGGTCTTACAAAGGGCAAGATTCGATTGATAAAATTTCCTGTCGTCCGGACTTCAGTTTATTGATTTATCCCTGGCGTTTACTCGATGAGAAATCGGGAGAGCTGCGGGATGTGGTCACGATTACAAAAAATACGCCACCCACATTTATGGCCCACGCACATAACGACAGCGCCACACCTTTAAGCAGTATCCAGTTTTATACCGCGTTAAAAAAGAATGGTGTGGCTGCCGAATTACACATTTATGAAACGGGTGGTCACGGTTACGGGATGCGTCCCGTTGAAAATTCTAACGTTGATACATTTACCAGACGAGCAGAAGACTGGTTCCGCCAACGGTCGCTCATTTCATCTCAGAAAGATTAAATCTGAAGATGGGTTACGTTGTGAGGATGTCCTTAACGACATGTCCATGCACGTCAGTCAGTCGGAAATCTCGACCGGCGTGGCGGTAGGTGAGTTTTTCGTGGTTAAGTCCCATGATGTGTAAGATCGTGGCGTGAAAATCGTGAACGTGGACCAGGTCTTTCACGACATAGTTTCCGATATCATCTGTTTCTCCATGAACGACTCCCCCGCGCACACTGCCACCGGCCAACCAGCAGGAATATGCGTTCGGGTGATGTGTGCGTGATTTGGTGCCTTTTCCATCCTGTGCCCAGGGAGAGCGACCAAATTCCGTACAGAACACCAGGAGCGTGTCTTCGAGCAGTCCTCGTTGTTTTAGGTCTTGCATTAAGGCGGCAATGGGTTGATCAACTCGACGGGCATATTTTTCGTGTGAGGAAATATCGCGGTGAGCCGCATCCCAGTTATCACGGCAGGCACCGACGGCATCAATAATTTCAACAAAGCGTACTCCCCGTTCAACCAAGCGGCGTGCCATAATGCACTGGGCTGCATAGCTGGACTGGTCTCCTTGTTCGACTCCATAGGATTTCAATGTCGTCAGTGTTTCTTTAGTTAGGTCGAGGGCCTCTGGCGCCTGTTGTTGCAGGCCTTCGGCTGCGGTAAATGAAGCGACTCTTCCCGCTAATTGTGTATCATGTTTGCGTTGTTTTAAATGATGTTGATTCATTTTCTCCAACAGCGATAACTCCAGTTGTTGTCTTGCATGTGACGTGGGAGATTTTAGAAAGGGAATGGGGTCATTGCCGGGTACGACCTGCACACCACCATTGATTGCTGGTAAAAAATTGGCATCCCAAAGTTGCGGGCCATTGTAAGGGCGATGTTCAGAGATGACGATGTGCGAGGGGAGATTCTCGTTAAATGACTTCAGACCATAACTCAGCCAGGCGCCTATACCTGGCATGGCTGTTGTGGTGCTACCGGTGTGAAGTTGCAGGGTGGCTTCACCATGATCGCGGTGATCACTGTTCATGGAGCGAATTAAAGCGACTTCATGCATCATTTTACGGATGTGTGGAAACAGGTCACTGACTTGAGTTCCACAAGCCTGATTCGGGCGGAATTTCCATAATGGTGCTTTCAGAAAACGTTTGCTGATCGGTTGTCCTGAGACGGCGGCTTTCTCTTCGCTGCCGATTGATTGATCGTGCCTTTTCGTCAATTCGGGTTTGGGGTCGAATGTATCGACGTGCGAGTACCCTCCCGACATATAGAGCATAATCACATGCCTGGCCTGCGGTCGATGATGAGGGCTGGTAAGGTCCGCTGGTAGAGCGGAAGGCAGCAAGAGGCCTGCCGTCGAGCCCAGTCCAACTTGCAGCAGATCTCTGCGATTGATGAATGCGGGGTTGTGCATTTTTTCATTCCTCATTGGAAACCGCTTTTTGTAGTCCTGGTATTAATCGATGAAAAAGAACTCATTACTCGTGAGTAGAACTTTGGATAACCCGGTCCATGCTTTCAGATTGACAGCAGCAGGATTATCCGGGAACTCCTTTCTTAATAGTTTGCGATACGCATTGAGAGTCTGTGAAAAATCAGCTTGTTCTGTGGGTGTTGGGTTTCTGGAAAATGTAATCTGGTAAGCAGACTGAATTTGCTTCTGTTCGGTAGTGTTTGCTTGAAGAGTTCGTTTTGCAAATGCTTCCGCCAATTCGGGGAGGAAGGGAGAGTTCATGAGGTAAAGTGCCTGAGTGGGCAGATTAGAGCTATTCCGTGTCGCAGTGGTTTCATTCGTTTCGGGGCCATTAAACAGGCCGAGGAACGGGTGTTTGAACAATCGTTGTGTCATGAGATAGACACTGCGTTTTTTTGATGGATAGACTTCATGAAATGGACCGTTCAGACTATAGCCTTTCTTATGCCAGGGTTTAAAGGGATGAGGCCCTCCCGGTTCACGATCCAGTTGACCTGAAACAAACAGCATGGCATCTCGTAGCGATTCTGCATCGAGTCGCTTTCGGGAAAATTTCCAGAGAGAAACATTTTCCGGATCACGTATTCTGTTCTCGATGAGATCAGTGCTGTCCAACCGATAAACGCGGCTTAACATCATCTGGCGATGTAAGGCCTTGAGTGACCATTGATGTTCAATGAGTTGATTGGCCAGATAATCCAGTAACAGAGGATGCGAGGGGGCATCACCCAGGACGCCCAGGTTATCTACGGTTTTTACGAGACCCTGTCCAAAGTGGTGATACCAGAGTCGATTGACTATAACGCGTGCTGTTAACGGATGGTCTGGATCGGTGATCCAGTTTGCCAGTTCTTCCCGCCCGGATTTTTTCTGATCCAAATCCGGTTTCGTTTTGGAGATGACATTAATGAACTGACGTGGTACGACTTCACCTTTATTGCCGGGATTACCTCGGCGATGAAGCTGGGCATGATGGGGTTTGCCATCGATGACTGCATACAGCATTTCTGCGGGAGGTTGTTTGACGAGTCTGGCCTTTTCCTGTTTGAGCCATGGCAACCCGTGTTCCATCAGCTGTTGGAATTTTCCATTGTGTGTTGCTAGAAGTTTTTGTCGTCGTGCTTCCAGTTTTTCTGTTGGCTGTCCTGTTTTGTTTGCTACTTTGATTTTGGCAGCCACTTCCGCGTACTCTTTGAGAATGGGTTTTAACCAGGGGCGGAAGTGATTTCGAATTTGGTGTTGATAACGGCTGAGGAGATCCCAGTAATCGTTGATTTTTTGTTGTGAGTCAGGGTTGTTTTCGGCTGAGACCAATTGCGTTGGAGAAGGTGCATTGGATGCACCCATCGTGGGGTAGAGCGTGCTTTCAAAGATGCCGTAGAGGCCATAGTAATCGGTGGCCAGCATCGGATCGAATTTGTGATCATGGCAGCGGGCGCATTTGAGAGTGACTCCCATGATGCCGCGACCGATGGTGTCAATGGTGTCATCGATCGTCAGGTGCTGGTCTTCAAAACGTGTGTTCCCGAATCGGCGGGATAAAGCAATAAAGCCAGTGGCAATTTTGAGTTGACGCGCACGTTCCGGATCGTCTTCCTGATTCGCCAGAATGTCTCCAGAGAGTTGTGCCTGCAGAAACTTGTCATAGGGTAGGTCGGCGTTGAGTGCATCAATGACCCAGTTGCGATATAAATAGGCACCAGGGATCGGAAAGTCTCCGACATCTCCCTGTGTGTCCGCATATCTTGCGACATCCAGCCAATGGCGTCCCCAACGTTCCCCATAAGCGGGAGATGCTAATAAATGGTCGACGACTTTGGCAAACGCGTGAAGATCATTTTCGGAATCGTTAAGGAACTCTTTCACTTCCTGTGGAGTAGGGGGTAGGCCTGTTAAATCGAAAGTGGCCCGTCTGATCAATGTCCGGCGCGATGCCAGAGAGGTGGGAGTCAGTTTTTCTTTCTGAAGGCGTGCGTAGATAAATCGATCAATGGGTGATTGTGACCACTCCGGCATATTTACTTCGGGAGGTGTGACCGGTTGACGCGGGAGAAAGCACCAGTGGGACGTCGTCAGGGATTGGGTCTTCTTTTCCTGTGCTTTCTTCGGCTGTGATTTGGTGAGGGGTTTTGTTTTTTCCTCAGGCCAGGGAGCACCCCATTCGATCCAGCGTTTGAAATGCTGGATGGTTTCTGTGCTTAATTTTTCATCCACGTCAGGGGGCATTTTCAACTCTTTATGCGTCCGCTGAATGGCTTGATATAAGAGACTTTGTTGGGGCTTTCCGGGAATGATCGTCCGACCATAATCCCCTCCCTTGATTAAGGCAGAGCGAGAATGAACGGCCAATGTGCTTTCCGCATCTTTTTCGCCTGTATGGCAATCGGCACATTTTTCAATGAGTACGGGACGAATATGAAGTTCGAAGAATTCGATTTGTCTGGCGGATGGTTTTGATGTGTCGGCCGCGGAAACAGGGACCTGCAGGCATAGAAGTGTTACCAATGTTAAACTGATTATCAGTGGTTGAAGTCGATTTTTCTCAAACATGTTCAAACCATTTACATCATGCAATGAAGAAACGTTGTAGCTTAGCCTCGTGAAATACCTGCCTGTTTAAAAGCGGGCGCGAGATTATGATAACAGGTTTTCGCGGCTGCAATCGGATCGTAGCCTTTCTGTTTGAAAACCATACTACTGACTTCACAGCAGATATCTCCCTGGTAACCTGCTTGCACAGCCCGCTTGAGAAACTGGACATAATCGATATCGCCACTTTCGCCGGGAAGAACAAAGTGTACTTTCTTGCCTTTCTGGACGGTGTCTTTTACCTGAATCAAACTGGTGAACGGCATCATCGTTCGTATGGAGTCTTCCAGCGAGATATTCCGATGTGTGAAATGACTGTAATCATAGTTAAGCCGAATCCAGGGACTATCGATTTGTTGAACCAGCCAGACGCCTTGTTCCGGACGATCAACGACGCCTCCCCGATGTGGTTTGACGGCGATGACAGTTTTTGTGCTTTCTGCCACTTTGGCCCATGCTCCGAGGTTATCTCGCATTTCGTTTTTCAGCTGGTCCCATTTGCCGCTGCCAGCCGTCGTTTCAATCAGTGGCGGCTGCATTGGTTTCAAAGCGTGCCCCAGTTCGGCCGCTCGCTTGAGGCGATCCAGGACTTTTTGCTGACTGGCTTTCGAGCCGGGCAGGCTGCAGTGTTCCATGAGTGAGGTCAGTTTTAAGCCAGTGTCATTGAGTTTTTTTGAAACCGCGTTGCGACGTTGCGCGTTGAGTTTTAAAGGTGTTGCATCCCATGCATCCATGAGGCACAGTTCAACGGAGTCATATCCAATCTCAGCGACGGCTTGAAGTGCCTGTTCGGTTTTTAAATGGGGCATGCCGTACAGACTGAAGCCCAGAGTGAGATGGGGCCTGGCTGATTTTCCTGCTTGTAGACTGTTGATTCCTGCCAGACTGATGGTGGCTGCACTGGCTGTGGAAAGAAACTGACGTCTTGTTAACGAATTCATATGATGCACTCTCACGGCGGGGAGGAAGTTTACCACTACGACTGGCGCACCGACCCGCCAGCGATCGAGTTTGATTATAACAGGATCGCTCACTGCAGACCATCATTTTGACGTGATTTAGCGCTCTCGCGCCAGTCTGTCGAAGTTTGAAAACGGATTCAAAGACAGCAATCCTGCTATTTTTCCAGGAAATCATTTTCTTTTAAAGAGAGTCGGACTGGTCCCTGCATCGTGGTGATCCAGAGTTCTCCGGGTTTCACTTCTGTGACATACGGATAGGAGACGCGATTTTCGCGTTTCTGTCCTTTGGGAGTTAAGTCGCGTGCGATAACGATGGGCTCGCTCCAGGTTTTGCATTCATCTTCTGAAAACGCGATGGAGAGTTCTTCGCGGCGGCCTTTTTTGAGTTTGGGATCACGGAAGCGATTCCAGAGCATGACGATGCGGCCGCTTTCCAGTCTTTTCAAAATTGCGGGTGAGCTACTGGCGGGAATTTGAGACGGTTTAATCGTGCGCCAGGATGCGCCTTCATCGGTGGAGAAGGCTTCCCAGAAGCGTCCAAATTTTGTGCGAATCAGCGCATAAATTCGACCGTCTTTCAATTCGACAATGGTGCCTTCCATCGCACCATCATGATCGCCGGAGCCTCCGAGGTCGATCATGTTACTGTGATTCCAGGTGGCGCCTTCGTCATCGGAATAATAGGTGACCATCACATGTCGACCGGGATTGGCAATGGCTTTGGAAACAACCACAATCACGCGTCCCGATTTTGTCTGAATGATACTGCGCACCGCGCCACACCAGCTATGGTCCTGAAGAATCTGGGGCGCCAACCAGGTTTGTCCCTGATCAGTGCTGCGTGAAATATAGACAGGCAGATAGCAGTCGGGCTGGGGGCCTCCTTTTTTATCGTTCCAGTTGAACTTCCGTTCTGCCAGATTCATATAAGAGAGGATCAGCGTGCCCTTGCGCGTTTTGATGAGGGCTCTCTCGTTGCTGGTGAGGAATTTTTCAGGATGTTTGTATAAGGGTCTGGCATCCCATGTTTTTCCAGTGTCTTTGCTGATTAAGACCTGTTTGGCATCCGGAGCCAGGAGGCTTCCATTGGATAGTTTCAGAAATGGTCCCAGATGTTGCTGAGGTAGTTTTTTTGTCTGGGGATGATTCCACTCGGCCTGTAAATCAATGGGGGAACATAATGTTGCTGTAATGATTCCAGTCAAAAGTAATATCTGCTTCATTTTTCTCTGCCTTATACTCAAGGGGCTTGATCTTTCAGTGATAAATCAGGGGCTGACGATCGTTTATTTTACATCAAATTGTTTTGCCAACCAGGGGATAACCCGTTCTGGTCGGAAGCGGTGGTTGGGTACATCGACATTGACATATTTAAAATATTCCTCATTGGATACACCCTCGGGAATTTCCTTATCTTCATAGGGTCGCAGATCGGGTGTGGCGTATTTCGCGTAGTAGTGAACTTCAATTTTCTCTGCAGAGTTGTTTAAGTTGTAAGCTTGCCGGATTTTGTCGATCTGCATGGTGCGGCCTCCTTCAGTAAACAGCAGTGGACAAGGAGCCAAAGCCGCTTCGATGTCGGTATGGTCAAACCATTGAAATAAGCCCGGGACAGTATGGTGCGATCCACCAGGTGGATGAAAATTAGCGCAGATTGTTCGTTCTATCCAGTTGCAAACAAAATCATTATGTATGACGGCATTGATGGCATCGGGGTACAGGACACCAAGAATATCGGCTGGATTGGAGCCGAGTGAATGACCGCATGTGGCGATGCGGGTGGAATCGACCCAGGCTTGATCTTTGAGCCATTCGAGAATGCGTGTTTTTTGAAAGACAGAAATACCCAGATAATTACGCCCCATCCAAAGTGCGGCGTTGGACATGGAACTTCGCGAAACTTGATCGCTCGTCAATTCACCTGTCGCTGGATTTTCTATGGCAACACTGATAAATCCTTTTTGTACAAAATAGAGTGCCTGTTGATTCGTCTTGAAATGTTTCCAGGTTGAAAGTTTACCTGTATCAAGTTCCACTTCACCGGCAAGCGATTCTTTACTGGATGTGGAACCAGGAAAACACATGACTGTGGGAGCGGGAGATTGCTGGCTGACTCCGTCCGGAATTAAAATATAAAACGGAACCACACTGAAAGGTTCAGGGTATGCTTCCCATTTTTGGAGCTGATATCCTTGACGTGGTTTCGACCAGATTTTTTGAGGGGCAGGCTGTTCAGGAATTCCCTCAGGAAAACAGAGCAGTTCGATTAATTTTTCCCGCACTGCATTTTTCCAATTGGGAAAGTCTTCGATTTTCATTTTCGGATCGAAGGCTAGTTTCGGACGCATGTTTTTTAAAGTTGATTGCAAATAGCCAGCGGTATCTACAAAACGACCATCGTCACGTTCCGTGCTGAATGTACGAGTTTGGGACTCATTGTTTGCTGCATTTGCTTGTGAAACACCAAGTGAATTCGATGAGCTTTGCACAAAATTAGCCATCGCCAAACCTGTTGCACCTGCACCTAGCTGAGTGAGAAAATCTCTACGTTCAATATTTTTCATGGTATTTCTTTCATGTCAAAAAGAAGACCAGTTCACACCGTTCAAAGAGTATTTGCTAATAGAATGTCCTGTTTTGTATGCATCACACGATTTGTTTTTATTCAGCAGGTGCTTTCAATTGCGGTTTCAGATGTTCTGTCAGATACCTGGTTGCTTTATCAGGATTCCGGTAAGAAATGTCATTCGCGATGAGTTCATACTCCCGTAGTCCTTTTGTTGTCGGGGTTGACTAATAATTCAAAATCATGTGTGGATACACACAGGGAGCAGTCAGCTCAATCTGATTCTTTTTTCAGTTCAAAGTTAACGGTGTGCGGACCGCTTCCGGCTTCGATCGTCGCTTCCAGTTTTGAGTTCTTAAAGTATTTTTCAGGAATGGGAACCGGGGGTCTGGTGGCGGCATCGATTTCACCGAGAGACATACCTTTTGTATCAGCGGGAAGAATCGGTATGCCTTTGATTTCAACACGATGTTTTCCCAAAGGCACCCCTCCTTTATTGGTCACTTCATATTTGCCATCGATTACTTTACCTGCGGCAATGGGGCCCGTTGGTTGGGGAAGAAATCGAATCGCGGCGCCTTCTACTGGAACGCCATCCAGTGTTACGGTTCCTGTTACTATCCGACGGTCAGGGGCATCGCTGACACCTCCACAACCGACGGCCAAAATCAGAATACCGCAGAGAATAGTTCTTATGCCAGACATTACAGTCTCCTTTGAGGCCGCTGATTAGATTAGAGCTGTCAGCGTATCATAATATTTGATGTATCTATTTTGAGTTGAGCGAGAGTAAAATTAGAATTCGCCGACAACTTCACCTCCGGCGCGGGTGCTGATTCCGGAAAGTGTTCCCTGATCGATATTTTCAGAGATAAATCTGACCGCGCCATCACATAAAACGAAGTGACAGCCACCCACGTGATAACTGGAAAATCCTTGGGGGCGAAATGCAAAAGTCCCTCCACCGGGAACGGTATCGATACTATTAATGCCATTACTGGTGTCAAAGACATCGTATCCAGTATAAGAGTTTCCATTGAGTCCCGATGGCGAACGGGAGCCTGTAATTTCACCCACAAGCAATGTGTTGCTGGTTCCATCAGTGATATCGCGAAACTTGACGCTGGAAATGCCGTAGAGTACGCCGTTTCCTCTTGTGGTCGGACGAACCCCTGCAGTGCTGCATTTCCAGTTTATAGAATCTGCGACGCCCCCGAGATCGGTTCTTCCCATTCCATCCGGTAAGGCACCAGCAAACGTTCCCGCAGTATTGACGACAACATTAGGTTGGGGGTTACTGGGGCAGAGGTAAGGTTGTACTGCTGTCAGGCAAGTGCTTGAAGAAAAGTTATGTGGAACAAAAACCGTAGATCCGGAGAAGTTGAGATTGTTATACAGATTCGCCTGATCAATGAACGGCAGGATATGCACACCCCAGGAAAACATATGGCTTCCCGAATACCCGGTACAACCACCGTTAATCGCCGCTCCGATGGGAAACGTGCGATGTGTGTCATGATAGTTATGTAATGCGATCGCCACTTGTTTCAAGTTGTTTTTACAAGTGGAGCGTCGTGCTGCTTCGCGTGCCTGTTGTACAGCGGGCAGCAAGAGCGCAATTAAGATCGCAATAATGGCAATCACCACCAGCAATTCAATTAACGTAAATCCCCGTTTATTTTTCTCGACGTTGATTTGTAGCATTGAACGAACTCCCTCAGGTTAAGCAAAAAAATCAAAGGTAAAAAAGTCCTCAATCCGGTATCATTCACAGGGCGCTTTCAATTGCGGTTTTAGATGTTCTGTCAGATACTTGGTTGCATTATCGATATCCCGGTCCGCAATGGCATTCGCAATGAATTCATGCTCCCGGAGACCTTTTGTTGTGGGGGGATGGCCATGCTTGTCTCCAGCATGGAAGTAATCCAGTAAAACTCCATGGAATTGTTTCACAAAATTCCCATGGGAGGCGGCCAGAATGGTCTGGTGAAACATGCAATCCATTTCTTTATATGTTTTACTGGTTGCTGTAGGGTCTGACTTATAGTTTTTCATCACGCGTTTCATTTCGACCACAATCGTTTGCAGTCGAATGATTTCTTCAGCCGAGATCAATTCTACCGCCAGTGCGATCGAGCCAATTTCAATCACGGCCCGAAGTTGCTGTAATTCGCGCCATCCCTGTGGGCTGGCAACTTGTGGCACGAGGGCTTTTCTCAGAACAGACGAAAAGTTACTGGCTTCCGCAACGCAGAGCCCGAGTCCCTGCCTGCCTGTCACAATTCCCAGACCTCTGAGTGATCCAATTGCTTCACGCACGACCGTTCGTGAGACACCAAATTCATCAGCCAGATCTGCTTCTGTTCCCAGTCGGTCTCCCGGTACCAGGCGGTCTTTTCGAATTCGTTCACAGAGGTGGTCGGCCAGTTCTGCGCTTAATGTTTTTGCAGGATCAAGGGAACGTTCATTCTGTGAAATCTTCATCTATAAATGACCTTCCTGTTGTGAGCATCGTTTCTGATCGATGGGTTTCGTCATGTTCAAAAAGCCAATTCCAATTTCATTTAACTGATTGACAAAAGGTGGAATTGATTGATTCTCTGCGATGTTCTCTTATACTATAAAATAGTAGATTGTAATACAATTATAAATACGATCATATAATCGGCAGTTTGAGCGTCAAGATAATTCGTGGTGTTTCGTTCTGGAAATCCGTAGCTTTGCAAGTGGTTTTCCTTTTTCTGTACGGATTGGGTTCAATGTGGTGTCAGCTTTTTTGATGATTTATGTCATTCCCGGGACTGGTTGATGAGTTTTGAACATTTCAGTTTGGGTGAAGGGGAAACGCCACTCTTGCGTTCCCGTCGGATCGGTCCTGATGTGGGGCTCGACCATTTGTATTTTAAACTGGAAACGGTTAATCCCACGGGGTCTTACAAAGATCGCTTTGCGGCAGCTGCTATTTCCGACATGCGGGCGAATGGCAAAAAATGTGTTGTGACTTCCTCCAGTGGAAACGCCGGCTCTGCACTGGCTGCTTACTGTGCAGCAGCGGGCATGCCATGTCAGGTTGCCGTGTTTGATGGTGCACCAGAGAATAAACTGAAACAGATGCTGGCCTATGGGGCAAAAATCTGGAAGATTCAGGATTTTGGAGTGGACCCTGAAATTACCAGAGACACATTTGAGTATCTGAAGCAGATCGGGTCAGACTCTGAAACGCAACTTCAAATCAGCAGTTATCAATACAGTCCTGTCAGCATGATGGGGGTTGAAGCCATCGGCCGGGAGCTGGTGATTCAGTCAGATTTGATCGGCTGTCCTATTCATCACGTCTTCAGTTGTGCGGGAGGAGGGGGGCTGCTTCTGGCTGTTGTACGTGGATTTCAGGCGGCATTGCAGCAGGAAAAAATAGCGATGCTGCCTGCGATGCACTGCGTTCAACCTTCAGGAAATAATACGATCGCGGGTCCGTTACGAGAGGGGGCAGATCACGCGCAAGCCTGTCATAGCACTACCGGAATTGGTGGTCTGCAGGTCGCCAGTGTGCTCGATGGAAATGAAGTGATCACAGCGTGCAGACGATCTGGCGGTTCCGGTTATCTTGTTGAAGATGAATATGTCTACAAGGTTCAATCGCAATTGGCTCGTGAGGAGGGGATTTTCTGCGAGCCTGCCGCTGCGGTATCCCTGGCGGGTGTTTTGCAGGCTGCGTCTGAAGGAAAAATTCTGCGCGAGGAAACTGTGGTCTGTCTGATCACAGGTACGGGATTTAAAGATCAGCCCTCGATTGATCGCATGTTGTCTTCCAGAACGTGTCCGGTGGTGACATTGTCAGAATTCATGGATCGAACCGTTTAAATTCAAATTAAAATAGAGAAAGTTGTATCAGATTATGAATTCACTCAAAATGATCACGGCGCTGGGAACTCCCTTAACGGCTGATGAAGAATTACATCTGCCCGGTCTGGAAGCACAGATCCACGATCAGCTGGCGCATGGCATCAACGGATTTTTAGTGGCCGGTACGATGGGCTTGATGCAACTTTTGACTGATGAGACCTACAGACAACTGGTCGAACAGAGTGTGCGTTTGAATGCCGGTAAAGCAGAACTGCTTGTGGGAGTGGGTGACACCAGTTTTGTAAGGACCTGCGATCGCATACGCATGGTTGAGGATTTCGCCATTGACGGGGTGGTTGTGATTTCGCCTTATTTTGTCAAATTCAGTCAGGAAGATTTGATCGATTATTTTCATGCTCTGGCAGATGTGAGTTCTAAGCCATTATATCTTTACGATCTGCCCCAGACGACGGGAACGAAACTTGAAGTGGAAACAGTCATGAAGCTGGCCGAACATGGGAACATTCATGGAATTAAATGTTCGGATCATTTTGTGACGATACGACCGGTGATCGATGTTCCCGGTGATGAGTTTCGCGTGATTGTCGCGCAACCAAATTTAATGGATGTTCTTTTACGGTCCGGCGTGCGGGAGCATCTGGATGGAATTTATGTTCTGGTACCAGAGTGGATTGAGAAAATGGTAGCGGCAACCGAATCAGAGAACTGGGAAGAACTGACTTTAGTGCAGCAGGACCTGTCCGAGTTATTACGACTTTTACAATCGTTTTCAGCCCCGCTGTTTGCGACCGTGACAGCGTTGTTAAACATGCGGGGGATTCCCGGGAATTTTGCACCCCGCCCGATACGTTCCCTGACCTCGGTCGAGCACGCACAGCTCGTGGAATTTCCTATCGTTCAGAAAATTTTCGCGGGCAAAACGATCTCGTCTGCGGAAGTATGAATGCTGCCACCATAAAGCGGCTCGATTAATCTTTTTTATGATCAACCTGTTTGACCATTTTGTGAACCGAGGTAGAAATAATGTCTTCCATATCACCGGCCCAGCGGTAAGCGGGTCGGCCGTATTCGTAAAGTCTTGCCCCGCCTTCATAGCCTCCTTCCAGCCAGACCCGTTTGGAAGGGATGTAAGAGATCATGTCATCCGCGTATCCGCAGACCCAGGTCCCTGGTCCGAATTCTCTTTTGAAGCGCAGTGCATAATCGACGACGGTTTCCGCACCCATGCCGATCATCAACATTTCGTTACCCAGTTTCCAGACATGAAGGGGATAGGGATAGGAGGGAGCAAAGGTTTCTCCCTGGTCCAGTTTTTTCAGTAAGCGTTTTGCCCAGCGTTTTAAAATCGCATTACTGCTTTTGGAATCTGCTTCCAGTTCCTTGCGCGTGACTACCTTCTGGTAGGGAAGTTCTACATACTCAAATTCCATTTTCAGTCCCGAAGAGATGGGCTTGAGTGGTTTCTGCAGAGCTTCTTCCACTCCCACTGCCAGCATGTGGCCATATTTTTCACAGAGTTCAACTGTTCTGCGCGGGAGCGGGTTCTGGTCTCCACCACAGGTATTGACAAACATGGCGGTCACCCCCGGATGATTCTTCTCGATTTCCAGTTGTGCATAGCCCGGGTAGTCGCCACAGAATTTTTTAAAGCTGAGTGTTGTAGGATGGCAGGCATAGCCAAAGAGGACGGCGTCCAGTTTTCCGTTAGGGCGGTTGACGGTCATCACGGGAACACTGTGATCAACGGGGCCCACCAGCTCCTTGCCTGCTTTTCTAATTGCGGGAACATCGGCTTCGCGATTGTTGCGACGATTCACCGCGAAGGTGGCGTGTCCGTTTCCCATGTTCAGGGTGGCGGGCGCAAGATTTTTAAGTGCCCTGCCGATCAAATCGACGGTTTTAATGACCATGAGGTCCGTGTATTCGTTGACCAGTTTGACCTGCGCGAGATCGACGGGATAGTAATCATAAAGATCATCGCCGAGGCGTGGGCCACAATGGTTGTGAGAGAAGGTAAACATAACCTGTTTACGTTCCAGGCCATATTTTGTTTTGATTTTAGCAAAGACCCGGTCGCTCATACTTTTGGGAACGCCTTGAAAGTCACTGGTGATCAAGACGGCACGATTGCCTTTGTTATCTTCCAACGCCAAAGCTTTCATCCAGATATCATGCAGTGTTTCTTCGGGGGCGCGTTCAGATCCATATCCGGCGAGCCAGACCGCTGTTTCAGGAGTGATCACCTGACGTGCGATGCCTGCTTTCCAGTTTGTGGCGGCATCCACTTCTGTTTGTGCGAGTCCAGAGAGACTGGCGGCGAGCAAACACATCTGCAGGAAAACCAATCGCGAGAAATGGTAAATTAATCCTGGTTTTGGAACACAATTCATGGTGATGTTTTCCTTTTGTATAGAACAAGCGCATTTAAATCGAATATGAACCGTGATCACAAAAGTGAGGTCCTGTAGTGATTCGATTATCCCAGCGGTAACAGATCGATACGGCTACATTTTCTAATGTAAGTTTACAACTACATTTTCTAATGTAAGTTTACAAATGGAAAATGGCAAGTTGGTGGGACTGATATGAATTGGGAATACAATAGTTATGTCTATGCCGATAGAACTTCTCGTGCGTGAATGTGAGTCAAGCTGTCAGCTCGTTATAATATTTTATTCCAGTATTGATTTTCAGAAACAAAAAAAACTGATTCTTGCAAAGAGGCATGAATTACCTATAATAGAGGGTGTAAGGGTGATCAATGTTTTGCATCACTCATAAAGTTTTGTTATTTTGATCCCAATGTTTGTAAGCCTTCTTGGGCCCGGCTTCTTCCTATCTAGAAGTATCTGTTCGGTCATGTTTACTTGTGACCATTTTTTATTTTTGGGCCAATAAACAATTTTTTTAATTTTTCAGGGAACGATTTTATGCGATCTAAAGACTTACAAAAGAACCGAGGTTTTACGCTGATCGAATTGCTGGTGGTGATAGCCATTATTGCGATTCTGATTGCCCTTTTACTGCCGGCTGTGCAACAGGCGCGTGAAGCGGCACGTCGCAGTACATGTAAAAACGGTTTGAAACAAATTGCTTTGGGTTTACATAATTACCATGATTCGCACCGCACGTTTCCTCCCGGAGCAGTTTGGTATGGAACTGGTTCAGCACCTGCAAATGGTCGTGAAGCAAACTGGGGAACGACCTGGGTTGTTCAAGTTCTGCCTTTTATTGATCAGGCTAACTTATACAACAGATACAACATGTCGTTACCTGCACGCAGTGCGAATTCCGATGCGGGAGATAGTGTATTACGTGCAAAAATATCTGTTTTGCGTTGCCCCTCTCAACCAAAAATTGATCGTTCCAATCTCACGCAGGACCATAATGGTTTTTCAAAAATCACGTACGCCGGATCTGTTGGAGGTGGTTCCACATTGGATATCGCTGATTACAGAAATATCGCTCGCAGAGGAGTTTTTAGCGCGATCGCACAGAATGGCGCGAAAATCCGAGACTTTGACGATGGTACTTCGAATGTAATTATGCTGAGTGAAATTGTGACCAGTCTTAGTACGGGTGATGATAAAGGAGCCTGGGGTTGGTGTACCGGGCCATTATTTGCCGGACAGAATTCAAACGGTATTTTGACACCCAACGTCAGCGCGATCACTGACCGCACACCTTATGCTTCGAATAATACTTCGGATAAGGATCCCAACAGACGTAATAACCCTGATGACACGAATGATAATTCAGGTCAGGCTGCTCGCAGTTTTCATGTCGGTGGCGTCCATGTCGCAATGGCTGACGGATCAGTTCGTTTTGCTTCTGAAAACATCGATCAGACCACCTATCTCAATCTGTTAGCGATTGGAGATGGTAATGTTCTGGGTGAATGGTAATAGAAATATTGTAGTTACCGAATTGAAGACGTTTTAATATCTGATTTAAAAACAAGCAGCTCCCATCATTCTGGTTGGGGCTGCTTGTTTATCTGATACCTAGGGGACATAAAGCGATGAAATGTAGTATCGAGTTTAGTAAACGGCTGATTTGCTGTTCTGTATTGTTTTTATTTACCACGGCGTTAGTCGGTTGTGGTTCAGCTCCTTCCGCACCGCCTCCATCTGAGACAAGTAAGAGTGAAATGGCACAAAAATCGATTGAAGATTTTATTGCTTCTGCTAAAAAAACGCCCAAGGATGCAGCCCAGGAACTCACAATTCTGATGGAATCATTGGATACCTATGCCACAGAATATGAAGGGTCTTATGTAGCTCTCAGAGATTCTGCCAAAGAACTATTATCCCTTTATCAGAGTTCGGCATCGAAGGATAAAATTAAAGCACAGCTGGATGTGCTCAAGCAAAAGGCAGAAGCCTTATAGTCCAGAGCAGTCCCGTAGTAAACGGGTCATCGTTGTTCGACTGATTGGTTTACCACGTTGATCAAGAATTGCGTGTTTGGCATGCGAACACCGTTTGAAAACCAGCTGTTTTATTCCACAATCGTCAGTGATTCAATACTGCCGTTGGTCTGGAAATTTTTCGTGAATTGCAGTGTCGCTTTGACTTGAGTTTTTTCATGGCCGACGACTGAGATAGAGGGTGGTGTCATATACCCGGAACCAGGGTTTGTAATTTCGAAACCGGTGACTTTTCCCTCTTTGATAATCGCTTTCGCGCTGGCGGGGGTGTGTTTCCAGAGATTGCCTCTGCCCGGTTGATAGCGGTAATAGTTTGAGACCGTATCGAGTCGGTCATTCGTGATACCATGTTTGCCCAGCGCATCCATCAGCACTTTTTTGTTGGCATTTGCTCGCGCGGGTGTTGGATCTCCGCCGCGGGCTGGTTTGACATTGCTGAATGCTTCTCGAAACACTTCTGATTTTACACCGAGTGCAGCTGCGATAAGTTTGACTGGTCTTCCATGATCGCGGGGATCAGTTTCATATCCTCCCGTAAAAATCAGACTACCTGCCGGCGCATTTTCTGTACCCTGTGCCTGCGGTTCCCGAGTTCTCGGTGGAATTTCACGACCTTCTCTCTGATGCGGCGGGCGTTCTCCTCTCTCACGTGGCGGGTGTTCTCCTCTCTCACGTGGCGGGTGTTCTCCTCTCTCACGCGGTGGGTGTTCTCCTCTTTCACGCGGTGGGTGTTCTCCTCTCT